>Ga0068862_100004993_pt1 | contig 11168 bp, 13 predicted proteins | sample KBSSwiS52_FD_66598 | JGI IMG/M metagenome (GOLD analysis project Ga0068862, IMG submission 66598) | Switchgrass rhizosphere microbial communities from Kellogg Biological Station, Michigan, USA - KBS Switchgrass S5-2 | ecosystem: Host-associated > Plants > Roots > Rhizosphere > Soil ... | reverse complement strand
ACCGAAGACTTCTTTCATGCACTTCCCCCTGGCGCGCGGTGGCGGGCGAGCACATTCGCACCCTCGGCACCTTCGCGATAAAAAGTGTTGTAGGTGTCGAACGGGATAATCTGCCCATCCCCGGTGACGAAATGAACGCAGCTGCGCTTCACCGTCCCCAAATCGAAATTGTAGCGGTCGAGAAACTGCAGGATCACGACCCGAAAGCTGTTCGCGTAGCTCAGCTCCTCGGGGACCATCGCATGCGGCAGGCAGCACAGCAGGCCGGCGAGCTTCTCCTCGGTATTGGCCTGGGCGGTCGCCAGGGACAGCAGGTCGAGGATCTTCGCCTTGAGCTCGGGATAAGCCTCGTAGCTGATGGTGTTCGGCCCGCCCAGGATCAGTTCCTTCGGGAGCAGCCGCGTCAGCGGCGTCACTTCGCTGCCCTGCCGCAAGCCGTAGCCGATCGAAATCTGGTCGGGGTTGCATGGCAGCGGGATCATGTCCTCGGTCGAAAACACGCCGGACTTGCCGACCTCGCGGCGGATCTGCGTCAGCAGCACGCGGTTCGCCTGGGCGTCGAAATGTTCGTTGCGGCCGGCATCCTGGACCGGCTGAAAGGTCACTCCGCGCACGCAATTCCAGGTCAGCGCGTGGCGGATGATGTCGGTGACCTCCTGGTCGTTTACGCCGCGCTTCACGACGACGACCAAGGTCGTCGAGAGCCCGACCGCCTCGAGCGCTTCGAGGGCCTGCCTGCGGATCCGGCTCAGCTTGGCGCCGCGCAGCTCGACGAGCGCCTCGTCATTCATCGAATCGAACTGGAGGTAGACTTCAAGGCGCGGGGCATAGCCAGCGAGCCGCTCGACGAATTCCGGATCCTGCGCGATGCGCACCCCGTTGGTGTTGATCATCACGTGGCGGATCGGACGCCGCTTCACCGCGTCGAGGATGGCGAAGAAGTCAGGATGGATGGTCGGCTCGCCGCCCGACAGCTGCACCAGGTCCGGCTCGCCTTCGCTTTCGACCAGAACGTCGAGCATCCGTTCGATCTGGTCCAGCGGACGGTGGCTGCCGTGGATGTCCGTCGCATTGGCGAAGCAGACCGGGCAGGCGAGATTGCACGCCTGGTTGATCTCGACGATCGCGAGGCAGCTGTGCTGCTCATGGTCAGGGCAGAGGCCGCAATCGAACGGGCAGCCGGCTTCCGTGCGGGTTTGCGTCTTGAGCGGCCGGTCGCCGGGCTTGATCCACAGTTTCTGCTGGCGCCAATAATCGAGGTCGTCGCTGATCAGCGTCTTCTGCACGCCGTGCGCGCGGCAGCGCTTCAGATAGAAGACCTCCTCGCCTTCGATGATGATCTTGGCCGGGACGGGTTCGAGGCAGGTCTCGCACAGGCTCGTGGTCTGGCCGTGGAACAGGTAGTTTGCGGACTTGCGCTGCGGCTGCTCAGGCGGCGGCTCCGTGCTGGGCTCGGTCGCCGCGTCCCCACCAGTATAATCCATAGGCGACCAGTCCCAGCATCAGGAAGTGAAACGAATTCAGCGGACCGACCACCGCCGGGTAGGGCTTGAGGAATTCCCACAAGAAGCGCTGGCAAGCATAGAAGATAATCATTGCGTGGAAAGCATGGTTGCGCGCCCATGGGGCGTTGTCGAGGCGAGCGCGCAAATAGACCGCGAGGAAAGCGGCCATCGACAGCGATTCATAAAGCTGGACGGGGTGCCGGCCGATGCCGTCGCCGAGATCGACCGCCCAGGGCAGGCTCGTAGGTGCGCCGTAGGTGTAATCGGGAAGCCCGGCGAAGAAGCATCCGATACGGCCGATGACGATGCCGACGCAAATCGGCAGAACCAGGACGCCTCCGGTCGACTGCCGGACGCCGTGGGCGAGCTTCCATAGCTCCACCGCCACAATGCCGCCGGCAAGCGCACCCGCGATGCTGTGCGACGGCGCAAGGATCGGACCGCGCAGCGAATTCGCCGATCCGAGTAGCCACGCGCCGACGAGCGCGCCCAAGCCGAGCGCGACGAAGTAGCTCGGGCTGGTGATCTTCGACAAACCGAGCGCGTCCTCGGGCCATCTCTTATATTGCCAGCGAGCGGCAAGCGCCACCGCTACCCACGCGGCAACGTCACCGATGTAATGGAATGCCGGGTTGGTCGGGATGGGGATCATAAGCAGCGAGAGTGCCGCGCCGCGGCGAGACCGGCAACCCGCGTCGGCAGCCGCGCCGGCGCAGCGACGGCGGCACTAGCCATTTGCGCCGACCGCAAATAGGGCCGCGGCGATGATTGATTCTCCCATCTTCTTCAGCGGTATCGGCGGCAGCGGGATGCTTCCGCTGGCGAGCATCGTGCGCGCGTCGGGCGGCCGCGTCGCGGGCTCCGATCGCTCGCTCGACGCCGGGCGGACGCCGCACAAGTTCGACTATCTGCGCTCGCTCGGCATCCAGCTGTTCGCGCAGGACGGCTCGGGCCTCCAGCCGGGCATGACGCTGGTCACCTCGGCTGCCGTCGAGGACAATGTTCCCGACGTCGTCCGGGCGCGCGAGCTCGGCCTGCCTCGCCTCACCCGGCCCGAGTTCCTCGCTCAACTGCTCAACGATGCCCAGCGCAGCGTCGCGGTCGGCGGGACCAGCGGCAAGTCGACCGTGACAGGGATGATCGGCTGGATCCTCCACGCCAACCATCGCCAGCCGACGGTCATGAACGGCGCGGTGATGAAGAATTTCATTACCCCCGCGGCGCCGTTCGCGAGTGCCCTGGTCGGCGATCCCGAGCTGTTCGTCAGCGAGGTCGACGAAAGCGACGGGTCGATCGTCCTCTACCGGCCCGAGGTCGCGGTTCTGACCAACATCAGCCTCGACCACCAGGAGATGGACGAGCTCCGACAGATGTTCGCCCACTTCCTCAATGCCTCGCGCAAGGTCGTGCTCAACCTCGACGATCCCGAGGTCCGCGCGCTGTCCGAAACCGTCCCGGCCGACAAGGTCATCGGCTACGGCTTCGATTCTCCCGGCGCGGACTTCATGGGAAAGGATTTGAGGCACACCGACCTTGGCGTGTCGTTCGCGATCGAAGCCGAGGGCGAGCGCCGCGAGGTCACGCTTCCAGTGCCCGGCCGCCACAATGCGTCGAACGCGCTGGCGGCGGTTGCTGCGACTTGCGCGCTTGGAGTGCGGCTCGAGGATGCAATCACCGCGCTTGCACGATTCGAGGGTCTGAGACGGCGGCTCGAGACCGTTGGCGCGGCGGGCGAAGTGACGGTGATCGACGATTTCGCCCACAACCCCGACAAGATCGACGCGACTCTGGCGACGCTCCATGCCGGCGATGGCGGGCGTCTGCTGATCCTGTTCCAGCCGCACGGATTCGGCCCGATCGCCAAGATGGGTGAAGAGCTCGCCGAGAGCCTCGGGCGCGGGATGGCGGCCGACGATCGCCTTTATCTCCCCGATCCCGTCTATCAGGGGGGGACGGTTCAGCGGACGCGTGGCTCCGACTGGTTGGCGGACGCCGTAAGGGCGCACGGCAGGCATGCAGAGCATATCCCGGACCGTGCCGCGATCGGCGAGGCGCTGCTTGCCGAAGCTAAACCCGGCGACCGAATCATCGTTATGGGCGCGCGCGACGACACGCTCGCCGAGTTCGCTCGGGACCTGGTGGAGCGGCTCGGCGTTGGGCAGTGATGGCCGAACCACGCTTGTTCCTCGATGCCGACGGAGTTCTCGCTGATTTCGATCGCAGCGCATGCGACCTGCTCGGAATGAAACCCAAGGCATTCATCGCCAAACGTGGCCGGGGCGAGTTCTGGAAGCGGCTCGCCACGAAGCAGAACTTCTACGGCGATCTTCCCGAAATGCCGGACGCCCGAGTGCTGTTCGATGCCGTCAAGCATTTGAAGCCGACCATCCTCACCGGGCTGCCGGTCGGCAAATGGGCCGCGCCGCAGAAGGTGAAGTGGGCGGCGGAGCACTTCCCGGGCGTCCCCGTCATCACATGCATAGCGCGCGACAAGCACATGCACATGCATCCCGGCGACGTGCTGGTCGACGACCGCGAGAAGCACCGTGCCGCCTATGAGGACGCCGGGGTGGTTTTCGTGCACCACAAGAACGCCGAGGACACCCTCAGGCAGCTGGCAAAGATTTTTGAGTCCGTTGCGGACCGGTCAGCCGAAGCTAGGCAGCCTGCTGGACGTCGACCTTCTCGACCCACTCGGGCCAGAACACCGGCTCGCGGCTCGACCAGCCAGGAGCGGTCGCGGCGCTCTCGCTGATCGACTGGAGCAAGGTGCGGCGGCGGTCCGGATGGAGGTGCGGAAGCGCCGCGGCTGAGCAGAATGCCGCCGGCAGCCACGGCCGCGAAGCCGCGCCGATCAGCCGCTCATAAAGGAAGCGGTAGGCGGCGAAGTTCGGCAGGCGGTCCTGGCCCAGATCGAACGCGGAAAGGGTGATCAGCATGCCGATGAACGGCTCGATCATGTCGAGGCCGCTGTCGTCGGGAACCTGCAGGCGCAGATGATCGAGTTGCTTGTAAAGGCGTGCCTGGCCGCGGATCGAGGCGGCTTCGCCTTCGTCGCGGGCCCAGCATTCGATCGGATCGCGGCGACCGTATGCCACATCGAGCGACCGGCGAATGTAGCGCTGCGTGGCTTTGGAAAAGCCCGCAAACTCCTTCATCTCCGAGATCAGCATCGCGCCGCTTGCCGGCTGGCTGGTCCGCGTAATCATGAACCCGACTCCTTTTGCCCGGGTAGGATCATGCAGCGGTTAGTGTTGCGTTTTGCTTAACCACAGTCCCACCCCGGATGTAATTGAATCAGAGGGGAGTCTTTGCCGCAAGGCTAGAAATTGACCAGATACGTTAAAACTGTGGATTGTTGATTTATTGCAACGGCCGTCGCGTTTTTGTGACGCTTGCGAAACTGTTCCGTATTCTATTCGGGAAAACCGGACGACGGGACCGGATCGTCTTTCTGGCCGGGCTGGGTCGCGGACGACGGATCGGACGCATCCATCGATTCATCGCTGCCAACGTCGGCCTTTGCATCCGGATCGTCGGGGTTGCGCTTGAGCTTGCGTTCAAGCTCCTTGTCGGGCGCGCGCGGCAGCGTCGGCGGCGGTGCGTCCTCGGGGTTGTTGTCGTTCACCTGGCCTCTCCTCTACCGTGCATCGTGAAATCAAAACGAGCGGCACAGCCCTGCCGTTCCCCTCGCCGAACCCTCCCCTTTCGACCGGGCGCCCTGGGGGTTCTGCCAATGGACCGCGGGCGGTTGCGCGCTTGCGATTTTAAGCCAAGACGGAGACGATGTTGATGATCTCCCATCGCGCCGCCGTCCGGACCCGGTTCAGCGACTGGCCGCTGGCGGTGAAATCGATCGTCGGCTTCTGGCTGTTTTACGCGCTGACCCTCGTCGCGCGCGCGTTCCTCGGCACCGATCCGCTGACGACGCTCAGCAACAAGATGCTGATCGTCCTGATCGGTGTCGTCCTCACCGGGCTCATCTATCTTGCGATCGCAGGACTCACGCCAGGTGCGAGCATTGGCAAGAAAGCGGTCGTTGCCGCGATCGCGTCATTCGCCGCGTCATTGGGAATGGCAGGCAGTTTTTTCGCAACTGAATACCTCATGCGCGAACCGAAGGAGGTGTTCCGCTACCAGACTCGGGAAGGCGTCGTGATCAGCGAAAAGGGTCACACGCTCACGGTGGAGCGCCGCGCCCAAGAACCGTTGGTTGTGACTTGGCCGAAGATGGCGGAGCTCGACGCCAACAAGCGTATTCGGTACGGCGCCGATGCCACCGTTACCTGGCTATTCTTCTTCCTTGCCTGGAGCGCTTTCTATCTCGCGACGCTGGCGCAGCGCGAAGCCGCGGGCGCAAAGCAGCGGGCGATCGAAGCGGAGAGTGCCGCCCAGGCCGCACAGGTCCGCGCGCTTCGCTACCAGGTCAACCCGCACTTCCTGTTCAACACGCTCAATTCGCTGTCGTCGCTGATCATCGGCGGGCGCGCGGAGGAAGCGGAGTCAATGGTCCTCAAGCTGTCGAACTTCTTCCGCCAAAGCCTGACGCTCGACGCGACCGCCGACATCAGCCTGGCCGAAGAGGTTGCTCTGCAGCGGCTCTATCTCGACATCGAGAAAGTCCGTTTTCCGCGGCGGCTGAAAGCCGAGTTTGATATCCCCGAGGACCTCGAAAAAGCGCGCCTTCCGGGCCTGATCCTGCAGCCCATCGTCGAGAATGCGATCAAGCACGCGGTCTCGCTTACGCGCGACAAGGTCGAGTTGAAGATCGCCGCCCGCGAAGCTGGGCCCGGGCGCTTCACGATCGAGGTCAGCAACAGCGGCGGCGGCCGCCCCGCTCAGACCAAGAACGCCAACGGCGTCGAAAGCACCGGCGTCGGTATCGCCAACGTGTGCCAGCGCCTCACCGCGAGGTTCGGCTCGCTTGCAAATTGCGAGTATGGCGCGACCCCGGAAGGCGGCTACCGGGTCCTGCTGACCTTGCCGCTGGACCGCGGCGATGGCTGATCAGGCCCTCAAGGTCTTGATCGCTGACGATGAACCGCTCGCCGCCGAGCGGCTCCAGCTCCTGCTCGCGAAGATCGACGGTATCGACCTGGTAGGCACGGCGACCGACGGCGAGAGCACGGTCAGAATGTCCGAAGCCCTTGGCCCGGACCTGCTGTTGCTAGACATCGCAATGCCTGGCCTCGACGGCATCGGGGTCGCCCGCGCGCTCGCCGAGCGGCACCCCACGCCGGCCGTGATCTTCATCACCGCGTTCGACCAGTTCGCCGTTGCTGCGTTCGAAGTCGAAGCGGTCGATTATCTCATGAAGCCGGTCGAACCGTCACGGCTTCGGCGCGCGCTTGACCGAGGCCGCGATTATCTCGAGCGACGCGGGACCAAGCCGACGGTTCGGCCGGCCGCCTCCCGGCATCTGCAAGAATTCTGGGCGTCAGACCTGACCGGGCTGGTGCGGATCGCGTCCCGAGACATCGACCGCGTTTCGGCGGAGCGCGACTATATGCGGCTTCACGTCGGGCGGAGGAGCTGGCTGATCCATCATTCGATGGCTTCGCTGGAGGAAGGCCTCGATCCCGAACTGTTCGTGCGGCTCCACCGTTCGGCGATTGTTCGCAAGGACTTCATCACCGGCTTCACGCGCAACCAGTCGGGGCGGTGGATCGCGCGCCTCGGCGACGGCACGGAGCAGCCCGTTGGCCGGTTATACTCCGACCGCGTGCGGAGCATCGCCGGACGCTAAGGACGCCGCCGCGCTCACGGTGGGGACGATCAGCGCCGAGGCAACGACGATTGCCGCAATAACGACCAGGGATCTCACCATGTCGCTCTCCCTTTTTGTGCGACGCGGAGCGTGCTGGGGAAGCCGAAGGGGTTGCCCCGCGTCGCAGGGTGGGATTGCACGACTTGCCGGCCCAAGTCGTCAATTGCTCGACAAGCGCGGGGCCGGATTCGGCGCATCGACAAAGGCCGCCGGTGGCTCGGCGGACCGACGAGCGGGGGTCAGCTGTGGTTCAGCTTTACGGCGCCTCGCGCGTGCTGCGGTCGACCACCGTCGTTAGCGCGACGTCGAGCGTGACGTTGCCGGCGGTGCGGAAGATGTCGGGGATCATCTCGACCGCGACGAGGAGGCCGAGCGGGGCGATCGGCACGCCCAGCGCCATAGCAATGGGAGCGATCGAGCTGATGAAGCTGACCTCGCCCGGCAGGCTGACCGCGCCGTAGCTCATCACCGCGCCGACAGCGGTCGCGGCGATCATCTGACCGAGCGTCGGTTGGAAGCCGAGCCAGTGGGCGACGTAGAAGGCGACCGCGACGTTCATCGCCGGGCCCGTGGCGCGGAACAGCGCCACCGCGATCGGCAAGGTCACGTCGACGACCTGCTCGCGAACGCCCATTGCGCGCGCAGCGGTGAGCATCGCCGGAAGCGAGGCGAGCGACGAACGCGTGGAGATTGCGACGGCCTGCGGAGCGATCATCGCGCGGCCGAACGAGCCCAGTCCGATCCGCCCGGCGATGATCGCCAGCGGGTATCCCGCCAGCGTGACGAGAATCCCGATGACCGAGATCAAAACGACATAATGGCCCAATCCAGCAAACGCCGATCCCCCGGCGGCCGAGCCGACGGTGAAAGCGAGCGCGAACACTCCCAGCGGCGCAATCCACAGCACCCACGCGATGATCACCAGGAGTGCGTCGCCAACGGCCTCGAACAGCCCGACCACCGTGCGCCGGCCGGCTTCGGAGATTCGCCCCAACGCCAGCGCAAACAGAACCGCGAACACGACCAGCGGCAGCACGTCGCCGTTGGTCGCCGCCGCAAACACATTGTCGGGGATGACGCCCTTGAAGAAGTCCGCGACGCCCGGCATCGGCCCGGCCGCTTTCTGCTCGATTCCGGAGAGCGCGCTCTGCAGCCCTTCCGCGGTTCCGCGCGGCAGCGGGAACAGGTGCGTCAGGACGACGATCATCACCGCCCCGAAAATTGCCGAGGCCGTGCACACGATCACGATCCATAGGACCGAACGGCCGGCGATCCGGCCGCCGAGGGCGGCTTCGGCGCTTTTGGCGATGCCGACCACGAGCAGAGCGACGACCAGCGGAATGACGGTCATCTTGAGCGCATTGAGCCACAAGGTGCCGACGAACCCCGCGACTTCGAGCGCGCCTTCGCGAGCACCGCCCAGCAACCCGCCCGCGAATGCTCCGAGCGCGAGGCCGGCGATCAGCGCGGCCAGCGCCCAATACGCGCGGAAACTCGGCGATGCCTTGCCCGCGGCTTCGCTCAACGCGGCTTCCGGAACTTGAGGATCGCGCGATCGGTCTTGCCGCGGATGTTGGGGTCGAACACCAGCAGGCTGTGATCGTCGGCCGGATTGCGCAGCAGATCGCTTGTACCCGCGAGCACGAAGCCGGCGCGCTTGAAATCGGCCTTGATCACTTCGGGATCGATCCGGTGTAGGCGTTCCACCGTCGCGCGGGTGTCGGTGTTGGGGCTGGCGACATGATCGATGATGCTTACGGTCGCGCCGGGCTTCATCGCCGCATAGAGCGTCTTGAGCCACGCGCCGGGGTCCATGCGCACGATCTTGCGGTCTGCGTTGGTCCAGTAAACGTCATGATAGTCGAGGTTGATGATCGCGAAATCGAACGCCCTGCGCGGAAGGTTGGGCGCCTCGAACGGGCTCGAGATCATCGACACATTCTTCTGCCGGGCGGCGAACTCCTCGAATGGAATCCGGTTCTTGTCGGTTAGGAACTGCGCCGGCTGCCACACGGTGACGTGGCCTTTTGGCCCGACCGCGGGCGCCATGATCTCGGACCAATATTTGTTGGCTCCGAACATATCGAGCACCTGCATTCCGGGACGCAGACCGAAGTAGCTCAGGATTTCCGCCGGTTTGCGCGACTCGTCGAGCTTGACGTTGTCGGGCGAGCGCGCGGCGGCGTTTGCAACGGCAGCAGCGACGGTAGGGGCAGGCGCGGATTTGGCTGCAAGCGGGCCTGCAACCAGTGCCAGTGCCAGAGCGGCGGAAGTGAAGGCGCGCATGTCGCTGTCCCCTGATGTTCGTGAGAGTCTCTTATTGCTGCGGCACCGCCGACGCCATAGTCACGCAATCGTCGTTGATCGGCCGCCGATTTTCTATCAGTGTCCGAATCTCCAGCCATTCCGGGGGGAAGGTCATGGCCACGATCGTCGCACCGCCTGCCGACCACAAAGCGTCGGAACGCAAATTCTATTCGCGAATGGCGATTTTCCTGGTCGTGGTCGTGCTCCTCGGATTCGCGCCCAGTTTCTATTTGAGGGGTGTCGTTCCGCCCTACCCGCGGCCGAATCCGACATTGCCGCCGGCGGTCATGTTCCACGGCCTCATGTTTACCTTGTGGATGGCTCTGCTGGTCATTCAGACGCAGCTTGTCTCCACGCGGCGCGTCGAAAACCACATGAGGCTTGGCAAGGCCGCGGTGCTGATCGCGATTGCGCTCGTGCCGGTGATGTATTTGACCGCGGTCTGGGCGGTCCCGCGCGAGAGCCACCCGCCATTTACCGATTCCCTCAATTGGACCGCGATTCCGCTGGCCGTGATTCCGGCATTCGCATTCCTGATCTATGAATCCTGGCGGCGCCGCAAGCAGGCGCAGTGGCATAAGCGGCTGATGCTGGGCGCCACGATATTATTCGTGGCCGGACCGGGCTTCAGCCGCATCCCGCTGTCGCCGCCGAGCTTCTGGGGCTTCACCATCCAGCTGCTTGCTGGAACCACGCTCCTCTATGCGCCGCTATTCATCTGGGACCGGCGCACTCAGGGGAAGGTCCATCCCGCGACCTGGACCGGCTATGCGGTGGCGGTGGCCACGGCGATCATTCCGCTGGCTTTGATCTACACCAACAGCTGGGCCGGAATCGCTGCAAAGCTTCCGGGAGTTGGTGGCTAGCCGAACAGCGCTTTGCGCCGGGCAAGGCTCTCGGCCGGCCAGACCTGGCTGCTGTCGTAATAGGCTTCGACCGCAAGCGCGCCTTCGGGCAGCCTGACCCACGGCAGCTTCGAACGCGTGTAGATGTGGATGTCGGGCACTACCTCGCCCGGAGCGTCGCGCGTACCGACGCGGACGAAGCGCAGGATGTCGGTCGCGCCGCCATAATTGCTCCACAGCGCGACCTCGCACTCGGGGCAGCGCCAGACTTGCTGCCCGCGCCCGCTCTCCGAGGGAGTCATCACCGGTTGGGGATCGCCAGAAAGAGTCTCGACTGCGGAGCTTTCGATCAGGGCATTGATAACAAATGCGGAGCCGGTCTCCGTCTGACACGATGTGCAGTGGCAGCAGTGCACGAACATCGGCTCGCGGTTCATACGATAGCGGACCTGGCCGCACGCGCACCCACCCTCGCGGCTCATGCTGCTGCCTTCGTGTGCTCCGCGGCCATCGCCTGGATCAGCTTGACCGCCTCGTGCGCGGACAATGCTGAACCCTCCTGCCAAAGACCGACATAGGACAAATGCTCGCCCGCGAAGACGATGGGCCCCTCGGGCTTGAGGAGCTCGAGATAGGCGCCGGTCCGCCTCGCGTCGTCAGCCGGCCCGCCGCCCCACAAGGCTCCAACGCCTTCGGAATAAGGCACTTGGCCCCAGTTCACGACCATCGGTTTCTCCAGCAGCC
>Ga0068862_100004991_pt1 | contig 11169 bp, 8 predicted proteins | sample KBSSwiS52_FD_66598 | JGI IMG/M metagenome (GOLD analysis project Ga0068862, IMG submission 66598) | Switchgrass rhizosphere microbial communities from Kellogg Biological Station, Michigan, USA - KBS Switchgrass S5-2 | ecosystem: Host-associated > Plants > Roots > Rhizosphere > Soil ... | reverse complement strand
GTCGATCTGTCCGCCCAAGAACCGCCAAGGCTCGCGCTGGTCGGCTAGAGCTGGTTCGCCGGTTCCGCCGGCTGCTCGGTTGGAGGCGCAGATTCCGTAGCGTTGATCGGCGCCGGCGCGTTGACCTCTGGCGGCTCGGTCGCATCGACCGGTAGGTTGCTCACGACATTTTCGAGCGGCGGCAGCGGTTTCGCCGTCTCATATTCCTCGCCCGGCAGCGGCCGCGGCTTGGCGGTGACCGCCGGCGGTGCCTTGTTCACCGGTGCGGTGGCACCCTTGTAGACGCAGGCGTCGAGCCCATCGCGCCCGACCACCCCGATACGCGCACTGATGGTATTGCCGTAGCGGCGGGTGAAGCCCTTGGGCGCGGTCGCGCCGCGCTTCTTGGGCAGCGGCAGCACTGCGGCGATCCGCGCTGCCTCGGTCGCGCTCATCGCGCTCGCGTCATGGCCGAAATAGCGCTGCGACCCGGCGTTGACGCCATAAGTGCCGAGGCCGGTCTCGGCGTTGTTCAGATAGACTTCCATGATCCGCCGCTTGCCCCACAGATTCTCGATCAGGAAGGTGAACCAGGCCTCGACGCCCTTCCGCGCATAGCCGCCGCCATTCCACAGGAAGGTGGTCTTGGCGGTTTGCTGGCTGATGGTCGATCCGCCGCGAATCCGTCCGCCCGAAGCGTTGCGCTTCATCGCATCCTCAATCGCTTCGAGGTCGAAGCCATTGTGCTGGCAGAACTTGCTGTCTTCGGCGGCGATCGCGGCGCGGACCATGTCGCGGTCGATCTGGCTGATCGGCATCCAGTCCTTGTGCAGCCCGCGGCCGGTGAAGACATCGCCGATCATGGTCGCGGTAATCGGCGGCGGGATGAAGCGATAGGCTAGCACCCACAGGATCGAGATGACGAAGAAAGCGACGACCAGCTTGACGATCCAGCCGAAAATTCGCCGCGGCCACGAGCGCTTGCCCGGTCGCCGGCGCTTGTAGCGGGGGATCGATGAGCGGAGGGCCATGGCAGGTGACTAGCCGCCTAACCGCGGCAAAGCCAAGACCCAAGGGCAGCCCATCCTTGCCGCACCGCAGCATCGCATTTACATCGCGTTCGCATGACCTCGACCAACGACATCCGCCGCGGCTTCCTCGAATTTTTCGAGAAGGCCGGTCACGCGCGCGTGCAATCGGCCCCGTTGGTCCCGCACAACGACCCGACGCTGATGTTCGTCAACGCCGGGATGGTGCCGTTCAAGAACGTGTTCACCGGGCTCGAGACGCGGCCCTACAGCCAGGCGACGAGCTCGCAGAAATGCGTCCGCGCCGGCGGCAAGCACAACGACCTCGACAATGTCGGCTACACCGCGCGTCACCATACCTTCTTTGAAATGCTCGGGAATTTCTCGTTCGGTGACTATTTCAAGGACCATGCGATCGAGCTGGCGTGGACTCTGCTGACCAAGGAGTGGGGGCTGAGCCCCGACCGGTTGACGGCGACGGTCTATCACACCGACGACGAGGCGTTCGGCCTGTGGAAGAAGATCTCGGGCCTGCCCGAAAGCCGCATCATCCGCATCCCGACCAAGGACAATTTCTGGTCGATGGGCGACGACGGCCCAAGCGGGCCCTGCTCGGAAATCTTCTACGACCATGGCGACCATATCCCTGGCGGACCGCCGGGCAGCCCCGATGAGGACGGCGACCGCTTCGTCGAGATATGGAACCTGGTGTTCATGCAATATGAGCAGGTCGGGGGCGAAATCGTCTCGGAATTGCCGAAAAAGTCGATCGACACCGGCATGGGGCTCGAGCGCATTGCCGCGGTGCTCCAGGGCACGCCCGACAATTATGAGACGGATACCTTCAAGGCGCTGATCGAAGCGTCGGAATCGCTGACCTCAAACAATTCGTCCGACATGCAGGCGAGCCACCGCATCATCGCCGACCATTTGCGCACGTCGGGCTTCCTCGTTGCCGATGGCGTGCTCCCGGCCAACGAAGGCCGCGGCTATGTCCTTCGCCGGATCATGCGCCGGGCGATGCGCCACGCGCATCTGCTCGGCGCCAAGGAGCCGCTGATGTGGCGGCTGGTGCCGGCGCTGGTCGCGGAAATGGGCGCGGCCTTCCCCGAACTGGTCCGCGCGCAGCCGCTGATCGAGGCAACGCTGCAGCAGGAGGAGACCCGCTTCCGCCAGACTTTGGTCAATGGCCTCAAATTGCTCGACGAGGCGACCCTGGACCTGGCGGCGGGCGGGACGCTCGCCGGCGAAACCGCGTTCAAGCTCTACGACACCTACGGCTTCCCCTACGACCTCACCGAGGACGCGCTGCGGGCGCGCGGGCTGGCCGTCGACCGCGACGGCTTCGACACCGCGATGGCGGCGCAGAAAGCCGCGGCCCGGGCAGCGTGGAAAGGCTCGGGCTCGAAGGCGTCCGACGATTTGTGGTTCGACCTCGCCGAGGAGTTCGGCAGCACCGAATTCACCGGCTATTCGGGCGACGAGGGCGAGGGCGTCGTGCTGGCGATCGTCAATGACGGCGCGCGGGTCGAAGCCGCGGAAATCGGCCAGACGGTCGACATCCTGCTTAACCAGACGCCCTTCTACGGCGAGAGCGGCGGGCAGATCGGCGACACCGGGAAGTTGACCACGCTCAAGGGCTTCACCGGCGAGGTTGAGGATACGGCAAAGCCACTCGGCAAGCTCCACGTGCTGCGGACCAAGGTCACCGCGGGTGAATTGTCGATCGGCGAATCCGTCCACCAGATCGTCGACGCCGAGCGCCGCGACCGCGTCCGCGCCAACCACAGCGCGACCCACTTGCTGCACGCCGCGTTGCGTCGCCAATTGGGCACGCATGTCACCCAGAAGGGCAGCCTCGTCGCGCCCGATTATTTCCGCTTCGACTTCTCGCACCCCAAGGCGCTTTCGCGTGAGGAGATCGAAGCGGTCGAGGCCGAGGTGAACGCCCAGATCCGCTCGAACGAGCCGGTGACGACGCGGCTGATGACCCCCGACGAGGCAATTTCCGCGGGCGCCATGGCTTTGTTCGGCGAGAAATATGGCGACGAGGTCCGCGTGCTCTCGATGGGCCGCGATGCCGACGTCGATTATTCGGTCGAATTGTGCGGCGGCACCCACGTCCGCGCGCTCGGCGACATCCAGTTGCTCAAGATCATCAGCGAGAGCGCGGTGTCGGCGGGCGTTCGGCGGATCGAGGCGCTGACCGGCGAGGCCGCGCGTCAGTGGCTCAACGAACGCGATTCCCGGCTGCGCGAGGCAGCGGCGGCGCTCAAATCCTCGCCCGACGAAGTGCCTGAGCGGGTCGCGGCCCTAGTCGAGGAGCGCAAGCGGCTCGAACGCGAGCTGGCCGACGCGAAAAAGGCTCTGGCGATGGGCGGCTCGGAAAAATCCGACGAGGCTGCGCCGGAGCAGGTCAACGGCTACGCCTTCCTCGGCCAGGTCGTCGACGGGCTCGATCCCAAGGACTTGCGCTCGACTGTGGATACGCTGAAGCAGCGGGTCGGTTCGGGCGTCGCGGCTTTGGTCGCGGTCAATGACGGCCGCGCCAGCGTCGCCGTCGGGGTCACCGACGACCTCGCCGGGCAGGTCAGCGCGGTCGATCTGGTCAAGGCGGCAGTCGCGGCGTTGGGCGGGCAGGGCGGCGGCGGCCGTCCCGACATGGCGCAAGGCGGCGGCCCCGACGGAGCCAAAGCGAGCGACGCCCTCGCCGCCATCCGCGACGCGCTGGAGAAAGTCGCGGCCTAGCGGTCGTTACTCGACCGGAGTAGGGGCGGGGCGAAGGAGACTCGCCGTGCCCCAGGATGCTCCCACCACCACAACCACCTTCGACCTGACCCCGCCGACCGAGGAGCAGTTCGCTACCCTCGTCGCCGATCTCGACGACGAAGAGCGCAAGGTCCTGCTCGAACATGGCACCGAGGCGCCCTTCTGCGGCATCTTCCTCGATGAGAAGCGCCCCGGCGTGTTCACCTGCCGCTTGTGTGGCATCCCGTTGTTCAAGGGCGGCGCCAAGTTCGAGAGCGGCACTGGCTGGCCGAGCTTCACCCAGCCGTTCAACGCCGACCACCTCGAGTACATCCGCGACACCAGCTACGGCATGGTCCGGACCGAGATCGTCTGCGCCCGCTGTGGCGGCCATCAGGGCCACGTCTTCCCCGACGGGCCGCCGCCGACCGGCGAGCGCTATTGCATCAATTCGGTCAGCCTGGATTTCACGCCGGACGGCGAAGCGCTGCCCGACAAGCTCGGCCGCGGTGCGCCGGAGGGCGAAATCCTCACCTAATTTCAGCGCGTTCAAGCCAGTTGGGATCGTTACGGGCCTGACCTGCGTTAGACCCCCCTGTCTCAACTTTGGAGTTAGGACGTGGGCGACACAATCGACAAGGCAAGACTCGGCGTTGCAGGCCTCGATGACATCACCGTCGGCGGCCTCACCCGCGGCCGCTTGTTCCTGCTCGAGGGCAGTCCGGGCACCGGCAAGACCACGATCGCCACCCAATATCTGATGGATGGCGCGGCGGCGGGCGAGCCGACGTTGTACATCACCTTGTCGGAGACCGAGGACGAGCTTCGCGCCGGCGCGCGATCGCATGGCTGGTCGCTCGAGGGCGTCGATATTTTTGAACTGGTTCCGCCGGAAAGCCTGCTCGACGAGGACCAGCAGCAGAGCCTGCTTTATTCATCCGACCTCGAACTGGGCGAGACTACCCGGCGCATTTTCGAGGCGTTCGAGAAGATCAAGCCGCGGCGCGTGGTGCTCGACAGCCTGTCGGAAATCCGCCTGCTCGCCCAGTCCTCGCTGCGCTACCGGCGTCAGATTCTTGCGCTCAAGCATTTCTTCGCGCGCAGCGGAGCGACCGTGCTCATGCTCGACGATCTGTCGAGCGAGGCCAACGACCGGACCATGCACAGCATCGCCCATGGCGTGCTTCGCCTCGAGGAATTGTCACCGGTTTATGGCGGCGAGCGGCGGCGGTTGCGGGTCATCAAATATCGTGGCCAGCGCTATCGCGGCGGCTACCACGATTTCGTCATCCAAACCGGCGGCGTGCGGGTGTTCCCGCGGCTGGTGTCGGCCGAGCATCGCCGGGATTTCGAACGCGATGTGTTGGCCACCGAAACCCCCGAACTCAACGCCTTGCTCGGCGGCGGCGTCGAGCTTGGTTCGAGCGTGCTGATCATCGGCCCCGCCGGGACCGGCAAATCGCTGCTCGCGCTCAACTTCATCGTCGGCGCGGTCAATCGCGGCGAGCGCGCGGCGATGTTCGTGTTCGACGAGGAACTCGGCCTGCTGTTCGAACGCGCCAAGGGGCTCGGCATTTACATCCAGGACATGGTCGATCGGAACCAGCTGATCGTCGAGCAGGTCGACGCTGCCGAACTGACGCCGGGCGAATTATCCGAACGCGTCCGCCATTGCGTCGAGGAACATGACGTCCGCACCGTCGTGATCGACAGCCTCAACGGCTATCAGGCGGCGATGCCCGAAGAGCAGGCGCTGATCCTGCACATGCACGAGCTGCTGCAATATCTGAACCGCCAGGGCGCGTCGACCTTCCTCACCGTCGCCCAGCATGGCCTGGTCGGCGACATGAAGGCCCCGGTCGACGTCACCTACCTTGCCGATACTGTGATCCTGCTGCGCTATTTCGAAGCGCTGGGCCGGGTCCGCCGCGCGATGTCGGTAATCAAAAAGCGCACTAGCGCGCACGAGGACACGATCCGCGAATTCCGCATCGACAAGCGCGGTATCACGGTCGGCGAGCCCCTGGTCGGCTTCCAGGGCGTGCTCCGCGGCGTGCCCGAGCTGGTCGACAAGGCCGGTGTCGACTTGTTGGAAACCGCCGCCTAGTGGATCGGCAACTTTCGGAACGTGCGCTGATCCTGGCGCCGCAGGGCCGCGACGCTTTGGTCGCCCGCGACATGCTCGGCGAAGCCGGCATTCCGGGCGACGTGGTCGGCGACATTGCGGAGTTCGTTGGCGAACTGGCCAAGGGTGCGGGCTTCGGCGTCGTCACCGAGGAGGCGCTCTCCGGCACCGATCTGTATGCCGTCTCCGGCTGGATCCAGAAGCAGGCCGAATGGTCCGATTTTCCATTTGTGCTTTTGACCCAGCGCGGCGGCGGGCTTGAGCGCAATCCGGAAGCTGGGCGGCTGCTCGAACTGCTCGGCAACGTCACTTTTCTCGAACGGCCGTTTCATCCGACGACCTTCGTCAGCCTCGCCCAGTCGGCCATCCGCGGGCGCCGCCGGCAATATGAAGCGCGGGCCCGGCTCGAGGAGCTCAACCAGCTCGCCGCCGACCTTGAACAGCGCGTCGAGGAACGAACCGCCGAGCATGCCGCCGCCGTCGCCCAGCTGCACGAGGCGCAGAAGCTCGAAACCCTCGGCCAGCTGACCGGCGGCGTCGCCCACGACTTCAACAATCTGCTGACCCCGATCACCGGCGCGCTCGACCTGCTGCAGAAGAAATATGGCGACAGCGATCCTCGCTCGGGGCGGCTGCTGACCAACGCGCTCCAGGCCGCCGACCGCGCCAAGACGCTGCTCCAGCGGCTGCTCGGCTTCGCCCGGCGCCAGTCGCTGATGACCAAGCCGGTGGACATCGCCGGCCTGTTGTCCGGGATGCGCGACCTCATCTCCAGCGCCGTCGGCCCGACCATCGAGGTTCACTTGCGCCACGACCCCGCGCTTCAGGCGGCGCTCGCCGACCCCAACCAGCTTGAGCTCGCCATCCTCAATCTCGCGGTCAATGCGCGCGATGCCATGCCTGATGGCGGGCCGCTCACTATCCTTGCCGAAGAAGTGGCGATGGGTCCGCGCTCGTCGCCCAAGCTGACGCCCGGCCTCTATGTTCGCCTGTCGGTGATCGACGCCGGCTGCGGCATGGACCCGGAAACGCTGACCCGTGCCATCGAGCCATTCTATTCGACCAAGGAATTCGGCCGCGGCACCGGCCTGGGCCTGTCGATGGTCCACGGCCTTGCCGCCCAGCTTGGCGGCGGGTTCGACCTGACCAGCGCGCCGGGCGAGGGCACCCGCGTCGACCTCTATCTGCCCATCGCCGACGAGGCGGCGCCGGCCGAACAACGGTCGGCGGTTGAGCCGCTGCAGGCGATCGGGCGTCGCCTCAATGTCTTGCTGGTCGACGACGAGGATTTGGTCCGCACCGCCACCGCCGAGATGATCCGCGACCTCGGCCACTCGGTCGCCGAAGCCGACGGCGCACTCGAGGCCCTCGGCCGGCTCGACCGCGGCTTCGACGCCGATGTCGTGGTGACCGATTACATGATGCCCGGAATGGATGGCGGCGCGCTCGCCCGACGCATTGCCGAAACGCATCCTGATGTCGCCGTGCTGCTGATCACCGGCTACACCGGCCCGACCAATGACGTGATGCATCTGCCGCGCCTGGCCAAGCCGTTCGGCCAGTCGGAAATCGCGGCCTCCATCGCGGCGCTGTTCGCCGAGGATGAGAAGGTCGTGCGCCTGCCCAGGCGCTGAATCTACTGACCGCTGCTGTGATAATAATCGATGCGGATGCGGACCCATTCGCCGATCATCGGCTTGCCGTTCTTGCGCGGCGGGCGGACCTTGAACTGCCACGCCGCCTGCCGCACCGCGCTGGCGAGGTGTGATCCGGGCGGGTCGTTGCCAAGCTCGATGCAATCGTCGACCCGGTTGCCGGGAATGGTCTTGCACATGATCAGGCCGGAGCCCTCGGGCGCATTCTTCGGCAAGTACCCGGCGAGCTCGGCGTCGGTCGGTTCGCGCGCCCATTCGGCGGCGTAGAGGATCTCGCCATGCGGGCCGCGCCCGACTTCTTCGGAATCGCCGGCGCTGGCCGAACCGGAGCCGCCCAATTTGCTGATGTCCGCCGCCGCCATCTCCGCGCTGCTCATCTCAAGCAATGGCAGCGGCACCTTGGGCGGGATCGGCGACTTGATCGGCGGCATCTTGCGCGGCAGTTGGATCGTCTGGGTGACCTTGCGTGGCTGGGTTGCAGCGGGTTTCGCCGCGGCATGCGACTCGGGCAGGAAATCAATCACCGTCGCTTCCGACGGTTCCTGCTCGCGCAGCGGGATGACGCCGAGGGTCAGCAGCACCAGCAGCAGCAGGACATTGACCCCGAGCGCCAACGCCAGGCCCGACGCGCGGCGCTGCAGCGGCGTGCGATCCTGCTCGGTCAGCGGGCGATAGGTTCTCGAAGCCAAGGGTCAGGAAATCTTTCGGGGGATTCGCGTATCGGCAGCACCTAGCCGGGCCGGACTTGAACCGCGAGTGAAAGGTCACTCGGCAAAGGGGGCTGTAGGAAAGACTAAACTAGGTTTACAACAGACTATGCCGGATCTGCCGTGGGGAGGGCAGCATGTCGCGGAGTCCTCGTCTCTTCGCCATCATTGCAGGCGCCACCTTTGTTGTGCTCGTCGCAAGCGGCGGCGCGATCGCCACCCAGGTCGGCCCCCAGGTTCTGACAACGCAGCTGGTGCGGGTTCGCGTACCCGTTCTGCCGGCCGGCGCCAACGTCGGGATGGCGAGCAATGCCCTGGTCAGCGCGGGCCTTCGCCGGGGCCGGCTCTTATGTGACCCAATGAGCGGGCGGCCCGGAGCAGTCGTGGGGCGGGTCACTCGTTTCGAACCGGCATCGGGCACGTCAATCCGTGTTGGATCGCGGGTCGACATGCGGGTCGTCCAAGCGCGTCGTTGCAGTTCGTTCACCGGTCCCGGCGTCATCGTCAGCCCAATCATCATTCATCCGGCGCCACCACCACCACCGCCGCCGCCACCACCTCCGCCGCCTCCTCCTTCGCCACCCGAGACCCGGACCTGTCCCGATGGCACGGTGGTCCTGGCGAGTGCGGCTTGTCCTTTCCGACCGCCGCCGGCGAAGGCCAACGGGCATAGCGGGCATCACGCGCAGCCGCCGCCATCCCCTCCGCCACCGCCTCCACCACCACCACCACCGCCGCCCGAGACCGGCAGTGAGGGACCGGTTCCGTCGCCGACCCCGGCCAACGGGCACGGCGGACCGACGGCCATTCCGGCGCCGCCCGCTACCGATACCGCCGGCGACGAGGTCATCGCTGAAGGCCCGGCTTCCGCCGAAGTCGCGCCACCCTCAACCGCTCCGCAAAAAGGCCGCGGTGCGTTCGTCGAACCCGGCGATATGGAGGTCAATAACTGGCACCGGCTCGAGTTTGTCGTCGGCACGACCGAGGCCGCTCTGGCCGAGGAGAGCGAGGGCCAGGTGCTCGGCCAATCCAAGGCCATCTTTGTCGGGCCCCTGATGCGCGTCACCTTGCTCCCCGACCCCGATTTCGAGATCCGCCAGCAGAGCCGGGACATCCAGGAAACCGGCGGGGACCGCGCCGCCTCATGGCAGTGGACGGTGAAGCCGTTGAAGGGTGGCAGCCACGAACTGATTGCCAAGGTCGAAGTGCTGCAACGGCAAGAGGACGGGAGCTTCACGGCGGCTGAAACTTATACTCGCCGGCTACCGGTCAAAGTCCGGGTCGGGACGTGGCAGGGGTTCCTCAACGCGCTCAAGGGCGCGGCGAGCTTCGGGGACCTGTTGGGGACATTGTTCAGCTCGTGGGGTAAGACGCTGACCGCGCTGACGGCGTTGATTGCTGCCGCCGTCGGGCTGTGGGCGGCGATCCGCAAGTTGCGCAAGTCGAAGCGGTAAATGGAGGGCTGATGCGGATCGTTGCTGTCGTCCTCGCGTTTGTTCTGGCCCTTAACGCCTGCGGATCGCCACCGCCCCAATCCTCGGCCTCGCCGGATACAACCGCAACCGGGGGTACCCCGGCCAACGATGCCGCGCTGGTCGACAATACGACACCGGCCGACAACACCACCGACTTGCCGCCCCAGGTCAGCAAGGGCGTCGGCGCGTTCGTCGATCCGGGTGCGATGGATGTCGACGCCTGGTCGACGCTCGAATTCGTGGTTGGACCGGACGAGGCCGTGCTGGCCGAGGAGACCGAAGGACGCAGGCTGACTCCGGCGGGGACGGTCTATGTCGCCCCGACCATGCGGGTGACCCTGCTGCCCGATCCGAATTTTACCTTCCAGCCACAGAGCGACCCAATCCAGGATACCGGCATGGACCATACCGCCACCTGGCAATGGAAAGTGAAGCCGCTCGGCGGCGGCGATGCGACCCTGTTTGCCCGAGTCGAAATTGGCGAGCGGCGTGCGGACGGGACGTTGGCGGTGGCCAAGACCTACACCCGCCGAGTCGCGGTCCATGTCGAGGTCGGGACGTGGAAGGGCTTCCTGAATGCGCTCAGGAGCGCCGCGACGCTCGGCGAGCTGCTCGGGACCTTGGTGGGGTCGCTGGGCAAGACCATGGCGGCGATCGCGGCGATGATCACCGCCGCCCCGACAATCTGGCTGGCGCTTCGCTCGTGGCGCAGGCGCAAGGCGGCGAAAGCTGAAGCAAAGGCCGACAAGCCGGCCAAAAAATAAAGAAAAACCCTGCCGGGGGGAGAGCGAGGGAGCATCCTATCCCGGCAGGGCTGTTACTAACGTCGTCGTTCCGGCAGGCCGCTCTAGCTCGCTAAAGGGAGAGTGGCTGCTGAGGACAAATTTACCGCCCGCCGGTTAGCGGCAGGTGAGCGGAATTGGTTTACGAAAATTAACACTTTTCGCCGCTTATTTGTGCGGCGGCACCCAGTCGTCCGGCGGGGTGAAATAGACACTGAGGCGGGCCATCCGCTGCGTCTTGTGCGCCCAGTTAGCGAACACCCCGCAGACCGTCTTCGAATGCTCGCCAGTCGACGGGATCGGCTCCGCGGTCCACTTCGCCTTCGTGATCGCGCAGTCCTGACCCGCGGCGCAGGTCTGGTACTGGCGGTCGGGCCCGGCCGCCTCAAGCTTGTAGCCGGTGACCGTGGAATTCTCCGGCAGCACCGCGCACACCGCCTGACAATAAGCGGTCTTGTCGTTCCCGCCGTTGAGGATGCGGCCGACATCGCCGCCAACCTGGCGGCCGATGACCTGGCGGACTTCCTTACTCTTGAGCAGCTCGCCGATGGCGCCGGCGAACTGGCCGTCCTTCAGCCCCGCGGCATCGTCGGCGACCTCGCGGATCTGGCCCGTCTCGTTTGCTTCGTTCATGCACGTCGGGGTCGCGGTGTAGGTGCGCAGCCCGGCC
>Ga0068862_100004990_pt1 | contig 11169 bp, 8 predicted proteins | sample KBSSwiS52_FD_66598 | JGI IMG/M metagenome (GOLD analysis project Ga0068862, IMG submission 66598) | Switchgrass rhizosphere microbial communities from Kellogg Biological Station, Michigan, USA - KBS Switchgrass S5-2 | ecosystem: Host-associated > Plants > Roots > Rhizosphere > Soil ... | reverse complement strand
AGCCACGGATGCAGCCACGGCGCCGCCTCGACGATCAGTGGCGCGAAGAGCGTGAGTGCTGCGCTGCCGATCAGCACGGCGCCCGCGACGCGCTTGCCCGTGGGCCCCGAGGCGTAACTAGCGGCGCGGCGCGCACCGAACGCGACAGCGAACATCGCCGGTGCGGTGCCGGCGCCGAACGCGAGCATCGTCGCGGCCGAGCGCAGCGCATCGTGCTCGAGTGCTGCGATCACCATGACCGTGTAGGCAAAGCCGCAGGGCATCCAGCCCCACACCATCCCGAATCCGAGCGCGCGCGGGATGCTCGTCACGGGCAGCAACTTCTTGCCGAGCGGCGCGAGCCGCGGCCACACCAATTTGCCGAGTCGCGCGCCGGGATCGCGCAGCGCGCCGAAAGCCACGAGTGCGGCGGCGACGAGCGCCACGGCCGACAGGACGCGCAGGCCGTCGCGCACCGCGTCGATGTCGAGCCAGCCGACGATGAAGCCGAGAACCCCACCCAGGAGTGCGCCGGCGATCGAGTAGGAGAGCGTGCGTCCCACTTGATACGCGACGAGCAAGGTGACGCGCGAGCGGCCGTCGGCGTTCTTGTCGGTGGCGAGGCCGAGGGCCGCGGAAATTCCACCGCACATCGCAAGGCAGTGTCCGCTCGCCGCGAAGCCGAGCAGCAGCGCTGCGCCGAGCGTAAGGCCGCCGGTCACGACGATGCTTTCGGGTCGCCCTTGACGTCCGCTGGCGCCTGCTCCGCATCCACCATGGGCAGCAGGCCCGGCGTTTCCATGTCGTCGAACTGACCGTGGTTGATCGCCCAGAAAAGCGCGATGCCGGCGCCGACGATGATCAGGATCGACAGTGGAATCAGGAAGACGAGGCTGTTCATGCGGACGCGCGGGGACGGAGGATGGCCTCAGGCGCCACGGTCGCGCGCTCGGGAGCGGCATCGGCACCCTTCGCGCGGCCGATCCGCAATGCATTCAAGACTACCGCAAGCGAGCTCGCCGACATGCCGATCACCGCAAGCCACGGCGGCACGAAGCCGAGTGCGGCGAGCGGTATGGCAGCAAGGTTGTAGCCGAGCGCCCAGCGACGGTTCTGCCGCAGGATCGAGAGCATTTGCTGGGCGAGTGCGCGGGCGTAGGGCAGGGCGTCGAGCTGTCCCGTGATCACGATGTCGCTCGTCGCCTGCGCGACGTCGGCGGCCGAGCTCACCGCCACCGCGACGTCGGCACCGGCGAGCATGGGCGCGTCGTTCACGCCGTCGCCCACGACGACCACACGCGCGCCGCCCGCGCGAAGCGACGCGAGCCGTGCGAGCTTGTCGGCCGGCGTCTGGCGCGCGAGGAAGGTCTCGATGCCGAGCGCTGCGGCGACCGTTGCGACCTTCGCCCTGGCGTCGCCGCTTGCGATCTCGCACGACAGGCCGTCGCGCACGAGCGCGTCGACGGCCACGCGCGCGCGCCGCTGCAATCGCTCCTCGACATGAAAGGCCGCGATGACACCGTCGTCGCCGGCGAGGACCACCGCATCGTCGAGACCGGATGGCGGCGCGTCGCGTCCCAGCGCGTAGTCCGCTCGTCCGAGGCGATAGCGTCGTCCTTCGATCAGGCCGCTGACACCGAAGCCCGCGACGCTCTCGCGCGAGGTGACGGCGGGTAGCGTCGCCGGCGCAGCGGCCGCGAAGGCGTGCGCCAGCGAATGCCGGCTTCCTTGCGCGAGCGCGGCGGCGAGCGGCAGCGCCGCGTCGCGGTCCAGGTCCCCGCGGATCTGCGTGCGATCGCGTGCGATCCACGGTTCGGTCAGCGTCCCGGTCTTGTCGAAGAGGACGTGCGTGGCGAAGGCGAGATCCTCGAGCGCATCGGGTCGCACGACCAGCACACCGCGCCCGGTCAGGGCCGCGAGCGCACGGGTGATCGCGGCCGGCGCCGCCAACGCGAACGCGCAAGGGCAGGCGATGACCAGCACTGCGACCGTCGCCGCGAACGCTCGCGCGGGATCGACCAACGCCCATCCGATGGCCGTGCACACGGACAGCACGAGCACACGGGCCACGAAGCTCGCGGCCGCACGCTCGCCTTCGCGCGCGAGGCGCGGCCGCGTGCTCGCCGCGCGCTCGGTCAGGGCCACGATGCCGGCAACGACGGTGTCCGACCCCACGCGCGTGACCCGCAGCGTCGCGGGCGTGCCCACGAGAGTGCTGCCCGCGCACAACGATTCGCCGCGGCGCCGGGTGATCGGCGCCGACTCGCCGCACAGGAGCGCTTCGTCAACACGGCACTCCGCGCTTTCCAGCACGCCGTCGGCGGGAATGCTGCCGCCGTCGGCGACGAGCACGCGATCGCCGGGGACGAGCTCGACCGCGCCCACGCGCAGCAGCGATCCGTCGGCCTCGATGCGATCCGCGAACAGCGGTGTCAGGCGCGCCAGCGCATCGGACAAGTCACCCGCACGATGGCGCGCGCGCATCTCGAGATAGCGGCCGACGCACAAAAAGAAGACGAACATGCTGACCGACTCGAACCACACGTCGGGACCGCCGGTCACGACCTCGATCACGCTGCCGGCGTAGATCAGCGCGACGGCCAGCGCGACCGGCACGTCCATGCCGAGCCGGCGCGCGGCGAGAAGGCGCTTGGCACCGACGAAGAACGGCCATGCCGAGTAGAGAACCACGGGAGTTGCGGCGAGCAGCGTGAGCCACCGGAACAAGTCGCGCGTCGTGACGTCGATGCCGTCGAAGGCGCCGAACCACAGCGCGCTCGCGTACATCATCGCCTGCATGGCCCCGAAGCCCGCGACTGCGAGCCGCTTCTGCGCATCGCGCGTTTCACGCTTGCGCGTATCTTCGAGCGCTGCGCCGTCGAGCGGCAACGTCCGGTAGCCGACGCGCGCGAGGGCATTCACGATCCCGGCGAGGGACACGGCGTTGCCGTCGTACACGACGCGCGCGCGCTGGGCGCCCGCGTTGACGCCGACCTCGGCGACACCGGGCAGTTGCCCGAGCGTTCGCTCGATCAACCAGGTGCAGGCGGCGCAGCGCATGCCTTCGACGAGCACGATCGCTTCGCTGTTGCCGTCGGCGCGCGCGCGCACGAGATGGCGCGCGAGCTCCGGCCGCAGGAACGCCGCTGCGCTCTTGGCGGACTCGGCGAGGTCGGGCGTGCGGCCGGCGGGACCGCTGCGCAATCGATAATAGTCGGCGAGCCCGAGCTCGCCGATCCACTCGGCCACCGCGCGGCAGCCGTGACAGCACACCGCATGGCTGACACCGGCGACACGCGCTTGCGGCGGATCGGCAGGCAGCGCGTCGCCGCAGTGCCAGCACCCGCTCATGGCTTGTCGTTCGCGTTGCGAAGCGGGACCTTGAATGCCGTGCCGCCGGCCGTCTCGACGGGCGGGTCGGCATGCCGCACTGCCAGCACGATCGTGACGATGAACACCGCGATCGATGCAAGAAAGACTGCGGCGCCGAGCCACAAGACCGGCTGCCGGAACCACGCGCCTGTGTCGCGCGACTTCATGACGTCACTTTGTGGTTGCCGTCGCCGGATGCGATTGTGCGTAAACCCAGGCGGCGATCAGCAGCGCGTCGTCTTCGCCCAGGCGATTTCGCCACGCGGGCATGACGCCCTTGCGGCCTTGGCCGATCGTGGTGGCGATGTCGGCCAGCGTGCCGCCATGGAGCCACACGTTGTCGGTGAGATTCGGGGCGCCGAGCGCCATGTTGCCCTTGCCGTCGGCACCGTGGCAGGGGACGCAGTTGAAGAACAGTCGCTTGCCGAGCTGCCCGCGCAGCGAATCGTGCGGCTTGCCCGAAAGGCTCGCGACGTAGTTGGCAAGCTGGGTGATCTCGTCGCTCGACAGCGTGGCGGCGAACGGAGGCATCACGCCGTTGCGCCCGTCCAGGATGCTCGTGAGGATCGACTTGCCGTCGCCGCCGTAAAGGAAGTCGCTGCTGTCCGTGAGGTCGGGCGCGCCGATGACAATGTTGCCGCGCGCCTCGCGGCCATGGCACGCCACGCAGTTCTCGCTGAACAGGGCCGCACCGGCGCGCACCGCGGCCGGGTCGCCGGCGATCGCCTCCACTGACTTGCCGTGGACGCGCTCGCGCAGCGGCGTTATCAGCTTGAGGTTGGCAGCCTGCTCGGCCGTGAGCTCGCCGTGCGAGGTCCAGTCGAGATAGCCCTTGTACCCGCCGAAGCCGGGATAGAGCGCGAGATAGACGAGGGCCGCGGCGAGCGCGAGCGCCGAAATGACGATCCACCAGAGCGGCAGGTCGCGAATGGCTTCGCGAAGCACGCCGTGCGCCCAGACGTGGCCGCTGGTGCCGTCCTGCTCCGTCGGGATGTCGACTCGTGGTCCCCACAGGAACAGGAAGACCGTGAGGCCGAGCGAGATGCAGATGAAAACGATCACCCACGTCGACCAGAAATCGCTCATCGCGCTCCCCCGTCAATTGAGGACTCGTCTTCCATCGGCAGCTTCGCGAGCGCGTCGAAGTCTCGCTTGTGGTGCGGAAGCCAGGCCCACACCCAGATGCCGATGAACGCCAGCATCACGACGATGGTGACGATGCCCGCGAGGTGACCCCAGAGCGGACTCATTGCGCACGCTCCTTTGGCGGAACGTTCGCCACACCCAGCCCTTGCAGGAAGGCGACCAGCGCGTCGAGCTCGGTCTTGTCGGCGACGGCCTTCGGCGCGCCTTCGATGTCGGCATCGGTGTACGGATCGCCCAGCGTGCGCAGCGTGCGCATCCGCAGCGCGACCTCCTTGCCGTCGACTGTCGCGGATTCGAGCCACGTGTACGCGGGCATGTTCGACTCGGGAACGAAGGCACGTGGATCGAGCAGGTGCAGGCGTTGCCAATCGTCTGAATATTTGCCGCCGATCCGCGCGAGATCGGGCCCCGTCCGCTTGGAGCCCCATTGGAACGGGCGGTCGTAGACCGATTCGGAAGCGACCGAGTAGGGCCCGTAACGCTGCGTCTCGGCGCGCAGCGCGCGGATCATCTGCGAGTGGCACAGGTAACAGCCTTCGCGCACGTAGATGTCCCTTCCCGCGAGGCGCAGCGGATCGTAGGGCTTCACGCCCGGCGGCGGTCCGACCGCTTGCGCCTGCATGAACAGCGGCACGATTTCCGACAGCCCGCCGAACGAGATCGCAATGACGATCAGGCCACCGAGCAGGAGTGCATTCTTCTCGATCGCCTCGAAGTAACGGAAACCGCGCCTCAAACGCCCCATGGTCCGCTCCCGGTCAGCCGTACGCTGGCAACGGCGCCGGCACCTGCTTTTCCTCGGGCTCGGGAATCGGCACCGGGATCGGCTTGATCAGGTGGGCCCGCGCCGCAGCGGCGGTGTGCCACAGATTCCACGCCATCACGATCATGCCGATGAGGATGATCACGCCGGCGAACCAGCGCACGGCATAAAGTCCCTTGATGGCGATCAGGCTGTCGATGAACGGGTAGAGGAGCGCGCCGTCGGCGCCGGTGGCGCGCCACATGAGGCCCTGGGTGACGCCGGCGATCCACATCGAGAATATGTACAGCAGCACGCCGGTGGTGTGCAGCCAGAAATGCAATTCCATGCCCTTGCGCGAATGCATGGCCGGCTGGCCGAGGGCGCGCGGGGCCATCGCATACAACGAGCCGATGGTGATCATCGCCACCCATCCGAGCGAGCCGAAGTGCACGTGCGCGACGGTCCACTCGGTGTAATGCGACAGCGAGTTGACGGTCTTGATCGCCATCATCGAGCCCTCGAGCGTGGATCCCGCGTAGAACACCAGCGACATCACCATGAACTTGGCCGCCGGGTCCTCCTTCAGCAGATGCCACGACCCGTTGAACGTCAGCAGGCCGTTGGCGGCCGAGCCCCAGCTCGGCATGATGAGGATCAGCGAGAACGCCATGCCGATCGACTGCACCCAGTCGGGCAACGCCGTGTACATGAGGTGGTGCGGACCCGCCCACATGTAGATGGAGATCAGCGCCCAGAAATTCACGATCGAGAAGCGGTAGCTCCACAAAGGCTGCTGCGCCTGGCGCGGGACGAAGTAGTACATCATCCCGAGGAAGCCCGCGGTGAGGAAGAACGCGACCGCGTTGTGGCCGTACCACCACTGCACCATGGCATCGACCGTGCCCGAGTAGACCGGGTAGGACTTGAACAGCGACGCCGGCAAGGCGATGTTGTTGACGATGTGCAACAGGCCGACGGCGATGATCAGCGCGCCGTAGTACCAGTTGGAGACGTAGATGTGGCGGATTCGCCGTCGCGCGACGGTGGAGAAGAACACCACGCCGAAGGAGACCCACACCACGGCGACCGCGATGTCGATGAACCACTCGGGCTCGGCGTACTCCTTGCTCTGCGTGATGCCCAGAGGCATCGTGACCATGGCCAGGACGCAGCCGAGCTGCCATCCGTAGAACGTGAAATTGGCGAGCGCGGTGTGCGCCAGCCGCACGTGGCCCGTGCGCTGCACGATGTAGTAGCAGGTGCCGATCAGCGCGGACCCGCCGAACGCGAAGATCACGCCGAACGTGTGATCGGGGCGCAGCCGGCTGAAGCTCAGCCAGGGGATGCCCATGTTGATGCTGGGCCACACCATCTCGGCGGCGACGAAGACGCCGATCGCCATGCCGATGATTCCCCAGACGGCGGCGGCGAGCAGAAACAGCCGCACGATCTGGTCGTTGTAGGTTTCCTTGGGACGCATGCGCGCTATCCCCAATGAATTTCGATCGCCGGGTAGTAAGGCCTGGGCAAAAAAAAGCCTCGGGCGATCAATGAGCCGAAGTGATCATACCCCGCTCGCGCGCGGGCGCGCCACCGGAAAATTGCCGCGACGTTTGACTTAGGTCAAGCTCAAATCGAGGCGCCGATGCGGCTCACCACTTCCGCGCCTTCGCCCAGGATCTCGCCGAACGTGAGTGCGCCGGAGGCGACGTCGAGCAGCCGCGCCATCGCGTCCCCGGCCGCGGCATCGAGCGACACGCTGCCGTCGAGCACACCGCTCGCGGCGAAGTCGATCTGCTCGGTGAGCCGCGCCGTCGAAGCGGCGTTGGCGCTCATCTTGAACGTGGGGGCGACGAGGCTGCAGTAGCTGTTGCCGGCGCCGGTGGTGAAGATCACGATCTGCGCGCCGCCCGCGATCATGGCGGTCATCGACTCGGGCGAGAAGAACGGCGTGTCCATGAGATACAGGCCCGTTGCCCGCGGCCGCTGCGCGGGGGCGAGCAGATCGCGGATCGGTTGCCGCCCGCCCTTGGCGATCGCGCCGAGCGCCTTTTCCTCGAGGGTCGTGATGCCGCCCGCCTTGTTCTGCGGCCCCGGATTCTGCGCGCGGATGTCGCCGCCTGCGGCCCGCACCATGCGCTCGCGTTCACTGACCGCGGCGACGATGCGCTGCGCGACTTCCGGCGTGGCCGCGCGCTGCGCGAGCAGGTGCTCGGCGCCGGTCCACTCGACGGTCTCGCTGAAGATGGCGGTGCCGCCGCCTGCGACGAGCCTTTCCATCAGGCGGCCGGCGAGTGGATTGCACACGAGCCCGGAGGTCGCATCCGAATGGCCGCACTCGACGGCCACACAGAGCTCTGTCATCGAAACCGTTTCCCGGCGCAGGAACGAGGCCTCGCGCACGAAACGCGTCGCGGCGCGCACGCCGGCATCGACCAGGGCAAGTGCGTCTTCGTGCACGCCGGGAAGCGACAGCGCGACCGCAGGCTTTCCCGCCGCTGCGACGGCGTCGGCGTACGAGCGCGAGATGTCGTCGGCGGCCGAGAGCACTACGACCGCGGCGACGTTCGGATGCGTTGCGAGACCGGCGAGCGTGTCGAAGTGCAGCTGAGCGTCGGCCGCGACCTGGCCGCGCCCGTAACCCGACGTCACGCACACGGTGCCGCGCACGAGGGACGCGACGCGCTGCGCGGCGGCCGACGTGAGCCCGGTAGGCGAGAGCACCAGCACGTGGTTGCGCACGCCGACGCGGCCGTCGGGCCGGCGGTAACCCGCGAAGGTGTGCGTCTCGGTCGTCGCGGTTCGGGCCACATGATCGCCCCCGTGCGTGGCCGCAACCGCACGCGTATCCGCCGCGCTCTCGAGGTTGTGCAGATGCACCCACGCGCCGGGCGCGACGTCGTGCGTCGACCTGCCGATGAACTCCCCGTACTTGCGCACCGGTTGCCCGGCGCCGATCGCATGCAGCGCGAACTTGTGGCCGAGCGCGATGGGCTCGGCGATCGTCACGTCGCGCGCGAAAGCACCGTGCCGAAGCGTGACGTGCGTGCCGGGCGCCAGGTCTGCGAGCGCGGTCGCGACGTCGTCGCGCGGATCGAGCAGCGCGGCGTCGAGCCTTCGCGCAATTTCCGACTCAGCCATGCTTCAAGCATAGCTTATCGCGCGCTTGCCGCGGTGGCCGCGACACCTGCGAGCTCGCAGTTGCGGGCCTGCGTCTCGATGCCGCCTACCGCGAGCGGGGAGAGGTGCCAGCCGAGCGGGAAGCGGGTGCCGTTCGGGAGCAGGTCGATCACCCGCACGGGCGCTACCTTCGTCGTCGCCGCGACGCCGCCCATGCTCACGCGCAACGCGCGCACGGCGTGCGCCTGCCTTGCCTCCGCCAATCGCCCGTTGGCGCCGATGCCGCCGACCTGCAGTGCCGTGATCGCCGGACCCACGACGCCTACGAACAGGCTCGCGCGCGGCCGGCACGCGGGCCGCTCGGGATGATAGAACGCGTCCGAGAGCTCAGCGCATTTCCCGGGAGCGATCGTGGCGACGTCCGCCTTCGACACGCGTGCCTTGTCCGCGGTATCGCTGCACACGTTCTCGCGGGCCGTCGCCGGGTTGACGCTGTTGCGGATCATGAGCACGTGCGGGACGAGATTCCGCCGCAGCCACTTGCGGTGCTTCGGGTCCATCCCCAGGCACGCGTCGAATTCGCGGTCGGCGGGATCGGGCGTGTCGATGTCGAGACATCGCCCGAGCGCCTGCAGCACGTCGACAGTGGTCTGGCCACCGCTGTTGTCGAAATAGCCGCCGTCCGCGAGGTGGCCGCAAACGGGCCTGTCGTCGGCCTTCGTCGGTCCTTTGGAAGCCGCGTCTTCACGGCGCTTGCACGCGTTGGCCGGGGCGGCGAGCGCTCCGATCGCGTTGATATAGGGAAAGCGGGCGGAGTTGTGGGCGGCGGTCGCGAGCGAGATGTCGCTGCCGGTGATCGCGATCTGATCCTTCGCGCCGTGGAAATTGCGCCAATCGATTTGAAGGTCGCTCGCGATGGCGCGCTCGCCCGATTCCACCCATGTGGAGTTGAGCAGCAGGTACGGCACGTGGGGCTGCGTCTTGGACAACATGATCCGGGATGCGAGCAGCCCTCGGCGAAAGCCGATCTCGACCGGCGCGTTCGCGTCCGGATGCGAAGCAAGGGTGCTCGTCTCGAGCGTTTGCTCGAACCACGTTCCCCGCGAAAGAATGCCGCACCCAGGCGTGTGGCACCACGACGTCGGCAGCACGTGCGCGACGGCATCCTCGAACATCCATGCCGAGGCGACGGGCGCCAGCATGTCGGTCTTGGCGACGCGATCGAGGCAGCGATAGCGCTCGAGCGCCGGCGCCTCCGCGCACGCTCGAAACGCAGCGGCACCCACCGCACCTCCGGAGACGCCGGAGATCGAGAAGGTTCGCGCGAGGAACTGCGGGTCCTGGCGCGCGAAGCTTTGCAGCACGAAGCTCGTCCACACGGCGGCACGGATGCCGCCGCCTTCGCTGGAGATGAAGTACACGTCATAGCCGCCGTCGCCGCCCTTGGCAAGCGTGGGCTCGCAATCCTTCTCCGGCTCGCCGTTGCAGATGCCACGGAGCCACCGCTCGAGGGCCTGGCCGAGCGTCGGGCGCTGGTCCGCGGCGAGCGCGGCGGGATCGACCTTGCGCGAGGACGCGGCGGCGTTCGCGCCGACGAGCACGCCGATCATGGCGGCATAGAGAACGATCGACCCGACGGCGGCGCGGACGACGAAGTTCCTCGGCTTGGCGGCGTCCTTGGCGTTGAAATTGCGCCGGACGAGGTGCATGAGGAAAAAATACGCGGCCACGCAGAGCGCCAGCAGCGCGAAGGAGAAGGCGGACATCGTCCACGAATCGCGATGGGTCGGCGCGACCTCCACCACCCCCGGCCACACGACGTGGTTCTCCGTAAGGCCGGACACGCCGAGCACGCCGACGACGAGGGCCAGGAGGAACACCCACGGGATCGACCTGTGGGACTCCAGCATCGACAGCCAGCCGAAAAAGCACAGCCACAGCGCGATCGACAGCACCACGACCGGAAACGCCATCGTGGGCACGTAATCGGTGGCCCCCACGAATCGTGTCATGACGTCAATCGTCCGAGACAGGAGCAATCCGAGCGCGATGAGCACCGGCAGCCAGAACGGCGACACGCGGCCGGCAAAGCAGTATTTCAGGTCGTGCTTTGCGCCCGCGAATCCGGCGCGCTCGAGCCACTCACGCCACGTGAGGTAATCGTAGTAGCGGCGTTCCTCGTACCTGATCCGGAAGTGCAGGAAGACGACACCCAGCAGCACCGTGACGATCGCGAAAGCAACGACGACCCAAACCGGCCCCAGCCATCGGCTTTCCGGGAAGCTCAAGGCCTCGGGTGCGGCGACCGCGGCCAGCGCGCCTCCCTGTGCCATCGCGGCATCCTTGATGACGCCGGCGCACATGAGCACCAGCAAAGCGAGGGGCAGCAGTGCGAGCGTCCGCGTCCAATGCTTCGCGAACGTGTCTTGTGGCGTGGCCTTGACGGCGGCAGGGTCGGTCGTGCTGTGCACGGCGCGCAACTGCACCACGCTCCGCGTCCAAAGCCAGCATGCGTACACGAGCAGCCACACGGCAACGCACGACATGACGAATACCGCGAGCATGCCTGCGATGCGGCCTGCCTGGTTCGAGCAGTCTTCCGCGACACCGCAGAAGGGCCACGCCGCGACCGCATACACGACGTCGCGCGCCTGGTCCGTGACGACCGTGAACGCCGCCATGAGTGCAATTGCGGCAAGCGGATACCGGCTGCGGACGACGATTCTCCAGAGGGCCCGGCGCAAAGCCGTGAGCGATCTTTGCTCCGCATCCGATCGCGACGTGCCCACGTGAAGCCCGAACAGCCA
>Ga0068862_100004986_pt1 | contig 11173 bp, 10 predicted proteins | sample KBSSwiS52_FD_66598 | JGI IMG/M metagenome (GOLD analysis project Ga0068862, IMG submission 66598) | Switchgrass rhizosphere microbial communities from Kellogg Biological Station, Michigan, USA - KBS Switchgrass S5-2 | ecosystem: Host-associated > Plants > Roots > Rhizosphere > Soil ... | reverse complement strand
CAGCGAGCTGGCGATGTCGGCCGGCAAACCCTTCGGCGCCGCAAAGCCGCGCCAAGCTCCGGTGGTGTAGTCGATGCCCATCGCCTCCTTGAGCGTGGGCACGTCCTTGAACGCAGGGTTGCGCTCGGATGCCATGACGGCAAGGCTGCGGGCCTTGCCAGCTTCGATGATCGCTCGCGCTTCCGGAACCGAGCACGTGACGAGATCCAGTCCGTCGGCCGCCAGGTCCTGCATGGCGGGCGCGGCACCGTTGGAGGGCACCCAAGCCACGTGATCGGCCTTGAGGCCCATGGCCTGCAGCCATCCGACCAGCGCCAGGTGCCAGATGCCACCCTGGCCCGTGCCGGATGCCTTCAGCTTGCCGGCGGGTGCAGCCTTGATGGCATCCGCCAATTCCTTCACGGTCTTGTAGGGACTGCTGCCCGGCACCTGGATGCCGGGCGGATCTTCGTTCATCAAGGCGAGCGGCGTGTAGCTGTCGGGTTTCAGATCGGTGAGCCCCTGCCAGTGCATCATCGAGATCTCGACCGTGATGATGCCAATCGTGTAGCCGTCCGGCGCCGCGGTGGCGATGCCAGAATGGCCGACGACACCCGAGCCGCCGGTGCGGTTCACGACGTTGAAGGGCTGCTTCATCTCTTTCTCGAGCACGGCCGCAACGATGCGCGCCGTCGCATCCGTGCCGCCGCCGGCGCCCCACGGGCAAATAACCGTCACCGGCCGGTTCGGCCAAGCCTGCGCGCTTGCCGACCCCAATCCAAGGGTCGCAGCGGCGCCGGCCGCGCCACCTGCGATCAGCAGGTCGCGGCGAGTGTACTTCGACATTATCGTTTCCTCCGAGAGTTTCTATAACTGCAAGCATATACCGGCATCTGCCGCGCTGCACTACGCTCTTGTTGGCCCATCCTGCGATGAACTCATTATCCTTGGTGAACTGCCGATATCTCGGCTAGGGAAGGCAGGCCCAACCATGGACAACTTTGCTCATGCCACTGAAAGCCGCCATCGTCCCCGTAACGCCGTTCCAGCAGAACTGCACGCTGATCTGGGACGAGGAGACGAAGAGAGGGGCCGTCGTCGACCCCGGTGGCGACATCGACCGCATCGAGGCCGCTATCGCCAAGGTCGGCCTGACGGTCGAGAAGGTATTGCTGACCCACGGCCACATCGACCATGCCGGGGCGGCGGCCGAGTTCAAAGAGAGGCACGGCGGGCTGCCGATCGAAGGGCCGCACCTGGCTGACAAGTTCCTGCTCGACGGCCTCGCCGATCAGGCGGTGATGTTCGGCCTAAACGGCGCGCGCAACGTCACGCCGGACCGGTGGCTCTCCGAGGGTGATACGGTCGAGGTGGCGGGAGCGACCTTCTCGATCCTGCACTGCCCGGGTCACTCGCCCGGCTCGGTGGTGATGGTCAATGAGGCGCAGCGTTTCGCGCTGGTGGGCGACGTGTTGTTTCGCGGCTCGATCGGCCGCACCGACTTTCCCTACGGGGACCACGACGCGCTGATCGAGGCGATCAAGACCAAGCTGTTCCCGCTCGGCGACGACGTCGCCTTCATCTGCGGACACGGACCGACGGGCACGATCGGCGAGGAACGCCAGACCAATCCGTTCGTCGCCTGAGCGGGGTGGAGTTCAGAGTTTCAATCGCGCCGCAGATTGATGTGCACGCCCTTCAGCGCCGCACCGTCCGTGCGCACGGAAATGGTCTGGCTCTGCCCGTTGGTGACTACCGACAGTGAGCCGGCCAGCACGCCGGCGTCGATGGCGAGCTTGATGGCGTTGCCTGCCGCCTGGCCGGAGGCGTTACCTCCCACGTTGAACGTGCGCTCCTCCCAACTGCCGGCGATGCGACTGCCGGTCGAATTCAGCGTGGCGCGCAGGTCGATCTTGTTGGACGCGCTCGCGCAGCGCAAAGCCAGCCCCATGGAAGCTCCGCCGCTGCGGGGCGAGTAGTAGGCCTTGCACTTCAGCCCTTCGGTGCGCCCATCCTCCAGCTTGATGTTGCCGGCGCCCGACCATGATCCGCCCAGGGTGTCGAACGGGCCGGCAGCAGAGGCCACCGCGACTGCAGAGATCAAGAGCACGGCGCCCCCGGCTGCGGCGAGGGTGGGATTCCAGAAGCGAGCGGACCTGATCATCAATGTCTCCGTTGCCAGTCCTCGCACTATGTAGGTCGCACGTAACCGAATCCTATACGCGCCAACCGTAGCGCCGGATGCATCCCCGCCGCCGTACTTGCAGGACCACCTCGAGGGCTTTCAACGGGCATTTGTGTGCTGCGCCGCAGCATGATGCGGTGGGGCCCGCCGCGTGTTGCAGCTGGCGGTTGCGGGATCCGCCTTACGCATGGCGGCAACGGCCGTCTCAACGTCGCCGCCGTCTGCGGTCGCGACGTGTCAATCGATCGAAGCTGAATGCGCCCTGCTCGGAACGCTTAGATGACCTTTGCCAGGACGTCGGACATTTCCTGACCGGAGAAGGCGCGCAGCGTCTGCGTCTTGACGTTGCCGAGCTTGGCGACCGATAGCGAGAACGCCGTCATGGTTGCATCATCCGGCGCCTCGAACAGGGCCACCACGTCGAACTGTCCGAGCGTCCAATAGCTCTCCTTCATGGTGACGCCGACCTTCTTGCCCAGCTCCTTGACGGCGCTGGTGCGCTTGACGGTGTCCTTGATGCCCTTGATGCCCTGCTCGGTGTAGCTCGCCAGCAGTATGTAGCTTGCCATGGCGCATTTCCTCCAAGACCGTGCGCCCCGTCAGCCCGGCAGCAAGCCTAGTCCCGATCGGGCCGACTGGGAAACGGCGGTTCGTGGACGGCTGTTTGCGACTGTCCCTGCGCGGCGTGCAGACCGCCTCGTTCGACCTCGAACCCGTAGCGCCCGTCGCTTGCCGCCACTCAACGCGCTCCCAAACCATGGGGTCATCCGACATCCCTCCCTCCATCGCCATCCTCGGCAAAGGTTGCAGATGGAAATTGGCCTGCTGAGAACCAAAAGAGAACATCAAGTTCGATAGATGCGAGAAGCGTCGCGCTTGTAAGTTGCATCCCCGTGGGCTAGTTCGGGCACGCTCTTTGAAAACCGCGACGCAAGGAAAGCCGGTCAGCCGATGCCCGCCTCCGCTCTAATGAACGTGATGATCGCCGCCGCGCGCAAAGCCGGGCGCGGCCTGGCGCGAGATTTCGGCGAGGTCGAACAGCTGCAGGTCTCGGTGAAGGGGCCGGCCAACTTCGTGACGGCCGCCGACCACCGCTCCGAGGAAACGCTGTTCCGGGAGCTCTCGAAGGCCCGCCCGGGCTACAGCTTCCTGATGGAGGAGCGGGGCGCCGTCGAGGGACCCGACAAGACGCACCGCTGGATCGTCGATCCGCTCGACGGCACCACCAATTTCCTGCACGGCAATCCGTTGTTTGGCATTTGCATCGCGCTCGAGCGCGAGGGGGAACTGGTGGCGGGCCTCGTCTACAATCCGATCCTCGATGAGATGTACACCGCCGAGAAGGGACAAGGTGCGTTCGTCAACAGCAGGCGCCTGCGGGTGGCGTCACGCAAGACGCTGGCCGACAGTGTCATCGCCACCGGGATGCCGCACCGAGGCCGCGATGGCCATGCGAGATTCTTGAGCGAATGCAAAGTGTTGATGGGGCAGGTGGCGGGCATCCGGCGGACCGGATCGGCGGCCACGGACCTGTCCTGGGTGGCGGCTGGACGCCTCGACGGATACTTTGACTACAGCCTCGGCCCCTGGGACATTGCCGCGGGTGCCGTGCTGGTGCGCGAGGCCGGTGGCCACGTGACCGATACCAGCGGCGGCGACAAGATGTTCGACACCAAGAGCGTCGTCACCGGCAATCCCGCGATCCACAAGGCGCTGCTCGGTGTAGTTGCGGATGCACAAAAGGCACCCTGAGAGACCACACAGTGCCGAAAGGCCACCAGATTGTTGCAAAAGGGCATGATGTTGCCGGTTTGTGATGCCAGCATCTTTGGCTAATGTCGCCCGATGCGAGGGGTGGAGTAGGACGTAATGGCACGAGCGAGAGGCGCGGAGCGGGGGCCACCTACTCTGCATCGGACGTTGTTTACGCCCGGGGTGTACCTGTGGCGGATGTTCGTATTTCTGGTGCTGGTGGGGCTGCTGATTGCGGTTCTGCACAAGCCGCTGGAAGAGGCCCTGCTCAACAATCCTGGGCTTAACGGCCTGATCCTCGTCGTTCTGTTTGCCGGCATTCTGTACTCCTTCCAGCAAGTGCTGCGGCTTTATCCCGAGATCCGCTGGGTCAATGCCTTCCGCATCGCCGACCCGGGACTCGCCATCTCGCACCGGCCGGTGCTGCTGGCGCCGATGGCGACCATGCTGCGCGACCGCACCGGCTCGCTGTCGCTGTCGGCCACCTCGATGCGCTCGATCATGGATTCGATCGGCGGGCGTCTCGACGAAGCGCGCGACACCGGGCGCTACCTGGTCGGCCTGCTGGTCTTCCTCGGCTTGCTCGGCACGTTCTGGGGCTTGCTCGATACCATCTCCTCGGTCGGCCGCACGATTGCCGCCCTCGATACCAAAGGCGAGAGTTCCCTCATGTTCGACGAGTTGAAGACCGGGCTCGCCGCGCCACTGCGTGGCATGGGCACCGCCTTCTCGTCCTCGCTGCTCGGTCTCGGCGGCTCGCTGGTGCTGGGCTTCCTGGAGCTGCAGGCCAGCCATGCGCACGGGCGTTTCTACAATCAGCTCGAGGAATGGCTGTCCGGCATCACCGAGCTGGCGCCGGCCGGCGGTGGCCAGACCGGCGACTTCGCCAGCCAACAGCTGTACGCGGCCATCCACGACATGCATCGCGCGGTGCTCGATCTCGGCGATCGAATTGCAGCTGTGCCCCGCACCGGCGAGGGGCCGGGACCGGAGGAAGCCGTCAAGGATCTCGCCAAGGGCGTGGATCAGCTGGTCCGGCAAATGCGGGCCGAACAGAAGGTAGTGCGCGAATGGGTCGACGAGCAGGCTGCGCAGCAGTCGGAGGTCGCCTCCGTGCTCAAGGAACTCGCATCCACCGTGCATCGCAAATAGGATAAGCCATGGCCTACAGCCGTGCCCGCCGGCAAAGCAGCCACGAACTTTTCTGGCCGGGCTATGTCGATGTGCTCTCGACGCTGCTGCTGGTGGTCACCTTCCTGCTCTCCGTGTTCATGGTCGCGCAGTACTATGTGGGCCAGGAAGCGGGCAACAAGGAAATTGCCTTGCGCCGGGTGAGCCGGCAGCTTGCGGAGTTGACCAATCTGCTCAGCCTGGAAAAGGGCAAGAGCAAATCGACAGAAGACGAGTTGTCTGCGCTGCAGGCCTCGCTCGCGTCGCTCAGGACCGAAAACGAGCGCCTGACCGGCCTCGCCGGTGCCGGCGGCGACAAGGATGCGCGCATCGCGCTGTTGAGCAAGGAGTTGTCCGAGAGCAAGACGCTGAGCGGCGATGCCTTGGCCAAGGTCGACCTGCTCAATCAACAGCTGCTGGCGCTGCGCCGGCAGATGGCGGCCCTCAACGAGGCGCTCAATGCCGCCGAGTCCAAGGACAAGGAAAGCCAGGCGCGCATCTCCGACCTGGGCGCCCGCCTCAACGTCGTGCTGGCCCGCCAGGTGCAGGAGTTGCAGCGCTACCGGTCCGATTTCTTCGGGCGCCTGCGCGAGCTGCTGCGCGACCGCAAGGACATCCGGGTGGTGGGCGACCGCTTCGTGTTCCAGTCGGAAGTCCTGTTCCCGTCCGGACAGGCGACCATGACCGTCGAGGGGCTGGCGGCCATCGACCAGCTGGCCGCCGCCATCGTCGAGCTAGAGCGGTCGATCCCGCCGGAGATCGACTGGGCCTTGCAGGTCGACGGCCACACCGATCCCCGCCCGATCGCCAGCCCGCAGTTTCCCTCCAACTGGGAGCTGTCCAGTGCGCGCGCTACGTCGGTCGTCAAATACCTGATCAGTCGCGGCGTGCCGCCCAAGCGGCTGGTTGCGGCCGGCTATGGCGAGTTCCAGCCGCTGGAGGAAGGCACCAGCGACGAGGTGTACCGCCGCAACCGCCGCATCGAGCTTAAGCTGACCAATAGGTAGCGCACAGGTTGCCAGAGACGGCTTGAAAACGTGGCTCTCGCATTGCCTGCGGTAGCAATGATAAGCTTTTGTGCTGGTACAGTCTTCGTTGGTGATTCCCGCTGAGCGAGGCTGCAGCCGCTGTCCCGCCCGCGCCTTGGTAGATCGCAAGACACGACAACACGAGGCCTGAACGCGTGCACGATTGGTTCTTCAGACAAGGCAGCGGCAAGCGCCTGATCGACTGGCTCGGGATCGACGCCTGGATCGATTCCTCGCTCGCCCAGACCTGGGAAACCCTGGCCGACCGCTGGAACGGCGTCACGGCCTTCTTCGCCCGCTTCCGGCTGACCGGCTGGACCAAGCTGTTTAACGAAGCTGCCTCCGAGGCACTCACGCTTGGTGCGGGCGGCCTGTTCGTGATCTACGCGCTGGCCATTCCGGCGCTGACCGAGTTCGACGAGAACAAGATCGCGACGGGCAAGTACAGCGTCAAGTTCCTGGACCGCGACGGCGCCGAGATCGGCCAGCGCGGCATGCACCACAACGACGCCGTTCCGCTCGAGGACTTGCCCGATCACCTGATAAAGGCGACCTTGGCCACCGAGGACCGGCGCTTCTTCGAGCACTTCGGCGTCGACTTCCTCGGCACCGCGCGCGCCCTAGTCGCCAACGCCCAGGCCAACGAGGTCGTGCAGGGCGGATCGACGCTGACGCAGCAGCTTGCCAAGAACCTGTTCCTGTCGGCCGAGCGCTCAATCCAGCGCAAGGTCAAGGAGGCCTATCTGGCCTTCCTGCTGGAGTCGCGCTTCACCAAGCGCGAGATCCTCAAACTGTACCTGGATCGCGCCTATATGGGCGGCGGCGCATTCGGCGTCGAGGCCGCCTCGCAATTCTATTTCGGCCATTCCGCGCGCGAGCTGACGCTCGCCGAGTCCGCGCTGCTGTCCGGGCTGTTCAAGGCGCCGGGCAAGTACGCCCCCCACATCAACCTGCCGGCCGCGCGTGCGCGCACCAACGAAGTGCTGAACAACATGGTCGAGGCCGGCTACATGAGCGCGGGCCAGGTGCATGCGGCCCGGCTCAACCCCGCCAAGATCATCGAGACGCGGCGCGCCTACAGCCCCGACTGGTTCCTCGACTGGGCGTTCGAGGAGATCCAGCGGGTCGCCGAAGGGCGCGGCTACTACGTGTTGACCGCCCGCACCACCATCGATGTCGGCATGCAGCAGTCGGCGCAGGACGCCATGACGACCACCTTGCGTCCGACGGCAACGCGGCGCGGCAACCCGATCACCGGCGCCATGGTGGCCATGGAACCGGACGGCGCGGTGCGGGCCATGGTCGGCGGTCTCGACTACGGCGAGAGCCAATTCAACCGCGCTTCGCACGCGCATCGCCAGCCGGGTTCCTCGTTCAAGCTTTACGTCTACGCCACGGCTTTCGAGCACGGCTACGGCCCCAAATCGATGGTGCGAGACTACGGTGGGGCCTGCGGCAACTGGGCGCCCAAGAACTACAGCGGCGGCGGCGGCTCGGGGCGCACCATGACCGCCACCGACGCCTTCAAGGTTTCGCTTAATGTGCCGGCCGTCGACCTGTCATTGCGCGTCGGCCGCGAGAAGGTGCTGGAGATGACGCAGCGGCTGGGCGTCGAGGGCGTGCGGAAGACCTGCTCGATGGCGCTGGGCGACACTGGCATCACGCCGCTGCAGCACACCGCCGCCTACGCCACGTTCGCCAACGGCGGCAAGCTGTCAAAGCCCTACGCCATCCTGGAGATCTTTAACTCCAAGGGCGACCTGATCTACACGCGCGAGCGCGACGAGGCCGAGGCCCCGCAGGTGGTGAGCCGCAAGGTCGCCGAGGGCATGAACCAGATGATGCAGGCCGTGGTGCTGGAAGGCACCGCCAAGCGCGCGCAGCTCGACTTCACTTACTCGGCTGGCAAGACCGGCACCAGTTCTAGCTATCGCGACGCCTGGTTCATCGGCTTCACCGGCGCGCTGGTGACCGGCGTGTGGGTCGGACACGACGATTTCCGGCCGATGCACTACAACGGCGGCGTGACGGGCGGCAGCCTGCCGGCCACCGCCTGGCACAACTTCATGTCGGTCGCCCACACCAACCGCAACATCCCGCCCATTCCCGGCCTACCGCTGCATCCCATGCAGGTGGCCGAGCAGCAGCGCCTAGCTGAGCTCAAACGCACCGACCCCGGTCTGGCGCAGGCGCAGATCGCCTAAAGCACCCAGAAGAAGACGAGCATCATGCCGGATCAAACCCGGGATGTGTTGAAGCGGCTCGGCGATACGATGCGCCGCGCCAGCGGCGTGCAGGCAACGCCGGCCAGCACGACGACCCCCGATGGCGGAGACGCCCCCAAGGCGCGTCCACCGGAGCCAAAATCGAAAGGCGGTCCGGAGCGGCGCGCGGAGGGTCCGGCCGGCGCGGCCCAGCGACCCTGAGCGGCGAGCTTCTTGCGAACTTGAGACTCAGGACACCCGCGTGAATATCGTCGGCAGCTTTCTGATCAATGTGTCCGCGTTCGTGGCGCTGGCCGTCGGCGGCGGCCTCGGCACGGCATGGTACATGATGGACTCAGGGTCGCGGCTGTCGACGCGCACGCTGGGGCCGTGGGTGACGTGGACCACGGCTGGCCGGCCGGACGCCGACCCCTACACGCGCGCGCACACGTCCCGCAACGCCCTGCTCCCCATCTCTTCCACGCTCGAGCTTACCTACGTGGCGACTAGCGACAGCAACGGCGGCCGGCTGCACTCGGCCTGCGAGTACGCCATCGTCATGGAAGATCCGGAGATCGCATGGTGGGGCATTGCCGCCTTCGACGGCCGCGGCAGCCTGATCCACAACGCGGCCGAGCGCTATGCCTTCAACAGCGAGACGGTGATGCGCGAGCCTGACGGCCATGCCGTCATCACGCTCGCCCGCGACGCCCGCGCCGGCAACTGGCTGCCGATCGGCGGCGGCAGCCGCATCACGCTGGTGCTGACAGTCCAGGATGCGGCCTGGGCGGCCGCGTCGGTGGAGCGTGGCGCACCCAAACCGCTGCCGGAAATCCAGCGGGTGGCCTGCCGATGAAAGTCACGGTGCCGAAGCTGCCGCGATGGTTGCGCCAGGTTGGCTGGCGCACGGTGGTCGGCGCCGTGCTGCTGGCCGGTATCGTGCACATCACGGCGACGCTCGCCGTGCCATTGCTCGGCCCGGGCAATGCCTTTCGCAAGCTGCAGGAGACTTTGCCGGCCAATCATATGGTGTTCCTGCCGCCACCGACGCCAACCACGCAGCTGCTGCCGTTCGTGGCCGCCGACGCGCTCTATGCCGCATGCCGCTTCGACCTGAGGTCTACCTCAGTCGCTGTCAGCGCGGTGCTGTCGGACCCCGGCTGGACGCTGTCGCTGCACACGCCCCAGGGCGACAATTTCTATGTCATGCCGGCCCAGCAACTGAGGCGCAGCGAGGTGACGTTCGTGATCTCACCGGCCAGCGAGCGGCTGGTGGATTTCGGCTCGCGGCGCTTCTCGGGCGATGACTCGCAGATCGAGTCTCCAGTCACCGAGGGCCTCGTGCTGGTGCGCGCGCCGCTGCGCGGGCTGTCCTGGCGGGCGGAGACAGAGGCCAAACTGCGCCGCGCCACCTGCACTCCGGTGGCGTCGAAGCGGTAGCTCGCAAGACCAAAACGCGTGATTGGCGCCTATTGCGCCCTCAGTCGCCGGATTGAGGCGGCGTCCGGCTTGGCGCAAGCGCGGTCCTGGCCCTAGACTGTCGCCGAGATTGCCATTGCCCCATTGAGGGTTACTGATGTTTCGCGTGTGCCTGTCGCTTTGCGTGCTTGCCGCCGTGTTCGGCGGCGGCGCCCTCGCGCAGGAGAACCGCGGCCATCTCGGCGTCGACCTCCAGGACGTGACGAAAGAGGAAGCCGACAAGCTCGGCTGGGAAACCCCGCGCGGTGTGCGGGTTGCGAAGCCGCACGAAGGCGCGACTGGAGCAACGGCCAGCCTCCAGCCCGGCGACATCATAACCTCGCTCGACGGCCAGGACGTCGAGAACATGGAGCGCTTCGTTGCCAGTATCGGCGACAGAGGTGCCGGCGCGCAGGTTCGCCTGCGTCTGATGCGTGGCGGCAAGGAGCGTACGGTTGCCGTCACGCTGGGCAAGCAGCCCGCGGACCTGGCGCAAACTCGCAAGCCCCCGAAACGCGATCTGCCGATCCTGCAGCTCGACACCGGCGGACACACGGGCATCATCAGGGGCCTCGCCTTCACGCCGGACGGCCGGCACCTTGTTTCGGCCGGCGAGGATAAGGTCATCCGCGTGTGGGACCGCCACACAGGCGTGGCAGTGCGCAGCATCCGCGGGCAGGCCGGAGCTGGTGCCGAGGGCAATGTGTACGCCATAGCCCTCTCGGCGGACGGCCGCTGGCTGGCGGCAGGCGGGTGGCTCAGTACTTCGGAAGCCGCATTCGTTCGCCTCTACGAGTTCGCCACGGGCCGACTGGTGGCTCTGCTCGAGGGTCACGCCAATCCGGTCGTGAGCCTCGCCTTCGCACCCGACGGCAAGTGGCTGATCTCCGGCAGCCAGGACAAGAGCGCCATCATCTGGGACGTCGAACGGCGCGCACTGGCGCGGCGGCTGACCGGCCATACGGGTCCCGTCTATGGTGTAGGCTTCTCGCCGGACAGCGCCCGCGCCGTCACCGGCAGCCACGACAAGACGCTCAAGCTGTGGTCCCTGGCCGACGGCAGAGCGATCGCCACCCTGCCGGGGCACACGGACAAGGTGTGGTCGTTAGCCGTTTCAGGCACCGATGGCACGATCGCCTCAGGTGGCGGCGAGATCAGGCTATGGGACGGGCAGACCGGTCGCTTGCTGCGCGCGCTCGAGCACCGGGGTGACGTCGGCGCGCTCGCATTCAGTGCGGACGGCAAGCTCCTGCTGTCGACGTGCGGCTATCGAGGATGCGACGATGTCCAGCGCCTGTGGGAGATTGCCTCCGGCAAGGAGCTCGCGACGTACACAGGCCATAACGATATCGTAGTCGCTGCGGCCTTGAGCTCCGACGGCCGCCTGGTGGCCACGG
>Ga0068862_100004983_pt1 | contig 11180 bp, 9 predicted proteins | sample KBSSwiS52_FD_66598 | JGI IMG/M metagenome (GOLD analysis project Ga0068862, IMG submission 66598) | Switchgrass rhizosphere microbial communities from Kellogg Biological Station, Michigan, USA - KBS Switchgrass S5-2 | ecosystem: Host-associated > Plants > Roots > Rhizosphere > Soil ... | reverse complement strand
AGGCAAGAATCTGCGAACGGGTGAGTTCCAGGATAAATGACATTAACCTTTAGCTCTCTGCAAAATCTCCACCGCATGATTTGCCATGTTCAAAAATCACGTTCGTTGTCAGGGGTGACACTACCAAGGCAAGCATACGTTGTTACATCTGCAGTTCGATTTGCGAGGCAAATCGTGCAGGTGTAACAACGTGCAAGACTGCGAAGAGCATCGGAGCCATGAAAAAACCATTGCAACCTACCTCCCCTTGCCCCTACTCCTCACCCCTGATCTCTGATCTCCGCTCCCTGTAAGTCACCTGTAAACTACATATCGTTTATCTCATGCTACACTAAGGCGGGAGGAATTTCCGAAGCAGCCGACCACTGCGGGGAAAAATGGCACATTGAAAATAGTTCATAACCCCCTTGAATTTTAAGCCAGAAACAGCCAGTCCACTACAGGATGACTATAGGATGACTACAGGATCACTACAGGATTCTTCGACCCTCCTCCTAGAGACTCAGTAAGGTTCCCCTTATGACTGTGCAGTCTGGTAGAGAACATTAGCACGAAACGAGGATACCAAGATGACAAGAGTTAGATTTGAGCCCTTTGTAAAATGGTTCAGAGGCAAGATGAACGGAATGGTCTTCCGTCTCTCCCACAACGGCCAAACATCCGCCTACCTGAGTCCGGACATGTCGCATGTGATTTGGAGCAAGGCCCAGAAGGATCATCGCCGGGACATGAAAGAAGCCTGGATCTACGCCTCAGCCGCCGTCGCCGACCCGGACCTCCGTCCGATTTATGTCCAGATGGCGCTGGAGAATGGCAAGAACCCCAGGCGTCCCTTCGACATGGCCGTCTCGGATTATTGTGACACCGGCAACGACCTGCTCTGGAAAAAGCACATGGGTGACCAGGAGAAACCCAGGCACTGGGATATAGAACGTTATGACTGGTATCTCACGAGACGAACGCCCCCCCATCTCAGGAAACGAAAGCGCCGTCGGTAAAGGATACGTACTGGTCCGACCCTTAATTCAAAGAAGAAAACACTTCCCCGCACAATTTGCCAAGCAAAATGTGCGGGGAAGGTTTATTGTTACCGATACAAGGTTTTGCGGCTGTGATTAAGGTGTGAACTTGCTGATGAAGGTAGACCAGTTGCCGAGAGCGGCTCGGGTCCCGGGTCCATGCGAGGCACCCGCACAGGTCCCAAGCAGGTTGTCACCTGTGCCGCCCGTAAAGAAGGGTCCGCCCCAGGTGGTGTAATCGCAGGCGTGCCCAATGTACTCGCTGGCAATCCAGATGCTGTTGCCATCCACAGAGGCGGCGCCGTAATCACCCCAGCGAGTGCGCGGGGGCGTACCACCGACCTGGGCTGTGTAACTGGTGAAGCCATCATCCACAGCGGCTCCTGCTCCACCGGGAACGGTGTTCCAGGCACCCACACCCACCTTGGCATCAAGGGGTGCATAAGCAGCGCTTGGATAGGTGCTATTGCCTGTCGCCGTAAATGCGATCACGCCGCGTCCACTGGATGTGACACCAATGGCAGGATAGGTAAAGTCGTAACCAGTTGCTCCAAGGTAGCCTGTCAGAGCCAGGTTGCCTGAACTGGGATTGACAATGAACCACTCGATGCCGGCGCGGTTCGAGCTGCCGACGGTTAAAGCAGTATCCAGAGAACCCCACAACTTGCCATTCGCGAACATCACCTGCTGCATGCGGGTATCGTTCGAATCGGGCATGGAGATCACTTCATGACCAGGCGCACCGACCAGCAGTCGCCAGCAGCCCACACCTGCAATCGTGGAGGTCGTCGTGTCATTGATACAATGACCCTGTGGAACATCCACGCCGGGCGCAGTACCGGATCCGGGCTGCTGCTGCCTGGGCGGAATGCCATACTCTCCAACCGTAAGCACCTGGTTCGTCAGAGTCAGGTTCGGGGAGGCACTGTTGAGGGAGGATGTATTGGTCAGACTCCAAACCACAAGATCGGTGGACGAACCGGTAAATTCATCTCCGGCGGCTTCCTCTCCGGCATTCGAGCTCATGAAGTATTCGGTACCGCCTGCGCCCAGTTCATACGAGTTGGTGCCAGGCGAGTGGGCGGGCCAAACCGTGAAGCCGGGCTCGGTCTGCGGCACCGGGGAGTTTGCATTCACCGTGCCGGTGGTGTCGATATGGACCATGGTCACGCTGGCTGCACCGGCTGCCAGTTGAGCCTTGGAAAGCGCATAGATCTGGGCACCGTCAAAGTCGCCGGGGCCCCATGGATAAGCATTGGTCGTGAGGTAGATGCCATTGGCATCCGCCCCAATGTGCGGATAATCGCCCAGACAGGGGCAGGGACCACCGGTGTTGCCAGGGGAGCCATCGCCAGTGACATCAATTCGATAAATATTCCAGGTACCGGTCGGGTTCGAAGTTGCGCTCACCGCCAGATCAAGATGGTTCACAGTGGTGAAGGCGCCGGTGGTAGGCACCACTTCAAGGGTCAATACCACTAAAAAGAAGCGCTGGGTAGCCGCATCATAGATGCAGGTGGGGTCGGTGACGAACTGCCCGCGCACGCCGGTAGAACGATTGATGGCCGGAGCGTAGCCGTAGAACGAGTTCAGGTCCACGGCATGGTTCACATTCCGCGGGAAGCCACCAACGATATTGGTAGCGGTGTTATCGGGCAGGACCGATTGCCCGGAGGCGTTGAAGATGTTGAGTACATCATTGACCGCCTCGAGCACATAGCCATTGCCGACGCAGAGCGCCTGGTCAGGCGGTTCCACCGAGAACTGGTTGCCACCCCGCGCATAACGCTGCTGGTAGAAATTCAAACCTTCGAAGCCTGAGTTGAACTGCGGGTCCGACTTGGCTTTCTTAGCGCTGTTCACCGAGACGCCATGACCGTTCCCATGCGAGAGGCTGCGGTCGATGATCGTGCCGTTGAACGCATCCGGAGAAGCTTCGTCCTCCTGCGCTGGAAACTCTGTGCCGCTGCTGTCAGAGGGCACAAATTCCCCCGTGATTGGAGATGTCGTTCCGCCATTAGGAATCTGGCGGACAATTCCGCTTGCAGCGCCTGCGGGTACCACACCCAGCAGGCTCACAAGAATGACAAGGGTGGAACAAATAGCAAAAAACTTTTTCATTCGATACTCTCCTCAAAGTATGAAATCCATTGGTTTTGTTTTAGAGACAACTTGCATGCGCTTGACGCGTCAAGCTATTCCATAGGCATCACCTCCTCGCGATTAAAAAATTAAAGCCGAAGATAGAAGCCTATTCTTCGGCGCCTCAAAGTTAGTATGACGAAATCCCCAGATTTCAGTGTTTTGACAATTCAGTGGGAAACTATTCTTCTCATTCACTACTAAAGTCAAGCTCAGAGGCCAGTTCGTGCTAATGAAGAGGGCACTATCATACTGTATGTTTGTAAAAACCCGATAAATCTCACATTAGAATATTTTCACGATAGACTCATACGATGGAAACGATGAGGAAAGTAGAATAGAAGTCGTAAACCATGAAAGCCGATTTGTTTAGATTTCTTCTGATGGGGTACCTGGCCTTCCTCCTGATCGGGTGCAACCAAATCCCTGAGTCAAGCGAGCCACAACTTCCTATTTACCCCTCAACAGAGAACACGTCAATCGCTGAAACACAAACCAGCCCGAGTGAGTCAACGCCGGAGGACGCAGTGCAGACCGATCCATCTTTGCCGATCCCCGCCATCCCAGGCCTTCAGCCGCTGATCGAAAAAGCCAAAGCAGATTTGGCCCAAAGATTATCAATCCCGACGTCGCAAATCAACACCGTAGAAACGAAGGAAGTTTTTTGGCCGGATGCCAGTTTGGGCTGTCCGCAACCTGGCACTACCTATGCCCAAGTCGAAATACCAGGCTATCTGATCATTTTGGAGTTCAATGGCCATACGTTTGAATATCACGCCAACATACACAATTATGTTTTCTATTGTGAGAATCCAACTCCACCCATTCAGGAAACGCCCGCGCCTGGTCCGCCCTGATCCACTTCAACACTCGTCGCGATCTTCTAACGATGTGAGCGAATCAGGCTGGTGAAATGTTCACCAGCCTGATGTCTTTATTTGTTTCCCTTTTGGTACGGCCGAAAGGTCCTTATGGCAGGTTCAACGACCAGGCGCTCAAGCCGTGTGTTGCGGCATACAATTTGCGCTCGCTCGGCACGATCGTCAGACCAGCCACCTCGACGTTCGGCATCCCTGGCGCCGCCTGCGTCCATGAGCTTGTACCACTGGCAAGGCGCGTGACGCCAAAGTCGGACGAGGCGTACAGATCGCCAGTCACATCATCCCGAACAAGATCTGTGACTGGCAGATCGCCGAAGTCGTACGACAAATCGGTCCACGTTGAAGTACCTGTGGAAGGATCGTACACGACTTCGTAGACATGTCCCCCGGGCGCGTTAGAGCTAAAACCACTATAGGAAATCCAGGCGTGATTCCCGTTTGCTCGATCCACGTAGATACTCGAGACGAACCGGTTCGGGTCGATGGTCGCATCGTCATCGAGCCGCGTCCACGAGACGGCGCTGGCCGGATCGGCATCAACGTTCTTGGAGATGAAAACACGTCCAGTCGTAGTGGCTGCCCAGGCCGAGGATGTATCCGCCGGGGTCCGCTCGACCACAGCCATGTTTCCTCCAGCCCGGTCGCCCCAGAACGCGGTCGTGAGCCGGTTCGGTCCAAGCTCTTCCCAGTCGCCGCAGAGAACGGTGAAGTCACCGAACCATTCGTTGCAGTGCTGCTGGGCCTCGGAGATCGTCATCGTACCGAGTCCAGCCGTCTTCGTTCGATAGGCTGTCCGGTTGTTGCCGGCGAACATCGTCTTGCTCACCACGGGATCGCCGATTACCGGGGCGTAGAACTCGCCGCCGCAACAGACCGGGTCGCTGATCCAGATCCAGTCGGCGATAGCGCCATTGTTAAAGTTCACATCTGTCGAGACGCCCGTAAAGTTATGGAAGCGGAACTCCTTGATGGCGACATCGAAACCTGACTGGCCGCCATCGCCGATCATCATGTTCTCCCACTTGACCGAATTCCCATCCGACTCCCAGGTGCCGTTATCCTGAGTACCACCCTGAAGGACATTCAAATTGTGAGGACTCACCGAGAGGCTCTGGAACTGGAGCGTCGACAGTCCCTTGTTCAGGCTCTCCAACTTCGATGGGATGGCGGAGAGCATCTGCTGGCAGCGAGCCAGCGAATCACCACTTAACCCGCGATTCGGATCACCACACCAGGCTGAGCGGTCGACAAGTTCGCCGCTCGAGCGCATCACACCACCGTCGTTGGTCTCGAAGAACTGGAAAGGATTATTCGGATTTGTAACGAGGCTATGCTGGTCCGGGTGCAGTCCATTGGGGTGCAATGGGTCAGTCCCATCGAATGTCATATCCGTTCCGCTCACGCCTGCATCGGTGGAAAGGATGACAGCCCGCTTGTTCGCAATCGTCTCCCCATAGGAGTACGAGCCTCCAATGTAGACCATATCGGGGTAGCCTTTCGGCGTGTAAACGAAGGCGTCGTACCAACATTGGGCTCCGCACAGATTGAACGTCGCAAAGCCAGTATCAGCGGGGTTCGCGCTGCTAAGATCAGTGAAGACGGGCGAGCCAGTGGCAACATCATCACTGCGGAACAGACGGCTGTATTGTCCGCCTGCGTTCGTGTGCCCTTCAAACACATACATGCGGGTCTTACCGTTCGGAAGTAGCGTGACCGCCAGATTCGGTCGCGTCTGGATGATCGCCGAGTTCAGCGATGCCTTGATCTGCGCCCAGGTTACGCCTCCGTCAGGCGAGCGCCAGACGCCGCGTGCATACGAGCCTGCGTATAGAATTTCAGGGTTTGACGGATCGAGGGCAAAGGAGCGAACTCCACGAGGTGAGCATGGACGGCCGTTGTTCCACTCCGTCAAATCGCCGACGCAGTCGGCCGCGTTAGCCGAGCCATCGTGGATGAATGTCCAAGTAGCGCCGCCATTGGTTGACTTATACAGTCCCCACTTCCCGGCGCCCGGCACAGGGCGAGTCACACCCGAGCAGCACACAGACGACATCCCACGTAGAGCCGTTGTCACCCCCAGGTAAATGGTATTCGGTGAGCCAGGCTTGACGACGATCACGCCAATGCCCAACCCGTCAAACGTGTTTCCACCGAGCTTGGTCCATGTGTCACCCCCGTTGGTTGATTTGTAGAGACCTGTCCCAGCGACACAGCCAGAGCCGCAGATATTCGCTTCACCGGTCCCAACGTAAACGGTGTTGCCGCTCGGATCGTTAGAGTCAAGGGATACAGAGCCAGCGGCATTGATCCCTAATGGGCCTGCCAAATATTCCCAGGACGGCTGACCAGTGAGGGCGTTCTTCGTGCGCCAGACGCCACCACCCGCCGGCGTGATAAATACCCGGCAGTCACCCGGCTTACACGCCTCGGCGATTGCGATCGCGGTTGTGCGACCACCTGCAATATAGTCATTCGGCACATAGTTGAATGAATTACGGAGGTCCTCGAATGGATAGAGCGCCTCACTTGGGCCGATTGTTACCCAGGTACCGGGGCGGCCTTTGCCTTGCGGGAAGGGCCTGGCCTTGGCGTTCGAGAACGCCGTGCGTGCCGCATTCATGTTGGCTACTGAGATGGTATCAGCCGGGTAAGCACGCGCCATAAAGGCGGCTTCTGCAGCTGAGGCGGGGCCTTCTCTTGATTCATCGAGACCGGGAACGGTCTTGGCGAGCTCTTCGATGTGTTTTCCCAGAGCCGTTGGGAATTCGGGCTCAACAGCTTTTTCCCGTTCAGCCTCTTCGCGGAAATAAAGGACAGCTCCGGCAATGATTGCTACGCAGACAATCACTGCCAGAAGACGAAACAAGTTGGTCTTCATACGTTACTATCTCCTCTTTAGTCTACATATGATTTTATATACAACACGCCCCATTTGCCTTATTTCGGGATCACCACCTCCTTCCGGTTAAAAAGATAAAGCCGAAGAGAAAGACGATTCTTCGGCCTCCCGAGATTGGTATGGCAAACTCCCCCTCCCCAAACTTTCATAATCCGGTAATCTAAAAGGAAAATAAGTAGTATGCTTTCCTCATTACCATTAAAGTGACTATCGCTTGACTTGATCCATACCAGTAGAGACTTCTTCATCATACAGCTTTTTGGAGGCAATTTCAAGCAGTTTGTAAACTTTTGGTCCCTTGATAGGAATCTTGATACAATGCACGAATGAATAGACGCTTTCTGTTTGCATCGATCTTTGGGGTGGCTGTCCTCACGGCACTCGCTTATTTCTTCTATACCAATTACCGGCCAAATGCCGAGCGCCTCAGCAAATTCAGGCAATGGATCCAGGACCCGGCTTCCCACCCGGACTGGAAAGTGAGCGCCGGAACCCAGTGTCATTCCGCCCCGTTCCGCTTCCCGACGGATGGCTTCGTCGGTTTCCTGTGGGGCGATGGGATGGGACGCGGTCATAGCCACCAGGGCATCGATATCTTCGCCGGAACCAACGTCAACGTGACGCGGGTCATCGCCGCCTATCCAGGCTACCTGACGCGCCTCTCGGATTGGAAGTCCGCCGTCATCGTGCGCGTCCCCGACGATCCGCTCCACCCCGGAAAGCAGATCTGGCTCTATTACACCCACATGGCGGACCCCTCCGGCACTTCATTTATCTCTTCCGACTTTCCGGCGGGCACCGCAGAGAAATTTATCGAGGCGGGCACTCCGCTTGGATACCAGGGAAATTATTCCGGCGACCCAACGAACCCGGTCGGCGTGCATCTCCATTTTTCCATTGTGGAGGATGATGGCGCCGGCAAATTCAAGAACGAACTGGAGATCAAGAATACACTGGATCCCTCGCCCTATCTCGGATTGCCCCTGAACGGATACGAGAACCCAGACCAGGTGCCTTTGTGTGAATCGACGGTTGAGTAGGAATCTGATGGACGGACTTAACGAGAAAGTTGTGTTGATCACGGGGGCCGGCAAAGGATGTGGGCGTATCCTTGCGAGGGCTTTTGCCGAACGCGGCAGCCTTGTCGCGGCGAACGACATTTCGCCCATCAATGTGGAAGAGGTGGTGAATCAAATCGTGGCGAACGGCGGACGGGCTAAAGCCTATATTGAGGATGTTGCCAAAAAGGTCGGCGTGCAGCAGGTGATCAATCAGGTGGAGGATGATTTCGGGCGGGTCGATATCCTGATCAACCATGCCGCTGTGGAGCCCCATGTGCCCCTGTTGGAGATGGACGAATGGGATTGGCATCGGGTCCTGGACGTCAACCTTACCGGCGCCTTCCTGATGACTCAATCGATGGGACGCCTGATGCGCGCCCAGGGCTCGGGCGTGATCATCCATCTCATCACGCGATCCTCTCCGAATCAAAGCAATGCGGCGGCATTCACAGCCAGCATGCATGGGCTGGAGGAATTCGCACGTCAGGCAGCCTGTGAATTAAGTCCATACGGGATCCAGGTCCATGCCGTTGAAAACAGTTCAGAGACAGTTGTCGAGCGGGTCCTGGCTCTGTTCGATCAGTAAGAGGAGGCGCGATGAGCGAGTTGGAAGAATATCGCATTCGCATGCTGGAAAAGCTGGAGGAAGCTGCCCGGGCGTTTCGAACAGAATGCCTGGCGGCGGCGGATCCTTATGCTCCATCCAAGCAGGGTTGGAGTGTTCATCAAATCGCGGTCCATACGCGGGACGTCGACCAGCTCATCTATGGCTTGCGCGCCCGCCGGACAGCCATGGAGGATCACCCGAAATTCGAAAGCTTTGACGGTGATGCCTATATGGCGAAGAATTATGACGCCAGTGAATCCCTGGAGGATTTGCTGACCGGTTTCGTAGAAAATGTGGATGCTCTCGTCGAATTGCTGCGCGACTTGCCCCCCGAAGGCTGGTCACGGCCATCGAGTCATGCGACTCTGGGCCAGGGTCTGACGCTGCAATCCTGGGTGGAAAAAGACCTTGCTCATATCGAAGAACACTTGAAAGACGTTATAGAGAAGAACAAGAAGTAAATGGATAAAGCAAAACCTCCCTTGCTTGCAGGGAGGTTTTCTTCATGTCAATCGTTTACCATAACGAAAACCCGAGCAACTTGAACGCCCAATGGAACAAAGGCAGATAGATCTGTAGACTGATCAGTGCAACCACGATTCCCAGAATAGCCCCCGCCAGAACATCCGATAAATAATGGACACCCATCGCCACCCGGGCAAACCCTACCAACGGCGCCCAGATCCACAGGGCAACGGCCAACCCGGTGGGACCCAGGCCGGCGGCAATGGTGGCGATCAGGAAGGCGCGGGCCGCATGACCGGAAGGGAATGAATGCGGATCGGTGTAGCGATAGATCTGGCCCCACTCGCCTTCCGGGCGTTTGCGCCTCACCCCAAATTTTATGAGCAGGACGATCACTACCAGCAGGCAGATTCCGGCAAATTGGACGATTGCCCATTGTTTCCAAAAGGAATCGCCGCTGACCCAGAGCGCAAACAGACCAATGGCCCAAAACCATGAGTCGCCTGAGTGTGCAAAGAAGACCGCAATAGCGCGCAATGCGCCTGGCTTTTCTGCCACGCGCATTTGATTGGAGAGACGGGCGTCGAGATCGAGGATCGAGTTCAAATCTATTTATCCACCTTCAGTTTGGCTTTGGCTTCCGCGACGATGTCTTTCTTCGGGCGGCTGGAGGTCTTTCGCACCGTCCTGGTTCCAGGTTTTGAAGCAGCAGATTTGGAAGCCGTCGTCTTCTTCACTGTCTTTTTTACGGTACGCCTGGGTTTCGGGGCGGCTTGCTCCTGCTGTCTCGCCAGGTCCTCCCGCAATAGTTCGAGTTGATTCGGCTTGTCAACATCCATGCAGGGCTCCGCATAAGGCCAGACAATGGCGCGGCCCTTGATGCCGATCCGATCGCAGACGCGTTTGACGGCATCTTCCAGCGTCAGTTGTCTTGTCAGCAGCGCGAAGAGAGTACCAAAACCGATCAGCCCCGCCTGCTTAAACGGATTCTTGCGCGAACCGATCAAGGATTCCCACATATCCAGGTGTTCGGTGGCCATGCGCACGTGCGTAACGTTTATGTCCGCCCCGCAGACCTTCATGTCTTTCAGGGGAGTGTAGGTGCGCTTTGAATCGGGAAAGCGCGCTTCCATCACATCCTTGGGGCAAACACCGTAGTACAGATCGTCCTTTGTTTCCATACAGGTATTCACCAGCCAATCCACCATCTCAGGCTTGAGGGCCGGGATATCCGAGGAAACGACCATCACATATTTGGTTTTCTTATTCAGTTCAAGTGACTTATTGACTCCCGCCACGATATTTGAAAGCATCCGCCCCTGGTTGGATACATAGTGCAGGGGCTTTTTACAAGTCAATTCATTCTTGGACGAAAGACCCACAAGAATAACATTACCCACCTGCTTTGCACCGCCGAGGGCATCCAACACCCACTGGATCATGGGTTTGCCAGCGACGTCCACCAGGGCTTTCGCATCACCTTTAAGAAAAACATAGAGGGGATCTTCAGGATTGGGGATTCCGCCTGCAATTACGATTGCATCCATACATTCTCCTTAAAATGTGATGTCACACCTGCACTTCGATTTGCTCACTGGCACCGCCAGGCTAAAGCCAGGCCAGCGCGGTGTGGCAAATTGTGCCGGTGTGACATTTCAGTTCAACTCCTGCAACTGCGGTTCGAAGCCAAGCTTGTCGAGCATGTCGCTCAATTCGGGCCAGGTGAGCGGGCGACCCTTGCCAGAGACGGCCACCAGAGCCGCTTCCATCATATTCGTACCGAAGGAACGTCCGTCCAGGACAGGTGTGGTGGTGATCAGATATTTCACGCCGGTTTTGCGGAACGCTTCCACATCCTCCGGTGTGGTTGTATTGGTCACGATCACTTTGCCCTGGAGGTTGTCGGGCATGAAACGCTTGATGTAATGGCAATCTCCCGCAATGACGGTTGCCCAGGCATAATATTTCTCCCACTTGGGTGTACGCTTTTCCTGCTTCTCGCCGGTGGGATAGATCCATTCGAAGGGCAATCGTCCTGCCACCGGCATGAGCAGCGCTGCTAACGTTTTCAAACTGCTCAGCTTATGGATTGCCATCGGGACATCC
>Ga0068862_100004978_pt1 | contig 11182 bp, 10 predicted proteins | sample KBSSwiS52_FD_66598 | JGI IMG/M metagenome (GOLD analysis project Ga0068862, IMG submission 66598) | Switchgrass rhizosphere microbial communities from Kellogg Biological Station, Michigan, USA - KBS Switchgrass S5-2 | ecosystem: Host-associated > Plants > Roots > Rhizosphere > Soil ... | reverse complement strand
CACGGCATCGGCCATGAAGAAGATCGCGGAAGCCGCCGACCCGCTCTACAAGACGCTCGATGACGGCCAGAAGCGCCGGCTTGCCGTGCTGACCCGGTTCGGGGGCAGGGAAGGCTGGCGCCACCACCGGTTCGAGCGCGAAATGGGCACGGACCGCGACTCTGACCGGCACCACGGCTACGGCCGAAATCGCGATGATCGCGACGGCGGACCGACCCGGGGCGGCCCCGAACGGCTCTGACGCGCCCCCAATCGGGTGCCCATTCCCAAGATCGGCAGAAGCCGCTGAAATCCAGCGGCTTTTTGCCGTTCAGGTCGTCAGCCAAAGCCCCGGGAAAACTCGTGTCGGCTTGCTGGACATCCCCGAGTCGCTTTGCTAAACGACGCCCTCTTGCGAGGGCTTTCCGGACCAAGTTCCGGGCGCATAGCTCAGTTGGTAGAGCAGATGACTCTTAATCATCGGGTCCCAGGTTCGAGCCCTGGTGCGCCCACCAAGCCTTTCAAGAGCTTAGCAGTCTAGCCAAGCGCCTATTCCGACAAACTATCGGCGGCTATTCCGACAAAACGGCTGGTTTTGTTCGCTCGGCGCGGCGCTTTTGGGCGCCGGAAACAAGCTGCTTCCGGGTGCGCTTCGCGTACGTCGGCAACTGGCGCGCCGACCGGTGGCGTCCTGCTGCGCGCAACTCGGCATCGGAGAGATCGGAGTCCGCTCCTTCCGTGAACCCGCCGTGGCGAAATGACGTAGAGCTAAGCTCGTCGCGAAGCCCGGCCGCTCGAATAATGCGCTTGACGGTGGCGCGCAGATAGTCGAGTCCGCCACGTGGTGTTATCCACGGGAGCGGAACACGCGCGCGGCGGTGTCCGTGATCTCGCCGAAATACAAGACCGCCAACCGTCTGCTCCTTGATGGCGTCCAGCTCCGGCATGAGTTCGGGGAAGAGCTGATCGCCCGCTTCATCAAAAAGAGGCCACCATGCTTCTTCGCCGGTTTTGGGGTGAACGACACAGACGCTGTTTGGCCGCGTTACATAGAATAGGGATCGGCCTACGTCGCTGCCGCAGCCCGGCAGTGATGATCCGGCCATTGAAACGACCTTTGGTCGGCTTTATTCCGACTATAAGCGCGGCCGCTGAATGGGCTTAGTGGAGTAAGAATGAGATCGACCAGCTAGAGGAAAGTTCGGCTCGGTCCCGTTCGCTGCACATCCGTTTCGTGCCGCGTCCTTCAGCCCACAGATGCGCCTGCTTTTGCCCGACTAATTCCGAGGGTCAAAATGCGATGTAGCAGGTTCGTATAGTCAAGTCCGTCATACCGAGCCGCCGTGGCGAACTCTTGGCTTTTCGCTATTTCGGGATTGGGATTGGCTTCAATGAAATACGGAGTGCCGTCGGCAGAGAGGCGAAAGTCGATGCGTGCATATCCATCGAGCCCCAGTGTTCGGTAGATGCGTTTCGCTGTCCGCTGGATGCGAGCAGTTACCTCCGGCGCAAGGTCTTCGGCCGGCCCGTCTGCAATTCCGACGCGTTCCTGATAATCGGGATCGTGTTTGGCCTTTTCGGTGGCGATCTGCCGTGCCCCTTGACCGCCCAGGTTGCCGAATTTCAATTCCCACACCGGCAGAACCCGCAGCCGATTGTTGCCGAGTACGCCGACATAAAGTTCACGTCCCTCAATGTACTGCTCGGCGATCGCGGCGGTCCCGAGCCGATCGTGAACGAAGGCGACCCGCTCTGCGAGTTTCTCGTCCGTATCGACGATGGATGCTTGCGAGATTCCGAAGGACCCATCCTCGCTCAGGCTCTTGACGATCAGCGGCAGCGCAAGCCGCGAGGGCCGCTTGACCTTGCGGCGCATCGGAAACACGGCAAAGGCCGGCACGGCGATCCGGCGATGGTGCACCAACGTTTTGGACAGGTCCTTGCCGCGCGCCAGGATCAGGCCGCGGGGGTTACATCCGGTATACGGGACCTTCATCAGCTCGAGATAGCTCGCGATGTGCTGGTCATACGTGGTTGCATAGTGGAACTCCTCCAGCAACGTGTAGACCACATGTGGCTTGAAGCTTTCAATCTCGTCGCGTAGCGGCTTGATCTCCTCCTGCACGCCGAGCGGGCGAACGTCATGGCCCGCTGCACGCAAGGTGCTTACGACGTCGAATTCCGTTTTCCATGCGTTGATTTCCCGCGTGGTGTATCCGTCGGTCGATTCCGGAGGCACGAAATCCGGATGCATCAGCACTAGAACGCGCAGGCGTCTCATAGCGCGATCCATTTGCGCCGCGACGGGCCGAACAGCGCGTGCATGGTCTTGGCCGTTAAAAGGATGGAGAAGTCGACCACAAGCTTCCGTTCGGAGCCGGGGGCACGGAGATCGAGTTCGCGGCAGCGGGCAATCATGTCATCAAGAACGGCGTCGAGTGTAAGCTGGTTCTCGCCCGTCCATCGCGCGACCAGCTGCCTGACTTGCGCGCGGTGCCGCCTGATGAAGGCTGCTGCCGGCTGCGCCCGTCGATGTCGTGGATCGGCGGAGAAGAGACGGGTGAGGTCGCGGTCGTACGTCTTCGGTGGCGTGAAAGCGTAGAATGCCTGCCTTTTCTGGTAGTGCTCGCCAAGCGTTTGGCTAAGCCTGGACAGCGGGTCGACACGCTCCCGTGTCGTGACCGGCGGCCGCTCCCCTGCAATTTCGCCCATCAGCTCGTCGACATATTCGAGCTTCTTCAGCGCCGGCCAGCCGGCGTAACGTGTTCGCCAGTTCGACCGCGGCCGCAACCACACCGCAAAGGTTTCTGCGAAATCCTCGTCCGGATGGCTCTGTGCGTACCAGCGCCGAAGGTGCTGGACGTAACGCCGGCTGGCCGGATTGGGCCGGTAGTAGAGCGGGTAGTGCTTCGAGGACGGGCCGAACAACTGCTGCCAGCGGCGGCGGCGCTGCAACTGGTAGGCATGCTGCACGGCATGGCCGGTCTCGTGACGAAGAATGGCCATGCACTCGGACCAGGTACTGCCCTCAACCTCGAGCATCATTTTCTTTTCGAGTTTCATCAGGCGGGGATGGGCGAGGTAGAACGGGATAGCAATGCCGGGCACATCTGCCGGGCTGAACCATTCGCTCGATATCCATACGTGCGGCCGCAGCCGGATGCCCCGCGTTTGAAGCTCTTCATACAGACTGCCGAGACAATCCTCGAGCCAGGTGCCTTCGACCGCAACCTTCAGGCTGCTGAAGCGTTGCTGGAGCAACTGCTCATCCGACAATTTTTCCCAGGCATGTTTCCGACGCGGCATAGACATCCGTAAATGATAAGAACCAATACCTTGGATGGTGTCATAGGTTGCTGCTCGCAACAACCACTAGGCCATTGGCCGAGGCCGACTAGCCGCCTTCAACCCGGCCGAGTGTTTCCAACAGCTGGTCCAGGAACACTGCTTGGCCTTTCAGGATCTTAAGTCGCGCCTCGGCAATGCCGAACCAGGACGCGCGATCGATTTCGGGAAATGATTGCCGTTGCCCTGACCGTGGAGGCCATTCCATCTCGAACGTGTTGCTCTGAAGATTGGCTGGGTCCCAGTCCTCTTCAATTGCCCACACGTGGACGATCTTGCCGCCTGGTTGCTTGGCACTGCCAAGCGGAATTACTTCGCGGCCCGGGCGGTAACCGGTCTCTTCGGCAAACTCACGCTGTGCGGCCGAAAGCGGGGATTCGCCAAGCCCAATCACGCCTTTCGGAATGGTCCAGGCACCCTGATCCTTACGACTCCAAAACGGGCCGCCCGGGTGCCCAAGCAAGACTTGAACGTGCTTTTCCATTCGACGAAACAACAAAAGACCTGCGCTCTGTATTTTGGATGAGGCACGGACAGGCATCGAAGGTCACCCGGAGAGCCAGGACATCGTCGCGTTCAATGGTTCAACTCCCGACAAGGGCGAATTTCCCTCCTATAAAAGGGCCTGCTTCGTGGACCGTCCAATCGTTTGCCGTTTGGTCACTGAGTTCATTCGTCGATGGAAATGTTACGGAATAAGTCGGCCAGTGGCCTCCCAAGAATTGCGCGCCTGCCACCCGGGGCCATGTCCGCTCTTCATGAGGAACGGAATTGTACCGGCCATGTCATCCACATCAGCTAAGGGCCACGAGCCGACGTCGTGCCGGCGGCGACCGGGCCGAAAATGGACCTACTCGATCATCTCATCGGCACGGGCAACCAACGTCGGCAGGATGTTGAGGCCGAGCGCGGCCGCAGGGCCCGGGCTGAACCAAAGTCTGCTGCGCGAGAGGAGGAAACTACCTTTCGCGTAGCGGCGGCTAGACCACCTCGGCGAGCGGCCTTCAATCGTAGAAGAACTAGGCCCGCCGCAGGACTGTGGACGGGGTACGACGGCACCGCGGTTCGTCTGTCAGCCTCCGGGGCCGTCCTTCATAATGTAGCCCATCAGGTCGTCCACGTTGTGCTCCAAATCCCGGATGATGTCCTTGACGACGTCTCCGATCGAGATCACGCCCACGACCTTGCCCGCGTCCAGCACCGGCAGATGGCGAAAACCGTGCTTGGCCATCATTGCCATGCAGCCTTCCAGCCGATCGTCCGGTTTGACCGTGACCGGGTTGCCCGTCATCACTTGGCCCACCGGCGTTTGCTTCGCATCGAGCCCAGGCAGCAGCACTTTGATGGCGCAGTCACCCTGGGTCACGATACCGACCAGCACGTCGTCGTCGATGACCAGCACCGACCGGACACGGTTGTCGCGCATCTGGTGCAAGGCTTCGACGACCATGTCGCCGGAGCGAACATGGATCAGGGCGCCACCCTTCTGGGCCAGAGCGTTTTTTACTGTGCTCATCGATCTCTTCTCGTCGGTCCTGTCCTGCCCGCCTTGATGGTCCGCATTGAAGGTTAGTCGAAATATCTTGCCTTGTCAGCACCGTGCCGATGTCACCGGCGAAGCCTGCCACCGATCCTGACAGCGGGATTTTCACCGCCTCGATGGCGTAGCCTGCAACAACTTCACCTCGTCCGGCTCGAAACCACTGCCCTTCCGTTTCGATGGATGTGCCCCGTCTATCGGCTTTGGGGCATTAGCGGACTTTGACCGACCGACGCCCCGTACCGCAAGCTGACAAGGCGATACGAAGAGAGTCAGCAACGGAGGCCGCCCCGGACACGGGGCTCGGAATATGGACACCCGATGCTGGCCGAATTCGGCCACGTCGCTTTTCAAATTAAGGCACTACGGCGACTTGCGGGTTCCAAGCTCGGCCACCACATCACCCGCAAGATATGCGGGGAGGGCAAAGTGCAGATTTCTTTGTCTTGAGGCTCTGCTCGCCCAGATCGACGAACTCGACTGCGGCTTTGCCTCGAACGTGATCGTAGACAGAGGACGAGATGCAAATGCCGCCCGGCTCCGCGATGCTCTCCAGCCTCGCGGCGATGTTAACGCCATCTACAAAAAGATGTCGTGCGGCTCGACGATTACGTCGCCGATGTTGACACCCACACGGAAAGCAATGCGCCTGTCTTCCAGGTCTCCAATTGTAAGTTCATGAATGTGGTTCTGGAACTGCAAGGCCGCCCGAACCGCTTCGACCGCGCTCGGAAACTCTGCCAACACCCCGTCCCCGGTGTTCTTCACGATGCGGCCGCCGTGCTCGGCGATTGCCGGGCGCACAGCCTCGGTTAGGAGCGCTGTCAACTTCGCGTGTGTGCCTTCTTTATCGCTCTGCATAAGCCGCGAGTAGCCAGCCACATCAGCGGCCAAGATAGCCGATAACCTGCGCTCAACTCGCTCTGGCCGTTCTTGAACCATGGCCTGCAATCCAGCCAAGCACATTTGTACGACCGATCGTACGACAGCACCAATCGCGATTTGCCGGGCTGTCGGTCATTGCCACTGAGTTAAAAATGTCAGCCCCATTGACTAATGTCTGCCTGGATATGGGAATACCTCGAATAAGCGCCGCCATGACGCCGAATGGCACTTTTCGGACCTAGCTCGATGTCCGAGTTGAGTCCGTAATGCGCAGCAAAGCGGACACGCACGGCCTATCCATCGAGATCATCCACAAGATACACGATGTGAGTATCACTTGATGGCTCGGTCGATTGCGATGCTCGCCGATAAAGAGCTGCTTCTTCGGCGGTAGCCAACCTGAGCTTCATCGTGGCGCTGGCATCGCACAACGGGGTGCCATGAGAGGTGATTGTACTCAACTTTGTGCGTAACTGACCGTGTTCGCAAAGACGTTCCGCGTCTCTGTGCCTCTTAGCCTGCAACGCAAGCGTTGGCCTGCCGTTGATCTCAATCGTGAATACCGAGAATGTGAAGCGGTCGTCCATTTGATCTGTGCCTTCCTTTTTGGACCTCCAGATCAATCCGTCAGCAGAGATCATAGTGCCGGCGCAAAACAGTTTGGACGTGAACCGCCGCGCGCGCGGCGGTATTGGCATCTGCCGAGCCCGCTGCAAGCACACAGAGCGACCAGTTATTTTCAGCGGGCTTTGCAACACGATTGATTGCTATTTCCCGCACGTCATGACAACCGGGCTGCTTTCTCACTTCTTGCAACGCTCGACGCTGCAAATCCGTCATTGAAACGCTGACCTTGGGCATAGCGTTGGCTCGACTGGTTCGGGGCCGCCCGGCCTATACCCAACAAAACAAGAGCAATTCGGGTTCCAATTCCACTTTAGGCGGCCGCTCTGATAGACGCGCAGGCGGTGAGGCTTATTTGTGAAGCGGAAATGCGTCCGCACGGGCACGCCATCGTACCTTTGATAATCGAGCGTCACGCCGTTTGGCTCCGGCATCAATGCGATGATCTCGAAAGCACCTCGGCGCGACCGCTCCACTCGTGGGCGCCAGTACCGTTCCATTTCGGATCGACTTCGAAAGCTTCCGCCTTCGCAGCATTCAACGGTGGCCGTCCTGACGATGTTCGTTTCCAAGGGAAGACCGGAAGTAGTCGGCCGACGACCAAAATGACGCGATTGACCTGATGGGACGGGGACGGTTGGTTCGAGTTTCGTCTCCGATCACTCTGGAAGGCCGGCCTTTCGTAGGCCAGCGCTGAACAAAGCGAAATCCTCGCCCCGGCGGAATGACGCGAGATCTTTCAAGTTTGATATGCGCAAACCGGGCCTGTGTTTCAGTACCAATTCTACGCCGTGCTGTGCCGGTTCCAGACGTCCAGCCAACGCATTGCTTGCCGCATACACACAAATTGGCAGCAGAAAAGGCGGACTGTCACGCATGGACGTTTGGGCCCAGGCTGACGCGCTGTCGTAATCGCCTAACAGAAAATGCGCATATGCCGCTGCACCATGCACACCCGCGGGATCGCGAGGATTTAGGCGAACGGCATGTGCGACATGTTCGAGCGCCACATCCGGTTCACCTCTCCATACCCTCAGCCACGCACCCAGCGTCCAAGCGGACGCATGGTTCGGATTAGCTTCCAGCCCCCGGTCTATGAAAGTCGCGGCCGCGTCGAACTCGTGCGCTATGAAAGCAAGCGCATAGCCGCCCATACACAATGCCACCGAATCGTTGCTACCCAGATGCACTGCTTTCCGAGCCAAACTCGTGGCTTCGGCGCTTTCCCGGACAGATTCGATCATCCATCCGCGCGCCTTTCGGTGTACGTAGCACCATGCCGCCATGCCGTAGGCGCAGGCTAGTTTGGGATCGACATCGATCGCTTTGCGGTAAAGCCGGAGCGCTTCTTGATTGGCGGCCATCGACTCGAAATCATGCTTGGCCATTCCGCGCAGGTAGTAATCATACGCCAGGAGATTCTCGGTTGGCTTTCGGTTGGCTCGCTTGATCTCCTCAATCTGCAATTTGGAGGCGATTGCGCCCACAACGCCCTCTGTCACGCGGTCCTGAAGGTCAAACATATCTTCGGGCGGACCCTCGAAACGGCCGGCCCACAGGTGCGCTCTGGTTTCGGTGTCTATAAGTTGCCCTGCAATACGTATGCGGTTTCCAGCTTTGCGCACACTACCGACCAGGACATAGCGTACGCCAAGCTCGCGACCAACTTGCCTTACATCGACAGTCCGGCTTTTGTACGTGAAACTTGAGTTTCGCGCGATCACAAACAGCCAACGAAAGAGCGACAACGCCATCGTGATGTCCTCCACGATGCCGTCAGCCAGGTACTCCTGCTCAGCGTCCGCACCAAGGTTCTGGAAAGGCAGCACTGCAATCGAGGACTTGTCCCGACGTGGAAGCGCGGGTTTTCGCGGCATCGCATCGTCGAGAACTCTAAAAGCGCGAACCGGGCGTTCGATGTTTTTGAGGTTTTGTTCACCCATATCGATGAACTCAGCCTGAATTTTGCCTTGGACATGATCGTAGGCGGACGATGAGATCCAGATCCCACCGGCCTCTGCGATACTTTCGAGTCGAGCCGCGATATTGACGCCGTCTCCAAAAACGTCGTGAGGTTCGATGATTACGTCTCCGACGTTGATACCCACACGAAACATAATGCGGCTATCTTCCGAGTCGTCGACTGTGAGCTCCCTGATGCGGGCCTGGAACTGGACAGCAGCGCGAACCGCTTCGACCGCGCTCGGAAACTCTGCCAAGAACCCGTCGCCCGTGTTCTTCACGATCCGGCCCCCGCGTTCGGCAATTGCGGGGGTGACGGCGTCAATCAAAAGTGCCGCAACTTTGGCATGCGTAGCTTCTTCATCATTGTGCATGAGCCGCGAATAGCCAGCCACGTCGGCGGCCATTATGGCCGACAACCTGCGCTCGACCCGAATTGGCCGATCCTGCACCATGGAGGGCACTCCAACCGACAACATATTGTAGGACGGATTGAGTGATTGGACTACTCGGCTAACGTCTGCTTCTGGGCACTTTTCGGACCTGACAGGCCCGACTGTTCTTGAGGGTAAAGCGGACTGCCCAGTTGCATGCAGTCAGCAGCTGTTGCGATCAGCTCGTCGGCCTAGCAAACGGCCCTACTTACTCCGGCAGCCCAGCTTTCCGAAGGCCGTCTCTAAAATTCTTGCCCCACATAAGATAGCGCGGACTCCAGGACTGCAATGGGGTGCCGGCCCATCGAGCACGCCATTCGGACATGGACCGGTAGGGAGCTTTGTCGTTCGCCAAATGCCTCTGCATAGTTGCGTGTGCCTCGTCCTCTCGACCGGCGAGCGCCAGCAGCGCACAACGTACCCACCCCGCGAGGAGAAATTCGGGGGCAGAAGCTTGAGCCCGCTCAATCCACACAAGCGCCTGTTCATAGTCCTGCAACTGACCGAATGCGATGGCTTTGGCGAAATACAGTACTGGCTCTTGTAAGGGATTCTGCGGACTGAGCTGCATCGCCTTGTCGGCATAGGCAATAGCCTTTTCCGACTCAGCAACAAGCGCGTAAGCCAAAGCCAATCCATACTGAATGGTGCCTGGGGCTAACGTCAGGGCTCGCCGATAAGAATCTATCGCCTCCCGAAAGCGCCCGGCCACTAGTAGCGCCTCGCCTTTAGCGGTGTGAGCGATGTGGTAATCCGGGTCGATCTTTACGGCTGAGGAGGCTAGTTCGTCAGCACGGCGAACATCAGCTGGATCGGGCACCCCAGCATTGCCTGAGGTGAACTTAAATGTCAGGAGCGACAGCGCGCGAACGTTGTTCGGATCGATATCGAGCGCTTGTTCGCAGAGGCGAAAGCCAGAATCCCGTTCTGGCCAACGTTGCATAAGTGCAGCTGTGCAGCGCCAAGCGAGGTCTTCCGCATTTGGATCGGCAGCGCGAGCTCTTGCCCTGCGGGCTTTCTCTTCAGTTATCTTGAGACCAATCGCGAGCCCGATGCGCATGACGATGGCATCTTGCATCTCCAGCAGGTCGGTGCGGCTCTCGTCAAACTGGTCAGCCCATAGATGCGCATCACTCTCCGTTTCGACAAGCTTGGCGCGCACACGCAGCCGGTCGCCACTCGGCTGAACGCTGCCTTCTAGAGCATAGCGCACACCGAGATCCTTGCCGACCTGCCGCACGTTGATTGGCTTGCCTTTGTAGGTAAGCGCGGTTGACCGAGAGATGATGAAGGCATTCCGAAAACGCGAGAGCCCGGTGGTCAATTCGTCGCTGATCACGTCCGCTAGATAATCTTGGCTTGCATCGCCGGACAGGTTGGCAAAGGGCAGTACGACCATGGAGAAGCGCTCGTTTACCTGCTTGTCCGGCATCTCTGACTTGTGAGGCGCTCGGACGAAACCGAAGTAAAATGGTGCACCAGCTGCGGCGGCAATCAGTACGACTGCGGTGCCAACTGTCATTAGGCGGGTATTCCACCGGTCGCGACCTTCAGCCCCTAGCGTATTGCGCGGCTGTCCCGTTGGCTTGGGTGGCCGAATTGACCCGTCAAGGACAGCCTGGAAAACACGCACTGGCCGCACGATGTTCTTGAGCTGCTGTTCGCCTACATCCTCGAAAGTAACATCGAACTTACCCTGAACCTGTCGATGCGCGTCATCGGAGATACAAATGCCGCCTGGCTTCGCCAATCCCTCCAGGCGGGCCGCGACATTCACGCCGTCCCCGAAAATGTCATCTCGTTCGATGATGATGTCGCCGACATTGATTCCGATGCGAAACTCGATGCGCTTCTCGTCTGATACCCCGCGATTGCGCTCGACCATCCCGCGCTGGACATCGAGGGCGCAGCGCATCGCGTCCACTACGCTACCAAACTCCGCCAACATTCCGTCTCCGGTGTTCTTAACGACCCGACCACGGTGTTCCGCGACCGTAGGATCGACAAGAGCACGCAGATGGGCCTGGAGTTGGATGTGGGTGCCCTCTTCGTCAACCCCGGTTAGTAGGCTGTAGCCAGCAACATCAGCTGCCAGTATGGCAGCAAGCCGGCGTTCGATGCGGTCCTGCCCCAACCCAGCCATGGTGCTGACCTCCAGCCTCCCTTATACACCCATTTTGGTCCGCGCGGATTGACCAGCCCGCATATTTCCCCTCGAAGAGCCAGCACCGTCAAAGGTCGGATCGCGGGATGTCCGGTAATGGCAGATACTGTTGCAAAAGTCGAAAATCGAGCGACCCGGAAAATCTCGCCAAAGTTGATCTTTGGACTTCTCCGCCGCTATGTCGATTTTCAACACCACTACGGAGGTCCGTGATCGATTTTAGATGAAACGATGTAGTCCCTCACTTCG
>Ga0068862_100004975_pt1 | contig 11187 bp, 7 predicted proteins | sample KBSSwiS52_FD_66598 | JGI IMG/M metagenome (GOLD analysis project Ga0068862, IMG submission 66598) | Switchgrass rhizosphere microbial communities from Kellogg Biological Station, Michigan, USA - KBS Switchgrass S5-2 | ecosystem: Host-associated > Plants > Roots > Rhizosphere > Soil ... | reverse complement strand
TTCATTCGTTCCAGTATCTTTGTGAACCTCGGGTCGGCGCGTAAGTTGTCGTAGGCCGGCTGAACCTTGATGAGAGCAATCCATCCGTCGCGCGCGTCGATAGCCTTATCAAGCCAGGCAAAGGCTGCATCTTTGTCGCCAGCGAGTGCGTAAACACCCGCCATCAAGGTCGGTGGCAGAGATTTCTTTTTCGACTTCTGCTCCAGCAGATCAACGCGCATTCGTTCAAAACCTCGCCAGCCTGACTCCTTGAACGATTTCCTCAGTCTCTCGATCTCTTCGCGCTCCAAAAAACCTCTGATCCGTCCGTCTTCCAAAAACTCTTCGACCGCTGCCTTGTGTAAGCCCATGCGTTCATACGCTATCGACATAGTCCATTGGTTCCTATGGATTGCGGCCGGCTCCACTTCGCGCATCTTCTGATAATGACTAATTGCTTTGTCATACTGTCGCCGGAAGAGGAGCAGTATCCCCTGGGCTTTGTTTACACGGATAGATCCAGGAGCTAGCTCTTGCGCTTTGTCCAACTCGAATTGCGCCTCATCGAAACGTCCCTGACACATCAGGTACCAATGATAGGCTAAGTGAAAATAAGAGACGTTCGGTCCGAGCTCAATGGCTCGTTTAAAATGTAGTCCAGCGCTGGTCCAATCAAACTCATATTGGTACTTAAGTTCGGCCAGCGCGTTGTGGGCTTCGGCTAAACTGTCGTCTAACTCGAGGGCTCTTAACACCGCCGTCTTTGCTTTTGCGACTCGGTCAGGAAGGGGTTTCGAATCGCCCGCGGATATGTAGAATTCGGCTATTCCGATGTAAGCCCTTGCGAACTTCGGATCCTTTTCCACCGCCTTCTGGTAATAGTCCAGACCCTTTGTCCAGTTATCGCTTCTATCTCCGGTTTGCTTTTCAAGTAAATAGTCACCCTGTAAGGCGAGTTGGTATGCCTCAGGGTTATCAGTGTCGTGTTTCGTTAGTTGTGCTCTCTCCTCACCAGTCAGTTTGAGCGACAAGGCTTGGGTCACACGCTCGGAAATGGAGTCCTGCACCTTCAGGATGTCAGTGAACTGTTCATCGAACGGCTCTGCCAGCAGGGTCGCGCCAGTCTTTACGTCTATCAATCGCACAGTGACTCTCACACGATCGCCGACTTTCTGGATGCTTCCATCCAATACCGCCTCCGCCTCAAGCTCTTGGCCAGCCTTCACGGGGTCTTGCTGAACATCTGTGTACTTACGCACGGAACTCATCGGTATCACGACAAGCTGATCGATATTGCTAAGTTTGGTAATCAAGTTCTGAGCAATTCCCAATTCCAGTGATTCATCCCGACTCTCCTTACTCAAAGGCTTAAACGGCAACACTGCAATTGTTTTTGTGCTCTTGTGCGCTGGAGCTGCAACCCGTCGAGCTCCGAAACCATAAGCAAAGTACACAAGCAAAAATGCTGTTATGAAACCAGCAGCGATTTTCAAACTCAGTGGGGGGCGAGAACGTACGAGGAGTTTTTCTGGCGCGGTAGTCTCCTCGCTGAGCTGTGTTGGTATCTGCGTTGGTCCATGACGGTGCTCCTCCACGGGCGCAACAAAGCGAAAACCTTTCTTCGGAACCGTTTCAATGAACTGCCTGTTTCTCTGTCCTTCACCCAGCGCCTTCCTCAAGGATGAAATGTTGAAAGAGAGGTTTACCTCCTCAACAAACTGGCCGGGCCACAATTTTTCCAACAACTCATCCTTCCCGAGTAAGTGGCCACTGTTTTCGACGAGGATAACGAGCAGATCAAAACACTTCGGCGTAAGGGCAACGGGCTTGCCGTCGTGAAGCAATCGGCGTTCGGAGGGATCCAGGAAGAACGGCCCGAAATTGTATAAGGGACTCGCCATAACAGCTCTAAAGCATTTCTAAACAATTTCTATAAAGCTTCTAAAGACGGCTCCTCGCACTCGCCCTATTGTCTGGGCCCCAGGAAAAACCTGGAGGGGTTAGCTCTGTGTTGGAGTTGATTGTAGTAGCGGCTAGCTCCTGCAACAACGTATTTCGCTGCGATCCAACGGAGAAGCCATTATGTTAGCAATTTGCTGCTTATCAACTAAGCCAAGTAAAAAACGTGGTTGGAAGTCGAAAATTTCGACGTTAGTTTTCCTCGTCGTCATCCTCGCGATCTCGGCATTCGGACAGGCTCGAACAGCTGAAGTACTGCAAGCCGAAGCTGTTGCGCTCACGAATCTCGGGTTCGATTACTCCAAATTAGGTCAACACAAAAAAGCGGTCGAGGTGCTCAGCCGGGCAATCCAACTCAAGCCAGACCTGGTTGAAGCGCATTACTTCCTCGGGGCAGCTTACAATAATATGGACCAGTATACAGAAGCTATCAAGGAGTTTAAGGAATCCATCCGCCTAAAACCTGGATGGGCAGCCGCTTATAGTGGGTTAGGGGTCGCGTATAACTGCTCGAAGCTACTGGACGAATCTGTAGAAGCGCTGTTAGAAGCGACCAGACTCGCACCAGAATGGGCACAGCCTTATGTGAATCTCAGCGTCACATACACGAATCAGCGTCGTTTCCAGGAGGCATCAGAAGCGGGCGAAAAGGCTGTTCGGCTCGATCCGAACCTGGCCGAAGCCCATTACAGATTGGGCGTGGCGTATTTCCACTTAGGTAAACGCAAAGAAGCGGTCGATTCCTTTGAGCGCGCAATATTACTCAAACCGGATTATGCCGAAGCGCATGTGGATCTCGGTCTTATCTACCTGCTAGCAGGCAATAAATCCGCAGCGCTTGAGGAGCATCGAAAGGTTGAGAGGCTTGACCCGAACTTGGCCCGCGAACTATTCAATGAGATCTATAAGGACAAGATTTTGACGGTGTCTCCGCCAACACAGACAAAAGATCGGCGTCCGCGATGACGACAAGCGTTAGTCTTTAGCATCCACTGGAAGCCCTGCTCCCGTCCACGCATCAATGCCTCCGTAAAGCGGATGGACATTCTTCCATCCATGCTTCGTGAGTTCCTGCGCCACATCGGCGCTGGACTCTTCGTGCGGACAGCAACAATAAGTGATGACGGTGCGGTCTCGAGGAATTTCTTCGAGATGCTTTTCCACTTCATCGGCAGGGACCCGGATTGCCCCCGGCAATTTCGTCTTTGCTTCAGACCACGCCTTTGGATTTCGCGTGTCGAGAAACGTAAAAGTCTCGCCGCGATCCATGCGCTGTTTCACTTCATCCAAAGTAACTCTGGTTGCTTCCATCTGCGTTGCTTCCATCTGCCCTCCTCGTCGGTTTGGAGATCAATAAGGCAAGACACGCCCCACCAACTCGCTAGAATCGTTTTGTCGCGGCGGATCTTCCACGGGACCGGGCGGCGTCTGAAGCAAACGTTCCAGTCAGGCCACCCTTCGCTCGATCGATTCTCCATACAAAACGTCCGCTGGTTTTTCGCATGGCACCGCTTTCCGAAAAAGTTGCTCGAACCTTGTCGCCTTCGATTGAGCCTCGCACGATGATAGGAGTCCTGCTCGTCCCTGGTAGGCTTTGGCCATTCTCAGAAACCTTTTGTCCCTTTCCAGTAAACTCGTTGCCGGTTTGATTAATCGCAAGCTCAAAGCCGACTTCCATATTCTTATACGGTTGATAAGCCGTTTGCTCGACAGTGTTGGTTACGTTCCACGTGCCATTTAGATCTGGTGTGACAGAAGGACTCTCTCTACTGGTCGATACTTGCGGATCACTTGCAGGCGTAGAAGTCTGAACTGTAGCAGGCGTCGTTGAACCATTCGATACTTGCTGATTACCTGCAGCGTTAGAAGTCTGAGCTGTAGCAGGCGTCGTTGAACCATTCGATACTTGCTGATCACCCGCATCGGTAGCAGTCTGAACCGTAGCAGGCGTCGGTGAACTGCGCCCGCGGAGTCGATAAACTAATGCGAACGCTGCGCCGGCAACGAGAATTGTCAGCATGGTGGCAAACAATGCGGGCCGAACTCTTGATCTTGAAGGCGGTCCATACGTAATGGCCGGTTGATTTTCTGCACGCGGTGTCTTTCTGCTTCTAACAATTGTAGCTTCGTCGGAAACTACAGCTTGGTCATCGTAATAGTCCGGAGAATCTTGTGTCGCAGTGGCTGATTCAGTAAACGATGGTGGCGGCAGTGAAGAGGCTTCAGTTACCAAAGGGGTTACGACAGGGGTTACGAAAGGCTCGTGCACGTTCAAGTTCTCTGGCTCGTCCACCTCGCTTAGAAGTACAACTTGTGCAGGCTCTTCTTCGTGTCCTTCGAAGGGAGGATACTGCGGTTCCTGATTGGCTCCGCCGATGCCGAAGAAATCTCGAAGCAGGATCCGCTCGTTTGGAGTGATGGAGCTTTGGGTCGGAGGTGTGATCGCTGGATCGAAGCTGAACGTGACATCCCGCAGTGAAGCGAGCGCATTGATAGCCTGAAAGCCAGTAAGCTTCGCGAACCTGGCATCTACAAGGTCGCCTCTATCAATGAAGACGGCAGCGTCCGTCATTCCTGATGTAATCTGCAGCCTGCCGCTCTCACCTCGAGATGAGAGGACTCGAATCACATCTAGTACCGTCTGATCACGAAGCGCGTTTTCCAATGGTAATTCCCCCTTGTCGGTCTCTTTGCTCTATTCTGAGCAGATTTGATGCCGCGCATGATGAATACTCGTTGGCTGCTGTTCGGGTTAGATTGACGGCGGTGGAATCGTTTTTTGACTCACTTCGATGCGCTGAACTGTAGTGTTTCGAAGCAACGAATAGTGCAGTGTGGCTATCACCATTCCATAGGCTTTGCCACTAGAATGCTCTCTACAACACGATCACATGATTGGAAAACCTGACATAAGGGTGCGGCGCGCTACGCTTGATGATGCGAAGCTGTTGAGTCAGTTGGGAGCGCGCACCTTCGAAGAAACCTTCGCCTCTGATAACACGCCAGAGGACATGGCTGCCTACCTTGCTTCCAACTTCAGCCTTGTGCAACTAACGGAGGAGTTGTCGAACTATGCTTCGATCTTCTTGATCGCGGAAGTTGATGGAGCAGCCGCAGGTTACGCGAAACTTCAAGCGAGTGAGCCTGCTGAGAATATCAAAGGAACCGAACCCATCGAATTGGTCCGACTCTACGTTTCACACACATGGCTCGGCAGTGGTGTCGGCGCGGCATTAATGCGGGCGTGTCTGGATGAAGCGCGCAGTGCGGGTTACAAGACTATCTGGCTCGGCGTGTGGGAACGAAATGCCAGGGCGCAGGCCTTCTACCGCAAATGGAACTTTCGCGCTGTCGGTGAGCATGTATTTCAGCTCGGTTCGGACGCACAGACTGACATCCTTATGGAGAGAGCATTGAATGGTGACCCTTACCGTTCATCTCCACCGCGTTTCGGTCGCACATCACTCGCCTCATAAAACGCACGAGCATCTTGTATGTTCAGAATGTCAAAGACGGCCTGTCGTTTGTCCTTCGCATTCCGGTAATAGGCTCGCGTGATTAGATAGCCGACGTAGTATCCAAGGTCGGCCTGCTTAGTCTGGAGTCCTAACATTACGCAGTTAATCCAAAGCAGTCGCGCTCGGTCTCGTAAAAGCTTGAGCACGAGCGCGCGGGTGCGATGCGGGTTTGAAGAACTCAATTGATCTTAGGGTGCCGCGATCTTAATGAAGGCTTCATTACTGCCCGGTCCTCGGAGCGTAACCTTCACTTGTAGATCTCTCGGTGCGGCGATTACGCTATCAGGTAATCGGACCACCACCTGAGTAACGTCCGCGACCCCAGCCAGAGGATTCAAAGCTTCGACTGGCAAATCGTAGATCCTGCCTTCGTCATCCCGAGCTGTAACTTGTACGGAAGCTACTGTATCGCCCGGCAGCAGTCCCAGCCGCCACACAAACAGCGACACTCGATTACGTTGATCGACGCCGAAATTGAATGGGCTGGTCAGCGAGAACGGATCCCGAGTTTGGCTTACCAGCTCGAGCGCGATCGCATGTTGGGTAAGCGCTTCAGTGAGAAGCACCGGCGCATCGTCGTTGCCAATAGTTAGCGTCGAAGTGGGTTGCGTTCCGAGAGAACCGGTGCCGCCCGCATTACTCAATGTGAGGTTGATTGTCTCGTCAAATTCATTCGATCCGTCGTTGCAGATCGTGATTGTAAACGTCCTGACACTGGAGTCACCGTTGTTCCAGGTAAACGTTCCTGATGCCGGAAGGTAATCCACTCCGGATGTACAGCTCGTCCCGGATGTCGCCGTACCGTCTGACGTCGCATAGTTAACGGTTGCTGTGCCTGCATTACCGCCTGCACGTAATACAGTGATCGTGGCAGTGCTTCCTGTTTCGTTGACACCGTAGTTTCCGGTGTTGAAAGAGAATCGGCCTCCCGATAGCACGTTGATACTGATGTTGGCGGTGGCGCTTTTCGGACCGCCAGCTCCGTTATGTCCTTCATCATTGACAACGACTTGAAGAGTCGCGATCCCGGCGAAGCCGTTATTAGGTTTGAAAGTGAGACCATTCAAACGGAAGTTAATAGTGCCGATGAATCCTGTGAAGTTCATCGTCGCATCGTCGACACCATCGCCCGAGTCAAACGTGAGACCCGCGGTTGAGGAGAGGGTGAGCGTTCCCTGCGTAGCGGTCAGGGTGACACGAACCGGATCCGATCCTGCGTCAACATCACTCAGTCCAATGCCGTTGAAATTTGCGCCTGAAAACACCAGTGGTGTCTGTTGGTTAGTCTGAACAAAGGAAGTAAAGCTAATTAGGGGAGCATCATTAACCGCATTCACCGTGATCGTAAAAGTTTGCGGCGCGGTGACATCCACTCCGCCATTTGCTGTTCCGCCAGTGTCTCTAAGTACGATTGTAATGTCCGCGCTTCCTGATGCGTTGAAAGCAGGTGTATACGTCAGCAACCCATTGACAGCTACTGCGGGTTGTTGCGAGAACAAACTTGAATTTGTGTTGTTGGTGACCTGAAACATCAATCCGTCAGACTCGTTCGGTCCGGGGCTGATGTTGGTGGCCCAATTGCTGACAAACTGGAACCCGGCGTCCTCATTAACCGTTTGGTTTGCCCCTTTAGTGAATGTGGGTACATCGTTCACAGGCGTAATGCTGATCGTGAAGGTCTGTGCTGTAGAGGTGTCCTCGCCTCCGTTTGCTGTCCCGCCATTGTCTATCAGAACGAGGGTTACGAGTGCATTGCCGTAGGCATTAGGTGCCGGTGTATACGTCAGCGTTCCAGAACTGCTGACGGCCGGAGCTGCCGAAAACAGAGTGGGATTGCTGTTGCCGGTGATACTGAAGGACACCGACTGAGCTTCTTCAAGTGGCCCAGCGCTGATGTTGGTAGCAAAGTTTAGGACCGTTTGTGCTGGGGTGTCTTCGAGAACGGCCGGAACAGCTGCGATGGAAAATGAAGGCCGGTCGTTAACCGGAGTAACGGTCAGCGTGAAAGTGTCGGTTAACGAGCCACCTCCGGACAGGTTTACGGTGACAGTAATCATCGCGATTCCTGACTGATTAGCCGCCGGAGTGATTTGCAAGCTTCGAGCGGCTCCAGTGCCACTCAGTATCAAATTTGCATCGGGTACTGCGGATTGATTACTGGAAGACGCGGTTACCGAAGTAACCGCTGGGCCATTGTCACCGAGACCAAAAGTGAAGGTGATCGGAACATCCTCATTTGTTGTCTTATTGGGGATGTCTTCGAGGGTTTGTAGAAACTCGAAGGCACCGATGTCCACAGTTGCAGTCGAATCAGCATCAGGAGAGTCGGAAATTCGCTGTGCCCCGCGCTGATCAGTTGGTAATGGATTATTGTTCTGGTCGATGGCCAGATTGTTATCGCCGGCGTCGAGAGCGGTGCTGTTGGTGAGCAGCGCGTGAGTCATACTTGGACCACCATTATTAGCTAATGGTCCAAGGTGTGGATTTAATGGCGCAGCGCCGGTGCCGGTTTGATCTCCTGCGACGTTGAATCCGGTGACGCCGTCAACATTTCCGATCAGGTTATGGCCCAGAGAGACAAACGTCGCCGGCGTGAAAATAGTAGTCTCCATGTCTCTATCGTTGCTGGAGTCGCCGTTGCCGGCAACAATCGAATTTGCGAGAGTGATCGTGCTATTAAAGCCACCGACGCCATTACCTTGGTCGCCCGTTGTGCTGTTGTCCGTAACGGTGCAGTTGATCAACGTTGCCTGACCAAAAGCGAACACGCCTCCACCGATACCAGCTCCGGACCCAGTGTGGTTGCCGCTCACGGTCGTGTTGATGAGTGTTAGCGCTCCGAAGCTGGCTATGCCGCCACCGTTGTTGTTGGACCCAGAAGAGTTATCGCCGGTCGTATTACCACTGATGAGACTATTCGTCAGAGTCAGCGTCCCGTTGTTCAAGACGCCACCGCCCCTTCCCGCCTGACCGGAGAAGAGGCTTAAATTGGTGTCGCCAGTGTGATTATTGCTGACGATGCTGTCCGTCAAACTCATTGTTCCCTGCTGTAGATATATCCCACCGCCGTCACCAGTATCGCCGAAATTCAGGCCGCTGCCTGTGCTGTTGTTTGTGATGGTAACCTTGTTCAAAACCAAGTTGGTGGGTTGATTCAGAGGGAAATCAACGCCAGCCCAGATCCCTCCGCCGTAGCCACTCCTGCCACCGCTTGCCCCATTACCGCTATCACCGGTGCGATTTCCAGTAACGACGACGTTCGTCAGTCTTAGAGTGCCGGTTGTGAAAAAGATTCCAGCGCCCCGGCCACCTGAAGATGAGTTTTGGAGAGGAGTTGAACCGTTTCCGGTAGTGTTGTTGCTGATAACACAATCGGTCATGGTTAGCGTCTGCGTCTGCGTGCCAGATGCATAGATCCCGCCTCCGAAACCACCGAACGAAAAACTGTTCGGACTGGCATTGCCCGTAGTATTTCCAGTAATGACGACATCGCGCAGCGTGAGTGAGCCGCCAGTTTGCCAAATGCCGCCCCCCGATGGAGCGACTTGATTGATGTCTTGCGCGACACCGTCCGGCGTTCTGCCATTCGTAATTGTTAATCCGCTAATACTTGAGTTGCCGCTTGTCTGAAAGATGCGGTAATTACCGCCGGTATCTCTTCGCACCGTCAACAGACTCGAACCTGGACCATTAATGATGACGTTGGAGGAAAGAATCGGCAGCGCGCCAGTAAGATTGATCGTGCCGGTGACAGAGAAACTTATAATGTCATCACCGGATAAACTGTTCGCTTCCGCGATTGCGGCTCTTAGCGTGCACGCGCCGCCGGCATCTGCGCAGGTGCCATTGCCAGGCGCGGCATCCGGCGTATCGGCGAGAGAGTTAACTGTGAACGTGGTAGCCGCATGAGTGGTGGGCAACTGGCAGACGACAATGAGCATAAAAGCCGACGCCAGTAGAGTTGTGATTACACGAGCGCAAACGCGCTTACTGGGGGTATAGAAGTGCATATGGATTCTTATGAAAAAAGGTCGATTCTGTCCGTGGGAAAGTGACAGTCAGGACTAAGCAAATTTTCGAGCCCCCTCGGAAGGGTTCGACGGATTTTACACAGCCAGACACCCAAGTTCAAATTTTCTCTTCGACATCTACAGACCTCTACGGATTGAAGATTACTTAACAGGCAAAGCTCAGAGTGAATGCCCCGTTGTCGTCTAACCCGACACCATTTGGTATGAATCCGATGCGTTCAATTCGCTCGAAACAGTCAGTTTGTCTGCTTTTCGCGATGGCATGTATGTTGCCAAGTAACCTGCGACAGGGGAGGAGACTTCGAAAACATGAAACTGATCGACTTCAAAAACAAAGCTGCAGCTACTTTGTTCTCGTTAGCCATATTGTTTGGGCTAGGTTTTGCTGCAAGCGGAACTGCGGAAGCGCAGTATCCTACTGATCGCAGTGATCGCTACCAACGCAACCGAGACAGAAACCGAGACGGAGATCGAGACTATCGCGAACAGAGACGAAGACAGCGCGATACCGATTGGCGCAACAACAATTGGCGCAGAGGTCGTTACAACGACGGCTACCCGGATCTTGGTGGTGGCTCAGACAACTTTCGACAGACTGCTCTAAACGCGGGCTACAATGAAGGCATAAAGGCCGGACGCGATGATCGTCGACGCGGTCGTGGTTATGAGTTTAGAGATGATAGTGCCTTTCGAAAGGCGACTAAGGACTACAGTTCGAAAATGGGTGACCGTGGGATCTATCAGATCTACTTCCGAGAAGCGTTTGCTAATGGTTATGCAGACGGGTACAGCGGTTACTAACAAGTAAGACTTGAATCAAAGTCAGAAGGGCGGAGGTAAATAGTGCCTCCGCCATTTTTCTGTTTCCAGTTCAGTAACTCCTTCCTTTCTTGAGAAGACTCTCGCCGCCTGCTGTGAGGCGATGGCTCTGCCTCGCCGTGACGTGTCTCTCTCATTATGGGCTGTGCCCTTGGTTCGGTCTTTGACCTGGGGTCTCCACTCAAATTGTGATTAGTGTTTGGCGTGTAGGGCAAAGCCCAAACCGAGGGCGCAGCCCAAACCGAAAGAGCAAGTTATGGCGAGGCAGAGCCATCGCCTCACATCGGGCGGCAAAGCCGTATCTACGTGGTTCATATCTGTCACACTTGAGGCGTTTGTGGTGTTAATCCTTTAAAGCACTAATTCACCAGTGAACGACTGTTTTCGGACGATATCTCCGGCACGCGACGTCACGAACTCGTACCCCCGAGACGACCTTACAAACGAAGGAGTCAACCATGACAAGCTTGCTTCAGGATGTGCGATACGGCCTGCGAGTGCTGCTCAAGCATAAAGGCTTTACTGTCGTTGCAGCATCAACCTTAGCCCTCGGAATTGGCGTGAACACCGCAATGTTTAGCGTCCTCAATACCTTTCTCTTTCGCTCGCTTCCTTATCCTCAATCGTCGCCGCTAGTGCGCGTGTTTCGAACTTCGCCTCATTCCCAGAGTTGGCCGCATAACCCTGGCGTCTTCTTCACTCAGCGTGAGAGGAACACGGTGTTTGAGAAGATGGCTGCCTACAACTATGTCAGCCGCAGCCTTGTTGAGCAGGGCCAGACAGCTGAACGTCTCAGTGGTCTGGCGGGAACGGCCGACTTTCTGCCGTTGTTCGGCGTTGCGCCGGCGCTAGGTCGTCTTTTCAACCCGGAGGAATTTGAG
>Ga0068862_100004974_pt1 | contig 11189 bp, 8 predicted proteins | sample KBSSwiS52_FD_66598 | JGI IMG/M metagenome (GOLD analysis project Ga0068862, IMG submission 66598) | Switchgrass rhizosphere microbial communities from Kellogg Biological Station, Michigan, USA - KBS Switchgrass S5-2 | ecosystem: Host-associated > Plants > Roots > Rhizosphere > Soil ... | reverse complement strand
CGTCGAGATGGTGCTGCTCGAGCCGCTCCGGCTCCCGGAACTCTTCGGGATTCAGGCCATACTGCGTCACCGAACGGATCCACGAGGCCGCGATCGCCGAACGTGCAGCGGCCGAACGGTCGCTGACGATAGCGTAGACTGCCTCAGCGTGGTGACGACCGTTCACGTGCGTCCACTGGTCCACAGCTCAAGAAGGGCCGGAGCGCGCTGCACTGACAGCGCGTCTGACCATATATGTATCATATACGTACAATCGGTTGGATGTCGAACCTGTCGCAGATTTGCGACAGGTCGCCCTGACCACCTGCCCGGCTGCCGGTGACAGCGTAAGCCCACCTGACATGTTGATCGCCGGAGCCACAGACGTTCGCGAGTTCAGCACGCCGTGACCAAGCCGCCTATCCAGAGCTTGGCGCGACATAGCTGTCCGCAGCGCTCGGCCAGTCAGATTCAGGCGCACCCGCCCGGGGGAAAAGCAGAGATGAACCTATTCAAGTCGGCAGTATCCGCCGCAGCCTTATCAGCAGCGCTTCCGATGGTCCCTGTCACCGCCCACGCGGAGGGCGGCGCGGCGGCGCTGATGGATGAGGTGGTCGTCACCGCGCGCAAGAGAGGCGCGGCGGAGAGCGTCCAGAACGTGCCGTTGGCCGTCACCGCGTTGGGCTCCGAACAGCTTGAGGCCAAGCACGTCCGCGACCTCGCGGGCCTCGGCTACGGCCTGCCCAACGTGAGCATGGACGCCGGAGGCACCTTCAAGGGGACGGCGAACTTCTCAATTCGAGGCCTGGGGGTCAATGCCTCCATCCCGACGCTGGAGCCATCGGTCGGCGTGTTCGTGGATGGGTTGTACCTCGGCATCAACGCTGGCGCGCTGATGGACACGTTCGACCTTGAGCAGATCGAGGTTCTGCGCGGTCCGCAAGGGCTGCTGTTCGGCAAGAACGTCACCGGCGGCGCGGTTCTCATCAGCACCAAACGGCCCAGCAGAGCCTTCACGGCAAATGCCAAGTTCGGCGTGGAAACCGGGCCGAGCTGGACCGCGAGCGGCGGGGTCTCGGGCCCGATCAACGACATGATCAGGGTCAAACTCGCCGCCTACCTCAACAAGGACGAGGGCTATTTCCGGAACAGCTTCAACAACAAGGAATTCGGCAAGCAGAAGACTTACCTGATCCGGCCGGCCATCGAATTCCAGCCGACGGACACGCTCAACCTGATCCTCAGGGCGGAGTACGGAAAGTAGGACGGCGACGGCGCGGCGGGCCAGAATCACCTGTTCTTCAGCCGGCACAGTTTCGGATTTTCGCAGAACGGGCCCGCATATAACCACTCCCGGTGGACCCAGGTGGTCGGCCAGGGCGACCTGGACGTCGGTTTCGGCGACGGCAAGATCACCAACATCGCCGGCTACCGCCACTTCAAGCAGGGCGCGAGGTTCGACGGCGACGCTGGTCCGGCCGACGTGAGCGAGGCCTTCACCTATGTGGATCAGGAGCAGTACAGCAACGAACTGCGGTACGCCGGCGCCTTCTTCGACCGGGTGAATGTGACGACCGGGGTCTATTATTTCGCGCAGCAGATCAACTATCAGGATAATCGCCGGGGCGTCGCCGGATCGCTTTTCGTCTACTCCGGCGGCATCCAGGATTCCGACGCCTACGCCTGGCTCTCGGCGGTCGACTTCAAGGTGAGCGACACCTTCACCGTCAACACGGGCCTGCGTTATTCCTACGAGAAGAAGAAGGTCCGCGTTGCGACGCAGCCAATCAACACCTTGACCGACGCCGCCGCGCGCGGGCGGGCGGTGGACGTCATTCCGACGGGATCCTGCGATATCATGGCTAGGCGCTGCAACTTCGACTTCGTCGACCAGAACAGCTGGCGAGGCTGGACCCCGAAGGTGGGTTTCGAATGGCGGCCGATCGACGGGACCTTGATCTACGGCTTCTGGACCCGGGGCTTCCGCGGTGGCGGCTACAACGTGCGCAGCGGCTCGCTGACCATCCCGCCGGGTCCGTTCGAGGACGAGGTGCAAAGCTCGTTCGAGATCGGCGACAAGTCCCAGTTCCTGGACCGCCGCCTGCGGTTCAACAACGCGGTCTTCTACAACAAGATCAAGGATTTGCAGCGGAGCATCATCCTCCCCGACCCGCAGTTCAACACCGTCACCCTGGTCCGGAACACCGCCGACGCGACCGTGTGGGGGGTGGAATCGGATATCCAGTTCCTGGTGACGCCGAACCTCGTGGTCTTCGCCTCGCTCGGCTATACCAACGGCGAATACAAGAAGATCAAATTCGACCTTACCGGCGACCGGTTGATCAACCAACGGGACCTGGACCTGAAGCTTCCGCGCCTGTCGCCCTGGACCGGCAGCGTCGGCTTCGGCGCCGACGTCACGACCATCGAGGCGGATCTGACGACCGTGGAAGGCAACGAGAAGGCGGTCGGCGAGACTGTCCGCGCCTTTGGCAAGCTCGACATATTCGTCCCCAACGCCGGGATCTTCGACGGCTTTGCGGAATTCGCCGACCTCACCACCGCCCAGCTGGTCGAGGGCTATGAGCTCCTCTTCGGGGTCAATGTGAAGGCGGTCCTGCTGGGCGCGAAGGCCGCGCTGCCGGAACTGCTGAAGACCCGCGGCTGCATCGTCATGACGCTGTCGGGGTCGTCGATCTATCCGGACGGCGGCGGCGTCCTCTATGTGGCGAGCAAGCACGCGGCCCACGGCGTGATGCGGCAGCTGGCGCACGAGCTCGCGCCCGCGATCCGCGTCAACGGCGTCGCGCCCGGCGTGACGCGGACGAGCCTCCACACCCCTGCCGTATTCGGCGTAAAGCCGCTGGCCGCGAGCGAGGTCGAACTGGACAAGTGGATCGAAGACCTGACGCCACTCGCGCTGCACTCGAATCCGGACGACCACGCAGGGGCCTATGTGCTGCTGGCCTCGCGCAGGGACGGGAAGATGATCACCGGCGCGGTCATCAAGACCGACGGCGGATTCGATATCCGCGGGCTGCGACGCACGCGCGGCGGCGACCGGCTGCTTCAGGCCCAAGCGCCGGAATAGTTCAGCGGGGAAGACCATGACGGACATGAGCCAGAAGGTCGCTCTGATCACGGGCGCCAGCAGCGGGATCGGCCGCGCCACGGCCAAGGCCTTCCGCGGCGCAAAGGTCGTGATCGCGGCCCGGCGCGCCGACGAACTGGCGAGCCTCGCGAAGGAGATCGAGGCGGCCGGCGGCGCGGCGAGCGCAAAGGTGACGGATATTTCGCGCGCGGAAGATATCGAAGCCCTGGTCGCGCATACCGTGGAGACCTTCGGGCGCCTGGATTACGCGGTGAACAACGCCGGCTGGGAGGGTGAGCTCGCCGGCATTGTCGACCTGAAGGAGGAAGTCTGGGACCAGGCGATGAACACCAATGTGAAGGGGACCTACCGGTGTCTCCAGCACGAGGCGCGCGCCATGTTCGCCAGCGGCCGGGGCGGGGCGATCGTCAACGTCGGCTCGGTCCTGTCCTTTTTCGGCGCGCCGTACGCCGCCGCTTACGCCACGGCCAAGCACGCGCTGATCGGGCTGACCACCAGCGTCTCGGCCGAACTCGGGCCGCAGGGCATCAGGGTCAACATCATCTGCCCAGGCTATATCGACACGCCCATGCACGATCGCCTCCGCTCGGCGATCGGCCCGAGGTACGAGGCCAGCCTCGAGAGCGTCCACCTGAGACGTCTCGGACGGCCCGAAGAGATCGCCCAGACCATCCTGTTCCTTTGCTCGGACGAGGCGAGCTACATCACCGGGACGACGCTTACGCCTGACGGGGGCTTCACATTGACGCTGTAGGGTCTCCAGGGCGCTCACGCGCGAACGAGCGCCGGCCAGCGCCGGCAACGGAACCTGTGTGAGCCTTTCCTCCAGCGCCTTGGCCGATCGGGCTTCCATGTGCGCGGCGACCTTGAGGTCGGCGGCGGCGCGCGCATCACCTGCCTGCGCGGTGCGCAGCCTGCGCCGTCGTAATCATGGCCAAATGGCGCGAGGTGGGCGATCCTGCCGGGATGGAAGTCACCGCATCGAGCCCCTCGCAAAAGCGGCGGGGCGCTGACCGCGGATGAGCCAGGCGCGGATGGAACGAGGCCAAATATCGATGAGTGTCGTGCGTGATTTGATCAGAGGCGTCCTGGCGCTCGACCCGGCGGCGCCCGCGGTCGAGGCGAAAGGACAATGGCGGACATTCGGCGAGATCTCCGCCCGCGTTGAAGGGCTCGACAGGTTGCTGAACAGGCTGGGCCTTGGTCCGGACGCCCGCGTGGCCGTATTCATGAACAACCGCTTCGAGGCCTTCGCCGCCCTCTGTGCGCTGCAAGCTACCGACCGCTGCCTGGTGATCGTCAATCCCGCCTATCCGGACGCCACGATCTGTGTGGATCTCGTGGAGCTGCAGGCGCCCGTCGTGGTCGCCGAAGCTTCACAGTGGGAGCGCGCCGGCGTCCGCGAGGCCGTCCGATCCATTGGCGCGGCCGGGATCGTGATGGGCGAGGATGGTGCGCCCGTGCAGTTCGTGGAAGGGCTGGAAGAGGCGGAAGGGCCGGATCTGAGGCGCGCCGCGCCCGGGGTCGTGATCGAGATGCTGACCAGCGGCACGACCGGCAAGCCCAAGCGTATCCCGCTCTCGCGATCCTCGTTCCAACACAGCATCGGCTCGACGGTCGAGGCCGGCCAGGAAGCTGGCGCACCGCCGAAGCTGCGGCGAGGCGTACAGATCCTCCCGGCGCCGCTGTCACACATCAGCGGCATCTCGCGCGCCCTCACCGCCATCGCTTCGGGGCGACAGAACTGCCTCATCGAGCGGTTCAACGTGCCGGAGTGGCGCGACGCGGTGGTGCGCCATCGGCCCAAGATGGCCAGCGTACCGCCTACGGGCTTGCGGATGATCCTGGAGGCCAACATCCCAAAGGAAGACTTGAGCAGCCTCACGGGCTTGGCCAGCGGCACCGCCCCGGTGGGCGACGCCCTGATCCAGGCCTTTCTCGACCGATACGACCTGCCGGTGCTCGCCAATTACGGGGCCACCGAGTTCTCAGGCGGCGTGGCGAACTGGAGCCTGGCCGACTTCCGCGAGCATTACGCCCGCAAGCGGGGTTCGGTGGGGCGGCTGCAGCGGGGGGCCGAGGGCCGCGTGGTGGACCCCGCTACCGGAGAGCCCCTCCCGTTCGGCGAGATGGGCGTCCTGGAACTGCGGTCAAGGCAACTGACGAACCCGGACGCCTGGCTCCGCACCACCGACCTGGCGGTGCTGGACGAAGAGAACTTTCTTTGGATCAAGGGCCGTGCGGACAGCGCCATCATCCGCGGCGGATTCAAGGTCCATCCCGAGGACGTCGTGAAGGCGCTGGAGGCGCATCCGGCGGTGCGCGAGGCCGCTGTGGTCGGGATCCAGGATCCCCGGCTTGGCGAGGTTCCGGCCGCCGCCATCATCCTCGCCGCCGGCCATCAGGCGCCGCCGGAGCCCGAACTCGTGAGCTTCCTGCGCGAGCGCCTGACTCCTTATCAGGTGCCGGTTCGCTTCAAGTTCGTCGACGACTTTCCCCGCACCTCGTCGATGAAGCCCGCCCTTCCTGAGCTGCGCGATCTTCTGTCCAACCGGCGCTGAGGCGCCGCGCGCGCTGTCGCGCTGGTGCTGTCAGGCGAACGAGAACTTGTCTCCAGGTGGCGCAGTGAGGGTGGGGGAGGTCACAGCCTAGGCCGCGAGGGTCTGCCACTCGGCCAGGGCCGCCGAGCGTCGGTCTCGATTGAGCTCCCGGCTGACGAGGCTGCGCTCCTGATTGAAGGGGTGACGAAGGACTCCAGCACTTCGCCTTCGTGGTCGACCGCCCGCCAGAGGTAGCGCATCTCCCCCTGAACCCGAACGTAAACCTCATCTAGATGCCATCGCCAAAGGGTGTGCTGGCGCATCGATTGAACCCGCCGCTTGCGGATCCTCGAAGCGAACATCGGCCCAAAACGCCCCACCCACTTCCGAACCGTCTCGTGGCGGATGTCGATGCCACGCTCGAAGGCGAGATCCTCCACGTTCCGCAGCGACAGCGGGTGGCGGACGTAGAGCATCGCCACGAGATGGATCACCTCGGGCGAGGAGTCGAACCGGGGGAACGGATTGTCAGACTTGGCCATGAGGCCGGCCGATAGAGCCCACAGCCATCGGTCGCAAGTTTGCGCTGACAGTGCCCCCACCCTCGGCCTTATCGCTACGGCTGCGCTCTATCCACATGTCCGCTGCTTCTCGCCACGACCAATTCCACCAACGCCGCCTTGCGGATCTTCTGACTGGCTGTCCTGGGAAGATCCTCCTGGGCCATGAAGACGATCCGCTTTGGCACTTTGAAGCTTGATAGCTGGGACCTGAGGAACTGCTGCAGTTCAGGTTCGTCGAGGTCGGTCAACGGCCGCTTGGCGACCACCGCCGCAACCATTTCGTCCATCGTGGGGTGAGGGATGCCGAACACGGCGACTTCAAGGATATCCGGATGGCTGCGGATCACCGTTTCGACTTCCTCGGGAGACACGTTCGCTCCAGAGGTCTTGATCATCCCGCCGAGGCGGCCCTGAAAGTAAAGATGCCCATCGTCGTCTAGGCTACAGTTGTCGCCCGTGGAGTAGAAACCATCAATCTCAAAGACCTCGTTCCGGTCACATTTGTAAAAGCCGTCCATCAACCATCGCCCGCGGACTAGCAATTCGCCCATCGCGCCGCTCGGAGCCGCTTCGCGCGTTAGCGGGTCGACGATCTTGAACTCCATACCAGGCAGCGCGGGTCCGAAAGAGCCATCTTTTCCTTCGGGCAGCAGGCCACCCGAAACCTGCCCACTGTGTGGTCCCATGGTTTCCGTCATGCCAAGAGAATTGGGAAAGCGTCCGGATGGAATGCCGCGCCCGGCCCGCATGTACGGCAGCTGCGTCACCGTCTGTGGCTTAAAGCTGTCGAGCTCGTCAGAGTTGCAACCGGCTTCCTCCAGCGCTTGCTCCACGGGCCCCCACCGGCTCACGTGAGTGACCCTTTCCGAACGGATTCGCTCTGCAAGGGCGGCGACGGAGTGGTCATCCTCGCAGACTACCGTCGCGCCGGCCGAGAGCGCCCCGCCCATACGAAGTAGGCCGCCGACCCAGAAGAGCGGCGAAACGATCAGCAGACGGTCGCCCGGTTCGGTGTCGAACGGGATAATCGAGTTGGTCTCGGCCATGTAAAGGATCTTGTCGGTCAAAACCCCGTTTGTGTGCGCCACCGCTTTCGGGGTCGCGGTGCTTCCCGACGTGAAGATCATGATCGCCAAATCGGCCGCCGCGCTCGCCCGCTCCACGCTGGGCAGAAGGGCTTCCGCGCGAAATCGCGAGCGTTCGCCCATCGCCTCAAGGTCTAGCAGCGATCCACGGCTCCAGGACGGCCGCATAACGCCACTTGTCCAAATGCTTCGCAGATAGGGTGCGCCCAACAATACCAGCGGATCTTGCCCGTCCGCGCCGCGCAACTCGGGAAGGGACCCTTCCAGACGTTCCAGATAGTCGTGGCGAAGGTACCGGTCGGCGGCCAGCAAGACGGCGACATCGGCTCGCTGCAGGGCGTCGGCCAGCTCGCGCGGTGAGAAAAAGGTGCTCAGACAGACGGCGATACCTCCGATGCGCGAAACCGCCAGCCAGCTTGCGATCCAGTCGGAGCCGTTGGGAAACAGTAGGCCGATGCGTGCGCCTTTACCCAGTCCCAGAGAGAGGAGCCCGCACGCTAGGCGCGCGGAGCGATCGTCCAACTCCCGATAGGTGACGCCATAGCCGTGTTCACGCACGGCGTCCCGGGAGGTGTGCGCCTCAACGGTGGCCCGCCACCAAGCGCCGACCGTTCGACTCCCGCTGGCAGGCAAACGGCGCGGCCGCCGGCTCGTCAGCATTCTCGTGAAATCCGACTTGGCGCCACTCATAGCCTTCCTGTTGTCCTATCCGGGTGTGGCCCCTAGTTTCCTAGGCTGTGACCCGTAGATCCAACGTCTTCCCACGTCGATATTGCGGTCGCTCGACGACCTGTGCCGCCATGATGCCGACTTGGCGCATGAGTGCTTCATTGCCGCACGAACCATTGGCTTCGAATTCGAGTTCCGTTGAGTTGGCTGCGATGCCGATTGGCGTCGGCCAACCACGCAAGGCGTGTGCGATATCGCGGAGAGCGCCAAGGGTTGCGGCGGCGGCCTGCCAGCCATTAGAGACCGCGATGCAGCCAACCTTGCAGCCGTCGAAATAGGGCCGCTCGTCCTCCCGAAGATCTTCGGTGTAATCGAGCGCGTTCTTGACCAGACCCGATACAGAGCCATGATAACCGGGCGACGCGATAATGAACGCGTCAGCCCTGCGCATCAGCTCCACCATTCGTATCGCTGAAACGCATCGGGTTGAATTGCTGGGATCATACATGGGCATCACCAAGCCAGGTCCTGGTATTACGGCCACGTCGGCGCCGAGCTCTTTTATCTGTTCGGCGCACAGTCTTAGAATTTTTTCGCTGGTGGAATTGGGACGGACGGTGCCACCCAAGGCCAATACGAGCGGCGGACGGCCGCCTGAAGAACTACCTGCCATCATGCCAAGACCTCCGTCTAATCCACATTCAACGTTCTACTAATAGAACGTTCGTTTCATATGCAGATTGTACGACAAGCGGTATGATAGTCAAGGATGGTTATGGAGAGCGAAGACGCGGCCCGTGAACGCCACGGGGATGCGAGACGACGGATCTATGAGAGGCGCGCCAGTTCCCTCGGCAACGGCTCGCGCCCGCCAATATCGGCGGTGATACGGCGGGCGGTGGCAACCGTCAGGTTCCCCAGTTCAGACACTCTTTCTGGCGGAATCTGGTTCAGGAATCCGTGGATGGCGAGGTGCAGGATGTTGTTACCTTGAACGTCGAATACGGGCGCCGCCAATCCAAAGATCGGGGCTGGCGCCAATATGCCGTGCTCGTCTTCAGCAAAGCGCCCAATCTGTTCGAGATAATATGCTCGAGCGGATGGCTCCTTTCGTCCGACTCCAAACTTCTCGGCTTGGTTTAGCCAGGTGCGGACTTCAGTTCGACTAACATCGCGGTTAATGCCGAGGCTAATCGACCAGGAATATCCGCGATCACGGATCCATTGGATGTCTTCCTCGAGCATCTCCTTGTCGACGTCGTTCTTAAAAAACCCTTGGGCTTCGGCCGCCGCGAGCATCGCCGTCAGTCGCGCCGCCGAGGCGAATGCGTATTCTAGCGTGCCCATCGGCGGCACTAATGGGAACGTCTTACCAACCGGCTGTACGACCTGGAAGGGTCCGGAACTGCTGACGCTGGCGACCGCAACGAGGTGAGCGTCGGGAAGAAGGCGGTAAGCCGTGGCGGTCAGCTTGGAGTCTTCGGCAAGCGCGGGCAAGGCGCTGCGCGCCGCGTCGAGCACATCACTGCTTCCGGAGGCGGCGTCACCGAGAGCGATTAGGACTGGTCCTAACGAATATGTCTTGTCGAGAGGGTTGAGGATCAGACACCCCTGGTCGACCAACGTCGTCAGGATGCGGTATGTGCTTGCCTTCCCGAGGCCTACTCGCCGCGAGAGCTCCGAGACGCCGAGCTGCTCAGGAGCGGCGGAGCGAAGAACCTGGAGGAATTGAACCGCATATGCGACCGCTGGCGCGGAGGACTTGATGTTCGTGGGCATGCCTTCAGCTCAGGGTAGCGTCGCGGGATTTCAGACAACCAGTGCGTCGCGCGCTATCGGATTGGTCCACGGCGGACACCGTCTCAAGAACGTTGCATACCCTGCGATACGCTGAAAGGCGATGATCGCATTCCCTCTCATTCGAGATTTCGAGGATCGAGGCGCTCCACCGGCGTAAACATGTTCGCTATGGTCCAGCCACCATCAACGGCCACGGTGTGCCCGGTGATGTAGGATGACAGGTCAGATAGGAGAAACGCCGCTACATTCGCCACCTCTTGGGGTGTTCCGCTGCGGCCTAGCGGGACATGGCTCTTGGCCATCCTCTCCCGCCTTTCCGGCGTTTCGGGCAAGCGCGGTGTCGAGATGCTGCCGGGAGCGACGGTGTTCACACGCAACCCGTATTGGGCCCATTCCGCCGCCATAGATTTAGCCAGACTGATGAGCGCCGCCTTAGCGGCCCCATAGGCGGCATGCTGGGGTGATGCGTGCGTCCCGTCCACCGAAGACCAAGCAACGATCGATCCCGGCCTGTTTGCCTTCGCCAGGCGCTCTGCAAACGCCCTCGCCAGTATATAGAAGTATCGGACGTTCATGCTTAGGTCGCGATCCCATATGTCAGCCGGCATTTTCAGAACTGGGTTCCAACTCGCCATGCCCACGATTGTGGCCATCAATTGAAGGTTCGGGATCGCTTCATCCGCCTGGGCAATGAGGTCGCTGTGGTCTGCCGAGGAAACGACGTCGCAGGCGATCGCGATCGACTTGCGGCCCATGTCGACGACCTTGGCCGCGACGACCGACGCGCGGCTTTCGTCGATGTCGACGATGGCGACATCGCAGCCGCAACTGGCCAGCAGTAGCGCGGTGGCTTCGCCCATTCCGAGCCCGCCGCCAATGACGATGGCGCCCTTGCCTTCTAGGCCTCCGATCGTGTTCATCTAGTCCTCCTAGTTGTGAAGTGTCGCCGTCGCTTCCGAATATTCGGCGCGATGGGTGGACTCGAACGCGAGAGCGTTACGAGTCCCGGGCATAAGGCTCTTTAGAAATCGGTTCGTATTCTTAGTCCGACGATTCGAGACTGCCCCAAGGTGGCGAAGTTGATCGAAGGCAGCGAAACAGTGGACATGTTGTAGAACTTCTCGTCGACCACATTATTAGCAAAAACCGCGATCGACCAATTATCGTGTTCATAGGTCGCCGATAAATTCAACAATCCGACCGAATCAATGTTGGAAACCGCGACTTCGTCAATTGGAGTTACTGGTGTCCCGAGTGAGGTCGAAAAATTGTCCCGCCAGCTGTAATTACCTGAGAGAATTAGCCGTCCGTCCCAGACGTGAATGATTTGAGCGGCCGTCACGCTCCAGGTCCAACGCGGAATGTTCGGCAGAAACTCGTCGTTCTCAGGACGCGCCCGATCGTTAACTTTGGCGTCGACGAACCCTAGGCTTGCTGATAA
>Ga0068862_100004973_pt1 | contig 11190 bp, 8 predicted proteins | sample KBSSwiS52_FD_66598 | JGI IMG/M metagenome (GOLD analysis project Ga0068862, IMG submission 66598) | Switchgrass rhizosphere microbial communities from Kellogg Biological Station, Michigan, USA - KBS Switchgrass S5-2 | ecosystem: Host-associated > Plants > Roots > Rhizosphere > Soil ... | reverse complement strand
GCAGCGCCTGGGTTTCAACTGGCGCTCGCGCCTGTCGCATGCGACGTATGGCGATGCGGTGTTGCCGGTAGCGGCGCCGCTCATTCAGGACGGCGAGGTGTCGCGCTGGCGCAAGCTCGACCCGAACTACATCGCAGCCCTGTTGGCCGACTCCAGCATCGCGACGCTCGTTGGCCAGCAGCCCGTCGAGGCGACGAGTCTCTTGCAGACGCTGCTTCGGCACTCGATGTTGCTGGAGTATGCGAGTGCCACTGCTGCGATCGCGGGCACAGAAGCGGGAGATTTCGCCGCGCTGTTGCGTGATCCGGAGCTGATCGACCTCGTCAACGACATGCCGCTCAGCACGACCTGGAAGCGTCTGCTCGATCGCAAGGTCGCCGCGATCACCGGCACGAAGACAATTCGCGAGCACCTCGATAGCCTGCGGACATTCACTGCGACGCAAGTTGGCGCACTGGGCGCGTTCCGCGACAGCCTCGAGCATCTGCAGGATCTCGACAGCGAGGCATTGCAGTTCCTGATGCAGGGGACGATCGACCTGGCGTCGTATCGTCTCGATGCCTGGATCACTTCGGTTGCGACCAAGCGCCTTGCCAGCATGCGCGCGTCACAGCCGCAAGGTGTCTACATCGGTGGATACGGTTGGGTCGAAAACCTCCGGCCGGAAGCGACTGCGCGCACCGAAGTCACGCCGCCGCAGGGTGAATCTGCGCCATTGTTCGCTCACGTCAACGATACTGGGTTCATTCACGCGCCTTCGATGACTCATGCCTCGACGGCGGCGCTACTGCGCAACGCGCAGCTCGGCAGCGATGGCGTGGCAGAAACCAACGGTGCGTTTGCGATTGACCTGTCGTCGCGACGTGTACGCGAAGCGAGCTGGTTGCTCGATGGCGTGCGACAAGGTCAGCCGCTCGCCGCGCTGTTGGGTTATCGCTTCGAGCGACGCCTGCATGATCTGCGCAAGGATCAGTTCATCGCGCCGTTGCGCGAGCTGGCACCATTGACAGCGCGCAAGCTCGAGAACACGGATCTGCCGGTCGAAAGCATCGCGGCGAACAATGTCGTCGACGGTCTGGTGCTGAATCAGAAGTGGCAGGATGAGAAGCAGTCCGCGACGAAGCCGATAACGAACCGCTTGCAGAGCGCCGGTGCGACTGCCGACGACCTCACGAAGCTGAGCCGGGAGCTCGATGGTCTCGCCGACTCGATCGACGCCGTGAGCGACGCGTTGACGGCCGAAACGGCGTATCAGATGGTTCGCGGCAACACGTCGCGCCTCGCGAGCACGCTCAATGCAGTAGCAACGGGTGATGCGCCTGCGCCGGAGCTCGAAGTTGCCCGGACGCCGCGCTCGGGCATCCCGCTGACCCATCGAGTCCTGCAGCTCTTCAGCGGCAAGCCGCCAGTTGCTACGGGCTGGGTCGCGGCAAGCACTTCCGTGCGCGCGACAGCGGAGCCGATGCTCAACTCATGGGCAGCAAAGCTGCTCGGCAATCCGAAGAAGGTCCGTTGCACGGTCGAGATGGTGGACGGTGGCGGCGCAGTGCTCGAAACGCACAAGCTGCTGCTGAGCGATCTGCAACTCGCGCCGCTCGATGTCGTGTTCTGCGTCGAGCCGCTGGCGAGTGTGGGGCAGGTGAGCGAGCTGGAGCAGCGCGTTCTGCATCAGGCGCGTCTGGGTGCCAATGGCTTCCCGTCTCAGGCTCGCCTGCGAGTTCAGCATGCGCGGCCGGCTGATCTCGCTGAACAGGAATTGACGCTGCTCGACGTGTTGGAGCAGGCGCGCAGAGTGCGCAGACTGCTGACGACCGCGCGCGCCGCAGACTCGGAGGACTTGAATCCACCGGAGCGTGGCGAGGTCGGAGACGTCGATCTCACTGAGCTGAGCGCACGCGTCACGAAGGCGGAGCGCGCGTTGAAGGCTGCTCACAAGGCGCTCGACACACTCGTGAAGAAAGGCGCAGCGGCACAGGCCGACGCGTTGCGGGCAGCGCTGTTGAAGCTCGGCAGCTGCGGCGTGCAGGGATCCGTGCCGGTCGTGGCAGCGGGCGACGACGCGGCAACGCGCGCCGCACTCAACACGCAAGGCATTGCGTTGCTCAAAGAGGGCAAGGCGCGCATCGCGCAAGTGGATGAGTTGATCGCCGCGCCAGCCATCGCCGAGCGTCGCGGGCGACTGAAGCAACTGCTGGAACGGATGCGCACAGTCTTCGGCTCATCCTTCGTTGCCATGCCACTGTTCACGTGTGAGAACGCGGCAGAGCTCAAGAACGCTCTGGCCGCGAACGAGGCGGTGCAGGGCGGAGATCCGCTGAACGTCTACACGTGGTTCACGCGAGCGGCGCGCGTTCGCGACCCGCTGGCACGCTGGAGCGCGCCGCTGAGCGCAGCGGAAGTTCTCGGAACCGGCGAAAGTCTGCGACTGCAGGTCGCACAGCTCCCGTTCGACGCCGCCGACCGCTGGGTCGGACTGCCGCCGGAAGCGGGCAAGGACGTGCTCGCGGGCAAGCTCTCTCTGATCGTGCATGCGGCCGGCGCGCTCAAGGTCGATCAGCCGCTGTGCGGGCTGCTCGTCGATGAGTGGGTGGAAGTCGTACCGAGCTCGCAGGAGACGACTGCGATCGCGTTCCAATTCAATCCGCCGGACACCTGCGCGCCGCAAAGCGTGTTGCTGGCAGTGCCGCCGGTTCCCGATCAGCCCTGGACCGTCGCGAGCCTGCATCGCGTGCTGCTCGAAACGCTCGACCTCGCGAAACTGCGTGCGATCGACGCCGAGGCGCTCGGGGAGATCGGGCACTACCTGCCGGCGCTGTACTTCGGCTTCAACGCCAACGACGAGGTCGTCTCGACCGACTTCGCGCAGCTCACGAGATAGCGCATGGCCAGAATCCGCAATCCAGACGACCCGATCGATCCCGGCCCGATCGAGCCGCGCGATCCGCCGGATCGGCCGCCGCGACCTGAGCTGCCGGAGCCGCCACCGCCGCCGCCGCTACCGCCGGCCGGCGCGAATCCTTCGATCACGAGCTGGACGCGGCTCGAAGTTCGCTCGCGGCAGGCCGACATGCGCGTGAGCTTGAGTGCGCGTGTTTTCGATCCGCTGTGGTTGATGGCTCGACAGTGGCAGGTCGGCGAGTTTCAAGGTGAGGATGCGGGCATGCCGGTGCTCGCGCGTGCGCGTGCGCAAACGACGATGCTGTCGCGCATCCATCTCGGCGAGCTGCCGGCCAACACGATCACCCAGGCAGCTGCGTACGATCCGCTGCAGATGCCGCTCGAAGTGATGGTCGAGCGCCAACGGACACGACCCGTGAACGCCAACGACGCGCGCATGCTGCGTTTGAGCGTCGAGGCCGGCTTGCATTTTCTGCTGATGCTCGATCAGCAGCCGCTCTCGAAGAAGTATCGGCCGGCATTCATCGCACGCTTCGCGTTGCAGCGTCCTGCCGACTCTGTGTTGACGAAGGCCGATGAAGAGACGCGCCGCTTCGTTGAAACAATGGTCGGTCGTGCACCGGATGCGCGCAGGCTCGCTGAGATGCTCAGGGCAGGCGGCACCGGGTCGCTGATCTCCGACGCGACATTGAAGATCGTCGTCGCCGATCGCGCCGAAGTGGCGCAATCCGCCGCTCGGTGGCTCGAGTGGTACGACACGCTCTTCAGCGAGCCGGTCAAGGAGTCGGATGACGCCTGGAGCCCACCGCGCATGGAGTACGCGCTGACCGTGGCTGGACAGCTATCGGACGATAAATTCGATCAGCGGCCGCTCACCGCGAGCGAGTTCTATGACGGTCATCTCGACTGGAGCAGCTTCGATCTCGACTTCGAAGTGAACCTGGGCACGGAACGCGACCACAAGTTCGAGGTCATCACGGAGACGACGATCCCTGCACCGGTCGTATTCCGCGGCGCGCCTGCTCCGCGTTACTGGGAGCTGGAGGATGCGCGCATCGAGTACGGCTTGATGCCGGTCGGACCGACCGATCTCGCGCAGCTCCTGATGATCGAGTACGCCAGCAGCTACGGCAACGACTGGTTCGTCGTGCCGCTGACGCTACCGGTCGGCTCGCTCACGGCAATCAACTCGCTCGTCGTCACCGATAGTTTCGGCGTGCGCTCGTTGTTGCGACCGATTGGCGATCGCACCCTGCCGGAGGCGAACTGGAGCATGTATCAGCTGGCACATATCCGGCGTCCGGGGAGTGAGGCATTGGCGAAGCCCGCGTCCAACCTGTTTTTCCTGGCGCCGGCGCTCAGTCGCAGTCTGCAGAGTCCGCCGCTCGAGGACGTGTTGTTCATGCGTGACGAGATGGCGAATGTCGCCTGGGCGATCGAGCGCAGTCTCGAAAGCCCCATCGAGCAGCCCGTTCCTCGAACCGACACGACGACGCCCGCAGACAGTGCAGGCGACACGGGCGGACCGGCGCCGGGCGATGCGCTGCCGCGCTACTTGCTGTCGACGACCGTGCCGAAGCACTGGATTCCGTTGCTTCCGGTGCAGCTCCGCGAGCCGCCAGACAAGGTGGTTTCGCGACTCAGGCGCGGTGCAGTGTTGCATCCCGACGGCTCGCAGGAAGTTCACAAGGCCGAGGGCCGCATCCTCAACAAGGATCCGCAGCTGCTGATGTTCGATGAGGAAGTGCCGCGCGAAGGCGTGCACGTCGCGCGCCACTATCAGCTCGCGCGCTGGACTGACGGTTCGACGTGGGCCTGGATGGCTCTGCGCAAGACAGTGGGCCGCGGCGAAGGATCGAGCGGCCTGCGATTCGACAGCGTCAACGATCCGCGCTAACTGAGCAGTTTCCGGACTGTCGCTGGCGAGTGGAATCGCTACGATTGGCTCCCTTGCAAGGGCGCCAATACATGCATTCCCATGTAGACATTGCCAGGTTCGTCAACGCCGATATCTCGATCGCGCATTGCATGCTGCCGGCGTGGCAGGCGGGCGACTTCCTCTCGATCTCCAATCCCTCGTCGATCGCCGTATCGTTCACCGAGCAACGCAAGGCGACAGTGCAACTGGACTGCGGCGCGTGGAAGGATCGAAACATTCCCGCCGGCAGCTTCGGCACAGCGGGAGTCGCACCGATTGCGTGGATCCGGGTGCGAGAGCCGTCGGAATGCCTGGAAGTCACTGCCTCGGCGGTCATGCGCGCCTCGATCGCCGAGGAATTGCGCGTCGGGCAGCGTGCAATGTAGCGCAGCGCATGTTCGCAATCGCCGCGTGAAATGTAGACGCGACTGCCATCGCATCGACACCGAGTCGTCATAGTCCAGACCGACCATTGCCGCTCCCTTCACCTGACCAGTCGGAGGTAGTGGCATGGCTCGACTCAACGGACTCGAGCGTCGCGCGACAGTCGCGACGCAAACCTGTGCAGTAGCACTGGCAGTATTCGCCGCGGGCGCTTCGGCGCACGACGGCGGCAACGACCACCGCGGCAACCCCGATCGACAGACGGCATCGCCGATCAAGCACGTGATCGTCATCGTCGGCGAGAATCGCAGCTTCGATCACGTCTTCGCGACGTATCTGCCGAGGCACAAGCACGAGCGGGTGCTGAACCTTCTTTCGCAGGGCATCGTCACTGCCGACGGCTCGCCTGGCCGAAATTTCGCGCAAGGGCAGCAGTACCAGCTGACCGCGCCGCCGAACGGCGGCAAGTTCTTCATCAGCGCGTCGCAGAATGAAAAGCAGCTCTACTCAGTGCTGCCGCCGCCCGACATCGGCGGCGTGCCGAAGGTGTCGCCGCTCGCGTTCATTCTCACGATCCCGGGCGGCGATCCTGGTCTGCGGCCCGAGGATCAGTTCCTCTTCGGCACGGGTGGCACCGGGCTCGACGTCACGCTCGGTCCCGACACCCGCATCCCGAACGTGACCGCGCTGCCGCCGGGCCCGTTCCGGCTGACCTCATCGACGCTGCCCTACGACGCGTTCACGGCCGATACGATCCATCAGTTCTTCCAGATGTATCAGCAGATGGATTGCGCCATCGATCAGGAACACGTCTCGCGCAACAATCCGACGGGTTGTCTGCATGACCTGCAATCGGCAGTCACAACGACATTTGCGACACCGCCGGGCACCGCGCCGCACGACACGGGCCAGACGATGGCGTTCTTCGACATGCGGCACGGCGATGCGTCCTTCACCAAAGCGCTCGCCGACGAATACACGATCAGCGACAACTACCATCAGCCAGTCATGGGCGGCACTGGACCCACGAGTTTCGCGCTCGGCTTTGCGGACCAGGTGTTCTTCAGCGACGGCAACGGCAACGCCGTCACGCCGCCGGCAGCGCGCATCTACAATCCCGATCCGCGCGACGGCACGCTCAATACATATACGACACGCGCGCAATGGTTCAACTGCTCGGACCGCAATGCTCCAGGCATCGCACCGATCAGGGACTACCTGGACTCACTGCCGTATCACGTGGCGAGCAATTGCGAACCCGGTCACTACTATCCCGCCGTCAATGTTGGTCCTGCATTCACACCCGCCGGCGTCCCGACCGGCGTGCCGGACAACAATCACCCGACCAACAACATCATTCCGCCGACGACTCAGCGCAGCATCGGCGACGCGCTCAACGATCGGCACGTATCGTGGAAGTACTACGGCGGCGGCTACAACGCATCGGTTGCGGGCAATCCCGTCAACGGCTACTGCACGATCTGCAATCCGTTCGAGCACCAGGCGAACTATCCTGCGCAGCGCGCCGAGCACATGCGCGACGTGACGGATCTGTTCACGGATCTGCAGCAAGGCACGTTGCCCGCGGTGTCGTTCGTCAAGCCGGACGGCGCGATCGACGGTCACCCGGCTTCATCGAAGTGGGGAATCTTCGAAGCGTTCGTCGACAACATCGTCGACCTGGCGAAGAGCAATCCGCGGCAGTGGGCCGAAACCGCCATCTTCATCACGGTGGACGAGGGCGGCGGCTACTACGACTCGGGCTTCATCCAGCCGGTCGACTTCTTCGGCACCGGGCCGCGCATCCCGATGATCGCGGTATCGCCATTCTCACGTGGCGGTCACGTCAGCCACGTGTATGGCGAGCACGCTTCCGTGGTCAAGTTCATCGAGCGCAACTGGCAAATCAAACGGACGCTCAGCGCGCGCAGCCGCGACAACCTGCCGAACCCGAAGACGCGCGGCGACAATCCCTACGTGCCGCGGAACATGCCGGCCATCGGCGATCTGTTCGATATGTTCGACTTCGGACGGGACCACGACGACGATCGGGGTCACGAGGACGATCGGAGCTGATCGGTCAGTTCGATCGCGCTGCCGGGCGCCGGCGGACTCTTCGCTGGCGCCCGCTTCAGAGACACCGCAGCGTGAGCCGCTGCAACGCTGTCCACGCCCGACTGTGATGCTCCTTCAGGATCCGCGGAAGCCAGCGTTTCAGCGCCAGCTCGATTGCCGCGCAGTATTGGTCGAAGTCCTGGGACTTCACCAGATAACCGTCGGGCGAAAATCCGTAGTCCTCGGCAAAGCGGGGGCGGTTGTCGGTGGTCAACATGACGACCGGAATATCTTTGGTCGCGGGGTGTGCGCGCATGACATCCAGGACGCAAAGGCCGCTGGTCACCGGCATGCCCATGTCGAGCAGCACCAGGCCCGGCATTCCCGTCGAACGATTCGCAAACTCACCCACCGAGAACAGATATCGCAATGCCTCATTGCCATCCCGCAGCCGCAGCACAGTTGCCTCGCGTGTGGCTCCTCTGCGTAAGGCTGACAGAGTGACCTCGGCATCGACTGAACGCTCTTCGACCAGGAGGACGTCGATCTCGCGGCCCATTTCTACTTTTCCTGTTCCCGGCTTGCGGCTGTTACCCATGACACGAAGGGCGAACAGGAAAGGATCCATGCTCGACGGGCGCGGCGCACGAGTGTCGAAAGATTTGCCACTGTACCCCTCGGCCGGGCGCAGTCTGTGCCTTCAGTTCGTCGGTGAACTCTCTATCCTCGCCTTCCATGCTGAAAATCTACGGCTACGCGGCCTCCATCAACGTTCGCAAGGTCCTCTGGGTTTGCGAGGAGCTCGGCCTCGCATTCGAGCGCGAAGACTGGGGCGGCGGCTTCCGCTCGACTGCCGAGCCTGCATTCAGATCCCTCAATCCGGTCGGAATGGTGCCGGTCATCGACGACGGCGGCACGCTCGTCTGGGAGTCGAACGTCATCGTGAGATATCTCGCTGCTCGCCACGGCCGGACGGATCTCTTGCCCGTCGATCCGTTGCAACGCGCACACGTCGAGCAATGGATGGACTGGCAGGCTTCGGATTTCAACAACAGCTGGCGCGTGCCGTTTCAGGCTCTCGTGCGCAAGAACCCGGACTTCCAGGACAAGGCTGCGATCGAGAAGTCAGCGCAGCTGTTCTCGAGCATGGTCGGCATCGTGGACGCGCAGCTCGGTCGTACCGGCGCGTACATCGCCGGCGAGCACTTCACTGTTGCCGACATTGCGATCGGACTTTCCATCCATCGTTGGCATTCAACGCCGATCGCACGGCCGACGTACGTCAACGTAGATCGATATCACTCGCGCTTGCTCGGACGCAGCGGATTCCGTCGCTACGGTCGCGATGGCGGTCCGTGACTAGATCTCCGCGGTTCCTTCCATATAGAACACGCAAGCGCCTTCCAACTCGACGCGCTCACCCTTCAGCCGACAAACGATCTCGCCACCGCGCGGCGAAGCCTGATACGCGCGAAACGCACTACGCTTGAGCTGCTCTGCCCAGTACGGCACGAGCATGCAGTGCGCGCCGCCGGTGACCGGATCTTCGGGAATGCCTTTCGCGGGCGCGAAGTAGCGACTGACGAAATCGTAGTCGCCACTGCCGGCTGCTGTGACGATGACGCCGCTGCGATCCAATCGGGCGATCGCTGCCAGGTCCGGCTCCAGCTCGTGCACCGTCTGCTCGCTCGGCAGCAGCGCCATGTAGTTGAAGCTGTTCACCCGAACTTCGATGGGCACCAGGCCGAGCGCCGCGACCAGTTCGCGCGATGCTGCGACTGGCTCGGAGAATCGCGCTGGAAAATCCATCACGTAACCGCTGGGGGTCCGTCGAACCGGCAACGGCCCGCTCGCCGAATGAAACACGACTGACTCTCGATGCCGTTCGAGCTTCTCGAGCACCACTGCGGCACTCGCCAATGTCGCATGACCGCACAGCGGCACTTCAACACTCGGCGTGAACCAACGGATCCGATAATCGTCGCCGTGAGCCACGATGAACGCGGTTTCGGCGAGGTTGTTCTCGGCAGCGACCGCCTGCATGAGTGCCTCGGCGGGGTACTCGTCCAGGAGCATGACTGCGGCGGGATTCCCGGCGAAGCGCCGCCGGGTGAATGCATCAACTTGGAAAATAGCTGCGCGCATCGCCAGGCCCGCAAAGGTGCGCACTGTATCGCAGACCCGAATAACGCGGACATGGACACTCAGCGCCCATAGCTGCCAGCACAGCACTCCGGGAGGATCATCGATGGCCGACGAACTCACCTTTCGAGCTAGCCGAGGCAAAGCCGCGCTCATTCTGCTCGGCGCCATCGTCTTCGTCGCAATCGGCTACTTCATGCGCGCCGAAGAGCCGTTCATGGGCTGGGCCTGCATGATCTTCTTCGGCCTCGGCATTCCCGTCGGCCTCATCATGCTGTTCTCGCCGAACTCGACGTACCTGCGTCTCGACCCGGAAGGTTTCGAGATGGGCTCGTTCGTGAAGAAGACGCGCATGAAGTGGACCGACGTCGCAGGCTTCGAGCTCGCGTCCATTCGCGGCGCCAAGATGATCGCGATCGTCTACGCCCCACACTATGAGGGGCAGAAGATCGGCCGCGCTGTCGCCGAGAATCTCTCCGGCATGGAAGGTGCCATCCCCAACAGCTACAACGCGCCGCTTGCAGAAGTGCTGAAAACGCTCAACGAATGGCGAGCGCGCTACGGCACTCGCAGGTAAAAAGAGCCCCGAAGCCCCGTACGTATATGACGCTGCAAGCGGCCGGATTAATATCCGGCCGCGCACATCCTCACGCCCACAACAATCAAGCAGAGGTGCAGCATGTTTGCCAAGCTATCCGCGGAGTTCATCGGAACGTTCTGGCTGGTCCTCGGCGGCTGCGGGAGCGCAGTGCTGGCGGCAGCATTTCCAGAGGTCGGAATCGGTCTCACCGGCGTTTCGCTGGCGTTCGGTCTCACAGTTCTGACCGGCGCGTACGCCTTCGGTCCGATCTCCGGCGGTCATTTCAATCCGGCGGTTTCGGTCGGTTTGTGGGCCGGCGGGCGGTTCCCAGCTGCACATCTGCTGCCGTACATCGTGGCGCAGGTCGCGGGCGGCATCGTCGCTGCCGGCGTGCTCTACATCATCGCGAGCGGCAAGTCGGACTTCAGTCTCGCGGGCGGCTTCGCCTCGAACGGGTTCGGCGAGCATTCACCGGGCAAATACTCGATCGGTGCGGCGCTGGTCACCGAAGTCGTGATGACATTCATGTTCCTGCTCGTGATTCTCGGCGCGACTCACAAGCGTGCGCCGATCGGCTTCGCAGGACTCGCGATCGGCCTGATGCTGACGCTGATCCATCTCATCAGCATCCCCGTCACGAACACTTCGGTGAATCCCGCGCGCAGCACCGGCCCGGCGATTTTCGTCGGCGGGTGGGCGCTGGCGCAGCTGTGGCTGTTCTGGCTTGCCCCGATCGTCGGCGCCGCCATTGCGGGCTTCGTCTACAAGACCGTGCTCGAAGGCGAGCCCGAAGCACCGCCCGTGACCGGACGCGTGCAAGCCTGATCGCCTCGGGCTGACCAAAGTGCTACAGCCGCGCCACCGGATGACGGTGGCGCCGCGTCAAGAATGGCACGAGCATCGGTACACGCTTGCGGTACCGGGCGTATTCCGGATGTTCGGCGAGCAGGTCGCGCTCTTCCAGCTGGATCGCGATCAGGATGTACGCAGTCGTTGCGATCGCGAACACCAGATGCGTCAGCGTCATGATCGGCGTCGACCAGAACGCGAGCAGCAAACCGACGTACAGCGGATGCCGCACGATGCGATAGAGCATCGGCGTCTTGAACGGCAGCGGCCGGTACGGCTTGCCGAGCAGCTGCAACCAGATCTGGCGCAGGCCGAACAGATCGAAATGATTGATCAGGAATGTCGAGAGGAACACCAGGAACCA
>Ga0068862_100004965_pt1 | contig 11199 bp, 11 predicted proteins | sample KBSSwiS52_FD_66598 | JGI IMG/M metagenome (GOLD analysis project Ga0068862, IMG submission 66598) | Switchgrass rhizosphere microbial communities from Kellogg Biological Station, Michigan, USA - KBS Switchgrass S5-2 | ecosystem: Host-associated > Plants > Roots > Rhizosphere > Soil ... | reverse complement strand
CGCCATCCTCCTGGTCGCCGCGGGAGGTGGCGGGTACTTGCTGCGCGATCGGCTGGGCCGGAGCGCGGCCGCGCCCGTACCGAGCAGCCCGCAGGCCGCCGCCGGCCTCGGAATCGCGGAGGCGCTGCAGCTCGGCTTCGTGGACGTGGCGCAGCACGTGCGCCCCGCGGTCGTGCACCTGGGGACGATCCAGCGGGCGAAGAACCGGCGTGGCCCCAACCTGCCGCAGGGCAACGACGATCCCTTCTTTCGCGATTTCTTCAATCAGTTCTTCGGCTCCGAGGGGCCCGACTCCCGCTCCGAATTCCGCCGGCCCGGCCTGGGATCCGGCGTCATCATCGACAAGCGGGGCCTGGTCCTCACCAACTTCCACGTCGTCAAGGGGGCGGATGAGATCCTGATCCGCCTCTCCGACAAGCGAGAATACCGCGGACAGATCCTCGGAACCGACCCGAAAACGGACCTCGCGGTGGTCAAGTTCCAGCCCGACCACGAGGTCACGGTGGCCAGCCTCGGCAATTCGGATGCCCTCCGGGTCGGCGAGTGGGCCATCGCCATCGGAAACCCGTTTGGCCTGGACCAGACGGTCACCGTCGGCGTCATCAGCGCCACCGGGCGCTCGGACGTGGGCATCGCCACCTACGAGAACTTCATCCAGACCGACGCCTCCATCAACCCCGGCAACTCGGGCGGGCCCCTCGTCAACCTCAAGGGGCAGGTCATCGGAGTCAATACCGCCATCGTGGCCGCCGGCCAGGGCATCGGCTTCGCCATCCCCATCAACATGGTGAAGCGCGTGGTGGACCAGCTCGTGGACAAGGGCAAGGTGGTGCGCGGCTGGCTCGGGGTGGCGCTGCAGCCGCTGTCCCCCGACCTCGCGCAGAGCCTGGGACTGGCCGGCACCAACGGCGCAGTGGTGGGCTCCACGATCACCGGCAGCCCCGCGGCACAGGCGGGACTCCAGCAGGGCGACGTGATCATCGCCTACGACAGCACGCCGGTGGACGACTACCGGCATGTGCAGCGGCTGGTGGCGGAGACGCGCGTGGGCAAGAGCGTGACGCTGCAGATCGTCCGCAAGAAGCAGAAGATGGACGTCGCGATCACCATCGCCGAGGTGCCGGACGAGACCGCCCGGCGCGCCGGCCCTCCCCCCAAGCCCTGACGCGCTAGGCGACGAAGGGTGGGATCGGCGGCATCTCCATCTGCCGCGCCTTCACCTCGCGCACGCCGTCGACCCCGCGGGCGACGTCCATCGCCTCGTCCATGACCGCGGTGCCCTCGAGGGTGACGACCCCGGTGCGGGCCTCGACCGAGATGCGGTACTTGCGGGTCTCCGGATGCGTGGCCAGGGCGACCTGCACCCGGGAGGCGAGCGAGCGGTCGGCCACGAGCTGGGAGCTCCCCGGGGTCGCGGCCAGCTCGGGCTGACCCACCACGCCCGCGAGCAGGCCGACCACCGCCGCGGTCATGAGCTTCTCGGTGTTGATGACGAGGTCATAGAGCGCCGGATCGGTGATGCCGACCTCGTAGAGGTACCGCATGCGCCCGGCCTTCTCGGCGTCGTCGCGGCGCACCAGCTCGGAGACGGTGCGCGGGTTGGTCTGCTCGCCCATCGGACCGGCCAGCTTCTTGCTGAGCCGCTTCACCCGTACGTCGAACGGAGCCATGATCCGCACGCGCAGCACGTGGGGGATGCCCCGCAGCAGCCATTGCCCGCCGCGTCCCATCAGCACCACGTTGTCCTGCTCCGCGAAGTCGTAGAGCGCGGTCTGGATCACCGTGATGTAGCGGCGCGTCTCCGCGTCGAAGCGCTCGAACAGCGAGGGCTTCGACTCATCGAGGTGGGAGAGCTTCTCCTCGAGCAGCCCGTACTTCTGCGCCGCGTTGGAGACGAGGTCCTGGTCCACGTAGCGATAACCCAGCCGGTCCGCCAGCTGCTGGCCGATCTCCGGGCCGCCCGCGCCGATCTCGTGAGACATCGTGATGATGGCCATGGCGTGTCACTCCTTCCGGTACTTCGCCTTCAGCGCGGCGGGGGCGATCGCGATCCGCTTGCCCCCGACGTCGTCGAGCACGTAGACCTCGTCCGCGAGGCTACCGCTGGCGAAGACCTCGAACACCTCGAGCGCTTCCTCGAGCGAGCTGCCGGCCGGCCGATCGTCCATCATGCGCTCGACGTCCTCGCGCTTGAGCCGCACGGGTCAGGCCTGCCGGATGATTCTGGCCATTGAAAGCTGGGCTATTTGAGTACCAGGAAACCCCGCTCAAGACAAGGGCCCCCGCCGGCCGAGCCCCTACCCCCTTGGCCCGCCCCGGCCCCGATGGCAGGATGGGAGGACCATGGCAAGCGCCCGCAGGCGGGTCCCGCTGTTGGCCGCGTTTGCGGGGCTGGCCCTGCTGGCCGGGTGCGCCCGTGTGGTCACGACCGGTCCATCGGCCCCGTCGGGCGTCGGGGGCGGGGAGGAGGTGGGGATGGCCTCGTGGTACGGGTCGGCCCACCAGGGGCGGCGGACGGCCAGCGGCGAGGTGTTCGACATGAACCAGCTGACCGCCGCGCACCGGACGCTGCCGTTCGGCACGCGCGTCCTCGTCACCAACCGCGACACGAGCCAGTCCGCCGAGGTGCGGATCAACGACCGCGGCCCCTTCGTGAAGGGCCGGATCCTCGACGTCTCCTACGCGGCCGCCCGCCTGCTCGGCGCGGTGGGCCCGGGCACCATCCCGGTCAGGATGCGCATCATCTCACTCCCGTAGCGGCGAATCATCGAAGCACCGACTTCGACGGCGGGGAGATGATGCGGTGCACCTCGATGGCCTCGGTGATGTTCTTGAGCCGCTCGTGCCCCACCCGCTCGAGGCGGTAGCGGCCGCCGAGGCGTCGCACCGTCTCCGGACCCGCCAGGATCTCGCCGTCGCCCGCGGCGCCCGCGAGGCGCGCGGCCAGCGTGGTGACCATGCCGCTCGCGGTGAAGGTCCAGCGGGTGCCGCGGCGGCCCTCGAAGCGCGTGGAGCCGACGAGGGCCGGTCCCGAGTTGATCCCGATGTGGATCGCGAGCGGGTTGTCGACCTCCTTCTGGTTGAGGGCCTCGGTGAGGGCCAGCAGCATCAGGGCCGCGTTGACCGCCCGCACGCCGTGCGCGGTCGGATCGCCGTCCTGGAAGATCGCCATGAACCCGTCGCCCGACGTCTCGTTGATGTCGCCGCCCGCGTCGGTGATACGGTCCAGGAAGCGGCCGAAGTACCGCTCGACGAGCGCGTTGAGGTCCACCGGGGCGACACGCTCGGCGAGGCGGCTGTAGCCGCTGATGTCCACGAAGAGCACGGTGACGTCGAGCTCCTGCTTGGCCAGTCCGGGCGCCTCGGGATTGGCCGCGACCAGGCGCTTGACCGCGTCGGGCACGAACTTGGCGAAGTGGTCGCGCACGCGCGTGATCTCGCCCAGGCGCCGATCGACGTCGCGCTTGCGGGCCAGCGCCGCCTGCACCCGCGCGACCAGCTCGCGCTCGTCCACCGGCTTGGCGAGCACGTCGTCCGCGCCGTGCTCCAGGAGCTTGACGCGATTCTCCACCCCCTGCAGCGCGGTCATGATGATCACCGGCACGAGCCGGGTCGCCTCGCGCTCCCGCAGGGCCCGGCAGAGCGCGAACCCGTCCATGATCGGCATCATCACGTCGAGGAGGATGAGGTCCGGCGGGTCGTTGAGCGCCTTCTGGATGGCCTCTTCGCCGTCGCCGGCGCCGACCGGCTCGTGGCCGAGCCGGCGGAGGACGAGCTCGAGATACCGGACGATATCCGGCTCGTCGTCGACGACGAGCACCTTGAACGGGTTCGCCATCCTTCTCTCGGCGAGTCTAGCAGACAAACTGCGGGGCCGGCCCACCCTGCCCGCAGGTGGCGCCGGCCCCGATGAGACGGAAGCGCGCGACCGCTACGACCGCGGCTGCGGCGGCGGGGGCTGGCGGAACGGAGTGTGGCACGTTCCGCAGGCCTGGCGGCCGAAGTCCTTCACGAGATCCTGCGTGAGCTGCTCGTTCTTGGCCCGCGCGGCGTCGCGGAGCTTCTCGGCCTGCATCCCGAGATTCTTGGCCGCGGCCTCGAACTCCGGCCACTTCTGCCATATTTCCGGCTTCGCCTTCGACTTCTCGGTGCCGGAGCCCGCCGGGAACAGGGTCGGAATCTCCTGCGAGTAGAGAGCGAGAACCTCCGCGTTCACCGCGACCCCCTCGATGTTGCCCGCCTTCGCCTTGGCCTGGATATCCCCCCAGTTGGCGCCGACCGACTTCATCAGGCGCTGGCGATCGGCGACGACGTCGCCGCTCCCCTTCGACGCGGACCGGGTGGCGCATCCGGCCGCGACTCCGATGACCAAGCTGGCCGTGACGATCACGCTGGCGGTGAGTCTCAGTCGTCCGTTCATCGTGCCTCCTCTGGCGGACCGGGGCGCGCGCTCGCGGCGCCCCGTCCGGCTGGTAAAGGTTGGCCCTAATCGATCTTGTTCTTGATCGTCGGAATGCTCTTCAGGTACTTGGCGATCGCCTGCCGGTCGGCCTTGGTCAGGTCTTTGTAGCCTGCCGAGGAGCCCTCGATAACCTCCATCATCAGCCCGCCCGCCACGTCGCCATCGGGCTTGTTCCCCGTTCCGAGGTAGTCGGTGATCTGCTCCTCGGTCCAGCTCCCGAGCCCCGTCTCGCGATCCGGCGTGATGTTCGGCACCGCCGAGCCTTCCGGGCCCTTGCCCTTCGGGTTGCCGGCCAGGAAGCGGGTATTGTCCACCGCCATCGTCATGGTCCGGGGCGTGTGGCACTCGCCACAGTGGGACACCGCGCGCGCCAGGTACTCCCCGCGCGCCACCCCCGAGGTCGCCGCCGACTTGGGCGGAGACTCGATCGCCGCGAAGGTCGCCAGCCAGGCCGGGAGGAACACGCTCTCGAACATCGGGACCGAGATCTTCTTGGCCGGCGTCGCGCGGTTGATCGGGGGCACCGAGCGCAGGTACGCGACCACGTCCTTCAGATCCTGCTCGGCCATGCCGTTGAACACGGTGTAGGGATGAACCGGGATGAGCCGCTCCCCGTTGGGGCGGCGTCCGGATCGGGTGGCCGTGATGATCTGCTCATCGGTCCACTTGCCGATGCCGGTAGTGGGGTCGGGCGTGATGTTCGAGGAGTAGACGGTCCCGAACGGCCCGTCGTACTTGCGCCCGCCCGCGTTGAGCGGCTGCTTGGCGGCGGTATGGCACCCGCAGCCCGCCGCCGCGCCGAACACGTACTTGCCGCGGGCGATCTGCTCCCGGGTGGCCTGGGCGGCCGCGTCGGAGGCGGCGAGCATCAACATCAGGACCGAAAGATAGATTATGGGCGCCATCTCACGTTATGCCTCAAAACTCTCGATTGGACCCCGAGGTTCCCGGCGGGGAAGATACCACGCCGGGGGCGGCACCCGGGCGGCTCAAGGCGTGGTCGCGGGGAGACGGCGGGGCTCGCGCACGCGGCCCAGCAGCAGGCCGAGCCCGGCCAGGCTGCCCAGGGCCGCCATCACGAACACCGCCGGGAAGCCGAGCGCGTCGGCCAGGACGCCGGCGATCAACGGACCGCCGAAAGCCACCGGCGTCAGCAGGGTGGTCCCGAGCCCGACGTAGGTCGGGCGCGCGGCCGGGCTCGGCGCGAACTCGAGCAGGACGTTCAGGCCCGAGACGTTCACCGCGGCCAGGTGGATACCCTGCAGCGCGAAAACGACGACGAACAGCTCGAGCGACGGCACGAGCAGCGCCCCCACGTTGGCGAGCAGGAGCGCCCCCGCCCCGATCCCGAGCGGCGCCAGGTGGCCGGCGCGATCGGCGAGCGCCCCGAGCGCCGCGTTGCCCGTCATCTGCCCGGCGAGCAGCGCAGTCGTGAACACGCCCACCGCCCAGTCCGGCGCCGCGTAGTGGCGGAGCGCGTACACGGTATAGAAGCCGGACGCCATCATGCCGAGAATGACCAGCGCGCGGGCCAGGAGGAACCAGCTCAGATTGTGGTCCTCGCGCAGGAGCCGGCCGGCCCGCCGGAGATAGACGCCGAGTGGCGGTGCGGCCTCCACCGCGGCGGCCCACGGCTCGCGCACGCGCGCGAGCGCCACGTAGGACAGGCCCATGCACAGGGCCGCCATCAGGAAGCAGACCGCGTAGCCGTCGGGCGCGGGCATCCGAGCGAGCACCCAGGTGATGAACACGCCCCCGAGCAGGCCGCCCGTGCCGCCGAGCAGGCTCGACACCGCGAAGAAGCGCCCGCGCAGTCCGACCGGCACTGCGCGCGCGACGATGTCCATCCAGGCGGGCATGAGCACGCCGCCCACGCCGGTGAGCAGCAGCAGCATGCCCAGCATCAGGGCGAGCGAGAGCGCGGGGGCCGGGCGGGCGAGGAAGAACGCGACCGCGGCGAGGCCGAGGAACGGCAACCGCTCCCAGATCGTGTAGCGCAGCACGAACGGCAGCTTGCGGACGAGCGACTCGGTATAGCCCGCCGCGAACAGCGACGGGAGGTTCCATCCGAGCGTCATCAGCGCCGGGATCGCGCCGATGACGAGGTTGGACGCGCCCAGGTGGGCCGCGAAGGCGGGAAGGATCGTGCTCTGCGAGGCGAACGAGAGCCCGACGAGGAAGAGACCGAGGTCGATGCCCAGGGCGACGACGTTGTGGCGAACGTGGCGGCGCGCGAAGGACTCGCCGTCGTCAGGATCGTGAGGTGCAGCGGGGAGGACTCCGGTCACCGCCCGTCGAAGATACCGCGGTGAGGGCGGCGCGACAAGCCGAGGGCGGCCCCGAAGGGCCGCCGCTCAGGACATCAGCATACGCCGGCGATCGCCGAGCGAGAGCACGTCGTTCAGGGAGGACACCGCCCGCCGCGCCGAGCCCGGAGGCGTGATGCGGGATCCTTCGGCCGCGCTCCCGTCCGAGCGGGTGAGCGCTTCCGCGTGCCGGTAGGCCTTCAGCTTGTATTGCAGGCAGCGAAGGCTGATCCCGAGCTGGCGTGCCGCCTGCGTACGATTGCCGCCCACGCCGTCGAGCGTCTGGAGAATGTACTGCTGCTCCAGGTCCCGTAGCGTCAGCCCCGCCGGCAGCCCCGGCTTGCTCGCTTCCACTCCGCGCTTGCCGGCCGCTTCCGCGAGCGGCAGCACGTCGATATCGATCGTATCACGCTCGCTTAATACCACCGCCTGCTCGATGCAGTTCTCGAGCTGCCGTACATTGCCCGGCCACTCCGCCCCCAGCAGCAGCTCCTGCGCCCGCCCCGTCAGCCGCGGCACCCGCTTGTGGTGCGCCGCCGCAAACTTCCGCAAAAAATGCTCCACCAGCAGCCCCACGTCCCCCCGCCGCGCCCGCAGCGGCGGCACCTCGATCATCACCACCGCGATCCGATAGTACAGATCCTCCCGAAACTGCCCCTCCCGCACCGCCCGCCGCAAATCCTTGTTCGACGCCGTGATCAACCGGATGTCCGTCCGCGTCGGCTTGCTCCCCCCCACCTTCACGAACTCCCGCGTCTGGATCACCCGCAGCAGCTTCGCCTGCAACGGCATCGACAACTCGCTGATCTCGTCGATGAACAGCGTCCCCGTGTGCGCCAGCGCGAAAAACCCCGTCCGGTGCTCCACCGCCCCCGTGAAGCTCCCCCGCACGTGCCCGAACAGGTGGCTCTCCATCAGCCCCTCCGGAATCGCCGTGCAGTCCAGCGTCACCAGCGGCCGGTCCCCCCGCGCGCTCCGCTCGTGAATCGCCCGCGCGATCAGCTCCTTGCCCGTCCCCGACTCCCCCGAGATGCACACGTTCGCATCCCCCACCGCCACCTTCTCGATCTTCGCCAGCACCTCCGCCAGCTGCGGCGACTGCCCCACCAGCCCGTGCGACATGGGGCCCCCGCCAGTTCCCAGCCCCCGGCTCCCGGGGCCCAGCCGGCTCACTACTCGTCCGAGCGCCGCCATCAACTCCGACTCCTCGGTCGGCCTGTCCAACCATTGCACCCCCGGCAGCGTCGGGAGCGCGTCTGTGCTCCCGGGCGGCCGCAGCACGACAATCGGGCTATCGCTTTCGAGCCCCCGCAGGCGCTGGCCCAGCTCCCAGGCGGTCAGCGGCGCCTGCAGGTTCACGATCACCAACCCCGGCCGCCCATACGTCCGTACCCCCAGCTCCAGCTCAAGCAGGGAGCCAAGGAAGTGCGGCTCCCAGCCCCGTAGCGGGGCGAGCCGCCCCACGACTCCGGCCAGATCCAGCGATTCGTCGAGAACGAGAACGTTCACGCTCCAAACGCTCCTGTTGCCTAGCTCGGGTTTCCGCTGCCGTGGGACACCTGGTTGCCGCCGCGTTCGACTGCTTGCTGCAGGTAAGCGAGGGCCTGAGACAGCAGGATCGAGTCGGTGTGGCCATCGCTCGGAAAGGAGACCTTGCCCACGCTCACGGTCAGCCGCTGTGGGCGTCCCTCGGGCCCCTCGCGGAACGCGACCTGCTCGAGACTGGCCCGGATCCGCTCAGCCACCCGCAACGCGTCTGTCCCGGCGGTGTGGAGTAAAATGATGGCAATCGCGGAGGACAGCTGCCCGACCAGATCGGTCACTCGAACGAATTCGGGGATCTTCTCTGAGATCGCCCGCTCGATCTCTTCCATCTGCTGGCGGTCGTCCGCGACGTCCGGACGGAGCAGGCAGACCGAGAAGAAGTCTTGGTACCGAGTGGCGCGTCCCGCCTCGCGGGTCAAGAGATGGCGGAACGCTTCCTCATGAAATACCCCGGTCCGGGTATCCATGAATTCGCTCACGAAGTCCCTCCCTTCCTCAGACAGGTTTTCGTCCGTTCCGGCACCGGCCTTATCAATCCGGTCCCGGACGTCCGTTGAGCAAGTTTTGCGCCACTGGCCCCCTAATACCAACATTTTCGGGACTGACCATTCAAAGGAGCCGTATTCGCGGCGTGTTACAGGAACCCGCCTACGGATGGAAAGTCAGATGATTCGGAGAACGACGATCGTGGCTACGGAAGCAGAATCAGCTGAGGAGTGGACTTAGGTAGTCCCTGGGACAAACGCAGCAAATCATTTCCTACCCGAGCCGCGCTCCGGGCGGTCGTCGAGCCCGACCTGTCGGATCTTGTAGAGCATTGCTTTGTAGCTGATCTTGAGCAGGCGTGCGGCCTCCGCCCGATTCCAGCGGACCTTCTCCAACACCTCTTTGATCACCGCCTTCTCGGCTGCCATGGCGGCGCGCCGCGCGATGTCCTTGAGGCCCAGATCCTCCTCCGGAGCCTGCGGGACTGCGGCTGGGCTCGGCATGGGCGCCCCCTCGGTCTTGGGGGTCCAGCGCTTCTCGCTGCGGAGAGCGATCTCCTGCTGAACGAGGGCCTCCGTCTGGAGGACCACCGCCCGCTTGATCATGTTCTCGAGCTCGCGGACATTGCCGGGCCAGGAGTAGTCCTGCAGCAGCCGCATGGTCGTCGCCGAGATCTTCAGGGCGTCCCGATTGTACTGGCGGCAGAACCGGCTCATGAAGTACTCGACCAGGACCGGGATTTCCTCCCGCCGTTCCCTGAGTGGCGGGATGGAGATCGCCACCACATTGAGCCGGTAGTAGAGGTCCTCGCGGAAGAAGCCCGCGGCCATGACCGAGAGGAGGTTCTTGTTCGTCGCCGCGATCAGCCTGGCGTCGGAGGTGATGACATCGCTGCCGCCCACGCGGAAGAACTGACCGTCCTGGAGCACGTGGAGCAGCTTGGCCTGGAGGCCGAGCGGCATCTCGCCGATCTCGTCCAGGAGGAAAGTCCCCCGGTGGGCGAGCTCGAACTTGCCCGGCTTGCGACGGTGGGCGCCGGTGAACGAGCCCTTCTCGTGACCGAATAGCTCGGATTCGAGGAGGTCGCCGGGCAAGGATGCGCAGTTGACCTTCAGGAACGGCTTGTCCCGACGATCCGAGATGGTGTGGATGGCCCGCGCGACCATCTCCTTGCCGGTCCCGCTCTCACCCTGCAAGAGGATGGTGGCATTGGTATCCGCGGCGCGTCGGACGATGTCCTCCACCAGCCGCATGCGCTCGCTGTTCCGGAACAGGAGATCGAGGTTCAGCGTGGGCTGGCCGATCGTCGAGCCGTTGCCACCCTGAGGCGTCAGGACCGAGGGGCCGTCACTCTGGGTGAGCGCCGCCTTGAAGACGTTCTTCAGGGTACTGGCCGCAACCGGCTTCACCAGAAAGTCATACGCGCCCGCCCGCATGCCCTTGACTACGAGATCGGTGCCCTCCGAGCTCGAGAGGATGAGCACGGGCACGTCAGCGTTCTCCAGCTTGATCTGGCGCGCCAGCTCCAGGGCGTTGTCCAGGTGATCGATGTCCAGGAGCACGAGCTGGGGGTGCAGGCTCCCGAGCAGGGCCAGTCCTTCTGCGGCGGTCGCGGCCTCCAGCGAGGCATAATCCGCCTCGACCACGGCACGGACGAGCGCCGCCCGGCTCTCTGCGCGGCCGTCGATGACCAGGATCGAACCGGCGCTCGTCAAGGGCGAGCCCCCTCCCGGGGCCTTGACGAACTCCCGGCGGGTCCGGATACTGGCACCCGGCGAGACCCATGAGAATCCTGGTGATAGATGACGATCCGTCGGTGGCCGAGATGATCGCGGAAGCGATCCGCACCTTCGGCCACGAGGCGCTTGTGGCCCTTGATGGGGCCGAGGGCCTGCTCGTGCTGGAGTCGACAGCCGTTCAAGGGGTCTTCCTGGACCTCGTCATGCCCGGGTTGGGTGGCCTGGCCGTTCTCACCCGGGTTAGGAGTCGCTATCCTCACGTTCCGGTCGTGATCCTCTCGGCTCATGCCGGGGACGAAGAGGCTCGCGAAGCCCTGGCTCTGGGAGCCTCCGAGGTGATCATGAAACCTGCTGGGCTCGCCCAGTTCACGGAGGTCCTTTCGCGACTCACCCGCTCGACTCCCGCAGGGTAAGCGCCAGCGGTCATTCCGCGTGGCGTGTTCTCCCCTTCATTCCCACTTTTGCTTATCTCCATATGAAACGCAATACCCAATCAAGGCAACTCGCTCTGAACGCTCAGAGGACAACAAGAGGACAGGATGGGTAATTTCTGCGCACTGATCGCTCAGCGGTGGGCGACTGACGTCCATGACCGCAGGCGTCTGCAAAGCGCGCACGTAAGTCGTTCTCTTGCAGCCAGCCGGCCCTTCTGAGATGATGA
>Ga0068862_100004964_pt1 | contig 11202 bp, 6 predicted proteins | sample KBSSwiS52_FD_66598 | JGI IMG/M metagenome (GOLD analysis project Ga0068862, IMG submission 66598) | Switchgrass rhizosphere microbial communities from Kellogg Biological Station, Michigan, USA - KBS Switchgrass S5-2 | ecosystem: Host-associated > Plants > Roots > Rhizosphere > Soil ... | reverse complement strand
CGGAACAGCGCGACCAGGTCGCCGAATTCCGGACGCGAGCGAGCATCGAACAGGACTTCGTCCGGCGCTTTGAGCGAGCGGCGCTGCGCCTCCCATTCAGGATTCGTAAACGCATCGGCGCTGCCGGACACACCCACGACGTAGACATTGCGATTGATCCGGGTGGTGGGATTCTTGAACGGCGCAATCCCCAGTCGCAGGGTTGAAAAGGATTCGACGCCGGGAACCGCGAGCGCCTGGTACAGGCGGCGCTGGGTGAACTGCGCCGGCAACACCATGAACTGGTACTGCGGGCTCAACACCACCAGCTCGGCATCAAACTCCTGGTAAAGGCGCGTGGCACTGCGAAACAACGAATCCTCGAAGCCCATCTGGCACAGAATGCCCAGCGAAGACATCGCTATTCCCGCCACTGCAATCAGCAGCCGGCGCGGCTGCTTGCGCAACTGCAGAAACGCCACGGGGATCAGCGCGCTCACGGATGGATTTCCACAGTGACCCGGGCATGGACGAACCGGTCGAGGCTCTGCTCGTCCGTCAACCGGATCTTGACGTGTACGATGCGCGAATCGGCGAACGCAGTCGGGTCCGATTTAAACACCTCGCGTGCGCCCACAATGAGTCCAACTTCTTCGACCACTCCCGTGACGGGCCGACTCAGAACGTCACCAGTGACGGTCGCCTTTTCACCAACACGCGTGCGCCCGACATCCTCTTCTGCGACCTCCGCGTCAACGTACATCTCTGACGTCTTGCCGAAAGCCAGCAGACCCTCAGTGCCAACGCTTTGGCCCGGACGGGCATAGACAGCCAACACTCTGCCTGCCGCCGGGGCGCGGACGACCGTTTGCTCGAGCCGCGCTCGTGCCTCTGCGGCGTCAGCCTCCGCAGCTGCGAGTTCGGCTTCAGCCACCGCGATGTCAGCGGGTCGCACGGTCGACAGACCGCTCAGGCGTGCGCGCTTTGCTTCGAGAGACTGTGCGGCCATCTCGAGGCGCGACTCCTGCGACTCCATCGCGGCTACGGGGATGATGCGGGCGTCGCGGAGTTGTTTCATGCGCGATGTGTCGGCGCGGGTCTGTGCCAACTGGGTTTCGTCGCTCTGCACTTCAGCGCGCAGAGCGCGGATGTCATCCAGCTTGCCGCCCGATTTGAGAGCGTTCAGTCGAGCTGTGGCAAGCGCAACCCTTCTCAGTCCAGCGGCGTGCGCGGCCGCCAACTGCTCGTAGCCCCTGAGCGTCGCCAGCTTCTGACCTGCCTCGACCCAATCACCCTGATGCACGTGGAGCTCGGTGACGATCGCCGGTCCCAGCTCCAGGGACGAAGGGGCAGCAATGATGAGCACCCCGTCCTTCGGCTGGATACGTCCAGGCGCCGTTACCGAGTCAGTCCCCTGCGGCTGAGGTATCCCGCCTCGGGCCTCCGCACTCGAAAACATCCACGGCACGCTCGGTACTGCAGCAATGGAAACCAGCAGCAGGCACAGGGTGCGCCTCAGGTTTTGATAGGTCATTGGCTCCTCCTTTTGCTACGTAGAGAAGCGAGCCGGCTCAGTGACTCAAAAAAAACCTATTCCGAATTGGTTTCCTTGCCGAACCGGTAGTTGAGGCGCAGCCCGAACACTCGCGGCTCGTTCGTCGTTTGCCGCAGGTCGTAGTTGCCGGTATTGGTGTACACGATCGCGTTCTTGTCGGCGAGGTTCGTGATGTAGAACTCTCCCAGCCAATGACCGCTTTTCGGGCTGAGGCCCAGGCGCAGATTCAGGATCGAATAGGAGGGCTGCAGCATCCGGGGAAACCCATTCGCCCCCGAGACGTGCAGATCGTCCCACATGCCCCCCTTGTAGGCCATGTCAAATTGCGCGTAGCCGTGGAAGTCGGTGCCCAGCGGATGGTCGTACCGCACGTTCCAACTGTAGGAAAAGTAGGGAACGAAGGGCAGTCGCTCCCCGACATTGGGCTTGAATGTCTCGTACGTACTGGAGACGAGATTCGAGTCGGTATAGCTGCCGGATGCCTGCAGCGACCAGTTCTCATCCAGTTTGAAATCAACATTGGACTCGACGCCGGTGATGCGGGCTTCGCCCACGTTGGCATTGAAGCTGCTCGGCGCACAAATATCCACATCGTAGATGATGGTCTGCAGATCCTTCCAGTTCATCCGGTAGACCGCACCGTTGAACAACAGCCGGCCGCCGAGGCCGGTGGTCTTCCATCCAACCTCGAAGTTGTTCAGCGTGTCAGGCACATACTTCTGCGGCACGCCGGCGTCGTAGCAGCCTTGGGGGTAACCTGAGTTCGCGCCGCCGTCGCGGAAACCCTGCGCAAAGTTGGCATAGACCATTGCATGATCGGTGATCTTGTAGCTGATGCCGGCCTTGCTGTTCCATTTGCCGGACGAGCCCTGGTTGTCGCTCGGGGTCGTGGGCGCATACGAGAACTGGCCGTACGGGCTGTAGTAATGAAAGCTCGAATGGAAGTGAACGACGCCCGCCTCGATATTGAGCCGGTTGGTCACATCGAAGCTGATGTTCGCGAATTCGGTCGTCTGCAGGTAATCGGAGCGCGTGCGATAGGCGTACCAGACGTTCGGCGGAAGCGACGACATCGTCGTCCCATACAGTGCCGTGTAGTACTGGAAGGCCGCCCCTTCCGGTTGCAATCCGGGCATGGTGAACGTGCTGCCGGAATTCTTGTCACGCGTTTTCTCCCAGTACAATCCACCCAACCAGTGGAACCGGCCCCCGGGCTTCGACACCAGTCGCAGCTCGTCCGACCAGCGCTCGGGGTTGCTGTGATATTCGTAGTACTGAGTCGGAACCTGGCATCCGGAAAACTCCCCGCTTCCATACGTGGGGTCATCGAGACAGGTAAAACCTTGCTGGGCGCCCCCGTTGTAGTTCTGCATGTATTCGGAGTATTCGTTCAGTTGGCGCGTGGGCAGCGACCAGTACGTGCTCGCGAACACCAGATCGGCAATTCCAACATCGCCGTCGACATGGAAGTCGAGGATCTTGGCCTGCGTCTGATGCGACTCGGGGCCAAAACGTGCGACCGTGCGCGGCCCGTAATTAGCCAGATCTTCATCCCACGCGCCCAGTGCGCTCAGACGCTGATAACTGTATGTGAGCGATGCGCTCCATCCTTCGTTGATGACTCCCTTCAAGGCAACACGGGCGCCCTCTACGTGCTCGCGATTGTAGTTGGTGCGTGCCCACGCCGAATTGTCCGAGACCGTGCCGTTGAACCATTCACGGGTCACGAGCTTGTTGTTGATAAATCCGCCGTGAGAGTCGCTGAAGGCGGAAACCCGCAGCCCCAGCACCCCGTCAATCACCGGGAGGTTCACAAATCCCTCGTAGGTCCAGTTGCCCTGGCCCCCGTCGATCAGGCCTCCATTGAAGTCCGCACCGGCGCTGAAGTTGTGCACATCCGGTTTGTTGGTGATGTAGCGGACCGCACCCGCCATCGCCCCCGCTCCGAACGTGGTTCCCTGAGGTCCGTTCAATACCTCGATCCGTTCCATATCATACAGGTGCAGGTCAGGCTGCACGCCGAACCAACTCAAGGACGAATCGTCGAGGAATACACCGGTCGCGGAACTGTTTGAATAATTCGGGTTGCTGCCGTCGGATACACCGCGCATGAAGAACAGTTGCGTGCCGGGCCCGACACTGATGAAGGAGATGGACGGTACTTTCTCTGCGAAATCCTCGAACTGGGTAATGCCCAGATTCTTCAGGTCCTTGCCGGTGAGCACATCGATGCTCACCGGAACGTCCTGTAGGTTCTCTTCCCGCTTACGGGCAGTAACGATCACTTCCTCCAGCGCGCTCGTAGCCGTCGCGCTGTCGGCAGCGTAGGTCCGCGAAGCGGTCCCGCTCAATGCGGCGGCTACGGCAATCCCGATAGCCGAAGACGTTCCCAATCTCTGTCGGTCACGCTTGCTCATCAGTACCCCACCCCAGCTGGATTGATTCTTGTTTCAGCTGCACCCGTCGTTGTCGAGCAGGCCTATCTTATCACCCAACGAGCGTGCAAGTGGCTCGAGCTGCGCCTCGAAATTTCGCCAGTAGCCCACTGCCGACCCGTAGATGGGCTGGCGAACCTGCTCGGCGCTGGCTGTCCGGACGGAACGTTGTGTCAGATTGAATGTGAGACAGCTGGCCTCGAAAGGCAAACCGCAGTGCTCGAGCAGGCGCCGGATATTCACCTCCGGCTCGCGCACCAGCGCTTCGTATTGAACGTGCAGCACTTTGCCCGGCAGGACCGTGTCCCAGTGATCCATGAGTGACAGGTAGCAACGGTAGTAGCGGCCGAGGTCCTCCAGGCTGTAACTGAAGGTCTGGCCCTCGGCGAAGTATTGCTTGAAGGTGCTGAAGCAACAGTCCATCGGATGGCGCCGGGCGTCGATGATGGTTGCGTGGGGTAGTATGGAGGCGATCAGACCGACATGGCTGAAGTTGTTGGGCATTTTGTCGGTGAATCGCGGGCGGCCCGTGCGCAACGGCGCGGTCTCATTGATATAGCGCTTGCCCAGATCGGCCCACTGCTGTGGGGACAGAGCGTGAATGGATTCCGGGTAACCGTCCCGGTCCGGCGCTGCATCAGCGAGACTGCGCGTGATATTGATGATGTTGGGAAGCTCCATCGTCCCTTCGACGCGCGAGTGACTGGCCAGAATCTGCTCGATCAACGTGGATCCGGAGCGCGGTAGACCCACGATGAAAATCGGTGCACCGTCATCGTGCCCGCTGCCGGACTGCCGGGCGAAGAACGCGGCATTGAAAGTGGTGCGAATGCGGGCGGTACGGCGCTCGAAGTGCTCGATATCGAACGGCGCTTCGAGCCGGCGGAGCGAATTGCCCTGTGCGTAGTATTGAAACGCGGTGGCAAACTCCTTTCTCTGCTCAAACGCCTTGCCCAGCGCGAAGAGCAACTGCGCCCGGCTGTTGCGCTCGGGTTGATCCTCAGCCAATGTGCGCTGCATCGTCGCGATCTCGGCATCGCTGAACGAGTAGTTCTTCAGGTCCGCAAGACTCCAGTAGGCCTCCCCCGATGCCGGTTGCATCTGCAAAGCCTCCTTGTAGGCAGCCTCACTCTCCTGACGACGCCCGAGCGTCTTGTAGATGTGCCCCAATGACATTTGGATGCGCACCTCTCCAGGCATCAGGCGCATTGCTTCCCTGTAGCCCTGCAGTGCCTCTTCCTGGCGCAATAGACGCGCGGAAATGGCCGCGCGAGCGATCCAGGACTGAGGGCTGTCGGGCTCGATCTTCAACAAGTAACGAGCCGCACTGTCGGCTTCATCGAGATGGCCCGCAGCCATCAGCGCAGGTGCCAGACCGCGCCAGATGAGCGGCAGGTGCTGACACTGTTTGAGCGCATGTCTCAGCAGTCGCAGCGCATCGTTGGGCACATCGGCAGCCAGGGACAGAGCGGCCAGCCCACACAGCGCGGCAACATGACCGGCATCCTGCTGGAGAATCCCCCTGAAGATACCTTCAGAACTGCGCCGATCACCCGCCTCGAGAGCCGCGGTCGCCTGTTCGATCGCGCGCCGATTGGGGTCCGTCAACGCGGCTCGGTTGAATGCAACTGCCGCATCCGCATACTGCTCGAGATCGACCAGCACGTCTCCGTAGGCGAGCCAGGCGCGGTGATGTTGCGGAGTCACGGACAGCACCTGCCGAATCTCTTCGCGGGCATGCGCTGCCTGGTGGTCGGCACGACAGGCCCGCGCCAGATCGAGCCGCGCCTCCCCGAAATCGGGTGCCCGACCGAGCACGGTCTCGAGGAGCGCGCGCGCTTCGGCCGCTCGGCCCTGGTCGAGCAGGGTTGCGCCCAGCAGCCACAAACAATTGATTTCGCCTGGGAACTGCTGCTCCAGAGATCGCAGCCGGCGCTCCGCGCTGGCTGCCTGACCGGCGCGCCAGGCCGCATGCGCCTGCCTCAAGCCTTCTTTGAGAGCTGTTTCAGTGGTCATGAACGCAGATCAACTCGAGCTACACTTGCGGCCGCTTGCGCGCCTGAGGAGCTGACTGTGGGCATCCCATCACGGATCATTGCCATCTTCGCCGCCTTGTCAATCGCGACTGCCGCTCACGCGGGCCGGGCCCTGGCCCCCGAAGACTGGTACCGGTTCCAGGCACTGTCGGATCTCCAGATCGCGCCGGACGGAGCCACCGTAGCCTATCTCGTCACGAGTTACGACAAGGCTTCCGATGAAAGCCGCAGTGCGCTGTGGATCGTCCCCTGGAGTGGTGGCGAAGGCGTACAGATCACGCGAGGTGAAAGCGTAAGCGAGCCCCGATTCAGCCCCGACGGGCGCTATCTCAGCTTCCTGGCAGCCCGGCCGTCGGATGGACCAACACAACTGTGGGTTCTGGACCGACGTGGCGGCGAGGCGCGTCAGCTCAGCCATACGGACCAGGAGGTCGTTACTTACGACTGGTCGCCCGACGGCGCCCACATCGTACTCGTTGCGCACGCGACCACCGGCAAGCAGCCGAATCCGATCGTGATCGATTCGTTTCAGTTCAAACAGGACAAGGACGGTTACCTGACGTCAAAATTGCGTACCCACCTGCTCCTCCTCGATGCGAAGTCGGGTGAAACACAGCCGCTGACCAGCGATGTGGCACGCGTCGATTCGGGAGCGGTGTTCTCGCCGGATTCACGGCGGATCGCCTATGTGAGCCATCCGGTCGGCAGGCCCGATGAGGTCGGGCACGACTATATCAACCTGATCGACGCCTCCGCGGGAGCCGTGCCGCGGGCATTGCTCTCCACGGAATCGCCCAACAAGCAGAAGCTCGAGTGGAGCCCGGATGGCAAGGTCATCGCATTCATGCGCGGCGACGGGGTCAAATACACGGCTTACATCGCGGATCGGCTTGCAGTTGCGGATGTGACATCCGGCCAGATCAGGATGTTGACCGATCGGTTGGATCGAGCGGTCATGGCTTCCAGGTTCGAAGCCGACGGCAGATCCATCCTGATTGCGGTTGAAGATGACGGTTTTCAGTACCCGGCGCGGGTGAATCTCGGCGACGGCTCCATCACGCGGCTCGCCGAGCGAGTGGTCGTTCACGACCTGGCGGCGGCCCAAAACCACAGCGCCGTTCTCGTCTCCAGCGACGCGGCGCCAACAGAAGTCTACGCGTTCGAGGCAGGACAACTGCGGCCTCTGAGTGCTCACAATCGGGAGTTGTTCAGCGAGATCCAGCTCGGCAAGGTGGAGGACATCTCGTTCAAAAGCCGGGATGGAACCGAGATCCACGGCCAGTGGGTGAAGCCGCCGGGCTTTGTGGCGGGGCGCCGGTATCCGACCATTGTATGGATTCACGGCGGCCCCAATGGCCAGGACGATCACTCGCTGGAGCTCTGGGGCTATGGCCCGCCCCTCGAGCGGCAAGTCTTCGCCACCCATGGATACGTCGTCCTCGCCATCAACTACCGGGGCGGGACCGGCAGGGGCGAAAAATTTGCGCGCAGCATCCTCGCCGACTGGGGCCATGAGGAGGTTGAGGACCTGCTCGCTGGTGTTGACTATGCCGTTACCCGCGGTGTGGCCGACCCCAAGCGACTGGGGATCGGAGGATGGAGCTACGGTGGGATTCTGACGGATTACACGATTGCGACCGACACCCGGTTCAAGGCGGCGATCAGTGGTGCGGGCAGTGGCAACCAGACAGCCATGTATGGAGCCGACCAGTACGCGAGCCAATACAACGCGGAGCTCGGACCTCCGTGGCGTAACGGCGCAGCGTGGATGAAAGTATCGTATCCGTTCTTCCACGCAGACCGGATCCGTACCCCAACACTGTTCCTCGGCGGTGACAAGGACTTCAACGTTCCAGTCGCCGGCGGTGAGCAGATGTACCAGGCACTGCGCACGCTCGGAGTTCAGTCACAACTCATCGTTTACCCTGGGGAATACCACGTATTGACTCGGCCGAGCTTTCTGGTCGATCGCACGCGGCGCTACCTGGAATGGATGGACCAGATCGTCCACTGAGTTACGGAGTCCCGAGATAGCGCGTCAGGACGTTTGCGGTAACACGTTCGACGAGAGCATCGTGCCTCGAGAGCGCCGCAACCCATTCGCAGCTGCCTGCGTGGAACACTTCGCCGCGTCCGCGCCGAAAATTCACGATCATGCCGGCGCCGCGTTTGACCCGCTCTACCGCGGCTTCGCTGTCATCTCCAACGAGAATCTCAGCAGCGAACTTCGCGTCCTCGTCCGACAGGAATCGATCGTCCACTGGAATGTTGAGCCTCGCTTCCTCGAGTGAGGACATCCCCAACGCAAGAATCTGCAAGCCTTCGGGTGCGCCACTCGTGTCGGCAGGTTCCGGCAGACCATCACGGATGATGTAATCCAGCCCATCAACCTCGTATCCGAACGCATGCCCATCCGCTCCGAGCAGGTCTCCGTAATAGAGACCTGTATCAGCGAACGCCCAGTGCTCGGGCCGATAAACAGGGAAGCCCCGAACGCCGCGTGGCGCGCAGCCGCCCCATCCGGCATAAAGACCCCGTGTCGCATTGAGACCAAACGTGTTGGCCCCCGGCCTCCCGATTTCCTTCGCCTCCCATGAACCCGACGTTCGCGAAGGATCGGTGGAATGGAACACCGGGTCTTGCGCGCGGGCGCGATACTTGTAGCAGACCTGCAGTCTGCCACCCTGTTCGAGACGCGTCTGCCACATGAAATTGCCGGCAAAACGGGCAACCCGCCCACCGCGCTCGACGAAGTCATCGATCGCGTCGCGCATCTCCCAGGTCCAATACTCGTCATGTCCCACGCACACCACGCAGTCGTAGCCCTCGAGGACCTCCGGGCAGAAATGCAACTCGTGTTGGCTCGCGAGATCGACCGCAAATCCGGCTCGCTCGGCCCACTGCAGGAAGTGCCGGTCGTAACTGGCCCAACCTGCCGATGCGTACTTTTCCGAATACCCGTGCGCGTACGCCCACTCGAGGTGCGGATAGCGTGGAGCGCTTGCCGGCGGCGTTGAGAGCTCGAGAGGCACACGTGGCGCATCTTCAGGCAGCACAACAAACCCGCGACACCAGGGACGCTCGATGCTGACAGTGGTTGCGTATTGGTTGCGATCGGGGCCCGTGATACCCCGGTAGTGGTTTGAACCGCCCCAGGTGTTGTAAGCGGTCCAGGTTCCCGTCGCGGCAATCTGCAGAATGCGTGGCGCACGGCGGCCCAGGGGCGGCCGAACAATGAACAGGTGGTGAGAACGAATCGGGGCGCCGTCGCGGCCTTCCGCAGTCAAAGTCATCCGATAGGCGCCCGACGGCCATTCGTCTGCAACGCGAAACTCCAGCGACGGCCTCCAACCGCAACCCACCACGGAGCACTGGTCCGGCGTGTCCTGCCATTGCAAGCCAACGAGCCGGCGAGTGAGCACGGTTATCGCACTCGCACCGTCGCGGACGATGGTCATTTCGCAAGTTGGAGCGCTCGAGCTCACGTACACGCGCACGGTTGCGCCGGGCATGTAAGCATGCGAGTCGGTGTACGCCCAGATTTCCCCGCGTTCACCATCCATTCCAGGATGCTCGTAGCGGTGTCGGAAGACCGCTTCATGACGTTGCTGCGGGCTGAGGCCGAAATCGGGAAAGTCGGACTTCGCTGTCTGCATTGCGGCGGCTATCATCGGCGCATGCCGGGGGGTATCGAACAGCATACTATCTATCAGATCCCGCTCGACCAGCGCCATGGTCGGCCGCGACAACTGTTCACGCTCTGGTGCGGCGCCAACCTGAACGTGTTGACGGTGGTCACCGGTGCCCTCGGCACCACCTTGTTCGGCCTGTCATTTGTGTGGGGGGTCGTTGCGATCCTGACAGGTAACCTCGTCGGCTCGCTGTTCATGGCACTCCATGCAGCTCAAGGCCCCCGGCTCGGCGTTCCACAGATGGTCCAGAGCCGGGGCCAATTCGGAGCCAAGGGCGCCGCTTTTGTCGTCGCGCTGGTGATTTTCATGTATGTGGGATATGCCGGTACCGCTCTGGTGACGGGCGGTCAGTCGCTGCATGCCATCCTGCCTGAGGTCAATCCGCCGGTTTGCATACTCGCCATTGGCATCGTCAGTTTGCTCGCTGCGATCTATGGTCATGATCTGATTCACTTTTGCACGCGGATGATGACTTACATATCGGGCAGCGCGGTGCTCCTCGGCTATGTCGCGGTGCTTTTCATCCACCCCCTTCCCGCCACGTTTATAACCGGCGACGCCTTCTCCGCAGCCGGGTTCTGCAGCATGGTCTCGATGTGTGCGCTGTGGCAACTAGGCTACGCACCGTACGTATCCGACTACTCCCGTTATTTGCCGCCCGACTCCGGTCCACGCCAGGCCTTCTGGTCCTGCTACTGGGGCACGACGCTCGGGGCAGTGATACCGATGATTTTGGGTGCGCTCATAGGCCCGGCGGTCGTGGATGGCGATGTGGTCGCCGCACTCTCGCGGCTCACAGGGCGCGCGAGCACTGCAATCGTACTGTTGTTCGCGCCGGGTGTAGCAGTTGCCGGCGCAATCTGCCTCTACGGCGCGTCGCTTGCGACCATCACACTCGCGCAGACGTTCGTCACGCACTGGAAAGCCACCGCTCGCGCCCGGTTATTGATTACGTTATGCATCTTCATCGCGGCACTCCTGATTGCTCTGGAGGGAGCTTCGAACTTTCTGACGCTGTATAGTCAATTCAACCAACTGCTGCTGTATGTGTTGATGCCCTGGACCGCGGTCAATCTCATCGACTACTACCTCATCCGCTTCGGCCACTACGATGTTCCGGCCTTCTTCGCAGCAGACGGCGGCGTTTACGGCAAATACAACACCGCCGCGCTGGCCTGTTATGGACTCGGAATCCTGGTGCAGATTCCCTTTGTCAGCAGCGATCTCTACACGGGTCCGATCGCCCGCGCGCTCGGCAACATCGATCTGTCGTGGGTCGTGGGATTTCTCGTGGTGAGCCCGATCTACTACTTCGTGCAGCGGACATGACAAATAATCGTTTCGACGTGCTCTTCGAGCCTGTGAGGATCGGGCCCGTGGTGGCCCGAAACCGCTTCTTCCAGGTTCCCCACTGCAACGGCATGGGTTGGACCCAACCGCGGGCACTGGCCGCAATGCGCGGCGTGAAGGCGGAGGGCGGCTGGGCGGTGGTGTCGACCGAGGAA
>Ga0068862_100004961_pt1 | contig 11205 bp, 14 predicted proteins | sample KBSSwiS52_FD_66598 | JGI IMG/M metagenome (GOLD analysis project Ga0068862, IMG submission 66598) | Switchgrass rhizosphere microbial communities from Kellogg Biological Station, Michigan, USA - KBS Switchgrass S5-2 | ecosystem: Host-associated > Plants > Roots > Rhizosphere > Soil ... | reverse complement strand
CGCCTGGCGCAGAGCTATCCCAAACCGGAATACTGGAGCGAGCTGCTGTCGCGCGTGACCAAGCAGCCCGGCTTCTCCGAGCGCCTGTGGCTCGACGTGTATCGCCTGCGCTATGCGGCCAGCCTGATGCGCGGCGCCGACGAGTACGTCGAGATGGCGCAGCTCGCGCTCAATGCCGGCTACCCGGCCGAGGCGTTGAAGGTGATCGATCGTGGCCTATCGCTTTCACTGCTGGGCAATGGCAAGGATGCGGCCAATCACGCCGCGTTGCGCGAGCGCGCCAGCAAGGCGCTCGAGAAGGACAGCGCCGACCTGGCGCGCGCGGAGAGCGCGGCGCGCAGCGCGCGCGAAGGCGACGCGCTGGTCAACGTGGGTTTCGTGCACGTGACGGCCGGCACGCCGGCCAAGGGCGTGCCGCTGATGGAGCAGGGCGTGGCCAAGGGCAACCTGCGGCGCGCCGACGAGGCGCGCCTGCACCTCGGCCTGGCGTTGTGGCAGGTCGGCCGCAAGGACGATGCCGTCAAGACGCTGGCCGACGTGAAGGGCAACGATGGCGCGTCGGGCTTGGCGCGTGTCTGGTCGGTGTTCGTGCGCAGCCCGGCCGGCAAGGTCTGACAGCGGCCGCGGGCCGCAGGGCTGACGCGTCCTCGGTCGGCGCCGACCGCTCGCTGCCTCAGGCCGCGGGGTCGGTTGCCGGCCGGCGCCTGAACATGCCCCAGCCTTCCATCTCGAGCACGGCCTCGCCGTGCTGGTTGAACACCTGCCACTGCGAGCGCGCCAGGCCGACGTGTGGCTTGCTGTTCATCGGGCGTGCTTCCAGTACCGTGAGGCGGCCGCGCAGCGTGTCGCCAGGGTAGACAGGCTTGAGCCACTTGAGGCTGTCGAGGCCCGGGCTGCCCAGACTCGCGGTGTCGAGCAGATAGGCATCGCACATCATGCGCATCGCCATTGCGCAGGTGTGCCATCCACTGGCCGAGAGCTTGCCGAACAGCGAGGCCTCGGCGGCCGCATCGTCGAGGTGGAACGGCTGCGGGTCCCAGCGGCGCGCGAAGTCGATCGTGGCCTCGCGCGTCACCGCCATCGGGCCGAACTCGCGCGTGGCGCCGGCGGGAAAGTCTTCCCAGTAGTAGCGATAGGCGTGAGGCGGGCGTTCAGCGGGCGGGCTCGGTGGCATGCGCGACAGGATAGCCGCGCGGGCCGGCCACAACTCGGCAGCGAAAACGCTCAGTGGCTGAGCGTGGTGGCGCCGAAGAAATGGCTGAACACGTCGGACGCGTCGAGCTCGCGCACCTGCAGGCCGCGGATCGGCTCAGCGAACGGCGCCGGTGCGTCGGCGCCGCACGGCTCGAGCGTGCCGAACAGACTCGCCTGTGCAGCGCTACGCTTGAACGGGTGTGATGGCTGAAGCGGTGTGCGATTCATGATGGCGACAGTGTGTGACACCTGATGCTCCGGGTATCGGCCGAACAACGTGCGCATGCAGGGGCAGATCGCACGCGCGCAACACGATTTCAAATGTCCCATTGACAGAACAAACAGACATTTGTACGGTGCGCGCCGTGACATCCGCCCTGCCGGTGCCCAAGTACCACCAGATCTACCTGGTGCTGCGTGAGCAACTGCACGAGGGCCGTTTCGGCGATCGCGTGCCGGGCGAGATCGCGCTGAGTCACGAGTTCGGCGTCGCGCGCGTGACCGTGCGCAAGGCGCTGGGCCTGCTCGCCGCCGAGCGCCTGATCCGGCGCACGCCGGGCCGTGGCACCGTGCCGCTGCCGGCGCGCAGCGTGCGCACGTCGGCTGCGCGGCGCGCCGCATCGGGCGACGACAGCGAGCGCTTCGGCGGCTTGTTCGAGAACCCGCTCGGCCTGGGGCTGAACACGCACGTGAAGGTGCTGTCGGCACGCACCGTGCCGTGCCCACCGGTGGTGGCCGAGGCGCTCGAGCTGCGCACCGGCGCGCCGGTACAGAAGGCACAGCGCGTGCGCTTCACGCGCGACGGGCCGCTGTCGCACATCACCACCCTTGTGCCTCAGGAGCTGGCCCCGTTCGGCCGCCGCGAGCTGGCGCGCACGCCGATCCTGATGCTGCTCGAAGACTCCGGCGTGCAGGTGGGCCGCGCCACGCAGGTGATCTCGGCGCGCCTGGCCGATGCCGAGGTGGCGCCGCAGCTCGGCGTGGCCGTGGGCTCGGCGCTGCTGTCGGTGCAGCGCCTGGTGTTCGATCGCAGCAACCGCCCCGTGCAGTGGCTGCTCGCGCTGTATCGCCCCGATCGCTACGAGTACCGCACCGAGCTGTCGCGCGTCGGGCGCATCGACGCGCGGGTGTGGGTGAACAAGGTGCCGGCGCGCTGACCCGATGACCACCCCATTGCCCGGCCAACCCGCCCCCGCGCAATCGCTGGCGCAAAAGCTGATCGCCCACGCCAGCGGGCACGGCGCGGTCCGGCCAGGCGATGTCGTGACATGCCGCGTCGATCTCGCGATGTTCCATGACTCCAGCGGGCCACGCCGGCTCAAGGCGATGCTGGACGAGCTGCGGGCGCCGATCTGGGACCGCGAACGCGTGGTGCTGGTGATCGATCACCATGTGCACGCGAGCGACGACGAATCGCGCCGCATCGTGCGCGTGGCGCGCGAATGGGCACGCGAGCAGGCGCTGCCGCATGTGTACGACAACCAGGGCATCTGCCACATCGTCGTGCCGCAGCACGGCCACATCCGGCCCGGCATGTTCTGCGTCGGCGGTGATTCGCACGCCTGCACCGGCGGCGCCTTCGGCGCCTACATGTTCGCGGTCGGCACGACCGAGATGCTCGGCGTGCTGGTCGACGGTTCGATCTGGGTGCGCGTGCCGCACACGCTGTTCATGCGCTGGAGCGGCCGGCTCGCATTCGGCGTCACGGCCAAGGACATGATGCTGTCGATGATCGGGCGCTTCGGCATGAACGGCGCGCAATACCAGGCGGTGGAGTACTGCGGCGAGGCGGTGTCGGCACTGTCGATGGGCGAGCGCATGACGCTCGCCAACATGAGTGCCGAGCTCGGCGCGCAGGTGGGGCTGGTCGCGCCCGACGACGAGACCCGCTCGTGGCTGTGGCAGGCTGGCGCGCGCGACATCGACCTGGCGCCGTGGAGCAGCGACGAAGATGCGCCCGGCACGCGCCACAACTTCGATGCCTCGACCTTGGCGCCGCAGATTGCGCTGCCGGGCAGCCCGGCACATGCGCGCGACGTGGCCGACATCGAGCCAACACCGGTGCAGCTGGCCTACATCGGCGCGTGCACCGGCGCCAAGCTCGACGACCTGCGCGCTGCCGCGCGCGTACTGGCCGGCTACCGCGTGCACGCGTCGGTGCGCCTGCTGGTGGCGCCGGCCAGCCTGCGCGAGCGCGACGTGGCGCAGCGCGAAGGCATCCTGCGGCGGCTCGAAGAGGCCGGTGCCGAGATCCTGCCGAGCGCCTGCGGCCTGTGCGCCGGCTATGGCGCTGCACTGCCAGACAACAGCACCACGATCGCATCGGTGGCGCGCAACTTCAAGGGCCGCATGGGACCGGACAGCGCGCAGGTGTTTCTGGCCTCGCCGTACACCGTGGCCGCCAGCGCACTGCGCGGCCGCATCACCGACCCACGCGAGGTGCTGTGGGACGGCGAACCCGAGGGCGCCCGATGACCGCACCGCTCGCTCGCTCGGGCCTGTTGCAGCGCGGCCGCCGCAGCGTCGACAGCGGCTCGGGCCAGCGTGGCAGCGACGGCACGCCCGGCCGGCGCGTGTGGCGCCTGCCGGCCGACATCGACACCGATGTGCTGGCGCCGGTGATGTGGATGAAATACAGCGCCGAGGTCGTCGCGCAGCACTGTCTCGAAGCGCTGCGGCCGCAGTTCGCGCTCGAGGTGCGCGCCGGCGACGTGATCGTCGCCGGGCCGAACTTCGGGATCGGATCGTCGCGCGAGCAGGCCGCCGCGGCGCTGGTGCATCTCGGCATCGCGGCGGTGATCGCGCCGTCGTTCGGCGGCCTGTTCTTCCGCAACGCGTTCAACGTCGGCCTGCTGCTGCTTACGTGCCGCGATGCCGAGGCGCTCGGCGACGGCGAGCGCATCGAATTCGACGCGCAAGAAGGTGTGGTGCGCTGCGTGGCCGATGCGCACGGCCGCGACCTGCAGGGCCGCGGCGCGCTGTTCGATTGCGAGCCGCTCCCGCCGTTCCTGCTCGAACGCGTGCAAGCCGGTGGGCTGCTCGCGCAGCTGAAGCGCCGCTTCCAGGCGACTGCGTCGCGCTGAACGCGCGCCGCACCCGAGGGTTAGAAGCGCGGGGTCACGCCGAGCGACACCTGCGGCATGAAGCGCACGCGCACGATGCCATCGCGCAGTTGCGCCAGCTCGTGATCGAGCGCGGCGCCCAGCGTCGGCGCGTCGCCGTGCGCACCGGCGCGCAAATCGATGCGTGTGCGGCTGAACGTCACGCCGGTGTTCAAAGGCAACGAGCTGGCGAGAGCCCAGTCCGGGAACAGGGCGCCGCGAGCGGATTGGCCGTGGCCGCCGCAGGACACGCCTTCATCGATCGATTCGCGGGCGATGCCGGAAGGTGACACCAAGTTGGCGCCCGGCGTGAGCGTGGATGACAGCGATTTCGCGTAGCCCACCGTCGTGCCGGCGAGGTCCGCCTTGCCGTGGAACGCGTCGGCGTGCGCGGCCCAGGGAGCGGCCAGCAGCGTGGCGGCAACCAGGTGCAGCGCGAGGCACGGCGTCTTCATGGGATGCTCCTGCGGCGTCAGGTGAGGGCGCGCAGTGCATGGCAACGCGCTTGCAACCAGTCTGGCCCCGATCGAATGCGCACGATCGCCGCAACAGCGTAACGATTGAGCCCCGAGTGATCGATTCACGCGCCGTTTTCGTCGGCGCACGGAAAGGTGTCACTCAGAGAGAGAAGTCGTAATCGACTGTGGCCGGCACGCGGTCGGAGGCGACCAGGCCGGTCTCCTCGGGCAGGTGCGTCATCCAGGCGCGCTCTTCGGGCATGGGAAAGGGCCGCGCAGTTTGCCGATGCGCTCGAAGCGGCCGGCCACGTCGGGGTGCCGGGCCTTCATCTCCTGCACGCCCATACAATCGGCGCCCGCCTGCTCGGCCCACGCCACGAATCCCTTGCTGGCCGCCGAACGGATGCCGTTCAGGTTGAGCGTGATCGGGCGAAATGCCACCTCGAGGCTCCTCCAATGAATGCACCAACCGCTCGCGCCGACGCGCTCGCCCTCGAATTCGTGCGCTTCTCGGTCGACGCCGGCGTGTTGCGCTTCGGCGAATTCAAGACCAAGGCGGGCCGGCTGTCGCCTTACTTCTTCAACGCCGGCGGCTTCGACGACGGTGCCAAGCTGGGCCGGCTGGCTGGGTTCTATGCACGGCGTCTGATCGACTCGGGCCTGCCCTTCGACATGCTGTTCGGCCCGGCCTACAAAGGCATTGTGCTGGCCTCTGCGGTCGCGGTGGAGTTGGCGCGCCTCGGCCGCAACGTGCCGTTTGCGTACAACCGCAAGGAAGACAAGGACCACGGCGAGGGGGGTCGTCTGGTCGGCGCACCGCTGGCCGGCCGCGTTGTGGTCATCGATGACGTGATCTCGGCCGGCACCTCGGTGCGCGAGTCGGTGTCGTGGATCCGCCAGGCGGGTGCCACGCCAGCGGCCGTGGCGATCGCGCTGGACCGTCAGGAGCGTGCCGCGGAAGGCGGCGTCGACAAGGCGCACTCGGCCGTGCAGTACGTCATGGCCGAACTGCGGATGCAGGTGGTGGCAGTGGCCTCGTTGGCTGACCTGTTGGAGTATCTTTCAGCGGCGGGTGCCGGAACGCTCGCAGCCCATGCGGGCCGCGTGGCGGCCTATCGGGACCGATACGGAGTTTGAGCATCTTGGCCGCCCCGCGCTCGCGAACAACAAACATCGTCGCGCCCCGCGTTCAACGCGTTGCCGCCCTCGGCGCCATGCTGCTGCTGGGGGCCGCCGCGGTCTGGACACCGAAGGCACAGGCACAGACGCGCAGCACCGTGGGCATCTACACCTGCACCGACGACCGCGGCATTCGCCGCACGTCGGACCGTCCGATTGTCGAGTGCATCGACCGCGAGCAGCGCGTGCTCAATGCCGACGGGTCGGTCAAGCGCATCGTGCCGCCCACGTTGACCGCCGAAGAGCGCGCCGAGCGCGAGGCCGCAGAGCGCAAGATGGCCGAGGAACGCGCCGCGCTCAACGACGCCGTGCGGCGCGATCGCAACCTGAAGGCGCGTTTTCCCAACGAGGCCGCCCACCAAAGGGCGCGCGAAGCGGCGCTCGAGGTGGTGCGCATCGGCATGCGCACCTCCCAGCAACGCATCAAGGAGCTCGAGGCCGAGCGCAAGCCGCTGTCGGAGGAGGCCGAGTTTTTTCGCGGCCGATCCTTTCCCGCGCGGTTGAAGCAGCAGCTCGAAGCGAACGAAACCTCGGTTGCCGCGCAGCGCGACCTGATCCAGACGCAGGAAGCCGAGTTGTCGCGCGTCAACCGCATCTACGACGCCGAACTCGAGCACCTGCGCAAGCTGTGGAACGGTGCGCGGCCCGGCTCGCTCAGCCTGGTGTCCGCGCCCGCGGTGGCGCCCGATTCACGCTGAGGCGAGAAGCCATGCGTCACATCGCCTTGCCCTTGATCGCGGCGACGCTCGCATGGCAGGCCGGTGCTGCGATGGCGCGTCCGGCCACCTACCAGTGCGGCGAAGATCGCGAGGTCAAGATCGACTTCACGCCGCGCAAGGCTCAATTGCACCTGGGCGACAAGGACCACACGCTGCAGCGCGTCAAGTCGGCGCGCGACGGCCACTACGTGAATCGCAAGGCTGGCTACGAACTGATCGCCAACAAAGGCGACCTGCGCTTGCGCGAGGGCACGACCGAAATGCAGTGCAAGCTGAAGATCACGCCTTGAGCCGAGTTCATCGCGCTCAGTCGGCGCCGGGCCGCCCCCAGGCCGATTGATCCCCTTGGGGGACGCGGGTCGGTTGACTCAGCGCACCAGTTTCTTCTTCAGCAGTTCGTTGACCTGCGCCGGGTTGGCCGACCCCTTGCTGGCCTTCATCACCTGGCCGACCAGCGCGTTGAAGGCCTTGTCCTTGCCGGCCTTGAACTCGTCGATCGATTTCGGGTTGGCTGCCAGCACCTGATCGACCATGGCCTCGAGCGCGCCGGCGTCGCTCATCTGCTGCAAGCCCTTGCTGGCGATCAACGCATCGACGTCGCGGGCTTCGCCGGCCCAGAGCGCATCGAAAACCTGGCGCGCCGCATTGTTGGAGACCGTGCCGTCGGCGATGCGCGCGATCAGCGCGCCCAGCGTCGTGGCAGCGATCGGGCTGGCATCGATCGTCTGCTGGCCGGCGTTCAGGCGCTTGGAGACCTCGCCCATCAGCCAGTTGGCCGCCAGCTTCGGCTGCTTGCACGCGGCCCTCACCGCCTCGTAGTAGCGCGCGAACGCCAGGCTTTGCGTCATCATCGCCGCGTCGTAGGGTGGCAGACCGTCCTCGTGCACGAAGCGCTCGGCCATCGCGCCAGGCAACTCCGGCATCGAAGCCTTCACGCGCGCGATCCATTCGGGCGCAATCACCAGCGGCGGCAGGTCCGGGTCTGGGAAGTAGCGGTAGTCCTGCGCGTCTTCCTTGCTGCGCATCGCGCGTGTCTCACCACTGTCCGGGTCGAACAGCACCGTGGCCTGCTCGATCGCGAGGCCGTCTTCGAGGCGATCGATCTGCCAGTTCACCTCGAACTCGATCGCCTGCTGCATGAAGCGAAACGAGTTCAGGTTCTTGATCTCGCGCCGCGTGCCGAGTTCGCCACCGGGCCTGCGCACCGAGACATTGGCGTCGCAGCGGAAGCTGCCTTCCTGCATGTTGCCGTCGCAGATGCCGAGCCAAACCACCAGCGTGTGCAGCGCGCGCGCGTATTCCACCGCTTCGGCGGCCGAGCGCATCTCGGGCTCGGTCACGATTTCCAGCAGCGGTGTGCCGGCGCGGTTGAGATCGATGCCCGACATGCCACCGTGCCCGAGCGAACCAATGCCTTCGTGCAGCGACTTGCCGGCATCCTCTTCAAGGTGGGCGCGTGTCAGCGTCAGCGTTTTGCGCTCGCCGCCGAGCACGAACGGCACGCGGCCGCCCTGCACCACCGGCGTCTCGTACTGGCTGATCTGGTAGCCCTTGGGCAGATCGGGATAGAAGTAGTTCTTGCGCGCGAAGATCGATTGCGGCGCGATGCGCGCGCCCACCGCGAGACCGAAGCGGATCGCGCACTCGACGGCGGCGCGGTTCAGCACCGGAAGCGTGCCCGGCAGCGCGAGGTCGACCGCGCTGGCCTGGGTGTTGGGCGCCGCGCCGAACGCGGTGGAGGCACCCGAGAACGCCTTGCTGCGCGTGTGCAGTTGCGCATGCGTCTCGAGGCCGATCACGACCTCGTATCCGCGCACGAGTGGTGAAGCCATCGTCAGTGGCGCGCGGCCGCCCGAAGGCGCTGACGCGCCCCCTCGGGGGGCAGCGACAGCCGAAGGTTGCGGCGCAGGCTCACATCGCCAAGCGATGTGAAGGCGCGAAGCGCCGGCCGCGGCCAAGAAAGTGAGCGTGGGGGCTTCATCAAATCCCGGGCGGCACCGCGCGGTGCCAGTCGGTGGCCTGCTGCAGCGCATGCGCCGTCTGCAGCAGGCGCGCCTCGTCGAAGTAGTTGCCGATGAGCTGCAAACCCACCGGCATGTGGTGCTCGCCGAAACCGGCCGGCACGCTCATGCCGGGCAGGCCGGCCAGGCTGCCAGGCAGCGTGAAGATGTCGGCGAGATACGCCTTCACCGGGTCGTCGCCTTGCTCGCCGATCTTCCACGCGACGCTCGGCGCCACCGGGCCGGCGATGACGTCGCAATCCTTGAAACAGCGCTGGAAGTCGTCGGCGATCATGCGGCGCAGCTTCTGCGCCTGCAGGTAATAGGCGTCGTAGTAGCCGTGGCTGAGCACGTAGGTGCCGATCATGATGCGGCGCTTCACCTCGGGGCCGAAGCCCTCGGCGCGCGTCTGGCAGTACATCTCGAGCAAATCCTGCGGTTGCGCGGTGCGGTGTCCATAGCGCACGCCGTCGTAGCGCGACAGGTTGGAGCTCGCTTCGGCCGGCGCGATGATGTAGTAGACCGGGATCGACAGCTCGGTGCGCGGCAGGCTCACATCGATCAGCGTTGCGCCGAGCCGCTCGAGTTCGGTCAACGCTGCGCGCACGGCGCCCTCGACATCGCGGCTCAGCGTGGCGGGAAAGAATTCGCGCGGCAGGCCGATGCGCAAGCCTTGCAGCGGCCGTGCGGCCGCTGCGCCCGCCGGCGGCTGCGCCAGCGACGCCGCGTAGCTCTGTGGCGGCCGTTCGGCACTGGTGGCGTCACGCGCATCGTGGCCGCTCATCGCCGACAGCAGCAGTGCGCAGTCCTCTGCCGAGCGCGCCAGCACACCGGCCTGGTCGAGGCTGGAGGCGAACGCGATGATGCCGTAGCGCGAACACACGCCATAGGTCGGCTTGATGCCGGTGGTGCCGGTGAAGGAGGCCGGCTGGCGGATCGAGCCGCCGGTGTCGGTTCCGGTTGCCGCGGGCACGAGCCTTGCCGCTACCGCCGCCGCCGAGCCGCCCGAGCTGCCGCCCGGCACTCGGCCACGCTCCCAGGGGTTGCGCACCGGACCGTAAGCGGAGTTCTCGTTGGCCGAGCCCATCGCGAACTCGTCGCAGTTGAGCTTGCCGAGGCTGATCACGCCGCTGGCGGCCAGCTTGGCCACCACGGTGGCATCGAACGGGCTGGCATAACCCGCGAGCATCTTCGAGCCGGCGGTGGTGGGCGCGCCGGCGGTGGCGAAGATGTCCTTGTGTGCGATCGGGATGCCGAGCAGCGGGCTCGTGTCGCCCTGCGCACGACGTGTGTCGGCGTGCGCGGCCGCGGCCAGCGCACCCTGCGCATCGACGTGCAGGAACGCGCCCAACTCGTGTTGAGCCGTTATCCGTGCGAGCAGATGTTTCGTCAGCTCCACGCTCGACACGTCGCGTGCCGCCAGTGCGTTGCGCAGGTCGGCCACGCCCAAGCGCTCCAAGCTCACTCGATCACCTTGGGCACCAGGTAAAGGCCGTCTTCCACCTGCGGTGCGCTGCGCTGGTTGCGACTGCGCTCGTCGGTCTCGGTCACCTCGTCGTTGCGCAGGCGCAGGGCCACCGCACCGAGTGCCGACAGCGGCGTGTACAGCGGCTCGACGCCGCGCGTGTCGACCAGACCCATGCGCTCGACGATGCCGAAGAAACCGTTGAGCTGCGCCAGCATCGCGCGCTCTTCGTCGGGCGTGAGGGCCAAGCGCGCGAGATGCGCGATGCGGCTCACGTCTTGAGGGGTCAGCGCCATGGGTGGAACGTTGTGCAGGAATGCGTCCGAAGCGCTGCTTCACACGCAGGAATCAAAAGGGGTTGCTGTATTATCGCGCGCCATCGAAGACACTCGCGCGCCCCGCTTGCGGCCGACATCTCGCAGCGCACGCCCGACGAACGCGAACAATTGATCGCCTCAGCATGTTCGGATCCCTGCGCCGCTACTTCTCCACCGACCTGGCCATCGACCTCGGCACCGCGAACACGCTGATCTACGTGCGCGGCAAGGGCATCGTGCTCGACGAGCCCTCGGTGGTCGCGATCCGCCACGAAGGCGGCCCCAACGGCAAGAAGACCATCCAGGCGGTGGGCGCCGAGGCGAAGGCCATGCTCGGCAAAGTCCCCGGCAACATTGAGGCGATCCGCCCGATGAAGGACGGCGTGATCGCCGACTTCACCGTCACCGAGCAGATGCTCAAGCAGTTCATCAAGATGGTCCATCCGCGCTCGATGATGAAGCCGAGCCCGAGGATCATCATCTGCGTGCCCTGCGGCTCCACTCAGGTGGAGCGCCGTGCCATCCGCGAGAGCGCGCTCGGCGCCGGCGCGAGCGAGGTCTACCTGATTGAAGAGCCGATGGCCGCCGCGATCGGCGCCGGCCTGCCGGTGAGCGAAGCATCGGGCTCGATGGTGGTCGACATCGGCGGCGGCACCACCGAGGTGGGCGTGATCTCGCTCGGCGGCATGGTGTGGAAGGGCAGCGTGCGCGTCGGCGGCGACAAGTTCGACGAAGCCATCATCAACTACATCCGCCGCAACTACGGCATGCT
>Ga0068862_100004957_pt1 | contig 11211 bp, 4 predicted proteins | sample KBSSwiS52_FD_66598 | JGI IMG/M metagenome (GOLD analysis project Ga0068862, IMG submission 66598) | Switchgrass rhizosphere microbial communities from Kellogg Biological Station, Michigan, USA - KBS Switchgrass S5-2 | ecosystem: Host-associated > Plants > Roots > Rhizosphere > Soil ... | reverse complement strand
GCGAATTCGATCAGGTCCTGCAGACGCTGCTGAAAGGCGATAGCAAAGCCCCGGCGCCGGAAAGCCTGACAGAATTGAATGAGCTCAACGGCTTGTGGACAAAGGTGAATACGGCTGCCGGCACTATCGTCAATAACCGTGAACGCGTGCTGTTCCTGCACGACGTTGCGAAAACGCTGAATGACTCGATCCCTGAGCTGCAGCAGGAATACAACAACGTCGTCGAAATTCTCGCTCAGGGCGGCGCCTCGGCCGACCAGGTGATGGTGGCGCAACGGCAATCGTGGCTGGCGGAGCGGATCGCACGCAACGTCGACAAGATGCTCGAAGGCCAGGCGGATGCACCGCAGGCTGCCGACCAGTTCAACCTCGATGCCAGCACCTTCGGTACCGTCTTGCAGGGCATGTTGAACGGCAATACCGGGATGCGCATCGCACGCGTCAATGACAAGTCGGCGCGTAGCTCGCTCGAAGAAATCAACAAGCTGTTCCAGTTCGTGAGTGGATCGGTTGACGAGATCTTCCAGGCGTCACCGGAACTGTTGAAGTCCTCGCAAGCCTCCGCCGCTATCACGGTCGACTCGCCGAAAATCATGGAATCGACCAGTAAGCTGGCCGAGCACATCAACCGCTTGGAAGGCGAGCGCTTACTGACTACACGTACCGCGCTGTTCTTCGTTGCCGTTGTGCTGTTGTCACTGGGCTTCATCGGCGTGCAGCTGTTCAGCAATACCCGTAGCCGGCTGCGTGAAACAGCGGAACAGAATGAGCGTAACCAAAACGCGATTCTACGGTTACTCGACGAACTGACCTATCTCGCCGACGGTGACCTGACCACCACCGCGACCGTTACCGAGGATTTCACCGGTGCGATCGCGGACTCGATCAACTTCACCATCGACCAATTGCGGATCTTAGTGTCGTCGATCAACGAAACGGCGTTGAAGGTATCGCAAGCCGCGCAGGAAACGCAGTCGACCGCACTAAACCTGGCCGAAGCGTCCGAGCATCAGGCGCAGGAAATCGCCGGCGCGTCGGCGGCGGTGAACGAAATGGCGGTCACCATCGATCAGGTATCGTCGAACGCCGGCGAATCGGCGCAGGTCGCGGAGCGGTCGGTTGCGATCGCAAACACCGGCGCCGAAGTCGTACAGAACACCATCAAGGGCATGGATAACATCCGTGAACAGATCCAGGAAACATCGAAACGGATCAAGCGTCTCGGTGAATCGTCGCAGGAAATCGGCGACATCGTTAGCCTGATTAACGACATCGCCGACCAGACCAATATTCTCGCCTTGAACGCCGCGATTCAGGCGTCGATGGCGGGCGATGCGGGTCGCGGCTTCGCGGTTGTTGCCGACGAAGTTCAGCGTCTCGCAGAACGGTCATCGGCCGCGACGAAACAGATCGAAGCGCTGGTTAAAACGATTCAGTCGGACACCAACGAAGCGGTTATCTCGATGGAACAAACGACGTCCGAAGTGGTACGCGGAGCGCGGCTGGCGCAGGACGCCGGCGAGGCGCTCGAACAGATCGAACGCGTATCGCAGGAACTCGCGGAATTGATTCAGAACATCTCCAACGCGGCGCGCCAGCAGGCATCGTCGGCCGGCCATATCTCCAACACCATGAATGTCATTCAGGAGATCACGTCGCAAACCTCCACCGGTACTACTACCACCGCGCGTTCGATCGGTAACCTCGCCTTGATGGCGCAGGAGCTGAAGAGCTCGGTAGCCGGCTTCAAGTTGCCGGAAGAAGGCAAGCGGTCGGGCACCTGAGCCTGACCGCTGCAGCGGAGCGCAATCATGGAGGCATGGCTGCAGCCGTTGCCGGCAGCGCTAACCGATCAGCAATTTGCCGCCTGGCAGCAGCTGATTGAGACTCGCACCGGCATCGACTTTTCTCAGCATCGCGCAATTTTGCAGGGCGGTTTGAGCCGTCGTTTGCGCGAGCTGGGCCAGGTCGATCATCAAGCCTATTTCGAGCAAGTGTCGCGCTGGCCGGAAGGCGTGGCCGAATGGCAGGCGCTGATCGAACAGGTCGCCGTTAAAGAAACCAGTTTTTTTCGTCAACCGGCAGCGTTCGAGCTGGTGCGCAGCTTTTTGCGCAAGCGCTGCCTGACTAGCACGACACTCGACCTGTGGAGCGCAGGCTGCGCTACTGGGGAGGAAGCTTACGGATTGGCGATGGTCACGGCCGATATTATTAAGCGTCAGCAGGCCGCTTGTTTTTTCGGCGTATTGGCTACGGATATGTGCAGCGTAGCGTTGCAACACGCCCGTGCGGGCAGTTACCGCAGCCGGCGTATCGAAGAAATCCCCGAACTTTTTCGCCGCCGCTTCGCCAGCGTCGACGGCGATCGGCTGCAGATCGCCGATGATCTGCGACAACGACTTTGCTTCGCGCAGGTGAATCTGCTCGATATCGAGCAATTGCCGGCGCTGCCGATGGATGTGATTTATTGCCAGAACGTGCTCGTCTATTTCCGCCGCGAACGGGTCAAGCGCGTGCTCGATGCCATGGTCGAGCGGCTTAAGCCGGGCGGCCTGCTGGTGCTCGGCCCCGGTGAAGCCGCGCATTGGCAGCATCCCGCCATGGCGCGCACGGCGCATCAGGGCGTCAGTGCCTGGTTGCGCCGCACCGATTCGTCGGCCTCTCAAAACGATTTGCAGAAGGTAAACACGTATGGTCGCTGAGCGTAGAGATTATGTCGCGCTGGAGTGGGTGGCCGGTGAAATCACCGAAACGCTAGCTCAATCCACCGCCGCGCTGAAGGATTACCTGAGCAACCGCGACGACGCGACCAAGCTGCGGTTCTGTCTGACCTACATCCATCAGGTCTACGGCACTCTGAAAATGGTCGAGTTCGCCGGTGCCGCGCTGCTCGCCGAAGAAATGGAAGAAGTGGTGCAGGCACTGCTGCAGCATAAGATCAGCGATTTCAACCGCGACGATGCGCTGCTGGCATTGCAGGCCGCACTGACGCGGCTGCCGGATTATCTAAAGCGACTGCTCGCCGATCGCCGCGATGCGCCGACGATCCTACTGCCGTTGATCAACGATCTGCGCGCTGTGCGCGGCGAGCCGCTGATTACCGAATCGGCGGTGTTCGCGCCGGTGTTTGCGCCGGTCGCTGTCACCGATGTGGTGCCCACACTGCAGGGCGACGAGCTGCTGGATGTCGCGAAAAAGCTGCGGCAGATGTACCAAATGGCGTTGCTCAACTATCTGCGCAATGAAGCGCCGCGCGACAATCTCAACTATCTCGCCAAGGTCTGCGCGCGCCTCGCCAAACTGAGTGCGGGTTATCCGGCGGAAGCGCTGTGGAATATCTGTATCGCACTGTGCGAAGGCCTGCTGAATCGATCGATTCAACCGACTGCGGCAGTCAAAACCTTACTGCGGCAGATCGATAGCCAGCTCAAGCTGATGGTCGAGCAGGGTTCCGCCGCGCTGCCGCTCGAACCGCCGTCCGCGCTGATCAAAAATCTGCTGTATTACATCGCCGCGTCCGACGCCAATTCGCGCTATATCGGCGAAATCAAACAGCGCTATAACTTGGCGCAGGCCTTGTTGCCGACCACCGACCTGAATGTCGGCGGTGGTGAAGAGGCGGCGCGTGCCATCAAGGCCGCGCTAGCCCAGCAATTGGCGGCGCTGGCGGAAGATTTATCGGGCGGCCAAACCACCGCGAAAACACTGGCAGCGGTCAAACGCGCGCTCGACACCACCGCGCTATTGGGGATGAACGCCGCTCAAGGCAGCTTGCGCGATTTGGCGCGGCAGCTGCAAAGCGGCTCGGTGAATATCGATGCCGCAGCCAGCATGTTGCGGCAGCAGGCGGAAGGACTTGAGTTGGCGCAGCGGCCGGTGCCGCGCACCCTGTTCAATGATTCCGAAGAGGCGCAGGAACAGCTGGATAAAGCGTTCGATGCGGTCATGCTCGAATCGCGCAACAGTCTGGAGCAGGCCAAGGAATCGATTATCGAATTTGTCGCCACGCAATGGCGCCATCAATGCCTCGAAGATGTGCCTGATTTGCTCGCGGGCGTGCGCGGCAGTTTTGCGGTGGCGGGTCTGCATCGCGCCGCCGATGTGTTGGCAAAATGCGAAAACTATGTGCGTCAGGATCTGTTGGCCGAGCGGCAAATTCCGGCTTGGCAATTACTGGATACGCTGGCGGACGCGATTGCGTCGATCGACTATTACGTGGAGCGTCTTAGCGACGATGCCGAGGCCGAATGCCAGAGCATCCTTGAAGTAGCGGAACAGAGCGTGCGCACGTTAATCAGCGCGCCTGCAGCCGAGCGTACGCAAGCGCTGGCGGCCATCAGCAGCGCCCAGATCCTGCCGTTCCAGCGCCCGGTAGCGGCGGTGGACGAACCCTATTACAACGATCACGACCCCGAGCCGGTCGAAGAAACCGCCATCGAAGCGGTCGAGCCGCCGCTGCCAGAGCAGCCCCCTGCGGCAGTCATCGACGAAGAGCCGGGCGCTGATACTGCGATGGCGGATGCCAGCGATGAAGACGCGCCGGACGCCGAAATCATCGAGATCTTTATCGAGGAAGCCGGCGAGGTGCTCGACACCATTCACGAGCAGCTGCCGCAATGGCTCGCCAACCCCACCGACAGCGAGACGCTGAACGTCATTCGCCGTGCGTTCCACACGCTGAAAGGCAGCGGCCGGATGGTCGGCGCCATCGACATCGGCGAGCTGGCGTGGTCGATCGAGAACATGCTTAACCGCGTCATCGACGGCAGCGTGTTTGTCGATGAGTCGCGCCTCGATACCGTTCAGGATGCTATCGCCCTGATACCGGCGATGGTGACGGCGTTTAAACAGAATTCGCCCGGCCCGACCGTCGCCGCGCAAGCGGTCGGCGAGCGCGCATTGGCGCTATCCCGTGAGCAGGCGCCGTTGGCCGCGGCCGCGGCTGCGCCGACGCTGGTGGAGTCGCTCGACGAGCAGCACCATCTCGCCCCGAACTACCCGCTTACCGCCGAGGATCACGCAGCCGAGTTAGCTGAGGCAACCGGCGCCGCCGAGGCGGCCGAAGCCGATGCCCTGCTCGATATTTTTGCGAGCGAAGCGTGGACGCATATCGAAACGATCGAGACCTTTATTCGCCATGCCGAACAATTGGCGGGTCCGGCCGAGTTATCGGACGATCTGCAGCGCGCGCTGCACACGCTGAAGGGCAGTGCGCATATGGCGGACGTGGTGCCGATCGCGCAGGTCGTCACGCCGGTCGAACGCTTTATCAAGGAAATGCGCACCGCTCAACTGCGCGCCGATGCCGAGGTTCTGGCCGTGCTGCGCGAAGGCGTGGCGCTGTTCCGCGCCGGGCTCGACCAGCTCGCCACCGATCCGCACCGGACCATGCCGGGGGCGGCCGAATTTGTCGAATGGGTCGACACGCTGCATCACACTTATCTCGCGCATGTCGATGATCAGCCGGAAGCGTCGACCCAGTCGATCTCGCCGGCAGCATTTAATCAGTTCCTGGGCGATGCGATCGAGCTACTGTCGGCAGTGGGCGAGGATTTGCAGCGTTGGCAGGATGGCCGGCTCGACGATCAACGCCAGCACACACTCGCCGGCACCATCAATCAGGTCGCCGACAGCGCCGATGCGCTGAATCTGAATACGGTCGTGGAACTCGCGCAGGCCTTGCAAGCGCTGCTGCGCCGCGGCGCCGATAGCGTGGTCGACGGGCGCTTTTTTGATGTGGCATTGCGCGCTGTCGACGCACTGATCGACATGCTCGACTGTCTCGCAGCCAATCAAAATACGGCCGATTGCAGCGATTTGCAGAACGAACTGACGGAATTCGAATTTGCGACACGGCTCGCCGAGGCCGAGCTGACGAGCGCCATCGATATTCCCGTCTTGGACGACGTCGTGGGAATGGACGATGCCTCCATCAGCACCGAGCACGAGCTGAGCGATCTCGACTTTAGCGAGAGCTCGGACACCGCCGAGCGCGCAGACGAGCTGTCGGCGGCGACTGCGGAATTCAATCATGCATGGTCGGAACCCGACGATGTCGAGGTTGCGGATGGCGCCTTCTCGTTCGACGATTATGACCTCGATGAACCGACTGCCAGCGACAATGCCCCGGTTGCCACCGAGCTAGGGCCCGACGAGGGTGAGGCGGCGTTCAGCGAGTTCGCGACCGAGATTGGTAACGACGCCCCGGCTACGGCGGACCTCGAGCTTGTTTCGCCCGAGGCTGCTGATGCCCCGAACGCACCGGAGCCGACTGCCGAGGAGCTGCTCGCCGAGTTGATCGAGGAGCACTTGCCCGATAACGAGCTTACCGACGCGGCCAGCGAGCCAGGGCTTGCCAGCTCGGAGGACGATCTTCTCAGCGCTGAGCAATTCGAATTCGCCGAGCACGATTTCGACGCCATCGCAGCCGCCGCGGCTGAGCTGCCGCCCGACTTCGGAGCCGCCGCTACCGAGACTGTCGATAGCGAAAGCGACGACGATTTCGAGGCAATGGCGGATGCAACGACGGTTAACACACCGCTGAGCGGCGAACCGGTACCGACGCCATTTATGCCAATGCCGATTCCAACTGCGGCGATGGCTGTCGATCAAGGCGATGATGACGATGAAATCGATATCGAAATTCTCGAGATTTTTCTTGAAGAAGCGGGTGACTTGCTCGAAGCAATCGATGAAGCCATTCACCACTGGGGCGATGATCGGCGCAACGGCTTTTATCTCGATGATCTGCAGCGGCTGCTGCATACGCTGAAAGGCGGGGCGCGGCTGGCCGGATTGAAGAATCTCGGCAATCTCAGCCACAACTTCGAAACGTTCCTGATCAATGTGCAGCAACAGCAGCGCCCGATCGATGACGCCTTGCTGACCGAGGTCCATGGCTATCAGGATCAGCTGATCAAGCTGATCGAAGCAGTGAAGGTGGATGGGCATAGTGCCGACCAGGCGTTGAATGCGGCTGTCGCAATTTCCCCGGCTGCCGATGAGCCTGCAACCGAAAGCACCGTCACAGTTAATGCCGGCATGACGCCCGACCCGCTCGAGGATCTGGTCGGCGAGCTGATGACCGATGTCGAATCCCCACGGCCGCCGACCTCGGCTCCCGACCTCGGGCGCGAGCAGAATGTCGTGCCGTTTATGCGTCCTGGCGGCGAGCCGTCGCCATTCCAGCCGCCAACGCCGCGCCATGCTGATGAGCTGGATCTCGCCGGCGTGTCGCAGCAAATGCGGCGTGGCCCACAGGAAGTGGTGAAAATTTCATCGCAGTTGCTCGAACAGCTGGTCAACCTCGCCGGTGAAACGAGTATTGCGCGTGCCCGCTCTGAAGAGCAGGTCAACGAATTCGTGTTCTCGCTCGACGAAATGCAGATCACTGTCGATCGGCTGCACGAGCAGGTACGCCGGCTCGATCTCGAGACCGAAGCGCAGATGCTGTTCCGGCAGGAGCAGGTGGAAAGCGAGGGTCTCGAGGGCTTCGATCCGCTCGAGTTCGACCGCTACTCGTTGCTGCAGCAGCTGTCGCGCTCGCTGCTTGAATCCGCCTCCGACCTCGTCGACATCAAGAACACGCTCGCCGAAAAATCGCGCGATATGGAAACGCTGCTGGTGCAGCAGTCGCGGATCAACACCGAGCTGCAGGAAGGCCTGATGCGCTCGCGCATGGTGCCATTCGCGCGGATGGTGCCGCGGCTGCGCCGCATCGTGCGCCAGGTCGCCGGCGAGCTCGATCGGCAGGTCGATTTCTACGTCGACAACGCCGAAGGCGAACTTGATCGCACCGTGCTCGAACGTGTTGTCGCGCCGCTCGAACATATGCTGCGCAACGCCATCGACCACGGCATCGAGCCGGCTGCGGAGCGCATTGCAGCCGGCAAATCGGCCAATGGCACCGTCATTCTGAGTCTCGCCCGTGAAGGTGGCGAGGTGGTATTGCGGCTTGCCGATGATGGTCGCGGCATCGATCTGAACGCCGTGCGCGAGAAAGCCATCGCGCGCGACATGATGGCGCCGAACGCGCCCCTCAGCGATCACGAGATCATGCAGTTCATCTTGCAACCCGGCTTCAGTACCGCCAAACAAGTAACGCAGATCTCCGGTCGCGGCGTCGGTATGGACGTCGTCTATAGCGAAATCAAACAGCTCGGCGGCTCGCTGGAAATCGATTCTTCCTGGGGCAAGGGGTCGCAATTCACGATCCGGTTGCCATTCACGGTATCGGTCAACCGTGCGCTAATGGTCAACGTCAGCGGCGATATCTACGCGATTCCGCTGAACTCGATCGAAGGTATCGTCCGCGTCAGCCCGTTCGAGCTGGAAGCCTATTACCAGCCGGATGCGCCGCTGTTCGAATATGCCGGCCAGCCCTATCTGATGCGCTACATGGGTGCGCTGTTGCGCAGCGGCGACAAGCCAAATCTCGAAGGCATCACCATGCCGTTGCCGGTGCTGCTGGTGCGCGGCTCCGATCACTCGGTGGCGGTGCAGGTCGACAGCCTGATGGGCTCGCGCGAGATCGTGGTGAAAACGCTCGGCCCGCAATTTGGCCTGGTGCAAGGTTTGTCCGGCGCCACCGTACTCGGCGATGGCTCGGTGGTGGTGATTCTGGATCTGATGGCGCTGATTCGTGCCGACGCGCTGCTGCTGCACCGCGATGCCGCGCCCAGCCTGGAAGATACCGGCAGCGAGCGCACACGTCCGCTGTTGGTGATGGTGGTCGACGATTCGGTGACGGTACGCAAGGTGACCTCGCGCTTCCTCGAACGGCAGGGCATGGAAGTGATGCTTGCCAAAGATGGTGTCGATGCAATCAACCTGCTCCAGGAAGCGGAGCAATTGCCGGACGTCATGCTGCTCGATATCGAAATGCCGCGCATGGACGGCTTCGAGGTCGCGAGTCGCGTCCGCCACACCAGCCGGTTGCAGGACATTCCGATCATCATGATCACGTCGCGCACCGGCGAAAAACACCGCGAGCGCGCGTTCTCGCTCGGCGTCAACCGCTACCTCGGCAAGCCGTATCAGGAGATGGTGCTGCTCGATACGATCCAAGAGCTGATCGGCACCACGGTGCCGCAGTGAGTGCGCTGCCGCTGGGGGTAACGGATGGGTCCCGGCCGGCGCCGTTAATCGGTATCGTCGCCCGCGCTGACTTTAGTCGGCATGTGCTGAAAAACCTGTTGCTCGAATCAGGTTACGGCGCCCGCTGCATCAACCCTGAGCAGCTGCAGGATTGTTTGGCGCAAGCCGCGACTCGCCCGGAGGCATGGCTATTCGATGCCAGCGATCCCGAGGTCGAGCAGCAGCTCGCCGATATCATTGAGCAATGCGACACGCCGTTTTTGATCAGCGACGAACCGCCGCCGCAGCGTCCGGGCGAATTCGCCGAATGGCGCCGGCGCATGCTCGACAAGATCGAAGAGCTGGCGGCCGCTGCGGTCAGAACCCACGCGCCGGCGCTGTCACCGCCACAAGCCGTCTGGGTGCTCGCGGCATCGACTGGCGGGCCTGAGGCAGTGTCCGAGTTTTTCGCCGCGCTGGCGCCGGATCTGCCGCTCGCGTTTGTCTATGCGCAACATATCGAGCCGCGCTTCGACAGTGTGTTGGCCAGTGCATTGGAACGCCATCGCCACTACCGCAGCGCGGTATGTCGCGGTGAGCGGTCGTTAGAGCAGGGTCTGGTGTTGGTGGTGCCGGCCGATCAGCAACTACGATTTTTGCCATTCCACCGCGTGCTGGAAACGCGCAAGCGCTGGGAGGGACGCTATCAACCGGCAATCGATCAAGTGGTCGGCGACATTGCGCGGCTGTATTCGCAACGTGCCGGTGTGATCGTGTTCAGCGGTACCTGCGACGATGGTGCGCTCGGTTGTCGCGTGATGCAGGCGAGTGGTGGCGAAATCTGGGTACAGACACCGGAATCATGTATCAGCCCCGACATGCCGAACGCAGCACTCGCGACGGGCGTGGTCGGTATGCAGGGTACGCCGGCGCAACTGGCGCGGGCGCTGAGTAGCCGCTACAGTCAAAGCCACAGCGCGGCTGCTTCGTCGTAGCGAGCGTAGTCGTCAGCAAGAGGAAAGGACACAGTGAATAGCATGTTGCAGACGCAGCCGGCGGTAACTCAGATTGCCACATTGCTGATTCCGGTCAGCGGCAAACTCTTGGTATTGCCTAACGTCAATGTCGCCGAGATCATCCCGTTCAACCGCCCGACACCGGTCGAAGACGTGCCGACCTGGTATCTCGGCAGTTTTGTCTGGCGCAATACGCGGGTGCCGCTGGTGTCGTTCGAAGCGATCAACGACGAGCCTTTCGCCAATCGCGGCAGCAATCTGCGCATCGCCATTCTGAACAGCGTCATTGGCGATCCGACCCTGCCATTCTGCGGCATCGTCACCGAAGGGTTGCCGCGCTTGATGCGGTTACTGCCCGAAGAAATCGCCGAGGATTCCGAAGCCATGATGGGCCCGGCCGAACTGGCGCGCGTGCTGGTCAATGGCGAACGCGCAGCGATTCCAAACGTGGCATACATTCAGCAGCAGGTTTTGAAACTGCTTTAGTTTTTCTGTATAGGCGCGTTGTACGGGTTGGTTGCGCCGAAGCGGGATATTTCTTTTCAGGGCCTAACGCCATTAACGTTGCTTCAACGTTGCTTCCGTACTGGATTCCTCCGAGCGCCTATGGACGGTTGTGAGCACGTCGAGGGCTTAGTTGCCCGTTACTGTATTGCTACAGTCGCCCTGAAAAAATATCCCGCTTCGGCGCTGCTTGCTGCAAGGCTGACGGTATCTAACGCAAATCCCCCCACAAAAACTGCAACACACTCAACGCCGCCAGCGGTGCGGTTTCGGTGCGCAGCACGCGCGGGCCGAGTCGTAACGATTGAAAGCCGCGTTGTTCAGCGGCATTAATTTCCAATTCGCTCAAGCCACCTTCGGGTCCGATCAGCAACGCAACGCTTTTCGGCGCGGCGTTTTGCGCATCGAGCACCGCAACGCTGCGGTGATTCAGTACGAATTTCGCATCGACCTGAATATTTTCGATCCAGTTAAATAACGGCTGCACATCATTGATGACCGGAATGCGATTGCGTGCGCACTGTTCGCACGCGGAAATCGCCACTGCGCGCCAATGCGCGAGCTTTTTTTCTTCACGTTCGCCGTGCAGCCGTACTTCGACGCGTTCGCTTTGCAG
>Ga0068862_100004955_pt1 | contig 11212 bp, 6 predicted proteins | sample KBSSwiS52_FD_66598 | JGI IMG/M metagenome (GOLD analysis project Ga0068862, IMG submission 66598) | Switchgrass rhizosphere microbial communities from Kellogg Biological Station, Michigan, USA - KBS Switchgrass S5-2 | ecosystem: Host-associated > Plants > Roots > Rhizosphere > Soil ... | reverse complement strand
ACCGGGGAGGATGATATTGAGCTCGTCGCCGCCGAGCGGCCCGTGCTCGTTTTCCCAGATCGCGCCCGTCGCGGGATTCATCGCCAAACCTTGCGGGCTGCGATGACCGAGCGAGTAAATCTCGGGCAGGTATCCGGCCTTGCCGACAAACGGGTTGTCCGGCGGCACACTGCCGTCATCGCGAAGACGAAGTACTTTGCCGCCGTGGTCGTCAGGCTTCTGAGCGCGATCCTGTTCCTGGCGCTCGCCGACGGTGAGATACAGAAAGCCGGCCTTATCGAACGCGATCCGTCCACCGTAGTTCGTGGTCGACTTGCTCCACGACTTGGCCACGAAGATGTCGGTGACGTCTTTGAGCGACGTGCCGTCAAGGACTCCACGCGCCAGCGCCGTCGCCGACAAGTTGTTCTCGCCGGGCTTCGAGTAGCTCAGATAGACGATCCGGTTCTGTACGAACTGCGGATGCAGCGCAACGTCGAGGAGACCGCCAAGTGCGCGGGCGACGACCTGCGGCGTTCCAGCAATGGGCGTGGGATCGAGCTTTCCATCACGAACAATGCGCAGCCGGCCTGCGCGCTCGGTAACCAGGATATTGCCATCCGGGAGGAACGCCAGGCTCCACGGATGCGACAGTCCAGTGACTACGGGGACGACACGAATCGAAAGCTCCGCGGAGAAGAATGTCTGCGGCAGCGACAGAGGTGGTGGCGACGACCGGGCCCCCTGCGCCCAGGCGAACGATGTCGTGGCCACAACCATCGTCAGAGCCAACGCCCGAACTCCGCGTTGGGATTTGGCCCTTAATTCTTTGCAGTTGGGAGTTGGGAATTGCACGTCGCTCATGGCTCCTGCAAACCAAACGCGACGAGCGTATTCCCCGAAGGCAGCATCACCACCTGCTTGCCATCGAGCATCACCGTGGTCGGCGCAGCCCCCCAGATGAGCGATCCGGTGCGATAGCTCCAGAGCTTCTTGCCCGTGCGTGAATCGAACGCGTTGAAGTAGCCTTCGTTGTCACCGGCGAAGACAAGTCCTGACGCGGTCGACATCACGCCGGCCAACGACGGCGTCGGCAGTACATATTCCCACTTGATCGCGCCGGTCTTCGCGTCGATGGCGCGCACGGCGCCGTGGTCAGGTTCGGGCAGCTTCCGCACGCCACCGCTCGTGAAGCTGCGGCCCGGCACCATTTCCTGCTTGATTGGCGTGTAGATGGCGCAGGTCTCGCGCGCCATCACGAAGAACAACTGGAGCGACGGATCGTAGGACGGCGGGTTGAAGTTGGTGCCGCCGCGCAGGTCCGGCACACACTGCGGCTCCTTCGTGTCGCCCGGAAACATCGTGCCTTCGTTGAGCACGATCGGCGTCCCGTCGGGACCGAGCTCCCTCGCCCACTTCGTCTGCGTGAACGGCTTGCCGTGGATTAGCTTGCCGTTTGTGCGGTCGATCACATAGAAGAACCCGTTGCGATTGGCGACCATGACGGCCTTGCGCGTCTGGCCGCCGACGGTGACATCGCCGAGCACCGGTACGTGCGTCGAGTCCCAGTCGTGGAGGTCGTGCGGCGTGAATTGATAATGCCAGCGCAGCTTGCCGGTATCGGCGTCCACGGCGATGAGCGATGCCGTGTAGAGGTTGTTGCCCTTCCTGTCGCCGCCGTAGTAATCGGGATTCGGGTTGCCGGTGCCCCAGTAGATCAGGTTCAGCTCCGGATCGTAGGTCCCAGTCATCCACGTCGCGCCGCCGCCACGCGGGAGGACATCAGGGTCCGACCACGTCTCGCTCCCCGGCTCGCCAGGCGCCGGGATTGTGTAGAAACGCCAGACCCGCTTGCCGGTCGCCGCGTCGTAGGCGTCGAGGAAACCGCGCGTCGGCAAATCGCCGCCGGCGTTCCCCGTGATCACCTTGTCCTTGATGACGAGCGGCGCCGCGGTAACAGCGTGGCCGACCTTGTAGTCGTCCAGCGGGACGTCCCAGACCACGTCGCCGGTGTCTCTGTCGAGCGCGATGAGGTGCGCATCCACAGTTCCCATGAACAACCGGTTGCCGAGTGCCGCAAACCCGCGGTTGGACGGATTGGCGCCGCCGTAGGTCAGGCCCGGCGGCAGCACGCGGCGATAGCGCCAGATCTGGCGCCCGCTCCGCATGTCAACGGCCCACGCGAGGTTGTTGTTCCCCGTGATGTACATCACGCCGTCGAGGACCAGGGGCGTCGTCTCGTAACCACGGTTGAGGACCATGCCTTCGGCCTGGAAGGTCCACAGCGGCGACAGCCGCTTCACGTTTTCAGGCGTGATCTGCTTCAACGGGCTATGCCGCCGCCCCGAATAGTCGCCGGAGAAGGTGAGCCATCGTCCCGGGTTCTTGAACCCGTCGAGGATGTCCTGCGACGTGACCAGAGGAAGCTTCGGTGGTGGAAGCGGTGGCAGCTTCGTATCCGTTTGCGGCGGCGCCTGGCCTGGCGCCTGACCGGCGAGTGAAGCCGCACCGGCGATGATCAACGCAAGCGCCGCAACAATTCTCAATGTCAGATGCATGATCGTCTGCAGTCGTAGGGCGTGTCTTGCTCGAGACCCGCCGTTATTTCTTTCCCTGGTACTGGTCGTCAGTCACCGGGTCTTTCCACTCGAGATTCCCGCTGTACACGCTGAACTGGAGGGCCGCCTGATCGGGCGCCGCGCCATGCCAGTGCAGCACGTTCGGCTTGGTGAGGACCGGCTGACCAGCGGGAACGTCAACGATACCGCTGCCGAGTTCCTGCAGCCGACCGCGCCCCTCCTCGATGAGGATCAACTGCGCCGCGGTATGGAGATGCCAGTTCGTGCGCGCGCCTGCCTCGAAGCGGATGCGCGACATGTTCATGTTCTTCGTGTCGCCCACTTCGATTTTGCCGGTCATGCGAGACGCGATGCCGCCGCCTCGACCACCACCGGCGGGTGCCTGCCCCGGCGCCGGCTGCTGCGCAGCGGCGGCCGCCAACATCGACCAGACACCCACGATAACGAGACTCGCCAGAACGACACTTCTTCTATGAGTCATGTGCGCCCTCTGTCACTTTGAACCTTGAACCTGAAACCTTTGACCTGACTTTTGACCTTTGACTTTTGACTTCGCGCGTCAGCGCGTGACCTCGCGCGTCAGCGCGTGACCTCGCGCGCCCGCGCGCGTCAGCGCGCGGTGAACTGTATCTGTTTGAGTGCCCCGGATTCCAGCGGCAACTCACTGCCTCCGGCGGGGCTGCCGTTGACGCTCAACAGAAAGCTCACGATGTCGGCATAGGCCGGCGTACCCAGGCTGTCGGGCGCATCCTGCGGCATCGATCGCCTGATCGTGGTCAACAAATCGTCGATGTTCGAGCCGGTCCAGCGCTGTGCGAAGTCGGGACCGGCCAGCGGCGGTGCGGCAGATTCACCCAGCAGGTCGGCCTTGTGGCATGAGGCGCAGGACTTCATGTACTGGTCGCGTCCGCGTTCGGCCTGGGCCTGCGTGAAGACGCCATCCCAGATCGTCCTCGCCGTTGCCCCCTGCGCCGCCGATGCCGAGCGCTCCGGGCTGTGGGTTCCTTCGGGGATCGGCAGACCCTGCTCGCGCATCGCCTTTCGGAGCAGCGCGGCCGCTTCCGGATATCGCTTGAGCACGGCGGGGGTGTACTCCACGCCGTCAGCAGCGGTCAGTGGAATCCATCCCTTCGCGTTGCGGGCGTCCAGCTTCGCGCCTCTCTCGATGAGGAACTGAATGGCGGCGATGTTGCCGCCTCGATAGACGGCCCCGTGCAAGGCGGTCTCGCCGTCGGTGTCGACATCGTTGACCTGGCCACCCCCCGCTTCGAGCGCGAGCTTCATGGCCGCGAGCGCTTCCTCGTGCGTGCCCGGGTTCTCACCCGGCGCCCAGATACCCACGCCGGCAGCGACCATCAACGCCGTCGTTCCGCGGTTGGTCTTCAGCGACGCATCCGCGCCAACCTCCAGCAGCGTCTTCATCAGCGGCACATCGTCATTCTTCGCTGCCATGAGAAAGGGTGTCGAACCGATGCGGTTCAACATGTTCCTGTTGCCGTCGCGAGGCTCTTTCGTCGTGCGCGCATTCACGTTGGCGCCGCGTTGCACGAGTTGCCGCACCAGATCCAGCGGATCGAGGCCACCGGTCTGAACTGGCCCCGGCAGATTGAAACCGGCATTGTGACGCCGTGACCAGGCGATCTGATGGAGCGCCGTCCATCCCTGCGCATCGGCGTTCGGGTTTGCTCCACGTGCGAGCAACTGCCCCGCCAGCTCGTAGTGCGCGTTGATGACCGCGAGCACGAGCGCGCTCGTGCCGTCCGCCAGCGTTTGATTGACGTCTACTCCCGCATCGAGCAGCGCGCGCGACGCGTCGAGGTGTCCGCCGCGCACAGCGAACAGAAACGGCGTGAAGGATCCGCCGGTCGAGCGGGCATCGCGATCAGCGCCCGCTTCGATGAGGGCGGTCACCGCGGCCGCATTGTTATCGGCGGCGGCCCACATCAGCGCATCCTGCCCCTTCCGCCGTTCACGCGCGCGAACGTTTGCGCCGCGGGCGAGCAACGCCTTGAGCACCGGCACGCTGCCCGTGCGCGCGGCGGTCATCAAGACGGTTTCGCCGTCATTCAGTGACGCGTTTGGATCGGCGCCAGCGTCGAGGAGGCGTGCCACCATCGCGGCGTCGCCGTTGATGCATGCGAGATAAAGAGGTGTGATCCCGTAGCGGTTGGCTGCACTGGCTTTCGCGCCGGCTTTCAGCAGCAAGTCGGCCGTCGCGAAGTCAGCACGACGCACCGCCCAATGGAGGGCGCTCGTGCCATCAGGCTCGGCGCTGTTACCGTCTGCCTTGGCCTGCAGCAACGCGCGAACCGCCTGCGCATCGCCACGCTTGACCGCGTCGACGAGCGTGACATCAGCGAACACGGCAACGTTGACTGCGATGACGCACGCCACAGCGATTGCGCACACGACAGGTAGGGCGGGTCTTGCTTTGTAGACCCGCCTGACAGGAGCCCGCGATACACGCCGGGTCCACAAACCAGAACCCGGCCTACGCTGAGAAGCAGGACCCGGCCTACACTGGAGAGGACTCTTCATACGCCTGATAGCAGTTCCAGGCGACCCGTGCTGTCACCCAACTTCTCCACCGGAACACCCGCTTTGTCGAGCAGGCTGAGCAGAAGGTTCGTCATCGGCGTCTCGCTGCGGTACACGAGGTGACGGCCTCCGCGCAGCTGACCAGCACCCCCGCCGACCACCGCGAGGGGGAGGTCGTAATGAGCGTGAAGATTTGGATTACTCAGTGCCGCCCCGTAGAGGAACATCGAATGATCGAGTAGCGTGCCGTCACCTTCCGGCGTGGACTTCAGCTTGTCGAGGAACCAGGCGAAGAGCTCGGTCTGATACGTGTTGAGCCGGGCGTATTTCGCGAGCTGTGTCGGGTTGTCCTGGTGGTGGGACAGGCCGTGATGCCCCTCGGTAATACCAATCTCCGGATACGTGCGGAAGTTCAGCTCGCGGCCGAGCATGAAGGTGACGACGCGCGTCATGTCGGACCTGAATGCGAGCCACTGCAATTCGTACATCAACTTGACGTGCTCGTCGAAGCGATCCGGAACGCCGGCCGGGCGGTCGAGAGTCGGAAGCTCCGAACCATCGCGCGCTTCGATGCGCTGAATGCGCCGCTCCAACTCGCGCACGGAATCGAGGTATTCCGTGACCGTCGTGCGATCGCCGGTGCCGAGCGACGCCTGCAGCTTCGCGAGATCTCCCCGCACCGAGTCGAGGATGCTCTGGTTCTGCTTCGCCTGCGCGAGGCGTTGCTCGGGGGTCCCGCCATCCCCGAAGAGGCGCTCGAAGACGATTCGCGGATTGTTCTCGGTCGGCAGCGGAGTCGTGTCCGAGGTCCAGGCGAGCGTGTTGAGATAGGCGCAGCTGTAGCTGTTCTCGCACTGCCCGCCAAGGAAGTTGAGATCGATCGCGAGCTCGAGCGACGGCAACGCGGTTGACTGTCCGAGGTGACTCGCGGCAATCTGATCGGCCGAGATGCCGTTGCGGACATCGGCCCCCTCGGTTCGCTTGCAGTGCACGCCTGTGAGCCATGAGCTCGTGCCACGCGTGTGATCGCCGTTGGCGCCATCATCGAAGGCATCGGCCTGATGCTGCGCGAGGCCGCTGACGACGAGCAGCCGATCGCGATACGGCGCGAGCGGGCTCAGAATCGGTGACAGCTCGAACCCGGTGCCTTCTCCAGCGGGCGTCCAGTAGTTGATGCCAGTGAAGTTCCGCGCCACACCATTGGGCAGATAAATGAACCCAAGCCGGCGCACCGGGTTGGCAGCCGTTTGCGCCAGCGCCGTGGCCGCCGGGACCATCGCGTCGAGCAATGGCAGCGCGAGCGTCGCACCAACGCCGCGCAGGAACGTTCGTCTCGGAAGGGCGCGTTTGGTAATGAACATAGTGATCCCTGTCGGCTCTACGCCCCGCCCGCCTTTCGCGTCTTGAACGGCGGACTCTGCACGATTCCGACGATGAGTGATGACAGCCGATAGTCGTCTCGGGCCGCGTCACGCAGGATGGAGCGGACTGACGGCGCATCGTAATACGCCAACCCACGGCCGAGCGCGTACGTCATCATCTTCTCGGTCAGCGTGGCGACGAAACGGTCGGAACTGAGCAGCACAGTGCGCAGTCCGTCCGGTCCATCGAAGCGTGTCCCGTCAGGCGCCGCACCGCTGGCGTCGATCGGCGCCGACGATTCTCCGAGCGTTCGCCATCGCCCGATCGCATCGAAGTTCTCGAGCGAGAGGCCCAGCGGATCCATCATCGCGTGGCACGATGCGCAGACCGGGTTGGACCGGTGGCGCTCCATCCGCTGACGCATCGGTAGCACGATGCCCGACGTATCGGTGGCGCGGAGCGGCGGCACATTCGGCAACGGCGGGGGCGGTGGCGTGCCGAGCAGGTTTTCCAGAATCCATTTGCCGCGGACAACCGGCGATGTTCGATCGGGATACGAGGTGACGGTCAGTATGCTGCCCTGCCCCAGCAACCCCCGGCGTTTGCTGTCTGGCCCGAGCGTGACCCGCCGGAAATGGTCGCCCTTGATATTCGGGATGCCGTAGTGGTCGGCCAACCGCTCGTTGACAAACGTGTAGTCGGCGCGCAGCAAGTCGAGGGCGCTGCGATTCTCGCGCACGATGCTGTCGAAGAAGAGCTCGGTCTCGCGCCGGAACGACTGCCGCAGGGCGTCGTCGAAATCCGGGAAGACACTCTGGACCGGGACCACGGCGTCCAGGTTTCGGAGGAACAGCCACTGTCCCGCGAAGTTGTTGACGAAGGCGACGGCACGCGCGTCTGCCATCATTCGACGCACCTGCGTCGCGAGCACTGCCGGATTACTCAGTTGGCGTTGGGCAGCAAGGTCCAGCAACTCATCATCCGGAACGCTGCTCCACAGGAAGAACGACAGGCGTGAAGCGAGCTCGACGTCGCTGATGGCGTAGATGCTGCCTGCTGCAACACCTGCGGGATCGCGTTCGACGCGCATCAGGAACTCGGGGCTCACGAGCAGCCGCCTCAATGCGTGCTCGATTCCACCATCGAAGCCACCCTGCGCCACGCCTACGCGATAGAACGTCATCAACGGCTCGACGTCGGCGTTTGTCACGTTGCGTCTATAAGCACGTCGCGCCAGCCTCGTCAGGATCGTCTCGGCGCACGCGTCGGCGTCGCTGCCGCGAGACGAACCTGTCCCTCGAAGCCCGGGGGACGGAGTACAGACAAAGATCCGTTTGCGACTCTGACTTTCTCCGGGACCGCTCGGGTTATGAGGACCGCTGATCTCCACGCTCCTCAGGTACACGCCGCGCCGCGTCTCCGGGATGTTCACCCCCGCAGGGAACGGCCGTTCGAACGGCAGCCGAGGCGTTTCGTCGAGCGCTGACACGCTATTGAGGAAGGTGATGACAACGTCCCGCGCGCCGGCCTTCACAGGCACGCGAAGATTCCATGATTCGTCCGCCCGATTGCGCGCCTGTCGCTCACGCGCGCCGGCGCGGACCGTCTGCTGAATCTGTGAGATCCCCGGCCGCTGTGGGGCCTGATTTGCAGGACCAGGCGCTCGGCGCTCGGGACTCGACGCGGATCCCGGCTCCCGGGCCGCCGCTCCCGGGGCTTGTGCCGCGTCGGGCTGCGGCTCTGGATTCTCCGGCGGCTCCACGTTGGCAGCCCCGCCAATGCCAGGAAGCGTGAACAGGCCGACACGTTCACCGTCGACGCTGATCTCGAGACGTTGCTCCTCGGTGTACAGCGGAACGCTCTCGTTCAGATCGCGAGTGAGCCGCGGCCTGAACTCGTACTCGCCATCCATCGGGAAGGTGTAATGAATCAACGTGCCGCCACGCGTGCCGAACGGAAGCCCCGGGAGTTGCTCGTCTTGCGACAAGTCATCCGCGATCCGGAAGAAGTCGATGTTCGGTGCCGGCGTTGGTGTCCCGACCGCGAGCCGGCCGACCTTTTGCGCCGCGGCAAGGTACCGTTCCATCAGCGTCGGCGACATCTTGAGCACGCCGGCGATATTGTCGAATCCGTAACTCACGTCATCGGCGGGCAGCAGCGACGCCACGTCGACGTCGAGATCGAGGATGTCGCGCACGGCGTTCCGATATTCGGCGCGATTCAATCGGTGGAAGGGCTCGGTGCGACCTGGATTGGGATGTGCGGCCGCATTGCGATCGAGCTCACTTTCGAGCCATGACGCAAACGCGTCGTGCGTCACCTTGTCAGGTCGTGGCGCACCAGCAGGCGGCATCAGGCCGGCGCGCATCTTCAACACGACCTTTTCCCACACCGCCGGGTTGGCTCCGACCTGCGTGATATCGAGGTTGTCGAGCGCGATCGGCACAGTGCCGCGCTCTTTCAGACGTTGCGTGTGGCAGGTCAGACAGTACCGATCCAGCAAGGCCTGGTGAGAAGTGGACGCCGATGGAGGTGCAGCTTGCTGAGCCGCGTTCGTCGACCACGCGAGCGGAAGCGCGATAAGACACACGGCCAGAATGCCCGCCGCGGGTGAAACGCGGGCTCGCAACACCATGGGTAATGCTACCGCCTTTCCTCGCCCAGCCGACTTACCAGAATTGGTTGTTCCTTCGGCAAGCGCGTGTCTATACTGCCGGTCGCTTTCCTCTATTTCACGGGGGCATTTATGCGCACACTCATGATTCCAGTCGTTGTGTTGAGCGCGATCGCGTCGATTTCGTGCGGCCCACGCGCCGGCACAATCGATGCCGCTAACAATGCGCTCGGGGCGGCGCAGATCACGTCGATCCAGTTCTCGGGAACGGGCCGTTGGTATCAGTTCGGACAGGCCCCGAATCCGACGCTGCCGTGGCCGCAATTCGACGTCAGCAGTTACACCGCCACGGTGGACTACTCCGCGCCGGCGGCACGCATCCAGATGACTCGACTCCAGACCGTCGAGCCCGATCGCGTTCGCCCGACGCCCCAACCAGCTAGTCCCGATCAGTACGTCAGCGGAACGACGGCATGGAACATGGCGCCGCCGGCGGGTGCGTCAGCTGACGCCGCACCGGTGGCACAGCCGCAGCCGGCCGCTGTCGAAGAGCGAGTCATGGAAATCTGGACGACGCCGCATGGTTTCCTCAAAGCCGCTGCCGCGAATAACGCAACATCGCAGCCGGCTGAAGGCGGCTCCGAAGTCTCCTTCACCGCCGGGAAGAACCGTTACGTGGGAACCATCAACGAGCAGAACGAGGTCGCGGTGGTTCGAACCTGGATCGACAACCCTGTGCTCGGTGACACCGAGGTCCGGTTCAACTACACCGACTACAAGGATTTCAACGGAGTGAGATTCCCGTCGCGCATCGTGCGCGTGCAGGGCGGGCACCCGGTGCTCGATATCGCGGTCTCGTCGGTCACGGCCAACCCCGGCTTGAACGCGACACCACCTGCCGCGGCTCCGGCTGCCGGGCCTGTGGCGGTCACGGTCGACAAGCTGGCCAACGGCGTGTACTACCTGAAGGGTGGAACGCATCATAGCGTCGCCATCGACCAGAAAGATCACATCGTCGTCGTCGAAGGGCCGCAGAACGAGGAGCGATCGCTCGCCGTGATCGCCAAGGTCAAGGAGACGATTCCGAACAAGCCGATCCGCTACTTGATCAACACACACGTGCACTTCGATCACTCGGGCGGACTGCGCACCTACGTCGACGAAGGCGCCACGATCGTCACGCACGAGATGAACAAGCCGTACTACGAACAGGCGTGGGCCGCGCCACACACGCTCAACCCCGATCGCCTGGCGCAGTCGAAGAAGATGCCGATGTTCGAGACGTTCACCGACAAGCACGTGCTGACCGACGGGTCGCGGACGATCGAGATTCACAAGATCGCGGGCGGCGGCCACAACGACGCGTTCGCGATGGTGTACCTGCCGACGGAAAAGATTCTCGTCGAAGGTGATGCGTACACGCCGGCCGCGGCCGATGCGCCACCACCGGCGATGCCGAATCCGTTCTCCGTCAACCTGAACGACAACATTCAGCGCTTGAAGCTGGACGTGCGACAGATTGCTGCACTGCACGGTCCTCGTCTCACAACGATGGCCGACCTCAAGACGGCGATCGGTCAGGGCGCGCCCGCACGGGGAACCAACTAGATCATTGTTGATTTGACGATCTTTGATTGTTGAATAGTTTTTGATTGGTGAATGTTGATTGATGAATGGTTACGCGTCAGGCGGCCATCGAAACCAACAATCGTCAATCACCAACGAATCGACAATCAAAGATCATCAATCAACAATTTGGGAACGATTCTTCGGCCCGGCTCAGAACCTGACCAGCCTATTGATCTTCACGATGAACGCGCGGTTCACCGGTGGCTCCGCCGTGTGCGCGCCGTCGGCGCGCCTCCCTGAGGTGTTCAGGCGGCTTCACTCGCACCGGTAGATCGGCTCGTCAGGCTTCTGGAACTTCGTACAGAACATCCAGCGAGTGGCCTTTTCACCGAGCTTCTTTCCCTCTACCGTGGAAAACCGGTAGTGGATGCCGCCCCAGATGCGGCCCTCGACGACATCATCGGTGAAGTCGCTGAATCTCGCATAGCTCCGCGAGCTATTGGTGACGGTGCTGTCGACGGCGAACGGGATCCTGTCGGTCCCGAAGAACCGCCGCAGGGCGAGCATGGCC
>Ga0068862_100004954_pt1 | contig 11213 bp, 9 predicted proteins | sample KBSSwiS52_FD_66598 | JGI IMG/M metagenome (GOLD analysis project Ga0068862, IMG submission 66598) | Switchgrass rhizosphere microbial communities from Kellogg Biological Station, Michigan, USA - KBS Switchgrass S5-2 | ecosystem: Host-associated > Plants > Roots > Rhizosphere > Soil ... | reverse complement strand
GATAAGAATCGCCACGGAAGAACACGGAAGAACACTGAAAAGGCCACGGAGAAACACGGATGAACACGGATAACAGGGCGCCGAAGAAGTGCACGGCGGCGCCCGGGTAATTGATCGTCAGATCGACTAGGGTGGTTGGTGGGAGACATGTTCTTTTATGCCGCTGAAATACTTATCAGGCGAAGAAGTACGGAAGGGTGACCGCGTCCTGTTTCATGGAGAACCCGGAGAGATTGAATACGTGGTAGACGGGTTCGTCGGTGACCCGGAAATTGACTGGCACATGAGAGAGCACGGTCCAGGTGTCTTGATTCGCGAGCCGAAGTACTTCGGACTCGTGTACACGAGAGGGATCGATGACGAAGACTTGGTGTTCGTTAGCAGGGCGGCTCAGTGACGACAGCGGGTCATGAGTTCACCCGTGCACACGAAATTCTGACCCTCTTGGCTGTTTTGATCCGTGTTCATCCGTGGCAGTTTGATCGGTGCCATCCACGTTCATCCGTGGCCGTGTTGGAGCTCGTCCGTGGCTGAAGGAGCGTCCTGAGCAGCGGTCGGTGGCTGCCACTTCATTGGGACAGTTGAGCTAGCGCACATTCAAAATACCTGTGCAGCTCGCATCTCTTTCAGTACAGTGAGAACGGTACGCGAGTTGACAGCTTCCGTTGAGCCTTCGTGAGGGTCTTCAATACTGTGTCAACGGGGTTACGAGCTCTTCCGCTCCTCTTCTGCGCGTTCACAAGCGCCTCGACGTCCGCCTTCGCGGCCCCGGACAAGATGCCCCGCCGCCAAACGGTCGCGTTCCGGCTCGACACTCCGGACTTCGTCAATCGTTCGATCAAGATTCGATTTGGCAAAGGGACCGCTGCTCGCGTCAGCGAAGTTTCGTCAAACGCGTCAGCGACGGTTCGGCCGGCGGCCGAAGTGCGCGTTGTCAGGCCTTCAACGTGCTACGAAATCCGGTCTGGCGATACCGCGGCCAGGCTCGCGCAACGTTTCACTGGAAACGAGTTCAATCGATACGCGAACTGGTTTCAGATTGTCGACCCCGTGACGGGGGTCTTCGTTGCCAAGTCTCGCTACAACATCATTCAGTCGGGATGGCATGTCTGTGTCGCGACCGACATGTTGAGACTGAGATCCTTACCCGGTAGACAGGCTGCGGTTTTGCCTGGCCTTCCGGTGTTGCCGGCGACACTCATACCGGTAAGAGCCGCCGTGATCGATGCGCGCATGCTGTGGTGGGGAACACCGCTGCTCGTCTTGATCTCCGGGCTGCTGCTCGCGTGGAGCTGGAAGCAGATCGACGAGAGGCGTGCGCGGGTCGACGTGATGAAGCGGTTTGGCAACCGATTCATTTCCGAATTCGAGCGACCACTGTCGCGGAGCGTCGCCAGGCGCCCGATCAAAGCGAGGCTGCGATACGCGCCGGTCCGGCGAAAAGTCGAGATCCTTCTCGCCCCCGCCAACGGGCACACCTACCCGAACCTCGTCGATCATCGAAGAAACGTGGAATACGACGTCGACCGCGTCCTTCATCTCCTTCGACACGAACCGTTCATCGGCGGCGCGCCATACGCAGAAGGGCGATGGGTCGTCATTCCCTGCCGGCTCGAAACCGGCAGGTAGCAGGAAGGTGTCCAGTGAATATTCTTCTTCTCAGTTCGGGCGGCGGCGGCGGAAACATCCTGCGCTCGTTGAAGGCCTTGTTCCGGCGGGACCTGCTCGTCACCCAGAAGAGCGACGCCAGGTACGCGGAGCGACTGCGACGTGCGATCACCACGAAGTTTCTCGACACCAATGAATTCTCGCTGAACGATCTCCCGAAGGAAGAACGGCTGGTGATCGGCGCCGCGACGACCCGGCGCATGGGCTCGATGCACAATCCGGATGTGGCGAGGAAAGCGCTGGACGAGTCGCGGGATGAAGTCGCGTCGCTGCTGAGCCGACATTCCGTCGTCATTGTCATCGGCACCGGCGGCAAAGGCACCGGCGCGGGGACGATCTTTCCACTCGCGCAGATGGCGCGGCAGCAAAAGAAGCTGGTTATCCCGATCTTCGTTCGCCCGTCCTTTGAGCGCCACGAGGTCGAAAAGCGCCGCTACGACCACGCGCTCGCGGTGGCCGAGCAGTTCGACGCCGCGGGGATTCGTCTGATGGAGATCCTCAACGATCGCGGCTACAAAGAGACGGATCCTGAGCCGCAACCGGTCGTCTGGGAGCGCATGAATTCGCCGATCGCGAGAGGTCTTCGCGGTCTGATTTACGTGTTGTGGGATCTGTCGCAGGTCGACCCATCCGATCTGTCCGTGTTGTTTGCCGGTCAGGGCCGGCTGCGAATGGGCTTCTCCGAACTCGATCCGCAGAGCGGTCAGGAGCCCACCGACGATCAGATCCGCGCGGCTGTGCAAGCATGCTGGGAGAATCCGTACGCCGCGTTCGATGGCATCGTCGGGACCTCACTGGTATGCATCCAGGGCCACTGGTCGAACGTCGTTGACGGCAAGATCAAGGGCCAGCTCGCCGCGTTGGCGCTGCGCAAGGGGGGCGACAGCCCGTATAACCCTCTGCACGCGAGAGCGGTGCATGCGCCACGTCCGTGGGGTGTGACTACTCTGTTTGCCGAGTACACCGGCAATCATGCACCTCTCGAGATTGACTGGAGCGCGGAACGTAGAACAGCGGTGCCACTGAGCACCCGCTTGGATCCGGACGAAACAATCACGGAAATCGCCGAAGAGCCCGTGCTGGTGAAAGCGAGCGAGCCTTTGCCGGCCGTCGACGTCCAACCGGCGGAAGCTACTCCGCAGCCGATGAGTCCCGAACCGGCTCCAGCATTCGCCACGTTCTGGGACTTCGCTCGCGCGGTGAATCGGTCAGACCCGGCGGCGCTGAAGCTGGCATCGGACGGCGTCGAAGCTGATATGACGATTGACGGGCGAGAACTCAGAAAACTTCTGGGCACGTTCTGGTTCCGTTCAGTGTTCCCACGCCTGTCACAGCAATGGCAGGACCGCATGCTCAACGTGCTGGTCGATCACGCGATCGTCGCCGATCACGCGATTGCGTTCGGCCGGCGCACGGTGCACCTTCGTGAGATGACACCGGAGGAGCGTCAACGGATGCTGTCCGACCCGGCTCTGCCCGATGCCGTCCGCGCCGATCTCCAGTTTGTTGATGCTGTCGCACGGCACTGGGGCGACGAGGCAATGAAGCGCTTCACCTTCACCGCTGCCGCCCCGGCGGCGGAGACGTCGAGACTCGGCGCGCTGTTGCAACCGTTCCGGCACGGTTGAGCACGGATCGCGCCACCGAGGAGAGCCACGGAAGAACACGGATGAACACGGACCACGAAAAACCACGACCACGGAAAAACATGACCACGGAAAAACACGGATTACACGGATTGTTGGTAAGAGATCAAGAGTTCATTGAATCTGTCCGTGTTCATCCGTGTTCGTCCGTGGCGGAATGATCCGTGTTCATTCCGTGTTCATCCGTGGCTTGTATTGCTCCGTGTTCATCCGTGGTCAACCATTCGCGCCTCCTCCGTGGTTTATGAGCAACGATCCGTGGACCTTGGCTCGTTTTATCGAGGCCCAGTTGCAACCCTTCCGGCACAATTGAGCACCGATCGCCACCGAGGAGAGCCACGGAAGAACACGGATGAACACGGACCACGAAAAACCACGACCACGGAAAAATATACGACCACGGAAGAACACGGATTAACACGGATTGTTGGTAACAGTATTCTTTTCGTGTGGGAGTGTCAGATTTTTTGTGTGCAGGGCGTGTAAAGAGTAATGCGGGTGGGCGCTGTGGGAAACCGCGTTCTGTGCGGTTTTCCAAGTGGCTGTGGACGCGGTCTTGGCGTCCATAGCCACGGCAGCGTCCATGCGCCGCATTTTACGTGGGCCGGACAACAAATCGCTCCTGATACAACACCGCAAACTGCGTCATCGCTTCGCGCCACGGACGAACCGGCATTGTCCACCGGCGCGTGAGATTGCGCAGCGCGAGCCAGAGCAGTTTCGTGGCCGCCTCGTCATTCGGAAAATGGCCACGGGTCTTGATGATTTTGCGCAGTCGGGCATGGACGCTCTCCAGTGCGTTGGTCGTGTAGATCACCCGACGAATCTCCGGGGCGAAGGCGAAGAAAGGAATCACGTGCGTCCAGGCGCGCCGCCACGCGGCCACGACCGTCGGAAACCGAGCGCCCCAGCTGCTGCGTTCAAAGTCCTCGAGCGCGCTGCCGGCGGCGTCGGCGGTCGGCGCGGTGTAGATCGGGCGCAATGCCGCGGCCAACGCGGCTCGTTCTTTCCAGGATGCGTAGTCGAGACTGTGTCGCAGCAGGTGCACGATGCAGGTTTGCAGCGTCGTCCGGGGATAAATCGCCGCCAGTGCCTCGCTCATGCCCTTCAGGCCATCGGTGACCGCGATCAAGATGTCCTGGCATCCACGCGTTTTTAGATCCGTAAAGACCTTCATCCAAAACTTCGCGCCTTCACTGTGCTCGATCCACAGCCCCAAAATGTCGCGCGTCCCATCCGGGAGAATCGCCAGCGCCAGATACACGGCTTTGCTGACCACGGTCGCTTCGTCACGAATCTTGACGCGCAAGGCATCGAAGAACACGACCGGATACATCGGTTCGAGCGGGCGCGTCTGCCACGCGGTCACTTCCGCGACGATCCCATCGGTGACCGTGCTGATCAGGTCGGGCGAGACCTCAATGTGGTACATCTCCGCAAGGAACGCTTGGATCTCCCGGACGGTCATCCCGCGCGCATACAGCGCGAGCACTTTGTCGTCGAATCCGGTGAACCGCCGCTCGTGTTTGCCGATCAGTCGCGGTTCAAACGTCCCCTGCCGATCGCGCGGCACCTCGATCGCGACCGGCCCGTCGTCGGTCAGGACCGTCTTGCCGCTCGTCCCGTTCCGGTGATTGGTCGTCTCGTCGGGCTTCGTGCCGCCGGGCGGATACCCCAGATGATGCGTGAGCTCACTACCCAGCGCTCGTTCGATCAAGGCTTTTTTGAAGCGACGGACGGCGCCGTCGAGCTCCTCAGGGGTAATCGGTCCGTCGCGAACGAACTGATCCAGAATCTCTGCGGGAACAGGTGTCAGTGGTGTTTCTCGTACCAGGGTCTTACGACGAGGTCGGGGCATAGCGGTTCCTCCATGTTATGCCCCACACACAGAATTTCTGACACCCTCCAACACGGATGAGAAATCAGAAGAAAATCCGTGTTCATCCGTGTTCATCCGTGGTCCTTTGTCCGTGTTCATCGGTGGTTACTTCTCAGTGACCTGCCGCACAACCCTTAACAAATTCCCGCCGAGGAACTTCTTGATCCGTGGCTCTGACCATCCGCGCCTGAGCATCGCCTCCGTGAGCATGGGCAGATCGCGGATGTCGCGCATACCGCGTGGAAGCGTCGGACCACCGTCGAAGTCAGAGCCAAGCATGACGTGATCCTCGCCGACGAGGGCAATCGCGCGTTCAACGACTGCCAGCCAATCGTCCGGGGTAAGTTTCATGTCCTCGGGAGCCGACGGTTTGAAGCCGACCATCGGGAACTGCGGCGCGGCGATCTTGTCGAGCTCCTCGAGTGTCATCTTCGATTCCTTCTGGCCGATGTCGGTAGTGTCCCAGAACGGCTTGCCGGCGTGTTCCGTGTTCCACTTGAACACCTTGACGTTGTGGAACTCATTCCCGATCTGGAATCCCATGACGCCGCCCTTCGCGGCGAGCTTTTTCAGAAGGTCATCCGGTATGAGACGCGGGATGTTGTTGATGCTGCGAAGGCCGTGATGGGTGGCGAGGATTGGATCGGCGCTGACGTCGATCGCCTGTGAGATCGTTTCGTCTGACCCGTGCGAGATGTTGATGACCATGCCGAGCCGGTTCGCCTCGCGAATCACCGCCCGGCCGCGATCGTTGAGGCCGTGCCACTTCGGCGCCGCGCAGCAGGAGTCGGCGAAGTTGTTCGCCCAGTTGTGCGCGGGGAGCTGAAACGAACGAAGGCCGAGGCGATACAAGTCGCGCAGGATCGCCGGATCGCCATCGAGGTCGAAACCGCCCTCGAGATCCATGAAGGCGGCAATTTTTCCGGTCGCGCTGATGCGTTCGACGTCGGTAGCAGTGAACGCCAGCTGAATCCTGTCTTGGTTCTTCTCCAGCTGGTCGTAGGCGGCATCGATCAGCCGCAGCGTCTGCTTCGTCTCGAGACGAGCCGGGTAGTACTGCTCGGTCACGAACAGCGAAAAGAACATCGCGTCGAGACCGCCTTCCTTGGCCCGCGCCAGATCGAACTGGCCGTCGTCGACACGCTGGCCCATGTCGCCGCCGTGATAGAACTGCCGATCGACGACGTGAACGTGGGCGTCGAAGACGAGCGCGTCACGATGGACGGCGGCGGCGCGATTCGAAATCTGCGGTGAGCCAGCCAGGAGCAGGGCGAGCGTAATGAGGACAGTCGCGAGCCGCATGGTGACTCAGGATCGAGCGTGCTGTGGCTGCTGAGGGGCTTTGTACTGCACCGACAGGTGTGGAGTCTCCAGCCTCTTTTGTCGTTCAAGGCGGGACGTCAGACAGCTTTCGAGCATTCCGCTGACGAGCAGCGTGCGTTCGACAGGATAGGGAGCCTTTCCTGTCTCGAACAACTCCTCGATCTTCCGAACGAGACACGCCGAGTAGGTGACGTTTGGTTCCGGCGACAGAAAGAACTGCGTCGATTGCACGCCCGCGCCTTTGACGCGCGCGGCAAAGGTGAAATCCTTTACCGCTCCGTTCAGCATCAGCAGCGTTGCCTTCAGTCCATCGCGGTATTCGATGAAATACGCGGCCGGCGTCTTCACCAGTTTCGGCAGTTCCCCTTTGCCGACCAGATCCTCCGTTCGTCCGTCGACCAGTGTCTGTCCCTGGGGTGTGTCGCTTCTCGAGAGCGCGGCGCTCAACAGCTCTTTCGAGTAGCGCCCCTCCTCGCCCGCCTTCCACACGGCATCGCCTTCGATCATCTGCACAGCGGCAACACCGGACTCCCCCCCTTTGCGGCGTTCGAGCATGCACTGCATGGCTTCGAACCCGTGAAAATCCGACACGTCGGGGCCGCCGTAACCCACCATCAGCGCGCTCTCGATGTCACTATTCAGGGGCAACTCGAGATCAGGCAGCCGCCACGTCACCGGAAGTGATGAACCGGCGAGCATCGGGAACTTCAGCCGCTTCGAGGCGTCGACCATCCATTTCGCCTGCTCAAAGCTGTAGGACAGGTGCTTGTCGTTGTAGAGGGGCACGGCAACGCCGTCCTTCTCGAAGACCTCGACACACTGCTTCACGAATTCGTACCGCGGGTAGAGAACCTGCCCCTTGTCGTTCCGCTTGTAGTCGCCGTGTTCGCCGATCACAAGCACGGCGTCGACTGCGAGTTTGCTCCCGCCACAACGCAGTGTCTCCGCGATCGTCGGGTAAACCTGAAAGTCGAATTCCTTCGCCCGCTCGGTGCTCTGGTCGTTCTGCGGCTTCTGGTCGACGTAGAGCGACACCACCTTCATGTCCGGCTTGTGCCACGCACCATCCCGCGGGTAGCCGACAAGGAACCGATCCCCGATGTGCTGGGCGTGTGAGAGGTACCGGTATACGGTTGCGACAATGGCGATGCGCTTCATGATTACTCCAAGGGGCTTCGCCCCTCGGACTCCCCTGCACGCTCGTTCGCCAAGCGGCTCATAACTGTTTTGGGAAACCTAGCCATTAATCTGTTTCTTGCCGGGATGCGATCCGTGTCAATCCGTGTTGGTCCGTGGCTTATGTTCTCCAAAAGGTCGAGGCTTTCGGAGCTTGATACGCGATCGCCAGGTGCGGCGTGTCGTAACGTGCCTGTTGCTTGAAGAGACTCTCCACACCCGCGGCCGTCAACCCGGTGGTCAACAGCGTGCGCTCAGCGGGGTACGTTTCCTTTCCGGTGAGATACATCTGTTCGAAGTTGTTCACGAGGGGACTGAAGAAGTTCGCGAGACTCGTGCGCCCAGGCGGCATCGGCAGATACATCTGCGTTGAGAAAATGCCCGGTTGGCCGTCAACTCGCGCCGCGAAGTTGAAGTCTTCGATCAGGCCGTGCAGCAGGATCATCGAGCACATCAGTCCGTCCTGATGTTCGTAACGGTATGCGACCGGGTCCTTCACTAGTGTCCGCATCTCGTCGACCGTCGGCATGAGGTGATTGAATCCGGCGCGCGCGGGCTTGAGCGTATGACTCCGGCAAAGCGACGCCTCGAACAAGTCCTTCGGCCACACCCCCTCCTGGTGCGCCTTCCAGAAGGTTTCACCGCGATAGGCCTGCACCCATTTGACGCCGGTCTCTCCGCCACGCCGGCGTTCCACCATGCACTGCAGCGTTTCGAGACCGTGGAAATCGTAACTGTCGACCCCGCCGTAACAAATGCACATGGCTTCGCGGACCCGCGCGCCAAGGGGCATCTCGAGCGAAGGCGTCCGCCACGTGACCGGCAAGCTCGAACCGGCCATCAACGGAAATCCCATGCGGCGCGACGTGTCGTACATCTCCTTCGCCCATTCCCAGTTCCACGACAGATGCTTGTCGTTGAACACAGGAACGGAGCGGCCGCTATCCTCGAAGACCTTCACGATCTGCTTGAAGAATTCGTACCTCGGGTACTTCGTCTGGCCTTTCTCGTTTCTCGGATAGCGTCCATGTTCCCCAATCAGAATCACGCCATCGACGGCGAGCTTCGAGCCGCCCAGCGTCAACGCTTCCGCGATCGTCGGATACAGCTTCATCGCCGGAAACTGCTGCAACCGGCTCTTGCTCACATCGTCTTCGCGGATTTGATCGATGTAGATCGAGACGAGGTCCATTGGTGGGTGATGCCATGTCCCGTTCCAGCCATAGCCTTCGAGGAACCGGTCGACGATATGCTGCGCGTGCGAGTACTTGAAGTATGTCGTGCAGATGGCCGACAGCCTCGGCCGCGCGGGACGTCGCTGCGCACGCAGCGCGATCGGCGCGGCAGCCATGCTGGCGAGTAATTCGCGTCGGGAAATCTTCATAAAGCCTCGCCGAGTTTTTGGCTCCCGTTTCTCCCGTTTCTTCTGTTAATTCGCCACCCGCGATGGCGCGTGAATCGTGACACCCTTCCGCTTCGTCGAGACCGATATCTTCTCACTCGGCTTGGCGCCATCAGGCAAAGCGTATTTGATCTCGTACTGATGCAACAATTCCTCCGCCACCTGTTCAATCGCTTTTGCGTGCGTCGTCGCAATCACCTGATCGTGCCGGCCACCTGAGTCCTTGGCGCCGTCACCCAGCACCTGATTGAGCGCGAACTGGCCGTCGGTCAGCTCCTGGTCGCGCAACTGGCCCTGTTGAACCGAGACCGCATCGGTCCCTCTGACCTGCGTCGGAGCGGAACCCTGCGCACCGGCGGCGGAGACTGCATACAGGACCGCGCCGCTCTTGCGGAGAGCGTCGCGCACGTCATTGCCGTTGAGTGTAGTCGGTCCTTCCCCGCCGAGACGCATCACCACGATGGCAGGACGCCTGTCCTCGTGTTGAACTTCCTTGGTCGCCTCCAGGATCGCTTCCAGCAACTGCGCCGAGCCGGTTTCCCGGCCCCGTGGACCGAGACGCTTGAGCGCTGCGCTCAGCTCGCTCCCCTCATGGGAGAAATCGATTAGCTTCTCCGGCTGCACGATGACCGAGTACAGAGCGAACTCGGCGTGGCCGAGCAGCTTCTGCATGAAACGTCCGGTGCCGAGTTGAAAGGCGCCGGTTCCCTGATCGGCGACCAGAAGAGCGATGCGCAAAGGAATCTCCGCCGGGGCCACGTTGACGATCGCGCTTACCTTGCCGCCGTCCTTGACTTCGAAGTCAGCGGCCTGCAGGTCGGTGACCGCCGCGCCGTTTTTGTCGGTCACCGAGACGTAGATCGTGCGGGTCTGTCTCGCGATCGGCTGCCCATCACGCGGAAGAGGCGAACGAACACTGGACGCGCCAGCAACCGCAGCCATGGCAAAAACCGCAGCGATTGACGCGGTCAACGGGTGTGGCATAGATACCTCGGCGCGTCAGTATAATCGACCTGCGAGAGGGACCATACATGACCAGTTCTCTGAGCCGACGCAAATTTCTCGAAATATCAGCCTGTGCCTCAGCGATGAGTGGAATTCCGTCAATTGATTCACTTCCGCCTGAAGGCGGCAACTACAGAAGTGAAGCGGCCGAACAGGCAGCATCTGCTGACGCGTGGTTCGGTGGGCCGACCGCCGGGCGCTCCGTCGTTCGCGCCAGCCAGGCGATGGTGGCAACGAGTCAGCCGCTCGCGTCGCAGGTCGGCATCGAGATCCTGAAGCGTGGCGGCAACGCCGTCGACGCCGCGATTGCGGTTGCCGCGATGCTCAACGTCACTGAACCAAACATGACCGGCATCGGCGGCGACTGCTTCGCGATGATCTACTCGCCGAAGACGAAAAAAATCGAAGCGCTGAATGCAAGCGGACGATGTCCGCGCGCGCTGACACTGGATCACTTCACGTCGCGCAAAATTCAGCAGATGCCGCTGAGCGGCATGGACACGATTACGGTGCCGGGCGCATTTGACGGCTGGCTCACCGTGCTCGAGAAATACGGGACGATGAAGTTCGCCGACCTCATGGCGCCGGCAATCTCTTATGCCGAGAACGGCTTTCCGGTGGCGGAGAAGATCGCGGCGGACTGGGAACCGGAGGTTGGAAAACTGAAGCAGGACGCGGCAGCCGCCGCGACATACCTCGTCAACGGTGGCGCGCCGCGGCCGGGGACGGTCTTTGCGCAGAAGAATCTTGCAAAGACGTTTCGCGCGCTCGTGAAAGGCGGGCGCGACGCGTTCTATCGCGGAGAGATCGCGAAAGCGATCGTCGATTATTGCCAGAAGAACGGCGGCTTCCTGTCGATGGAGGATTTCGCGGCCCAGAAATCGAACTGGGTCGAGCCGATTTCGACGACCTATCGCGGCCACACGTTGTACGAGCTGCCGCCGAACAACCAGGGGCTCACCGCCCTGATCATCCTGAACATCCTCGAAGGTCTCGATCTGAAGGGCATGCGCGGCGACGCCGTGCTCTACTATCACACGCTCGTCGAAGCCACGAAGATTGCGTTCGCCGATCGCAATCGTTACATCGCCGATCCGGCGTTCGCGAAAGTCCC
>Ga0068862_100004950_pt1 | contig 11216 bp, 6 predicted proteins | sample KBSSwiS52_FD_66598 | JGI IMG/M metagenome (GOLD analysis project Ga0068862, IMG submission 66598) | Switchgrass rhizosphere microbial communities from Kellogg Biological Station, Michigan, USA - KBS Switchgrass S5-2 | ecosystem: Host-associated > Plants > Roots > Rhizosphere > Soil ... | reverse complement strand
GCACGTTCAGCCCAGGGATCGTCCTGACTGAAACTCTGCGCGACCCAGAACCGGGCGGCGAGCTCATCGCGATGAACCGTGTCGTCAACGACCCGCTCTTTAACATAGGCTAGTCCGACCCGCTCGATCCACGGCGCGGTCCGCTCGAGATAGCGGGCTTCCTCGCGGTAGAGCTGGACGAAGGCGGCGGCGATGTGGATCGCCTCCTGCTCGGTCGCAACCTTGCACAGCAGATCGGTAACGCGCACCGTGATGCCGCCATTGCCGCCGATGTGCAGCTCATAGCCGCTGTCGACGCAGATCACGCCGAAGTCCTTGATCGTCGCTTCGGCACAATTGCGCGGGCAGCCCGAGACCGCGATCTTGAACTTGTGCGGCATCCACGAGCCCCAGGTCATCCGCTCGATCTTGACGCCGAGCCCGGTCGAATCCTGCGTCCCGAAGCGACACCACTCTGAACCGATGCAGGTCTTCACCGTACGCAAGGACTTGCCGTAGGCATGGCCCGAGACCATCCCGGCGGCGTTGAGATCGGCCCAGACGGCAGGCAGGTCCTCCTTCTTGATCCCGAAGATGTCGAGCCGCTGGCCGCCTGTCACCTTGACCATCGGCGCATTGAATTTCTCCACCACGTCGGCGATCGCGCGCAGCTCGCGCGGGTTGGTGAGGCCGCCCCACATGCGCGGGACCACTGAATAAGTGCCGTCCTTCTGGATGTTGGCGTGCATCCGCTCGTTGACGAAGCGGCTTCTCTGGTCGTCGACATACTCGCCGGGCCAGGCGCACAGCAGGTAGTAGTTGAGCGCGGGGCGGCACGAGGCACAGCCGTCGGGCGTCGACCAGTGCAGCTCCTGCATCACCTGCGGGATCGCCTTGAGGCTCTTTTCCAGGATCAGCCGGCGCACGTCGTCGTGGCCGAAGCTGGTGCACTTGCAGAGCGTCTTTACCTCGCGGGCGCCACCGTAATCCTCGCCCATCGTCAGGCTGAGCAAAGACTCGACTAGTCCGGTGCACGACCCGCAGCTGGCCGAGGCCTTGCAAGTGGAGCGCACCGCGTCGAGCGAGCAGGCACCGGCGAGGATCGAGTTGACCACGGTGGCTTTGGAAACGCCGTTGCACCCGCAAATCTCGGCCTCGTCCGAGAGGGCGGCAACGGCGGCGTTAGGGTCCGCGAGGGCACCCCCGCTGGCGAAGGCCTGGCCGAAGATCAGCCCTTCGCGGATGTCGGCGACGCTCTCGCCCTTCTTGAGCAGATCGAAGTACCACGAGCCGTCGGCGGTATCGCCGTAGAGCACCGCGCCGACCAGCTTGTCGTCCTTCAGGACCACCCGCTTGTACACGCCGCGCGCGGCATCGCGCATGACGATGTCCTCGCAGCCTTCGCCGCCCGAGAAGTCCCCGGCGGAGAACAAGTCGATCCCCGACACCTTGAGCTTGGTCGACGTGACCGAGCCGGTGTAGCCCGAAGGCGCATCGGTAACGGCATCGGCCAGCGCCCGGCACATCTCCCACAGCGGTGCCACGAGGCCGTAGCATAGGCCCCGGTGCTGCACGCATTCACCCACCGCCAGCACGTCGGGATCGGAGGTGACCATGTGGTCGTCCACGAGTATGCCGCGCTCGCACTCAAGCCCGGCCAACTGCGCGAGCCCCGTCGCGGGCCGGATGCCGGCCGCCATGACGACGATGTCCGCCTTGACCTTGGCGCCGTCCTCCAGCTCGATGCCGACGACCTTACCCTCGACGCCGTGGATGGCCTTGGTGTTGGCGCCCGTAAGGATCGTCTGGCCGCGCCGCTCCAGCTCGGTCTTGAGCAGCCAGCCCGCCGCCTCGTCGAGCTGGCGCTCCATCAGCGTCGGCATCAGGTGGACGACCGTGACCTTCATGCCGCGCAGCGAGAGGCCATGCGCCGCCTCCAGCCCGAGCAAGCCGCCGCCGATCACCACGGCGTCCCCGCCCTTGTCGGCCGCGGCGAGCATCTTGTCGACATCGTCGAGATCCCGGAAGGTGACGACGCCATCCAGGTCGTGCCCGGGAATCGGGATGATGAACGGGTCCGACCCGGTCGCGATCAGCAGCTTGTCGTACGGCTCGACCCGGCCCGAGCCGGAAACCACGCACTTGTGCTTGCGGTCGATGTGGTCGATCCGCTCGCCCGAGACGAGATTGATCCCGTTCGCCTCGTACCATTCGGCGGCGTTGATCACGATCTCGTCGAAGCTCTTGTCGCCCGCCAGGACAGGCGAGAGCATGATGCGGTTGTAGTTCACCCGTGGCTCGGCGCCGAAGATGGTGACGTGGAACCGACCCGGATCGCGCGCGAGGATTTCCTCCACCGCGCGACAGCCGGCCATGCCGTTGCCGATCACCACGAGCCGCTCGCGCTCGCCGGCGCGGGCCTCCCCGTTCTCGAAGTTCATCGGTGCATTCACGTCACGTCTCCGTCTCGGACGCGCACAACGAAAAGCCGCCAGGGTCTCCGGGTGGAGACTCGGGCGGCTTCTTTGCCACACGTCTGTCAGTTGGTCGGCGAGGCGCTGGGTCGTCCTTCATCGGACGAGCGCTCGATCGCTTGGCGTTATAATACCCGATTCGCGGCCGTTCGGGCAAGGCTTTTTTGCGGTGCAGCACGTCGCCCCGGTGCCTGCCCGGAACGACCTGCCCGATCAGTAGGCGAACTCTGCCTGCAACCAGAAGATCTCCTTGTCGGAGGTCCGGGCATTGGCCGCGTCGTAGTTGGCGTACTTGGCGAGGATTGCGAACTGGTTCAGCCTGAAGCCCAGTTGCGCATCCCACTCGGTGCCGAATTCGATGTCGCCCTTGTCGCTGTCGAACTGATGGTAGGCCACCTGTGCATTGAGGCCGGGAAGCGCCTTCACCCCTTTGAACGTGTAGCCCACCGAGCCCCAGGCATCCTCCAGTCCGGCAGCGGGCGTCGTCAGGAATACGTCGGCCCAGCCGTTGAACTTGTGGAGCGTGGCGAACGGGGTTTGCACCGAGAAGCCGTTGTCGGAGCCGAGCAGCTCCCAGCCACCGCCCACCCGCAGGCCCGAGAATGTCGCGCCACCCTCGGCATAGACGTAGTCGGCATCATAGTCGCGCGGGGAGGCCTGCCAGTCGGACTGGCGGGCATACGAGGCGGTCAGGTCGATCTTCACCTTGGGCGAGACCGGCAGGACGGTCGTAGCGCGCAGGCCGAAAGTCTTGCTGGAATTGGCGATCTGGATCGGATCGTTGAAGTCGATCAGGTAGGCGAAACCCTTCACCTGCACCGGCCCGGCCTTCACCCCGCCGCCCAGGAACCAGAAGTTGCCGTCGTAGGCCTGGCGCGGCCCGGCATCCTCGCCGAAGATCGTGCGGTCGCTCCACGAATAGGTGGCGTCCAGCATCAGCGGGCCGACCTTGGCCTCGCCACGCACCGCGTCGAAAGTCTGTTCGTTCTGACGCCAGCCGACCGAGCCGACGAAGCGCTGGTCGTCGAGATTGATGCGCTGGCGGCCGATCGTGACGCCGGAGCCGTTGACCTTGTACGAAAGCTGCAGGCGGTTGAGCTCCACATTCTGCGGATCGGGAACCACCGAATAACCGGGGCGGCGCTGGCTGCTGCCGGGATTCGGGAAGGGGAAAGCGTTGTAGTTGTTGTCGATCGCCAGAGTGCCCTCGCCATCGGCGAGCAGTGAGAGGTGGTTCAGCTTGAACTCGGCCCCGGCGCGCAGCCGCATCGTGACCGCGTCGGCATCGAGCCCGAGCGTGTCCTGATCGACATGCTCATAGCGCAGGCGGCCCTCGATAATCGGGTCGATGGTGAGCGTATCGCTCACCTTCACCGGATCGCCCGGCTTGGCGAAAGCGGGCGCCGCCACGGCGATCGCGGACGCGGCGACGGTCAGAGTCAACAAGGTCTTCATATGCACGGCCTCCCTCAAGGCGGGCGACATCTCGCTCCGCCAGGTCATGAATGAGCTGGATGCGCGGGCCCCCGTGCCCGCGAATGTTCGATTGCCTCGCCCGCGGACGGCCTTGCCCGCGGCGGCTGTGTCGTGAGGCCGGCCCCGTCACCGCCCGCCCCTGGAGAATTCCCGGGCGCGAGGATGTTCGGGTTTCGGCTAGACCCCTGTCAGGCAGCCCTCGCGGCCGGCCCGTGGTCGTATTCCGCCAGGAAGTGCAGCACCTCCTGCCGGTACTGGTAGAACGTGGGATCCTCCAGCAGCGCCTTGCGGTCGCGCGGGCGCGGCAAGTCGACCTTCAGGATCTTGCCGATGGTGGCGTTCGGCCCGTTGGTCATCATCACCACGCGGTCGGCCAGCAGGATCGCCTCGTCGACGTCGTGCGTCACCATGATCGCGGTCACCTTGGTGCGGTTCCAGGTTTCGACCAGCACGTCCTGCAGGTCCCAACGGGTGAGGCTGTCGAGCATTCCGAAAGGCTCATCCAGCAGCAGCAGCCGGGGGCTGAGCGCGAAGGCGCGGGCGATGCCGACGCGCTGGCGCATCCCGTTCGACATTTCGGCCGCCAGCTTGTCGCGCGCATCGGCCAAGCCCACCCGGTCGAGGTAGTAGTCGACGATGTCGCGACGCTCGGCACGGCTGGCGTGGGGATAGACGCGCTCCACGCCGAGCGCCACGTTCTGCCGGGCCGTGAGCCAGGGCATCAGGCTCGGCGCCTGGAACACCACCGCCTTGTCCGGGCCGGCCGCGCTGATCTCGCGGTTGTCGAGGACGATGCCGCCCGAGCTGATCGCGTTCAGCCCTGCGGCCATCGTCAGCACGGTGGACTTGCCGCAGCCGGAGTGGCCGATCAGCGACACGAACTCGCCCTTGTCCATCAGCAGGTTGAAGTCCTCGACCACCGTCAGCGGGCCCTTGGGCGTGGGGTAGACCTTGTGAAGCTTGAAGAACTCCACGTAGCGCCGCTCGACCGCAGACCTGGCGGCGTCGCGGTAGGCCTTGGGCAAGGCCGCGTCGGTGACGGCGAACAGGTCGATCGGGGTGACGGTGGGCAGAGCCACCGCGCTGTCCCCGCCGCTGCCACCCTCGTTGAGCATGCCGAGATAGCCGACGATCTCGCGCCGCAGAGCCTGGAAGTGCGCGTCGTCGTTCACCGCCTCGCGGTCGCGCGGGCGCGGGACGTCGACCTTGAACACGCGGCCGATCCGCGCCGCCGGGGCGGGCGTTAGGATCGCGACCCGATCCGCCAGCAGCAGTGCCTCGTCGACGTCGTTGGTGACAAGGATGATCGTGCGCTTCTCCTCCTTGCGGATGCGTTCGATCTCGTCCTGCAACTTCGCCCGGGTCAGCGCGTCGAGCGCGGAGAGCGGCTCGTCCAGCAGCAGGATCTCCGGCTCCATCGCCAGCGCCCGTGCCACCGCGACGCGCTGGCGCATACCGCCCGAAAGCTGCGCCGGCTTGCGGTCCATGGCATGGCCGAGACCGACCAGCCTGACCTTCTGCTCCACCAGCGCCGCACGCTCGGCGGGGCTGCGATCCCGATGGACGGCATCCACCGCCAGCGCGACGTTCTGCTTCACCGTCAGCCACGGGAACAGCGAGTAGGACTGGAACACCAGCCCACGATCCTTGCCCGGACCGTCGATCGGCTTGCCGTGCAGCAGGATGTCCCCGGCGTCCGGCTCGATCAGTCCGGCGATGGCGGAGATCAGCGTGGTCTTGCCGGCACCCGAGAAGCCGAGGATGGCGACGAACTCGCCCTCCTCCACCTCGAGGTCGACGCCGTCGAGCACTTGCGTCACGGTTCCGGTCTTGCCGGCGTAGCGCTTGGTGACGCCCTGGAGCGAGAGGATCGTGGCCATGGTCCGGGTTCCCTTGAGGTCGCTGCGATCAGATGGCGTGGTTGCGGCTGGCAAGCGTCTGCAGGAGCATCATCAGGCGATCGAGAAGGAAGCCGATCAGGCCGATGACGATCACGGCGAACATGATCCGCGCCAGGCTCTGCGAGCTGCCGTTCTGGAATTCATCCCAGACGAACTTGCCCAGGCCCGGGTTCTGCGCCAGCATTTCGGCCGCGATCAGCACCATCCAGCCCACGCCCAGCGACAGGCGCATGCCGGTGAAGATGTAGGGCAGCGAACTGGGCAGCACGAGCTTGGTCAGCCGCGCGAACCAGCCGAGTTTGAGCACGCGACCGACGTTGAGCAAGTCCTTGTCGATCGAGGCGGTCCCGACGGCGGTGTTGATGAGCGTAGGCCACAGCGAGCACAGCATCACCACGATCGCCGAGATCAAGAAGCTTTTCGCCAGCATCGGATCGGCACTGGTGATCGTTGCCGAAACGACCATCGTCACGATCGGCAGCCAAGCCAGCGGACTGACCGGCTTCATGATCTGGACCAGTGGATTGATCGCGGCGTTGAACAGCGGCGACAGACCGGCCGCCAGGCCGAGCGGCACCGCGACGACACTGGCCAGCAAGAAGCCCAGGGCCACCGTCTTGAGCGAAGTGAACACCTGGTCCACGAACGTCGGCGAGCCGGAATAGTCGAACGCGGTGGCCTGCGTCCCGGCGGCGATGCGGGCGTCCTGGTCGGCGTAGAACGCCGCCTTGGCCGCATTCGACGCCTGCCACTCCTCGAACAGGGAAACGCCCTGGCCGGCGACCTCGACCGGCCCGGGAAGCGCGCCGAGCGAAGTGTCGACCCTGGGCGCCAGCACCGCCCAAAGGCCCAGGAAGACCACGATCCCGAGCAAGGGCGCGAGAAGGGTGCGCCCCAGCCGGGCACCATGCCCGGCGAGCGGCGACGACCTGCGCGCCGGCGACGGTGCCGGCCCGGGCGCGACGGCCTCGTTCGGCGGCGCGACCGGCTGGGCAGGTTCGGCGATATTCGCAAAGGCTGTGGCCATCGGTAGTCTCCTGGGGTCTCTGGTCAGCCGCCGGTCACGCCGGAGGCGGTGACCTTCTGGCCCTTGTGCAGGCCGATCTTGAGCGAGTTGATGTACGCGTTGGGCTGGTGCCCGTCGTACGGAACATGATCGATGAAGCCGTTATCGACCGGCTTGAAGCCATCGGTCTGCGGAATGGCGGCGGCCGGGACCGTACCCTTGTCCGCCAGCGCCTTGATCGCCGCGAGGTACAGGTCCGGCCGGTAGACCGCCTTGGCCTGCGCGACGTACCAGGCATCGTCGTGATCCTCGGGGATCTGGCCCCATCGGCGCATCTGGGTCATGTACCAGATGGCGTCGGAATAGAACGGATAGCCGGCGTAGTTGTCGAAGAAGATGTTGAAGCCGGCCGCGTCGCGGGTATCGCCGGGCGCGAACGTGAACTTGCCGGTCATCGAGGCGGCGATCACCTTCTCGTCGGCACCGACGTAGTTCGAGCGGCTCAGGATCTTCACGGCCTCGGCGCGGTTCTTGCCGCCATCGGCGTCGAGCCATTGCTGCGCCTTGATGACCGCGCGCAGCAGGGCAGCGGTGGTCGCGGGGTACTTGTCCGCGAAGTCCTTGCGCAGGCCGAGCACCTTTTCGGGATTGTTGTGCCAGATCTGATCGTCGGTGACGACCGGCACGCCGATCTTCTTCTGCACCGCGGCCTGGTTCCAGGGCTCACCGACACAGTAGCCGTCGATGGTCCCCGCCTCCAGCGTCGCGGGCATCTGCGGCGGCGGCGTGACCGACAGCTGCACGTCGGCGCCCGTGGTGCCCGCCACGTCTCCGGGCAGGTAGAAACCGGGGTTCAAGCCGCCAGCCGCCAGCCAATAGCGCAGTTCGTAGTTGTGCGTGGAGACCGGGAACACCATGCCCATCTTGAAGGGCTTGCCCTGCTGCTTGTAGCTCGCGACCACCGGAGCCAGCGCCGCGGCGCTGATCGGGTGGGTCGGCTTGCCGTCCGCGCCCTTGGGCAGCGAGGGCTCGATCATGCCGTAGACCTTGTTCGACAGCGTGATCGCGTTGCCGTTGAGGTCGAGGCTGAGCGGCGCGATCAGTTCGGCCTTGGTGCCCAGGCCGAGCGTCGCCGCGATCGGCTGCCCGGCCAGCATGTGCGCACCGTCGAGCTGGCCACCGATCACGCCGTCGAGCAGGACCTTCCAGTTCGCCTGCGGCTCCAGCGTGACGTTCAGGCCCTCCGCGGCGAAGAAGCCCTTCTCCTTGGCGATCGCGAGCGGCGCCATGTCGGTCAGCTTGATGAAGCCCAGCTTCAGGTTGGGCTTCTCGATTCCGTTGGCCGATGCGGCCGGCGCCTCGCCCGAAGGCGCGCCCTTGCCGCAGCCCGCCAGCGCCACGCTGACCATCAGCGCAGCCAGGACAGCCCTGCGCTTCACTCCGTTCCCCCCGAACTCAACCATCTGCATTCGATCCCCGAGCCATGCGACAAACGCGAAAAAGCCGCCAAAGCCGAGGTCCGAAAGGACCAAGCCGAGGCGGCGACGTTGCCACGAATTGTTGAAGTCTGTGCAGTGCGTTCCAGGGGCTTCCCGTCCTTGGGAGCCGACGAACTGCGACGGCGCATCAATACGCGATTCGCATTCGCGTGGTAAAGGACTTTTTTCGCAAGTGCGGTAAGGCGCGCGTCCTCGACATCACCAGGCGTTGAAATATTTTGGTAATTTCCTGGCGAGAATATCGCAGCGGGCAGACCATCGGCTTCGCGGCGATGGCGAAATCGGCGAACGGATCGGCACTGTGGACGCGAAGCGTGGCCTTACGGCAAGCTCTTCAGGTATTTCTCCAGATGGTGCGGATCGAACACCATGCCGTCAAAGAAGCGGTTCGCCTCCATCACCATCGCACCCTGCTGGGTGCCGACGACGGTTCGGTCGCGGATGCTGCCTTCCACCTTGGAGCTGGCGCCGGGAAGCGGTTCGCCGCTGCCGATCAGGGCCGAGCGGTAAACATCCGGCCGGAACACCCGCGCCGCCCTGCGCGCCTCCTCGACATCGAACGGCGTGTGATCCCACCGCACCATCTGGGTGTAAAGCCACTCCGCCTGGCTGACCCAGGGGAAATTCGCCGCCTCCCGGTACTGGAACATGAAGTCCGGGTAATGCACCAGCGCCCCGTCGCGGGCGAGCAGCAGGCGGTCGGCGATGGCACGGCGGATCAATTCCGACGAACCGTCGAGATACTGGGGCCGCGCCAGAATCCCGGCGTTGACCTCCCAATTCTGCGGATCGACGAAGTTGCGACCCGCCCGGCACAAGGCCCGGATCAGGGGACGCACCGCGTCCATCTTCTCGTCGAGCACGCGCTCACGCAGCGCCAGCACCTTTTCCACGCCGCGCCGCCAGATCTGCGCGGTGGCCAGAACGATCTCGCCCGCGCCCTGCTCCACCGCGACGCTGTTCCAGGGCTCGCCGACGCAGATGCCGTCGACCTCACCCGCCGCCAGCGCGTCGGCGCAGAACGGCGGCGCCACGGTAACAATCTCGACGTCCTTGTCGGGACGGATGCCGCAAGCCGCCAACCAGTAGCGCAGCATGTAGTTGTGGCTGGAATAGCGGTGGACGACGCCGAAGCGCAGCGGATCGCCCGCCGCCAGCCGCTCGTCGGCGATCGTGCGCAGCGCGGCACCGGCCTGCGCGGCATCGCCCATCGTCCCTTCTGGCCGCAGGCGCCGCGCGTATTCCGGCCGCAGCGTGATGGCATTGCCGTTGAGGCCCAGCACGAAGGGCACCGAGAGCGGCTGCGCCGGCCTGCCGCGCCCCAGGGTCGTCGCGATGGCGAGCGGCGCCACCATGTGCGCCGCGTCGGAATGACCGTAGAGAAGCCGGTCGAGCACGGTCGCCCAGCTGACGTCCCTGACCAGCCGCAGCGAGACGCCTTCCTCCTCCGCGAAGCCGTGCTCGTGCGCCAGGATCGGCAGGCAGGCATCCACCAGCGGGAGGAAGCCGATGGTCAACTCGTGCGGCACTCTCAGTGTCCTCCCATCAGGCGATGCGCAGTGATGATCGCCTCGGCGATGTCGGCAATACGCTTGCCCTGGTTCATCGCCGCGCTACGCATTTCCGCATAGGCCTTGGGTTCGGGCAAGCCCCGGCTGTCCATCAGGATGCGCTTGGCCTTGTCGATGGTCTCGCGCTCGGCCAGCTTGCCCTTGGCGTCTGCCAGGTCCCTCTGCAGGCGGGCAAAGGCATTGAAGCGCATCACCGCCAGGTCGAGGATCGGCTTGATCCGGTTGGCGGCCAGCCCGTCCACCACATAGGACGAGACGCCTGCCTCCACTGACGCCGCAATCGATTCGTTGTCGCTCTCGTCCACGAACATCGCGATCGGGCGATCCAGCACGCGGCTGACGGCGAAGTACTCCTCCAGCACGTCGCGGGACGGGTTTCCCAGGTCCATCAGCACGATATCGGGCGCGATCTCGCCGATGCGGGCGACCAGGCCGCGCCGCTCGGTCAGTACGAACAGCTCGCACTCGGGCAGCGTCGCCAGCCCTTCCTGGATGATCGAGGCGCGCGCGGCGCTTTCATCGACGATGGCGATCCGCATCGCTTGCGACTATTGCAATGCAACACGGTCTGACAAGGGCTTAGAGCGCCGTTTCGGCAGGTAACGGATGACGGGTGGCGGGGTCTACCGGCGCACCGGGTCGCTCAGCCGGGCCATGATCGCGGCGACGTACTGCCGGGTCTCCCCGATCGGGGGGACTCCACCTGCCCGCTGCACCCGGACGGGTCCGGCATTGTAGGCGGCCAGTGCCTTCTCGACATCGCCGTTGAACGCGTCGAGCTGCATCCGCAGATAGCGCGCGCCGCCTTCCAGGTTCGCCATCGGATCGCGGGCGTCGATCCCCATCTGCCGCGCCGTGCCCGGCATCAGCTGGGCGAGACCCTGCGCGCCGACGGAGGAGAGTGCGGCGACATTCCAGCGGCTCTCCTGCCAGACGACGGCTTCCAGCAGGCTGGGGCTGATGTCGTACTTGCGCGCCAGTTCGGCGACGCGGGACCGGAACCGCGCCGGACCTGCGCTGTCGCCGATGCCTGTGAAGGATCGCTGGACTTCCGGTGCATCGTCCGGCGCGGGGGCTGCGGGACCACCCGCGATCCAGTACGCGCCCGCCGCATCCACCTGCAGCACGTCGGCCCGCGCGACGCCCGGGTCGCCGCAAGCGATGAGGGCAAGCGCCCCTGTCAGCAGAGATGTCCTGAGCAAGCGAGCCGATCCGCAATTGAGACCGGTCGGCGATAGCGCGCCGGCATCAGCAAATCCCGAACGGCGACCCCTGCAAAGATACGTATAGGGGCGTGCACTCCCCTCCGT
>Ga0068862_100004948_pt1 | contig 11218 bp, 11 predicted proteins | sample KBSSwiS52_FD_66598 | JGI IMG/M metagenome (GOLD analysis project Ga0068862, IMG submission 66598) | Switchgrass rhizosphere microbial communities from Kellogg Biological Station, Michigan, USA - KBS Switchgrass S5-2 | ecosystem: Host-associated > Plants > Roots > Rhizosphere > Soil ... | reverse complement strand
CAGCCCCGAAGCGATCCTCAAGGTCTTCGTCCAGCAGTCCGGCTGCTTCACCATGGTCAACCGCGGCCGCTCGATGCAGAGCCGGGCGATGGAGCGCGCGATGGCCGAGCAGGGTGAGCTGCAGCGCGGCTCGAACATGGGCAAGGGCCAGGTCAAGGCGGCCGACTATTTCCTCGAGCCCGACATCGTCCAGACCAACCGCAATTCGGGCGGCGGCGGCGCCGGCGCGGCACTCGGCGGAATTCTCGGCCACTTCGGCGGCGCGGCCAGCGTCGTCGGCGGGGTTGTCGGCGGGATCAACGTCAAGAAGGGCGAAGCGACCGTGACGCTGAGCCTGGTCAACGCCCGCACCACCGAGGAAGAAGCCCTGACCCAGGGCTATTTCCGCAAGCGCGACATCAGCTGGGGCGCCGGCGGCGCGGCCGGCTGGTGGGGCGGCTTCGGCGCGGCGGGTGCGACGGGCTACCAGAACACCGAGATCGGGCAGGTCATCGTGCTGGCCTATCTCGACGCCTACAAGAAGCTGGTGACGCAGCTCGGCGGCTATTCGGCGGCCCCGCCGCCGCGGTAAGCACCCCCTCCAACGACAGGAAGGCCCCGCAGCGATGCGGGGCCTTTTCTTTGGTTACGCCCGCAGTCCTAGATTTATGGCCCCGCGTCATCGGGGAGCGCGTGTCGGCGGCCGGTAAACTGCCTGCTATTCCCCGGGCTGGAAGCGGCTCCAGACCTGGGACTTGCAGAGCAGGCGCCCGACGGCACAACCGCGCACGCGGATCCGGTCCGGGCTCGTCTGAATCAGCTCCGCTTTCGATCGCCGATCGAGGTCGGGAACGAACAAGATGCCTTTCCAACGGTGCGGCGCGACGGGCGCAAATTCATGCATCAGCTCGGTGCCGACCAACGTCCCCGTGCCGCCACGCGCCGCATCGGCCTGGGCCTTTTCCGACGCAGATTGGACCGTGCCGCACCAGCGGTTCTCGCCGCACCGGGCGATCAGCACCACAACGCTCTGCCGGTCATTGGTCCAGTAGCCGGCGAGGTCGTCGTCCGGCGCTTGCGCAGCAGCGGCCAGCAGCACGCCCAGCACGGGTCAGCCCGCTGGGCTGCTACTCGCGCCGTCTCCCCCCGCATCCTTGCCGGCGGCGATCTCGGTCCGCGACCCGTCGTCGTTGACGACGAATTGCTCGCGGTGCCCGGCCCCCTGGCTGTTGTCGAGCACCGACACGAATTTGCACCGGGCCCGCATGTAGGCGACCTCACCTCCCTCGGGCATATAAAATCCGGACAGGTTGGAATGGCGCTGCATCAGCTGCCGCCACGCCTCTTTCTGTTCGGCCGGGTCGGTAATCTCACTGGCGTGGGCGCCGGCGTAGACCGCCTTGAGCTCGTTCATGCTCGGCGGTTCGGGAGCGACGGCGATGGAAATGCGGTCGTCGTGCTGGATGTTGGCGAACTTCTGGCTCGAGCGGAAGATCATGAACAACAGCTCGAAGCCACGGTTGGCGTAGCCGACCACGGTCGTTTGCGGCCAGCCATCGGGACGGACCGTCGAGATGGCCATCAAGCCGTTCGTATTGAGGATTTGGATTGCGGGGTGATCCATTTCGACCTCCAGCCCTGGGGCCTTATCTAGCGCCTGGCCGGCTCAATGTCTCAGCGGAATTGCAGTGACGTCCGCCGAATCCTTTTCCCAAGCGGGGGCGGTGTCGAAGGTCAGCCAGTTCCAGATAATTGCGAAGACCACGCCGAAGATTGCGCCGATGACGAATGTCAGGATGATCAGTTCGCCGGCGGTGGCGGTGGCGTAGGGCGACAAGGAGTAATCGAGCTTGATGAAATGCAGCCCAAGGACGAAGTCGAGCACCGGTTTCGCCCGGCCGACCGCGACGAGCGATACCCAAGCCACGTGCCACAAGCTGATGACAGTGCCGACGGCGACGCCGGCCTTTCCGGGGCTGATCTGGCGCATCTGATCCTCCTTCTTTGACGGCCTAGCGACCGAGGACGAGCGAGACCGGACAGCTCTGCAGCAACTCACGCGTGACGCCGCCGAAGAAGTATTCGCCAGCCCGGCTATGACTGTAGCCGCCCATCACCAGATATTCGGCGTCCGCGCCGACAGCGAAGTCGACAATCGCGCTCGCCGCGTCCCGTTTCGGCCGGACACATTCGAGTTCGGCGCTGACCCCATGGCGCGAAAGATATTCGAGCAGGCGAACATCCGGGAAGGACGCGTCCCCCTCTTCCGTCAGGCGTACCACGCGCACCTGCTGTGCCATGCGCAGCAGGCCAATGACCGACCGCACGGCGTTCGCGCTTTCGACGCTTCCATTCCAGGCGATGGCCGCCGTCCCGAAGGGGTTGAAGGACTGCGCCCGATCGCCGAGCACGCACAGCGGCGTACGCATGCTGCACACCAGTTCGCCAAGCAGGGCCGGACCGGTTCGCCCGAATTCATGCCAGGCGGGCTGGCGGCTGATGAACACCAGGTCGGCAAGCGCGCCATTCTTGAGCAATTCCGGCACGACCACCGAAGTCGTGACCTCGTAGCTCCAGCTGACGTCCTCCTTCGCGAGCTGCGCTTCGAGGCGCGCCTCGGTCTTGGCGGCTTCACCCTGGAGGATATCGGCGATCGCCCCACTGGCGAACATCCCCCCGTAGACATCGCTGACCGTGTAAGCCTGAACCGGGATGACGTGCAGCAAATGGAGGTGCGCGCTGCAGGCTCGCGCAAGAGTCAGCGCAGCTTGCAGCCGGGATTCGAGTTCGCTGTCTTCATGAATGACGAAGAGGATCGCCTTGATCGGCGCATCGACCGATTCCTGCACGACTGCAGCCGGCCGCTCCAGGGTGATTTCGTGGGTGCTGATCATCCGTCCGTCTCCTCGGCATAGTCGCGAACCTAGACTGCGCGGCCATCGCCGCACTCGAGCCGATAGGCATCGGCCAAAATCCGGTGCCGTTCCCGCGCCGCGTCGCACCCGGCAGCCCGGGCGGCTTCCTCTTCCTGCAGCGCGCGGCGCAAGAAATAAGCTTTGTCGTTCGCCGACATGGCGCTTGATTCAACAGAAATGGACGGACCCTGCATTACGTAGTGATACGCAGTCGGGTCAGTCGGACTCCAGCACCGTCACCGGAGCGGCCGCCGTGCGCAGTGAATCCGGCGTGACGACGATCGTCATGCCCGGCTCGACGATGCCGGCGACTGCGTTCTTGAATGCCTCGGGCGCGTCGAAACGCCGCCATTCGCCCGCTAGGACCGGTTCGCTTGCCGTGGCCTGCGCCAAGTCCAGCCTGACCCAATGTTGCCCGTCCTTGTCGATCGCGCGCAGGGCATAAGCCCAGGTGCCGGTGACCGGGCCGGACACCGTCACTGGGGCGGAGCCGATCACGACCCCGTTGCGGAGAATCACCGCGCGCCGGTCAGCGACGCTGACGACCACCGAAACGGGCCCGGTGGGGGACTTTGCCGGGTCCCAGCTCATCGGCGCGCCGGAGGATGCCTCGTTCTGCGCCTGCACGGCAATATTGGGGGTAGGCGCGACCCGCGGCGCCGCCGGCACGTCGGCGATCACCACGGTCGTCCCGAGGTTCGTGAGACCATAGAGCGATTTCGCGAAACCGGCCGGCAGGCGAATACAGCCGTGCGACGCCGGATACCCGGGCAGGTGCCCGGCATGGAGCGCGACACCGTACCAGGTCAGGCGTTCCATATAGGGCATCGGCGCGCTGTCGTACTTCGACGAATAGTGAACGACATGTTTCTGGAGGATCGTGAAGACCCCGGTCGGCGTCTCATGGCCAGGGCGGCCGGTGGATATCGTCGTCGCCCCGATCGGCGCACCGTTGCGGTAGAGCATGGCCCGTTGGGTCTTGAGATTGACGATCAGGAGCATCGGGCCGTCCGGCGCGATCTCGGGCTCCCAGACGTACTCGCCAGGCTTGAGCTTCGCGATCGTCTCCGCGACGGAGCCGGCGCTGATGTCGACCTGCTGGGCGTGGCTGGCCGAACTTGCCGCGACGGCAAGGATCAGCAGCAACGCAAATTTGATCCTAGTCATCCGCGAATTAGTACCGGCATATCCGGACCGACGTCGCTAGGGAAAAATCCTTACAGAACAGGGACTCCGGTTAGCGCCGCCCCGTGATCACGCATCTGACCCCGTCGGGTTCGTAGGTCAGCGTCGCGCCCATGGCGCTGCGGGCGAGGAGGCGGGAGCCGAAGCCGCGGCGCGACGGCTGCTTCACCGGCGGCCCGTCATGTTCCTTCCATTCGAGCTTGAGCACGCCGTCGGTTTCACCCCAGCTGACCTCGACCCAGCCCTTGGGATCGCGCAGGGCACCGTATTTGACCGCGTTCGTGCCGAGCTCGTGGAGCGCGATACTGAGCGAGACGACCTGCTGATCGGGCAGCGGCGCGGGCGGGCCGGCGAGGCGGAAGCGGTCTTCGCGGTCGCGGAACGGAACGATCGCGGTTTCGACCACTTCGGCCATCGACGCCGTCGGATGCTTGACGTGCTCGTTCAGGAGATTGTGGGCGTCGGCCAGCGCCAGCAGGCGGCCGTTGAACTTGGCGACTTCGGGGCTGTCGCCGCTGAAGGTCTGGGTGGCCATCGCCTGGACGATCGCCATCGCATTCTTGAGCCGATGCGCCATTTCGCGCGCGAACAGCTGCTGGTGTTGCGCCTCCTGCAGGGCGAATTGGAGCGCGACCGCTTGCCGGCGCTGCTCGGCCAAGCGGTACATTAAAGATGTGGCGAGGATCACGCCGGTCAGCGAGAAATAGCCAAGGAGGAAATAGCCGCCGCGCGCCGTCACTTCGAAGCTGCCGTGGGGATTGAGCAAATAATACCAGCTGAGGAGGCCGCCGACGAGCATGGTCGTAACCCCGCCGACGAACCCGGCCGCGACGGTGACGAGGCAGACGGCGATGATCACCAAAGTGAAGGGCAAGACATCCGGTGGCAGCGGCAGGGAGAAGCGGAGCAGCACGGCGGCCTCGGCGGCAAACACGCCGATCGCGACCTGGAGGACGAAGCGGCGGAGGCGCGTCCAGGCGGTCGGGCCGCGCGCCAGAAGTTGATCGTCCGGCCCGGCAGCGCCGGCGAGTGGCGGACCGTCGTCCGCGGGTGCCTCTTCGACCGTCTTCACGGGGGCGATGATGCCTGACGCTCGCCGTGCCCGCAAACGGGAATGTCGACTGGACGACTCCCGAGTCGCGCCATTGACCGACTCGAAATAGCAGGAGCAGGAGCCGCGACGGCCGCCTGTTTCGCTGGCGTTCCGTTCGAATTGCGGCCGAGCACAAGTTTTCTCCGACTTCCCCGATCAGGAGAATGACCATGGCCGACACTACTGCCACAGACACGCTCGCTCCATCACCTCAACCGAACCAGGCGCAAACCGCCGAGCCGACACAGACCGCTTTCATTGGCGGCGGCGACGACACGGCGATCCGCCCATTCAGCTTCCATGCTTCGGACGACGACCTTGCTGATTTGAAGCGGCGGATTGCCGCGACGCGATGGCCCGACAAGGAGACAGTCAGCGACGCGACGCAAGGCGTTCAGCTGGCGACCATGCGCAAGCTCGCCGATTATTGGGCGAACGACTATGATTGGCGAAAGGTCGAGGCGCGCCTCAACTCCTTCCCGAACTTCATCACCAATATCGACGGCCTCGACCTTCACTTCATCCACGTGAAGTCGAAGCACGAAAATGCGCTGCCGATCATCGTCACCCACGGCTGGCCGGGCTCGGTGATCGAGCAATTGAAGATCATCGAGCCGCTGACCGATCCGACCGCGTTCGGCGGCACAGCGGAAGACGCGTTCGACGTCGTCATCCCGTCGATCCCGGGTTACGGCTTCTCCGAGCGGCCGACCGAGGCTGGCTGGAACCCGCCGCGCATCGCCCAGGCCTGGATCACGCTGATGAAGCGGCTCGGCTACACCCGGTTCACGGCCCAAGGCGGTGACTGGGGCGCATTGATGACCGAGCTGCTCGGCACAATCGCGCCGCCGGAACTGGTGGCGGTCCACACCAACATGCCGTCCACCGTCCCACCCGAGATCTTCCAGGCGTTGCGCGACAGCAATGGCCCGCCCGCCGGACTGACGGACGAGGAGCGCCACGCCTACGAGCGGCTGGAGGTCTTCTTCTACCATGGGCTCGCCTACGCGAACCAGATGGGGCACCGCCCGCAAACGCTCTACGGGATTGCGGATTCCCCGATCGGCCTTGCGTCCTACTTCCTCGATCACGACATCGCGAGTTATGAGATGATCGCTCGAGCCTTCGACGGCGTGCCCGAAGGATTGTCGCGCGACGACGTGCTCGACAACATCACGGTCACCTGGCTGACCAACACAGCGATTTCCGGAGCGCGGCTGTATTGGGAAGCGCTGCCGCGGACGTCATCCGGGTTCGGCATCGAGAAGAACAATGCACACTTCTTCGAGCCGTTCGGCGTGAAGACTCCAATCGCCGTGACGCGGTTTCCCGACGAGCTTTACCCGGTGCCGCGGAGCTGGGCCGAACGCGCCTATCCCCAGCTCATCCACTACGGCCAGCAACCGAAGGGCGGGCACTTCGCCGCCTTCGAGCAGCCGGCCTATCTGGTCGAGGAGCTGCGGACCGCGTTCCGGTCGCTACGCTGAACTCTCTCGGTGGGCGGTGCCCCACGGCACCGCCCGCAATCGCCACCAACAGGAGGACTGCCCAATGAGCCAAGAGCTCACGGCCATAGAGCGTCGTCACTTCCTTGCCTCCGCCGCCGTCGGCGCGGTCGGTGCATTGCTGCCCCTGGGTAGCGCGGAGGCCGTTGCCGCACCGACGCCCATGCCAGCCATTGCGCCCGGCGACACATCGATCCGGCCGTTCAAATTTCGGGCGACCGATGCCCAGCTTGCCGACCTCAAGCGGCGCGTCCGGGCAACCAATTGGCCCGAGCGGGAGACGGTCGCGGACGACACGCAGGGTGTGCAGCTCGCGACCATGCGCAAGCTCGCCGATTATTGGGCGAACCGGCACGACTGGCGGCGGGGCGAGGCGAACCTGTTCGCTTATCCGCACTTCCTCACCACCATCGACGGGCTCGACATCCACTTCATTCACGTGCGGTCGAAACATGCCAACGCCCTGCCGGTGATCATTACCCACGGCTGGCCCGGTTCGATCATCGAGCAGTTGAAGGTGATCGGTCCGCTGACCGACCCGACGGCGCACGGCGGCACGGCGGCGGACGCGTTCGACGTCGTCATTCCATCGCTCCCCGGATACGGTTTTTCCGGCAAGCCGACGGCAACGGGCTGGGACGTGCCGCGCATCGCCAAGGCGTGGGCCACTTTGATGGGCCGGCTGGGCCATAAAAAATACGTCGCGCAGGGTGGCGACTGGGGCAATGCGGTCAGCGAAGTGATGGCGCTGCAACAGCCGCCGGGGCTGCTCGCCATTCACACCAACATGTCGGCGACGCTGCCGGCAGCGGTCAGCAAGGCGCTCCCCGCCGGGCCGCCGCCGGCCGGCCTGTCGCCGGACGAGCAGCATGCCTGGGCGCAACTGACGGATTTCTACCAGCACGGCCTGGGCTATGCGAACGAGATGAGCCAGCGGCCGCAGTCGCTGTACGGCATCGCCGACTCACCGGCCGGATTGGCCGCCTGGATCCTCGATCACGACATCCAGAGCTATCGCGTGATCGCCAAGGTGTTCGACGGCGCCAAGGACGGGCTGACGCGCGACGACATCCTCGACAACATCACGCTCTACTGGCTGACCAACACGGCCGTGTCGTCGGCGCGGCTGTACTGGGAGAGCCGCAACGGCAAGGGCGGCTTCTTCGATCCGCGCGGGGTGCCGCTGCCGACCGGCGTCAGCGCCTTTCGTGAGGAGATTTACCAGGCGCCGGAAAGCTGGGCACGGACGGCTTATCCGCACCTTGTGTTCTACCGCGCACACGATCGGGGCACCCACTTTGCTGCATGGGAGGAGCCGCAGCTGTTGACGGAGGATTTGCGCGAGACCTTCAGGTCGGTGCGATGAGACCGTGTGCGCTGGCGCTCGGCGCCGCAACAATCGCGATCGCAGCTGGTCCGCTTCCCGCCCAACCGCGCCCCGCGGGAACGACGCGAACCGATTTGCAGCGGCACGACCTCGGCATCGCCGGGCATGAGGTGCTGCAGGCGCGGGTCGACTTCGCACCGGGCGCATCCTTCCCGCGGCACACGCATCCCGGCGAGGAGATCATCTACGTCCTCTCCGGCACGCTCGAATATGAGGTTGCCGGCAAGCCGGTGACGCTGAAGGCGGGCGACGTGCTGTTCGTGCCCGCGGGCACCGTCCATGCGGCGAAGAATGTCGGGACCGTCCCCGGCGCGGAGCTGGCGACCTACGTGCTCGAAAAGGGCAAGCCGCTAACGACGATCGTGCCGTGACCGGCAAGTCGGCCGACAATGACGAACTGACCCCGACCAACCGGCGCATCGAATCCTTCTCCGATGCGGTGTTCGCAATCGCGGTGACGATCATGGTGATCGAGATCCGGGTGCCCGACAGCCTCGCGTTCACGAATGACCCGGTGGCCTTGCGGCATTTCGCGGCGCTGCTCATCACCTATGCGTTCAGTTTCGTCGTCGTGTTGATCCTGTGGGGCAGCCATCATTATCTGATCTTCACCTTGCCCAAAGCCGACCGGAGTACCCTTTGGCTGAACAATTTCGTCCTGTTCTGGGTGACGCTGATCCCGGTCGTCGCGCAATTCTTCGGGCTTCATCCGATGTCGCCGCGAGCGGCGGCCGCATACGCCTTCGTGATCATGATGTGCACCTTCGCCTTCACCCTGCTGCGACGCCACGCATCGTGGGTCAGCCACAACGAACTGCACCGCGCCATCCACCGCACCGTGTTCCGCAAGGCGTGGGTGGCGATCGCGCTGTACGCGGCGGCGATCCCGCTGGCGTTCGTCAACATCAAGCTGGCGTGGCTCCTGCTCGCGGCGCTCCCGACGCTGTTCCTCCTGCCGGTCGTGCGGCGGCCGATGGAGTGGGGCTTCCTGTCGCAGGCCGAGCGCGAGCGGCTGTTTCACGGAGTGCAGGGTGAATCATGAACCGATGGATCCGACGCGCCGGCGGCTGTGCCAATCGGCGATTGCGGTGGCTGCGGTGACCGGCCTTGGACCGCTGGCGTCGCCGGGCGGCGCGGCGCCGGCGCAGTTGAAGCGAATCCGCGCAGGCGCGCTCGATGTCGCCTATCTCGAAGCCGGGCCAGCGAGCGGGCCACCGGTGCTGCTGCTCCACGGCTGGCCCTACGACGTGCATGCGTTCGACGACGTGGTGCCGATCCTGACCGCGGCAGGGCATCGGGTGATCGTGCCCTATTTGCGCGGCTATGGGCCGACGCGGTTCGTCGCGGCCGATGCCGTACGCAACGGCCAGCCGGCGGCGCTGGCGATGGATGCGGTCGACCTGCTCGACGCGCTGAAGATCGAGCAGGCGGTGTTCGGCGGGTTCGACTGGGGCGGGCGGACGGCGGACATCGTCGCGGCGCTATGGCCGGCGCGGGTCAAGGGGCTGGTCGCGGTCAGCGGATATCTGATCGGCAGCCAGGCGGCGGGTAAGCAACCGCTGCCACCGCAGGCCGAGCTGCAATGGTGGTACCAGTTCTACTTCGCGACCGAGCGCGGCCGCGCCGGCTACGAGAAGAACCGGCACGACTTCAACAAGCTGATCTGGAAGCTGGCGTCGCCCAAATGGGCGTTCGACGACGCAACCTACGACCGGTCGGCGGCGGCGTTCGACAATCCCGACCATGTCGCGATCGTCGTCCACAATTACCGCTGGCGGCTCGGCCTGGCCGAGGGCGAGCCCAAGTTCGACGCGATCGAGGCGAAGCTCAGCGACGCGCCAACGATCGGCGTGCCGGCGATCACCATGGAAGGCGACGCCAACGGCGCCCCCCACCCCGACCCCGCCGCCTATCGCGCAAAATTCACCGGCCGCTACGAGCATCGGACGGTGAACGGCGGAATCGGCCACAATTTGCCGCAGGAAGCGCCCAGCGACTTCGCGCGAGCCGTACTCGACGTCGCGCGCTAGCCGACGACCGTTCGTCGAAATTCATCTTCGGTAGAGCGACAGCCGTTGCGCGGGCGCGAAGTGCCGCTAGTTTGGCGCTCTGCAGATTCGAATTAATCCGGAGAATTCAACACCATGCGTTTCCAGAGCCGCTTTGCCTTGCTTGCCGCCGCGACCATTCTCACGCCGCCGGCATTTGCTGCTCCGATTGCCAGGTCGGTGCCGATCCCGACCCTGGTGAAGCAGGTCACGATCCCGCACACGATGTTCAAGCTGGCCAACGGACTGACAGTCATCGTCCACGAGGACCATAAGGCGCCGGTCGTCGCGGTCAGCGTCTGGTACAATGTCGGATCGAAGGACGAGCCCAAGGGCAAAACCGGTTTCGCCCATTTGTTCGAGCATCTGATGTTCAACGGCTCGGAAAACCTGCCGGGCGATTACTTCAACTACCTGCAGCAGATCGGCGCGACCGATTATAACGGGACAACCTGGTTCGACCGCACTAATTATTTCGAAACGGTGCCGGCCGGCGCGCTCGACCGCGCCTTGTTCATGGAAAGCGACCGCATGGGGCATTTGCTCGGCGCGGTGACGCAGGGCGTGCTCGATAACCAGCGCGGCGTCGTCCAGAACGAGAAACGGCAGAACGACAACCGGCCGGGCGGACTGGTGCAATATGAGGTCCAGGAAAACCTGTTCCCGGCTGGGCACCCCTATCACCACACGACCATTGGCTCGATGGCCGACCTCGACGCAGCGAGCCTCGAGGACGTCAAGAACTGGTTCCGTTCGCGCTACGGCCCGAACAATGCGGTGCTGGTCATCGCCGGCGATACGACGGCGGCCGAGGCCAAGGCCAAAGCCCAGAAATATTTCGGCGACATCCCGCGCGGCCCGGTCAACAATCCGGCGCTGGCGGCGGTGCCGACCCTGGCCAAGGCCAAGTCGATCGCGATGCAGGACAAGGTCGCGACGACCATCATTCAGCGCTACTGGGCCGTTCCCGGGCTGCTCGACAAGCGCATGGAAGCGCTCGACATCGGCGGTTCGGTGCTCGGCGGGTTGGCCAGCTCACGGCTCGACAAGGTCATGGTCCGCGATGAGAAGGTCGCGGTCGGGGTCAGCGCGTCGCTCAGCCCCTA
>Ga0068862_100004937_pt1 | contig 11228 bp, 12 predicted proteins | sample KBSSwiS52_FD_66598 | JGI IMG/M metagenome (GOLD analysis project Ga0068862, IMG submission 66598) | Switchgrass rhizosphere microbial communities from Kellogg Biological Station, Michigan, USA - KBS Switchgrass S5-2 | ecosystem: Host-associated > Plants > Roots > Rhizosphere > Soil ... | reverse complement strand
ATGGCGCGCAGTGGACCGCCTGGCCGAAATACGAGGCTGTCGCGGGTGAGCCTGGCCTGTTCCGACGGTCGGCGGAAGGGATCAACCAGATCGCGGCGCTCGTCGACGGCATCCGCCATAACCCGGGCTCGCGTCGTCTGCTGTTCACCGGCTGGAATGTGGCCGAGCTGGCGGACATGGCGCTGCCGCCCTGCCACATGACCTACCAGTTCTATGTCGCCGAGGGGCGGCTGTCCTGCGCACTCTATCAGCGATCCTGCGACCTCGGCCTTGGCTTCCCGTTCAACGCCTTCGAAGCGGCGCTGCTCACGCGGATGCTCGCCCAGCAATGCGATCTCGCCGCTGGCGAGCTGGTCTGGTTCGGCGCCGACGTCCACCTCTACCTCAACCATGCCGAGCTGGTCGAAACCCAGCTCGCCCGCCGACCGGCGGGGGCACCGCGGCTGCGCCTGCTGCGGCGCCCCGACGACATCTTTGGTTATACCATCGATGATTTCGCGGTGGAGGGTTATACGCCGCAACCGCATATCGCCGCGCCGGTCGCTGTCTGAACGGTCGCTAACCATTTCGTGGCATTTTTAGCACCGTCCGCACCGCCCGACTTTTCATTCGTGCTGCACTGCGGCACAATGGCGCGGTCAGTTCGGGGGGTTGCCGCACATGACCGATTTCGCTCTGTTCACCTACGCTTTGATCGTCACCTTCGTGCTGACCAGCGTCAGCCGTAACCAGCGGCTGGCGCGCAATGGTCCGCCGGTCCTGACCCATGTCGCCTGGGGGCTGATGTCGTTCTCAGCGGCCCTGTTCGTGCTGCTCAGCGGCTACGCCGTCGCGATCGTCGCGGGTCTGGCGCAGGCATAGCCCCTTAACGGGCCGCAGCGCGCGCTTCAGTCGACGTCCTCGACCTCGACCGTCTCGCCTGTCACCCGCTGCGACAGCGCGGCGGCCATGAACTTGTCGAGGTCGCCGTCGAGCACGTCGCTGGGCGAGGTCGATGTCATGCCGGTGCGCAGGTCCTTCACCAGCTGATAGGGCTGGAGCACATATGATCGGATCTGGTGGCCCCAGCCGATCTCGGACTTGGCGGCGTGCTCGGCCGAAGCCGCCTGCTCGCGCCGCTGCAACTCGGCCTCGTACAGGCGGGCCTTGAGCTGCTTCATCGCGCTGGCGCGGTTCTTGTGCTGGGACCGCTCGTTCTGGCAGGCGACGATCACGCCGGTCGGGATATGGGTGATGCGCACCGCCGAATCGGTGGTGTTGACGTGCTGCCCGCCCGCGCCAGAGGCGCGGTAGGTGTCGATCTTCAGGTCCTTGTCGAGCACCTCGATGTCGATGTCATCGTCAACTTCCGGGTACACCCAGACGCTCGAGAAGCTGGTGTGGCGCCGCGCCGCCGAATCGTACGGGCTGATGCGGACGAGGCGGTGGACGCCGCTCTCGGTCTTGGCATAGCCATAGGCGTTCTCGCCCTTGAGCAGCAAAGTGGCGGACTTGATGCCCGCCTGCTCGCCGGCGTGGTAGTCGATCAGGTCGACCTTCATGCCGTGGCGCTCGGCCCAGCGCGTGTACATGCGCCGCAGCATTTCGGCCCAGTCCTGGCTCTCGGTGCCGCCGGCGCCGGCGTTGATCTCGATATACGAGTTGTTGGCATCGGCCTCGCCGGCCAGCAGCGCCTTGACCTTGTCGCCCTCGGCCCGCTCGGCCAATTCGGCCAGCGCACCGACACCCTCGTCGGCCAGTGCGGCATCGCCCTCGGCCTCGGCCATCTCGATCAGCTCGACGGTGTCGTTGAGCTCGCTCTCGATCGCGCGGGTGGCGCCGATCGCCTCGTCGAGGCGGCGACGCTCGCGCATGACCTCCTGCGCGGCCTTGGGGTCGTTCCAGAGCGACTGGTCCTCGACACGCGCGTTCAGCTCGTCGAGGCGGCGCAGCGCGCGGTCCCAGTCGAGGAAGCGGCGCAGCAGCGCCAGCGCCTGGTTGATCTGATCGACATGGGCTTGCGCTTCGGCGCGCATGGGACGGCTCCTGAACTCGAACCGCGCAGATAGGTGCGGGGAGGTCCCGATGGCAAGCGGCGGGTGCGTTGCCGGGCCCGTTCTCTTCCCAACTGGTCGGGGTACTGGAAAGCTCAGCTGAACCCGACCACCGCATGCGGCACGTACGGCTCCTCCAGCCGCGCGATCTCGTCCGCGTCCAGCTGCAACTCGACCGCCGCGATCGCGTCGTCGAGCTGTCCGACCTTCGTTGCGCCGACGATCGGGGCGGAGATCTCGTCCTTGGCGAGCACCCAGGCGAGCGCCACCTGCGCCATCGGCACGCCGCGCGAGGCCGCGACCTCGGAAACGCGGGCGACGACGCTGCGGTCGGCCTCCTCGGCCTGCACGTAGAGCGTCTTGCCGAACTGGTCGCTGTCCGACCGCTTGGTGCTGCTGTCCCAGGGGCGGGTCAGCCGGCCGCGGGCGAGCGGGCTCCACGGGATCACGCCGATCCCCTCCGCGGCGCAGAGCGGCAGCATCTCGCGCTCCTCCTCGCGGTAAAGCAGGTTCACGTAGTTCTGCATCGACACGAAGCGCGTCCAGCCGTTCGCCTCCGCGGTGTGGAGCATCGTCGCGAACTGCCAGGCGTACATCGACGAGGCGCCGATATAGCGCGCCTTGCCCGCCTTCACGACGTCGTGCAACGCCTCCAGCGTCTCCTCGATCGGCGTTTCGGGGTCGAAGCGGTGGATCTGGTAGAGGTCGACATAGTCGGTGCCGAGCCGCTTCAGGCTCGCGTCGATCTCGGTCAGGATCGCCTTGCGGCTGAGGCCGGCGCCGTTCGCGCCGCGGTGCATCCGGCCATGGACCTTGGTGGCGATCACCGCCTCGTGCCGCGGCAGCAACTCCTGCACGACCTTGCCGACGATCTCCTCCGAGGTGCCGTCCGAATAGACGTTGGCGGTGTCGAAGAAGTTGATCCCGGCTTCCACCGCGCGACGCAGGATCGGGCGGCTCTGCGCCTCGTCGAGGGTCCAGGGGTGCGGCCCGCGGTCGGGGATGCCGAAGGACATGCAGCCGATACACAGGCGCGAGACGTCGAGGCCAGTATGGCCAAGCTTGGTATATTGCATCGAAGCGGCTCCGGTTCGGCGTGGATCAGGCGTCCTGTGGTTCCAGCTTGTCCTGGGTCCGCGTGTCGAAATCCCCCGCGTCGTGCCGCTCGCGGAGCTGCTCGGCGAGGGGGCCGAAGGTGCGGTTGACGATCCGGCCACGCTTCACCGCCGGTCGCGCGGCAACGGCGGCGGCCCAGCGCTGGACGTTGGCGTAGCTCTTCACCTGCAGGAACTCGCCGGCATCGTAGATGGTGCCCTCCATGAGAACGCCGTACCACGGCCAGATCGCGATATCGGCCACGCTGTATTCGGCGCCGGCGATAAACTCGTTCGCGGCGAGCCGCCGGTCGAGCACGTCCAGTTGGCGCTTCACCTCCATCGCGAAGCGGTTGATCGCGTATTCGATCTTGACCGGCGCATAGGCGTAGAAATGTCCGAAGCCGCCGCCCAGGAACGGCCCGCTGCCGACCTGCCAGAACAGCCAGGACAGGGTCTCGGCGCGTTTCGCCGGATCGGTGGGCAGGAAGGCGCCGAACTTTTCGGCGAGGTGAACCAGGATCGCACCCGATTCGAACACGCGGATCGGCATCGCGCCGCTGCGATCCAGCAGGGCCGGGATCTTCGAATTGGGGTTCACCTCGACGAACCCGCTGCCGAACTGGTCGCCCTCGCCGATCCGGATCAGCCAGGCGTCGTATTCGGCGCCGACATGGCCGGCGGCGAGCAGCTCCTCCAGCAGGATGGTCACCTTCACGCCGTTGGGCGTGCCCATCGAATAGAGCTGCAGCGGATGCTTGCCGACCGGCAGTTCGCGCTCATGGGTCGGGCCGGCGATCGGGCGGTTGATGCTGGCGAAGGTGCCGCCGCTCGGCTGGTCCCAGGTCCAGATCTTCGGCGGGGTGTAGCTGTCGGTCATCGTCGTCTCCTGGCGAGGGGAGGGAAGGGGAACTCATCGGCCATGCCCGGCAGCGTGAGGAGCCGAATATGGATGCGATCGTCGAACAGCACATGCTTCCCCCGCCCCGTCGCAGACGGCAATCAGGTCGTGTCGGGTACACAACCTTGCAAGACCTTCCCGCGCGCCGCGCGAAAACACCCGCGCAGCCGCGAGCGGATCGTTGCGCGGACGGAGCGCGTCCTGCGCAACGATCACGGCGGCGATCTAGCGGCGCGAAGGCTTAACAGCCGCTTCTCGCGTCGCCGGGCGCGGGCTTGGTCCGCGCATACCCTTTCCCGCACCGGCTCGCCGCCCCATCTTGGCGGCATGGACACCCAAATCATCCAGCTCGGTCTCCTCGACGACGAGGATATCGAGCTCGACACCGCTGCGCTTGCGCTCGCCCGGCTCGATCATCCCGGCGTCGACCTGGCACCCTACGAGTCGATCCTCGACGCGATGGTGACGCGCCTCGCCGCGATCGGCGGGGCGGCGGCGGAGGCCGGCACGCGGGCCGCGCTGCTGGCGCAGGTGCTGGCCGGCGAACACGGCTTCGCCGGCGACCGGGAGAGCTATGACGATCCGGCCAATGCCGATCTGATCCGCGTCATCGAGCGGCGCCGTGGTCTGCCGGTGGCGCTGTCCATCCTCTATGTCGCGACCGCGCGGCATGTCGGCTGGTCGGCCGAGGCGCTGGACGTGCCGGGCCATGTCCTGGTCCTGATCGCCGACGACGAGGCGCCGGTGATCGTCGATCCGTTCCGTGGCGGGGCGACCGTCGACGCGCAGCAGCTCGCCCGCCTCGTCGCCGTCGGCGCGGGCGAAGGTCAGCCGGTCCCGCGCGAGGTCGCGGCGATGCCCAACCGCGCGATTCTTTCCCGCCTGCTCCGCAATCAGGCGACCCGGGCGGAGACGGCCGGCGACCGCCGCCGCGCGCTCAGCCTCTACACCCGCATGACCATCTTCGCCCCCGACCAGGGCCATGGCTGGTGGGAGCGCGCTCGGCTGGAACTCGCCGACGGCGATATTCCCGCCGCGCGCGCCAGCCTCAGCGCGATGCTGGAAACGACCCGCGACCCGACAGTCCGCACCAGGGTGACACAGACGCTGACCGCGCTCGCAGGCGCGTGAGTTCGGGCATCGGGAGAGCGCCGGGTACATGTCTGATGGACGGCAGCGGGACGGGTCCACTGTTCTGCCACCGGCGACCAAACGAACATCGAGGCCCAACGCATGGGCGCCATGGCGCGGACGACATCGCTGATCACCGGAGTTGCTCCTGACGAGGTGACAGTCGATCGTGATCACCGCCGGGCGACTCCGGCCGCAAGGCCTCTGCCCGGCGCGACCATCGCGACCTACCGCACGCTGGAAGCGCGCGCTGCGGCCGAAACCGGCGGCTGGGACGTCGCGATCGTGCCGCCGCAAGCGGCATTGCCGGAGATCGCCTTCGCCGACGATGTCGACACGCTCGATCCATCGGCGCGGGCCGCGGTGCTGACGTCCGCCTGGGCGGCGAAACGCTGGAACGTGCGCGCGCTGGCGGTGCCGGGCCTGCCCAGCGTCGACCCGCCGGTGCGTCCCAATCTGACCCAGCGGCGCGCGCTCGCGGTTGCCGCCGCGCTTGCAACGCAGGGCGTCGGCGCCGCGCCGGCGCGTGGCGCGGGCCAGCGCTTCAGACTGTCGATCGGCGACGCGCAATGATCGAGGGCGTTAAACTCACCCCGTTCAATGCGGCGACGATCCTCATCGTCCTGGCCGCCGTGCCTGGCTATCTCAACTACCGCTTCCTGAAGCTGCCTTCCTCCATCGGACTGACCGTCATGGGGGCGGTCGCCTCATCGTTCGTCGTCCCGCTCCTGCTTGCCGTTGGCGGAACCGCGTTTCGGATGATGCGCGCGATCGACGACCACAAGGTCGAAGTGCTGATCAGCCTCGCGGGCGTGATGGGCGGCTATGCCATCGCCCGGGCCCTGCACGCCAGCGGCCCGGCTGCTATGGCGGTGGCGGGGCTGATCATTGGCAATGCCGGCGTCGCGCACGCGATTTCCGTCGTCGTCCAGGGCGGCACCATCAAGCGGGTGCTGGAACGGCTTACCGCTGCCGATGCGAGGGACGAGGCATGAGGGCGCGGCTGCTAAGGTGGTGGAACGACCTGCGCGAAAGCTATTGGTTCGTACCGACGGTCATGGCGGTTGCCGCGCTGCTGCTCGCGCTGGCGATGGTCTATGTCGATAGCCATGCCGGCTCGACGTGGATGGACGGGCTGGCGTGGCTCTATGCGGCGCGCCCGGATGGCGCGCGCAGTCTGCTGTCCTCGATCGGCGGATCGATGATCGGCGTGGCCGGCACGACCTTCTCGGTTACGATAGCCGCCGTCGTCTATGCTTCCGGCCAGTACAGCCCACGCCTGCTGAGCAACTTCATGTCCGATCGCGGCAATCAGGTGACGCTGGGGACCTTCATCGCCACCTTCGTCTATTCGCTGGTGGTGCTGCGCACGATCCGCTCGGCAGGCGAGAGCGGCGCCGGCGCACCCGTTTTCGTGCCGCAGCTCGCGCTACTGGTGGCGCTGATCCTCGTCCTCTGCTCGATCGCCGTGCTGATCTTCTTCATCCATCATGTCCCGATGCGGATCCATATCAACAATGTGATCGAGCGGATCGGCGACCGGTTGATCAGGGAGATCGATACGCGCTTCCCGACATTCGTCGGCCAACCCTTGTCGGAGCGAGCGGACGATCCCCGGATCCCTTCGCCAGAATGCCACCTTGTCCGACTACGAACGGCGCGCGCCGGTCCGGGCAAAGGATACCGGCTACATTCAGCTGATCGACGATGCCACGCTGGTGGAGGCGGCACGGACGCACGATCTGGTGGTTCGCCTGCAATATCAGTCTGGCGACTTCGCGCATAAGGGCAGCGTGCTGCTGGAGGCGTGGCCGGCCGAGCGGGCTGACGAAGACGCCATCAGAGCGCTGCGCGAAGCTTTCGCAGTGGGTGCGCGCCGCACCGCGCTCCAGGACCTGCGCTTCCTGATCGACGAACTGGTCGAAATCGCGGCGCGCGCGCTGTCGCCGGGCGTCAACGATCCCTTTACCGCCAACAGCTGCCTCGACTGGCTCGGCGCGGCGATGGCGGATCTCGCGCGACGTGACCTGCCGTCGCGGCTGCGCGCCGACGATGACGGCGCGCTGAAGGTGATCGCGCATCCCGTAACCTTCCAGGATTTCATGGATCGCGCGTTCGGCGCGCTCGCCCAATATGTCAGCGACTCCGCAGCTCGCCGGGCCGCACGAACAGATGCGGTGACAGCCGAAGCGCGATCGCGGTGATCTCGTGACCGGTATAGCCGTCGATCGCGCGGAGGAGCCCGCCAGCCTCCTTCGGCGTCGTGATTGCCGCAAGGTGTTGGACCTTCGGCGTGATGAGGGCGCCGCGCAGGTCGGCCGCGACATCGCGGTCGGCTCGCCGTTGCGATTCCATAGCGGAACACCCGGCTAAGCACGCTGCGCATCCGGCGGGCGCTCTCGTAACGACCTGTCGCTTCCACCTTCCGCAGGACGGCCAGCACCTCTTGGGGGCTTATCTTCGAGATCGGGAGAGTGCCGATCATCGGATAGGCCCTGCCGAGCAGCCAGCGAATCTTGTCGAGCGTAATCGGCGCGCGGCCCTCCCGCTCGTTCTTTGCCACCCATTCCTCGGCGATTGTCTTGAAGGTGTTGTCCGCGGCGACTTTGCGCGCGAGGGTATCGACCCGCTTCTCGGCGGCGGGATCGAGGCCAGCAGCGATCTGCTCTCTTGCCTTGTCGCCCAGCTGGCGTGCCGCCGCGATTCCCACTTCAGGCCAAGCGCCGAAATAGAGTGTCTTCTGCCGGGTGAGGTGTCGATAGTTCAGGCGCCACAGCTTCGCGCCGTTCGGCTGCCCGTCGGAATCAGCCAGTTTGTAGGCCTTGTCCCGAGGCTTGGCGTTGGTGATCTGGATGTGATTCAGTGCCGTGATGTGCCAACTCCAAAGGGCTTGCCGGAACCATCAAAAACACCATCAAAGTTGATGGTATGCCGATGGTTCCGGGCGGACGTGCCGGATTCCATTCGGCAATTCTCACTGAAAAGTGCTGGAAAACCAGCCGCTTGGTGGACGTTTCCGGACGTTGCCGGAAAGGCCACTGGTGCCCAGAAGAGGACTCGAACCTCCACGACCTTGCGATCGCCAGCACCTGAAGCTGGTGCGTCTACCAATTCCGCCATCTGGGCACGGGGTAGGCGGCGGCGGTTAGCGGAGCCGGTCGGCGCTTGTCAACCAGCCTCTCGCGCGGCATGGCGAAAGTCGGTTAGCCCAGCGTTTTCGAGGACGGATGATGGATCGGCGCGATCAGCTTGTGACCCTGTTCGGCGGCAGCGGCTTCATCGGGCGCTACGTCACCCAGGAACTCCTCCAAGCCGGTGTCCGCGTCCGCATCGCCGGGCGCGATCCGCGCAAGGCCTGGTTCCTCAAGCCTCTGGGCGGGCTCGGCCAGACCCAGTTCGTCGTTGCCGACACCCACGTCCCGCACTCGATCGCCATGGCGGCCGCGGGCTCGACGGCGGTGATCAACCTCGTCGGCGTGCTCAAGGGCGATTTCGAGGGCGTCCATGTCGATCTCGCCCGCACCATCGCCGAATCGGCCGCAGCGGCGGGGGCCGCGAGCTTCGTGCAGCTTTCGGCGATCGGCGCCGATCCCGCCAGCGCCTCGGCCTATGGCCGCAGCAAGGGCGAAGGCGAGGCGGCGGTCAAGGCCGCCTTTCCCGGCGCCACGATCATCCGGCCGTCGATCGTGTTCGGGCCCGAGGACGCGTTCATCAACCGCTTCGCGCGGCTGGCGACGATCGCACCGATGGTGCCGGTGATCGGTGGCGCGGCGAAATTCCAGCCCGTCTACGTCGTCGACCTCGCCCGCGCCATCGCGCCGGCGGCGGTCGATCCCGGCACCCATGCCGGCAAGACGTACGAGATCGGCGGGCCCGAAGTGGTGACGATGCGCGAACTGAACGCCCGGATTGCCGCCTGGACCGATCACAAGCGGCCGCTGACCAACGTGCCGGATATCGTTGCCGAGGCGATTTCGCGCTTCGGCTTCCTGCCCGGCGCTCCCCTCACCCGAGATCAGTGGCTGATGCTGCAGCAGGACAATGTCGTCGCCGCCGATGCGGAAGGGCTGGAGGCGTTCGGGATCGAGCCGACGCCGATGGCCGCGGTCGCTCCCGACTGGCTGGTCCGCTACCGCCGCCACGGCCGCTTCGCGAAGCAGCGCGCGGCCTGATCCTCCATGGAGACGCTGCTCGTCGCGGTCCTCCTCGGCATCGTCGAGGGGTTGACCGAGTTCCTGCCGGTGTCCTCCACCGGCCATCTCGTCCTCGCCAGTGCGCTGCTCGGCTATGACGCGCAGACCTGGGCGACGTTCAACATCGTCATCCAGCTCGGCGCGATCCTGGCGGTGATCGTGCTCTACTGGCGGACCTTCTGGGCGGTGGCGCAGGGTCTCCTCCGCGGCGAGCCGACCTCCTGGCGGTTCCTGCGCAACATCGTCGCCGCCTTCATCCCCGCCGCGGTGATCGGCCTCGCCCTCCACCACCAGATCGAGGCGTTGCTCGGCAAGCCCGAGGTGGTGGCGGTGGCGCTGGTCGTCGGCGGCGTCGCCATCCTGGTGATCGAGCGGCTGGTGAAGCGGGCGAGCATCGTCGGCGTCGCCGACATCCCGCTGCCGCGCGTGGTCGGTATCGGTCTCATCCAGTGTCTGGCGATGGTGCCCGGCGTCAGCCGTTCGGGGGCGACGATCCTCGGCGCGCTCTCGCTCGGCGTCGAGCGGCGGACCGCGGCCGAGTTCAGTTTCTTCCTGGCGGTGCCGACGATGCTCGGCGCGACCAGCCTCGAACTCCTCAAGAACCGCGATGCGCTGACCACGGGGGCGGTCGGCTGGGATGCGATCGCCGTCGGTTTCGTCGTCTCCTTCCTCGTCGCGATCGTCGTCATCCGGGGCTTCGTCGCGATCATCTCGCGTCGCGGTTTTGCGCCTTTTGCGTGGTACCGGATCGCGGCAGGACTCGCCGCACTCATTTGGCTGCACGGTCTGTAGGGCCGGATCGGCCTTATTTCAGGGATAAACGGAGAGATTTCAAGGCCAGTCCGAGCCGCAAAGTCGAGGAAGGTCAGGTATACTTACCTATCACCTAATTCGTCCGTGACTCCCGCCCCTGAAGCTGGCATGATTGTCGGCAAGGAGCATTTCCATGGCCGAAAATCCGATGCTGAAGTTCGTCCGCGTGGGACAGGATTATCCCGTCAAGCGCGGCGCGTCCGAAAGGGCGGAAGACTTCGCCGAAATCTCGAAGAAGTTCGCGGTCGCCAAGGCGGAGGAGCAATCGTCGCGTTGCTCGCAATGTGGCGTGCCCTATTGTTCGACGCATTGCCCGCTGCACAACCACATTCCGGACTGGCTGCGCCTGACCGCCGAGGGGCGGCTGCGCGAGGCCTATGAGCTGTCGAACGCGACCTCGACCATGCCGGAGATCTGCGGCCGCATCTGCCCGCAGGATCGCCTCTGCGAGGGCAATTGCGTCATCGAGTTCTCGGGCCACGGCGCCGTCACGATCGGCTCGGTCGAAAAGTTCATCACCGACACCGCCTGGGAGGAGGGCTGGGTCGAGCCGGTGCGCCCGATCGCCGATCGCAGCGGCCAGTCCGTCGGCGTCATCGGTGCCGGCCCGGCCGGGCTGACCGCGGCCGAGCTGCTGCGCGTCCAGGGATACGAGGTTCATGTCTACGACCGGCACGATCGCGCCGGCGGGCTGCTGACCTACGGCATCCCGGGCTTCAAGCTGGAAAAGCCGGTCGTCATGCGCCGGGTCGACCGGCTCAAGGACGGCGGAGTGATCTTCCATCAGAGCTTCGAGGTCGGCCGTGACGCGACCCTTGCCGCGCTCCGCGAGAAGCACGATGCGCTGCTGGTCGCGACCGGCGTCTACAAGGCGCGCGACATCAAGGCGCCGGGCGTCGGCGCCGGCGGTATCGTCAAGGCGCTCGATTATCTGATCGCGTCGAACCGCAAGGGCTTCGGCGATGCCGTGCCCGCGTTCGACAGCGGCGCGCTCGATGCCGAGGGCAAGAACGTGGTCGTCATCGGCGGCGGCGACACCGCGATGGACTGCGTCCGCACCGCC
>Ga0068862_100004935_pt1 | contig 11231 bp, 9 predicted proteins | sample KBSSwiS52_FD_66598 | JGI IMG/M metagenome (GOLD analysis project Ga0068862, IMG submission 66598) | Switchgrass rhizosphere microbial communities from Kellogg Biological Station, Michigan, USA - KBS Switchgrass S5-2 | ecosystem: Host-associated > Plants > Roots > Rhizosphere > Soil ... | reverse complement strand
AAGTCGAGCCCGGACGTTTCCCAGCTCGACGTGACTTCGTCCAGCGTAACGCCGAGATAGTCGCCGATGCCCCACAGCGTGCTCTCATGCCAGCCCCGGCCCATGTCACCCGTATACATCTCAGGCAGATAGTCGAGCGGCTGACCGAAGCCGTAAGTGAGGCTGGAATCGACACCGGCATATTTCCCAAGGTCGCAGACTTCAGCCACCTTGACGCATTCGACCTTGCCGGCGCCCGCCAGCAGCGCAAACAGATGGCCGATGGTCATCCAGCCCGGGTCCGTACCGCCGCAGAAGATGGAGGAACCGCCCTTGCGACAGGCGGCCTCGATCGGCTCCACATATTCGGGCCGACCGTAACGCGGCACGATCAGGTCCATCAGGACCGGGGTAACGCAATTGGTCCCGGCTTCAAGGAACGGGATCACGTCGGCGACACACTGCGCTTCGCGGTGGGCGTAGTTGCCCTGATAGACCAGACAGTCGGCATTCAGCGCGAGCAGCGCAGCAACATCGTTGGTGGCAATGATCCCGGTCTTCTGGCCAGTCCCGGCGATGTCGCCGGCGTCTCGCCCGGCCTTGTCCGGGGACCATGCGTGAAGACCGACCAGTTCGTATTCGGGATGATCGACCAGATGCCGAAGCCCGGGCATTCCGATCGGCCCGGTTCCCCACACGATCACACGCATTCTCGTCATCCTGTACTCCATAACGCACAGGGCCGCGCCTACCCCGTCTTTGGGGAGAGTCACGTCACAAGGCTTGTCTGCTCAGTAGTAGCAGGACCTGCCGCAGACACGTACGCGGGCCTTCCACAATTACAATCGTAATTCCTTGGTCTCCAGGAGCATCAGCGCGCCGACGTGCGCATCGTCTCGAACGGCACATCGGACAACGCTCCTGCCAAACCTCCGTCGACAAGTATATCCGTGCCGGAGAGGAACGAGGCCTTGTCCGATGCAGGAAAGGCCACGACGTCGGCAATTTCCTCCATTGTCCCCTCGCGCTTCTGCGGCGACAGATCGAACAATCGGCGCTTGGCGGGGTTGTTGGCGAACTCCTTGGCCCCCATCGGCGTGGCAAACATTCCCGCCGACAACGAAACGATCCGGCCGCCCCGTGCTCCCCAGTCCCCCGCGCGCCCGCCGGGCGAGCATGATCAGGCCGAACTTCGAAAGTTGATAGGCGATATTGGAATCGGCGCGCTCGGCGCTCACCGACCGGCGCAGCGCGTCGGGCAGGTCCGCCGAAGTCACCTCCTCCCGCAGCAGGTTCAGAGTGCCATCGTCGAACCCGCAGAGGTGCGCTCCCAAAGAGGAAATCAGGATCGCCGCTGCACCAGGCACCGCATGAGGCAAGAGCGCATCCGACATCAGGGCAGGCCCGTGAGGTTGACGCGGATAATGCTATCGAAATCGCCCATGGTGGGAGACAGGCCGGCAACATGCGCGAGCACGCACACGCCGCCCTCCCGCCCTACCCGCTCGGCGAGCGCCGTGACGGCTTCGGGTGAGGTGATATCGCATTGGGCCGTGTCGACACGCGCCCCCCCCTTTCGCGCATTTCATCGACCACTGCGGCGGACCGTTGCTCGTCGATATCGACGAGCAATATCCTGTAATCGGCCGCAAGCGTGCGAGCCACGGCGGCGCCCATGCCGCCCGCGCCTACCACCACAGCCAATTGCATGGCATCCATTCTGTCGGGCCCTCCGCACGTTATGTCAGAGCATCAGCCAATCGCGGGAGTCCCCTCAGTCCGGCTGATGCCGGCCGCAGTTCGACGGCAAATCTTGGCCGTACCCTATTTCAGATTGTAGTTCTCCACCGGAATGTCCGTTTCGATGCTCGCGCGGCCGTCGGCGAAGGTGAGGCCCAGCTCGTCCAGCATTGGCTGAAGCTTCTCTTGTGCCCAGGCCTATTCCCCACAATCACGCATGGGATAAGTTCTCCCGTTCTCAACAAGGCGTTGCACCACAAAGAACGGGCGACGAGAAACTGATAGCAAGAGCCCGCCGCCGCGATCCACGGCAAACGTGGCAAGATTAGGAGAAGAAAGCATGGGTATTCTACAGGACCGTGTTGCAATCGTGACGGGCGCCAGTTCGGGTGCCGGACACGGCTGCGCCCTTCGTTTCGCCGAAGAGGGGGCCAAGGTCGTCGTCAGCGCCCGCCGCAAGGATCGTCTGGACGATCTCGTCAAGGAAATCACCGCAAAGGGCGGCACTGCGATCGCGGTGGAATGCGATCTCTTCAAGGAAGAAGAAATTGATCGCGTCGTTCAGACTGCGATTTCGACGTTTGGCACGGTAGATATTCTGGCAAACATTGGCCAGGGGGCTCTGGAGAAGCCCTGCTATCTGCACGAGTTGACCGTTGATGTCGCACTGGACACCTACATGGGCGGTCCGATTCAGTCGCTGCTCTTCATGCAAAAGTGCTTCCCCTATATGAAGGAGAAGAAATACGGCCGGATCATCAACTGCGGATCGCAGTCGACGCTAAGCGGCCTGCCCGGCTTCGGCGGCTATGAGATGGCAAAAGGCGCGATCCAGGCCCTGACCCGCAACGCATCGCAGGAATGGGCGAAATATGGAATCACGACCAATGTGTTCCTGCCCGCTCACTGGTCGGACGCGTTCAAGAATTCGCAGCAGGGCATAGATGCGGGCAACGCCGCCGCCGCGAATTCGCCGATGGAACGCCTCGGCCTACCCTATGAGGATGTGTCGCCCATGGTCACCTTCCTCGCGAGCGAGGCAGCCGGCTATATCAACGGCCAGTGCGTGGCGATCGACGGCGGTCTCCAGCTTATTGCTTGATATGCATTCGTACAAAGGCAGCGCACGCCCCAAGGCACATCTTCGGGCATCAGCGATACGGGTCAAGTTCAACGGCCCCAAATCCGCTTTCCAATAGGACGGGATCGGTGATCAGGATCGGCGACATCTCTGTAGCGCGTGTCTGGGAAAGCAGCATACGCCTGCCATTGCGCCAGCTGGGGCCCGTAGACGAACTGGTCGCGCGCCATCGCGACTGGCTGCATTCCCGATTTGCCGACCCCGTCGACGACATGTTCGAGTTCGAATGGCAAAGCTGGATCATCGACGTGGACGGGCTTGTCATCGTCGTCGATCCCTGCGCCGGGAATGGCCGCGAGCGGCCGCACATTCAGCCGCTCCATCACCTAGACCTTCCCTGGCTCGACCGGTTTGCGGCCACCGGCTATACGCCCGAACGCGTTGACGCCGTGTTTTGCACGCATCTGCATTGCGATCACTGTGGATGGAACACGCGGCGCGTCGGCGACCGCTGGGTGCCCACCTTTCCTAACGCGCGCTATTATTTTGTTGACAGGGAAGTGCGTCGCTGGACCCCTGACACCCCCGGCCATCGCGCGGTCGACTACAACGCGAATGTCTTTGAAGACAGCGTCAAGCCTGTTCTGGAAGCGGGACTCGCCGTCATCGTTTCAGCAAACCACAGGATCGCTCCCGGCGTAGTGATCGAGTCCGCGCACGGACATAGCGACGGGCATTGCGTCCTGCGCATCGATTACAAAGGAATCCGGTTGCGGTTCACGGGGGACGCATTTCATCACCCTCTGCAGGTGAGCGAGACCGCTCTAAATCTCGGCGGAGATGATGATCTTGCTTCGGCCATCGCCACGCGCGAGACACTACGCTCAACGATCGCGTCTGAAGGCAGCTACTTCATTCCCGCCCATTTCCCCGCGCCGCATGCGGGGAGAATCATCGCCGCTCAAGACGGACAGTTTCGCTTCGCACCTCTAGCGTATTGACCTTGGGCTATCGGGCAGGACCGTACATGCCCGCGTGGCATTTTCGCGGACATTGCGCGACCAGTAGCGCCGGATTTCCAGCGGGCTCTTGAGACCGGGCGTGGCGTCACAAACAGCGGGAATGGCATTCACCACCGCCATCGCGCAAATCTTGCACCCGTCATAGTGACTGAAGTTCTGCTCGATCGTGAATGTCGGATCGCCCTCGATCTCGATGCGATAGGCCATGTTCTTCGGTCCGAAAGGGCGCGACCACTGCTTGCCCGCATCCATGTCCACCAGGTCGTTATGCTCGACGATCACGAGGGGCTGGCCCCCTGACCAACCCTCCAGCGTGAAATGCACAGCCGATGACTCGCCGGCCTTGATTTCCCCAATGCCGACAACGATGTCGTGATCCAGGCTATCCGTCTCGTAGGTAAGCTTGATCTCGTCCAGCTTCACTCCAAGAACGTCCGCGATGGCGTGCAAAGTGGGCGTCCACATCTCCCTCATGAAGCCGCCGGAGACAAGCAATGGCTTGAAGCCCGGTTCCTTGCCGAAGCCGAAATATTCGCGGAACACATAGCTGGCAGTGTATTCCGCCATACAACCCAGCTCCATGACCCGAACGCAGTCCACGCGATTCGCCCCGGCCAGCGCGGCAATGGCCAGATCCGTCGTGGCCCAGCCAGGATCGATGCCGGAGAAGAATGCAGTCGAATTGCCCTTGGCACAGGCCTCCAGAACAATGTCCTTATATTCGGCAGGACAGGTTTCCGGATGGGCCCAGGCGAATACCGATGGCGTGACCGCATTGGTGCCGCGTTCAAGGAAGCGGCAGACGGTCGCGGCGGTCTCCTTTTCGCGACCGATGCTGTCGCCGAAGAAGGAGATGCAATCGGCATCGAGCGCCAGCAACTCGTCCCAATTGTTGGTGGCGATCACCCCCGCCTTGGCTCCACCGATCAGCTCGCCCGAATCCCTGCCCACCTTGTCTTCGGACCAGACATAGTGCCCCACCAGATCCAGATCCGGATGTTGCAGGATGCCCCGCAGACCATCGGCGCCAATGTTACCGGTACCGCAATGAACGACTCGCTTTTTCACCATTTTTCGCTCCATTGACCGCAAGGGCGATGTCAAACCGTGACGCTCTGATTGGTCGAATAGACAGCACTGACGCCCTTTTGCGGAGCGGAATGGTCGCCCGCGGCATCGGCTGCATGCCGACCGGCGCGTCGACCGGAAAAGATACAGTCGGCCGCGGATAGTCCGCTCAGGTACAGATATGTGCACAGACCGATCGCCGTCCGGCCCGCAGCGTAAAGCCCCGGAATCGTCGTTCCGTCTTTGCGCATCACCAGACCACTGTTCTCGTCGACCAGCAGGCCGCCGACAGTGATCGAGAAGATCGGGTTCGTGGGATTGGAACCGTTCATGTTGATTGCATAGAACGGCCTCTGCGTGAGCGTCCCCATGTCCTCCGGGTCCTTCTCGAAGGGATCTGGAATTTCGCCGGCCTTGGCGCGCTGATAGTCTTTGAGTGTCTGGGCCAGACTGTCGGCGTCGATCCCGATTTTTTTAGCCAGCTGTTCGATTGTCGTGGCTTTCTTAGTGCTGAACCACATGGAAAGCACCGCAGGCAGCTTCTGGAAAGCCATCAGGTTGTCGTTCTTGATGCTGAGCTTGCCGTCCTTCCACAGTCTGTCGTCGAGTATCAGCCAAGCGCGCCCGCCGTTTTCCGGCGCCATCGTCTCGCGACCCAGGTCGGCGCCGTAGGATGCCTCATCGACGATGCGCTTGCCTTTCATGTTGACCAGCATGCCCTTGGGCCAGGATGACGGGGGATTGATGAACCGCCAGGCCGAAACCTGATCCATCTCGCTCATGGCCCCGCCGGCAGAATGACCAAGCAGGATGCCACTGCCATCATCTGCAGGCGTACCGAGCTGCATCGTTTCGAGATAAGCCGGGCAATAATGCTGGACCATCTTCTCATTAAAGATGAAACCGCCGCTGGAAAGGCAAACGCCCTTTCGCGCACCGACGAAGAAGTCGACGCTGTACTTCTCTTCGATCCGGGCGGCCTTGCGGCCATAATATTTGCCGAGCGCCGTCGTGACCTGCCCCCCCGGAGCAGTGCTGGGAATGATTAGAAGCCATTTGCTCATGGCCCGCTGCGCCTTGACGAGCGCCGCGTGCTCGGGCGTGTTCGGCGGGACCCGCCTCGCCCTCAGCCCGATCACCGTGCCGTTCCGGTCCAAGATCAACTGGCGAACGTCGCACTGGCTGAAGATCCTCACACCAGCCTGCTTGGCAGAAGCATTCTGGGGATCGAATATCCCGATGCCGGCGCCGACAGGCGTGTTTCCAACGCTCACCAGAACCTTGTGCCCGCGCGGCGACGGCGCCTTGTTGGTGCGAAAACGCTTCAGCAGCGTGTTATCCGAATGGTAGAGATAATATTGGGGATTAGGATAGCTGACCTTCTTCTTGTAGGCTTTGCCCTTGAAGCGGACCCCGTGTTTTTGCAGCCAATCGATGGTTTCTGGCCCAGCTTCACAGAAGCGGCGTAGAGTCTGGTCAGTCACAACGCCTTTGAGTTCGCGCGAGAGATAGGTGAACATCTCCTCCGCAGTGTCTTCATATCCGGCCTCCGCCTGAACCGTGGTTCCGCCGCCAGCATAGATGATGCCGCCGTTCATGCGGGTGGCACCGCCGCCCTCGTAACGATCGAGCGCAATGACATCAAGGCCGCCATCGCTCGCCTGGTTTGCGGCTGCGACACCCGCGCCACCATAGCCAACCACCACGAAGTCGGCCTGCTCGTCCCATGTAATCTCGCTTGCATCAGTGACGACACGAGCATCTTCGACACGACAGAAATCGCGCGCGAATGCCAATGAGTTGACGAATCTCCCAGTCATCCTTCTCTCCTTTGACATGCAGAGTAAATGTCAAAGGAGAGATGTCAACCGGACAGCCGATCCGCGAATCCCGGCAAGGAAGGCCACGAGATGCGATGCCGCCTCGGCCGGGGTGATTAAGGCAGGGCGGCGGCGAGCGAGATCGACCCGAGATCGGCAACAGCGGCGCTGAGGCGGATCACGTTGCAGGCCGTGATTTCCCATCCGTAGTGAGTTTTCGGCGTGGTCAACCAGCCTATGTAGAGACACCAGGTGGCCGCCAGGCGATATTCGCGCCAGGCCTCCTCCTCCGTAGGTGCCTGCGCGACCCCATAATGGGCCAACCTCTGCAGATAATATCGGATCAGCTCCTTCTGCTTATCACGTCGCTGCGCGACGCTGAGTGCTGTGATAATCAGATAGGAGATATCGTGGACCCAGCTACCCCGTGCGGTAAGCTGCCAGTCGAGCAGCCCGCCCCGGTCACCGGGCAGAAGATAGGTGTTCCCGATATGGCAGTCGCCATGGCACAATGTGAACGGCAGCGTCGCCTGATGACGCTGGACCCGTCGGACGGCATCATAAAGGGCGGCATCATCGGTGCCGATCCATTCGACAAGTTCGCGCTTGAACTGTTCGTTGGCAATCTGCGCCCTGACAAGGGCCGGAACCGAATCGGGGCTCATGAAGAACTCGAACAGCTCGCCTTCGACATGAGGCTGGATTACCGAAAGACGGCCCAGCAGATCGGAGCTCTGCCAGAAATTCGCGTGCAGCCGCGCCAGAATGTCGAGAAGCGAGCGCAACTGAAGGAGCGTTACACCGGTCGTCACATTGGGAAATGTACCGCCGCGATCCCGCAGGTCCTCCAGGATCAAACCAAAGGTACCCGATCCTTCGTCAAAATCCGCGCCGAATGCGACAGGAATCTCCAAGTCGAGGTCGGGCCTCACCTGTCGGTAGAAGGCAACCTCATTCCTGTAGAGAGGCTGTAGCGCAACGTCCGGGCGGCACAGCTTTATGATCATCTTTCGGGGAGGTTGGCCTGCGCATTGCACTTCGATCTCGGCCCGCCCGGCAGTGGAAACCTTGTTCTCGCCATCGCCGAAAGACTGGCCGCCGATGCTGCGGAACCGCTCCACGCTCACCTCCGGGTCGAACGTCCGAAGCAGGCGGGTAAGCGTGGCAAGGGTCAAGCTCGACGGCTCTGTAGGGTATGCCTCAGTCACGATATCCTCCCATATATGCAGTCTGCGCCCCGGGCGCGCCCGGCGTGCAGCCGTCACCCCTTGCCGATCGCATCGGATCGCCTTCAAAGTCAGGCGTGAAGCGACCTCAGGAGCGAGATCAACGCGAACTTGACCTCGCGCGGCTCGACTTCCAGTTCCTGTGCATTGAGCACCATCAGCGACGCTTCCTCAACCATCGAGAGGATCAGATGTGCGAGCGCACGCGGAGGCTGTGAAGCGATCGTGTCTTTGGCAACGCCATCCGTAACGGCCGCTTCCATCATGCGCAGGCCGTAGTTGACCTGCAGGCGCCGCCACTCGGCCCATCCCAGGACGGCCAGGCCATCAATGAACGCGATCCTCTGGTCCTCCAGGCTTCCCACGCCTTCGATGAACTCTTCGAGCCCGGCCACAAAACCTGGCCAACCTTCCTTGGCAACCCGCGCCGCAGCGACCTCCACCAGACTGCGTCCGGAAAGCTCGAACACCGCCCTGAACAGATCCTCCTTCTTGGGAAAATAATGTTGCAGCGCGCCGCGCGTGACCTTGGCCGCCTTGACGATGTCCGTGGTGGACGTCGCATGAAATCCTCGCTCCGCGAAGAGGCGCCGCGCCGCCGCAATCAGGATCTGGCGCGTGGCCTCCGCCTGGGCCGCCCTGATCCCCCTCCCCTTTGGCACCCCATCTTCTCCACTTGACCAAGTACACGGTCCGCTGCCGCTTAACCGACCGCCCCCCGCGATCTGGTGACCTTGTTACAATACAGGAGATCTTGGGCGTACCGAAACATTGTGTCTCGAGGGAAGGGTCAGCAGCAGGCGCTCCTTCCCGGAGGCAAGCGCAGCAGGACGCCCAGCCTCACTTTCGGTCGTCTCCAAACAGGTAGCGGTCGAGAGTCTCGTGATAATGGCGGATCCTGACCTCCTGGTACTCAGCTAAGGTGACCTTGTTGGTGATATTCGCCTTCAAACCTCGCTGCATCGGCTCCAGATTATCGACGTCCTGTTGCAGAATGAGTCCCAATCCGCCCAGTTCGGGAACGCTTGCGAGGGACTCACCAGGATTGACGACGACGGTCCGCCCCGAAGGCGGCCGCTCACCCGTGAATGGCACGAACAACTGCGTCTCGAAGATCGAATGATCCGGATCGTCGCCCGGCAGGAAGCGATAGACGATCGGTGCGCCGAGTGAAGGCCACGGCGCGAAGTTGGGAAACAGCGAATACTGAATGGGGTCAACCAGATAGGATACAGGCTCCCCATTCAGGTCTACACCCATCCGCTGCCGATAGACCATCACCGCCAGGCGCTGCATGGCATCTCGCGGCGCTTCGCCAGGCTGCAGCTTCGTCACGGGGTCGTCTGTCAACTCCGGAGCAAAACCTGTCACCCAGTTGTCGACCGCTTCCTGCGGGCTGGGCGGGGGCACGCAATGCGGCGAAGGGATGCCCATCGGCGTATGCATTCGGCTGAAATGCGGTTCATCACGCCATATGTCATACTGGGTTTGAACGTCGCTGCCGCCGGCCCGCGTGTGGGTGTGCGACTCATAGGCGTGCAGAACCTCGATAAAGGCCTCCATGCACACCTTCCAATTAACCGCCATAGGCCGGATGACGGAGACTGCGCGGAAGCGGTTGTGAAAGTTCCACCCTTCGACGCTTTCCCACTGGGCCCACATCTTGCCCATATAGTCGCGCAGGCTGGGGGCATTCTTGTCGAAATTGACGAAGACAAACCCGTTCCACTCTTCGCAGCGCACTTCGGCGAGCTTGTGAGTCTCTGCGTTTACCTGAGGAAAATCCCACTGGCACGGTACCCATTTGAGCGCGCCGTCGATGCTCCAGGTGAAGCCATGATAGGGGCACTTCAGTTCCGACCGATGTTGGACCGCTTCGGTGCACAACTCCCGACCGCGGTGAAGGCAGGAGTTGGCAAATGCCTTGATGGAATTATCCTTTTGCCGGACGATCAGGACTGATCGACCAGCATTGCGATAGACGGCTACGTCACCGACGTTCGGGATGTCGTACGACCACGCGGCATATTGCCAAACCCGGGGCCACATCCTTTCCATTTCCAGGTCAAAGAACTCACGGGAATAATACCGCCGCGCGTCCAGGGGCGCTGTCCCCAAGCGGTTTTCCGTGCTGATGCACAGCGTCTCATTAGCCGGAATCGAGTCGCGGCGAAGAATGTGCTCCAGCGGCTCTGGCCGCTCCATTTCGGTCGGCGGCGCTTCGGGCTCCTCGAATTGAACAGACCTCATTTCCATCGTTGCCATCCTCTTCCCAGTGCCTTTCACATACAGAAAGCATGTGAAAGGCACTGAGTCAATGGCGGCAAGGCCATTAGAGGCGTCTTCCTGTCCCAGCGACCCGAGCTGCATAGCACGGGTGGATTTCGCGCCCCGCGCTGAGGGGGGCGGGAGCAATTCAGCTCTGTTCAGGCCGTCGCGGCGGCGACCGAGGGGCTGGACCGCGCCGGTGTCCAGTTCGTGTCGATCTCGTCTTCGATCTGACGCCATCTTGTAGGAATCGGCAGGTTATGCGGTCGATAGGTCGGCGAGAAGACCTTAACCAGATTCCAGATCACGTTCTTCATCAGTGCGCGCGAAACAGCCTTTTCGCGCCGCTTGGATTCCTTGATCTGCTGCGCCGTCATTCCGGCACGATCCTTCTCAAGCAGATAATTCCCCACCAACGACGCATACTTCCTGAAGCATATCAGCTGGTACAGGAATCCGTAGATGCGCATGAAATAGCCGCCGTGCAGGCGTTTGAATGTGTCGAAACAGACATGACGATGCTCGAACTCTTCCATCAGGTGCCAACGATACATCATTTCAATGTTCGGATCGGCTCCAACCAGGTAGTTGTTCAGGCTATCCCCGCACCAGGCAATCGCACTCGCCGGCCCCAAGGTCTCAAAACCCTCGCAATAGGCCACAAGAAACGCCAGCGATTTGGTTTCGAAGAGACGATTGTAATGTGCTTCGATTTCTTGCTCGAACTCCGGAATCCGGTCATAGCCGTCACGGACGAGAATCGCGTTCATTTGATCGTGAACGGCATGATGGCATGATTCCTGCCTGATAAAGGTCGTAATATCGGCCCGCAACGCGACCGAGGCCTGATCATCCCCGACGATTTCCTTACGCGCCTTAGCCATCACCCGATTCAGGAAGCGTTCAAGCGGAGGAATACCGACCGAAGCGGCATTCTGGGAATGGGCGAATTCGGGCACTGCCGACCACACCGCCGGGGACTGCGAAAAATCGAACTTTGGTTGCCGTACGCGCATATGCGTTCTCC
>Ga0068862_100004933_pt1 | contig 11233 bp, 3 predicted proteins | sample KBSSwiS52_FD_66598 | JGI IMG/M metagenome (GOLD analysis project Ga0068862, IMG submission 66598) | Switchgrass rhizosphere microbial communities from Kellogg Biological Station, Michigan, USA - KBS Switchgrass S5-2 | ecosystem: Host-associated > Plants > Roots > Rhizosphere > Soil ... | reverse complement strand
AGCAGGAATTTTTAATACAAAGGTGTTAAGATTATTGTTAGATTTTTTACAGAAAATCACACCTTTATGCAACTCGGTTAAAGAACGGGATATAGATAATCCGATTCCTGTTCCATTTTGATTATCGTTTTCAGAAATTCTATAAAACGGCTCAAAGATTTTCTCCTGCATTTCAGCCGGTATAAGGTAACCGTCATTTGACAGTTCTATAATAAAACTCTTTTCGGTTTTGGTAGGAGCGATCAATTTTATATGTACAATCGTTTTTGCATACTTTATTGCATTGCTAAAAAGATTGTTTAAAATTTTCTGAATAGCTTCAATGTCCGCATCAGCATATACCGTCGTGCCAGGAAAGGAAATTTGATAGTTTACTTTTTTCCCCTCAGCTAAAGATTTAAAAGATTCATATGTTTCTTTCAACAGCCCGGATATGTTTATCCTGAAAAAACTGAGACTAAAGCCCTTTATCTCTGTTTTTCTGAAATCCAGTAATTGATTTGTGAGATTTAAGAGCTGATTGGTGTTCCGCTCCATAAATTCCAGGCTTTTTTTCAACTCAGGTATATCACTTGTTTCATCAATGATCTTTTCCAGGGGGCCAACAATAAGTGTCAGCGGCGTTCGTATTTCATGAGCGACATTCGTAAAAAAATCAAATTTGGATTGCAGTATTTCTTTCTCTTTTTCGTACTCATGACGGGCAAATTTTATTTCATGTTTTAGTTTTAGCCTGTTCTTATACGACTGAAACAAAAATATTATGATAAGTAAGCCCGTTACAATATATAGGGAATAGGCCCAGGTAGTAGCCCACCATGGTGAAAGTATCTTTATTTCAAACTTTCTCTCATTGCTATATTTTTCCCCGCTATCATTAACTGTCTTTACTTTAAAAATATAATTACCCGGAGATAAGTTTGTAAAATATACTCTCCTGTTTGATTTAAGATAGGTCCAGGTATTATCTAATCCTTCCAATTGAAAGGCATATTGAGTCATTTCAGGTGCAGAAAAATTTATAGCAGCAAAATCAAAACTCAAAGAAGATTGATTATGCTGCAGGGTGAGTTTCGTTGTATTAATTACTGATTTTTTCAAAGGGCTGTTTTTTACAGCAATATCAACTTCTGCGTTGTTGATCTGGATGCCGGTTATATACAAATCAGGAATGAAATGTTCCGGCAGGAAATTTTCAGGTTTAAAGCTGATCATACCCCCGAGGCTTCCAAAATATAATACACCCTGTGCATCCTGGTAACCGGAGTTGTAATTAAATTGACTATTCAATATCCCATTGGCTGTCGTATATATTTGCATCGTATTATTGTTAAACGGATCAAAGCAAACCAATCCCTTTGATGTGGTCATCCATATTCTCTTTTTACTGTCTTCTAAAATCTTAAAAATTAAATTGCTGGGTAAACCATTTTTTGTTGAATAATTGGTGAAGGATTTTGCAGTGGTATTGTATAAACTAACCCCACTTCCCTCAGTTGCAAACCATAGATTATGGTTTGAATCTTCAAAAATAGAAATTACATTATTTCTTATGCGATGATCCTTTTTAATGTCTTTTAAATTAATATTCCCCTTCTCTTTCCTTTGGGTATTAAAGTAATAAATTCCATCTCCTATAGTTCCCACCCAAATTGTACCCGAATGGTCTTCATATATGGAGTATACGAAAGCATCTGATGGGACGTCTTTTATTATACTAAAGTTATCGTTGCTTTTATTGTACTTATATAATCCTGAATATGTGCCAATTAAAATTTCTTTATTCGTCGTTTGAAAAATGGTTACGATAAAATTACTTTTGAAAGAATTACTATCTGAACCGGAGGAATAATGGCGGATAACCTTATTGTTATTAATATTCATTATATCCAGGCCATGTTCATACGTGCCTATCCACAAATTATTATCAATTACTTTCAGGCCATGTATATTATGATATGAAATGCCCCCAGCTGATCCGGTTGGTTCGAAGTGCTGAAAAGAACCGGTTTTGGGATCCAGTTTATTTAGACCCGCATCTTCTGTCCCGATCCAGAAATTACCATATTTATCCTGGCAAATTTCGCGAACAATATTTCCCCTTAATGAGTTGTCTCCATATTTGGGAAAATATTTAGCAAATAAATTGTATTGCTTTGGGAAGTAATTCAGTCCACCAAAAAAAGTACCTACCCATACCCCGCCTTCTTTGTCTTTAGTAAGCGCATAGACCGAATTGTTAGAAATTGAAAAGGGATCATTATAGTCTTTTCGAAGGTTGATATATTTCCCGGTATTTATATTGTAAATGAAAACTCCACTTTCGGTAGCTATCCAATATTCCTCTTCTGAATATTTCAGAATATCCCGTACAAAGAGCGGAGTTTTATCCGGGTTCCGGATCTGTAAATTTTTCCAGCTCCCTGATTCAGAATTGAAAAATTTAAGTCCATAATGAGATGTCCCGATTAAGAACGAATTTTTCCCAATATAATAGATTTTTTCAATCGTTTTTGGTAATGAGGTTTCTGTTGAGTCAAAAACAGGAAACCTTGAAAACGAATTTAATGACTCATCAAATTTTTCAATATAGCCGTTTGATGTTGACGACCAAAGTGTGCCATCTTCAGAAATACAAATTGACGTCGGGTTTGAATTATCGCTTTGAGGAATTTTGTGAATTTGCCTCGTATGCGAATTATAGTTACAAAGGGTCAACCCCGTATAGAAAGTTTTTCCCGTAATAAACCAAAGTTTCCCATCCTTGTCCATTTTTATATCCCTCACATAATTGATTTTATCATCAAGCATATTGAAGGTCTCGTCTTCCGGATGATATTCAAATAATCCTTTATCAGTACCAATCCAGATATTGCCGTTATCCGTTTCCTGTATGGTGTGAACAAAATCGCCGCTAAGCGATTTAGGGTTATTCATATCAAACCGAAACACCTTGAAATTATAACCATCAAAGCGATTCAGGCCATCGCGGGTACCTACCCATAAAAATCCTTTTTTATCCTGGAGGATACAGGATACCGTATTATTTGAAAGCCCATTTTCAACCTGGTATTTTTTAAAATGGTATGATTGGGCCTTAATTCCGGACCATGCCAGGAGCAAAAGAGAAGCATTGATAGTTACTAGTATTTTAAGTATTGAAGGCATATGAAGGGGAATAGCAGATACTTAGTAATTATTCTAAGTTAACTGATATTTTATTAGTTTAAGTGCTCACGAAATGGTTCCTGTTTCAACTTACTATATTTCACGGAATTATTTTCTCCGCGGTGGAAAAATGAGATGTTTTATAAAAAATATGAGACAAACCTGCAAGTTTAAGTAAAAGCATGTCTGTTATTTTGCTGAATATTTCCTTCTATCACTTTTTATATTTTATGTCATGAAACGATCTGCTACGAACTATGAGAGTTTGACAAACAATTATTGTCAACTTTGGTTTCCCTTCAGAAATAGTAAAAATTATTTGCCGTTTTTTATTCTTTTATTACTTTTTCAGCCATGGACGGCTTCGTCGCAGCAGGTTAAACAAATAGTAAAAGGATCTGTAGTTAGTGAAAAAGATGAAGCCCTGCCAGGGGTAAGCATACGCTTTAAAGGAGGTACAGCTGCTACCATAACTGACGACAAAGGAGGATATAGTATTGAAGTACCCAATGGAAACGGTTCCCTTTTTTTTACCACTGTAGGATATGAAAGCTATACAGAACAAATCAGGAACCGTAATATTATTAACATAAAACTGACCTCATCCTCATTGGCCCTGGACCAGGTTGTTGTAGTGGGATATAGTGCACACAAGAAGGTTGATCTAACCGGTGCGGTGAGTATAGTGTCGGCCAAAGAAATCAGAAAAAGTGAACCGGTTAACATTGAACAGGCTTTAAAGGGGAAAATCGCTGGTGTGCAGGTGCAGAACTCTGATGGCGCTCCCGGAAGCGGCATCAATGTTAAGATCAGGGGAGCTAATTCAATTACTGCCGGTAGTTCACCCCTGTATGTGGTAGATGGATTTCCTTACCCAATATCCAGCGATCCGTTGAACAACCCTTTGTCTACCCTTTCTCCCGATGTTATCTCGGACATTACCGTTCTTAAAGACGTATCATCCACCAGTATTTATGGCGCCCAGGGCGCCAATGGAGTAGTGCTGATCACTACCAAAAAAGCAAAGGATGGCGTGAATGAACTTTCTCTCAAAACTACTTATGGCGTCAGCAAGCTCACCAAGGGATTAGAGATGCTGGATCCGGAAGGATATATGAGGGCAATGATGCTGGAGTATACATTCTTCAATTTTTGGCAGAATGGCGATTTTTATAATGATTACAGAAATCAAATATGGAAAACGGATCCCTCCCGGTTTAAATACTATTCTGACTTTCTGTTCAAAAATTCCATCAGGCAGTTGTCGGAAGTGACTTATACAGGGGGAAGCAAAAACGTAAGAAACATAACCACCCTTTCATTTCTTGATGATAAGGGTATAGTCTATAATACCGGTTTTAAAAGATACAACTTCGCTTCAAATACCAGTGTGCAGGCGACCCCCAGGTTCAACATCTCAGCCAATCTTGCTTATAACAATATGAACCGCAGTGGATCGACCTATTTGCCTGCAGATGCCCCCGGAAATGTAGATATTTTTAATACGATCAGCACCTATTCTCCCCTCATTCCCAAAGAATGGACCTGGAGGGAGTACGACGCAAATTTGCACACCGGATTCTTTAAGCAGCGGGACAACCCTTATCGCCTGTTGAATGACATAGAAGCCTCCACTATTGACCGCCTGTTTACGGGCCAGTTAGATCTGAATTACCAGCTTTTGAAGGGACTTGATTTGAAAGGTGGTGTAGGTGTTCGTCTTCCTCAAAATGAGGCTAAAAAGTTTGTTCCTCAAACCATTTATAGCTCATTTTTAACAGGCGGCGAGGCTCAATATGATATTGGAAAATCGACCAACCTACGGTACTATGCCCAGGTTAACTATAATAAAACGTTTAATGAGATTCATGAGGTCACTGCCGGGTTGGTAGGTGAGTCTAATAATTACAAAGCGGATGGTTTTAGCCAGGAATACACTCATTTTAACACCGACCTGGGCTTTAATGGAATATACACTGCTCAAAGCGGAGATTTTGTCAAGCCGCCCCTTATCACAGCCAGTGAATACCAGATTCTTTCCGGGATCGCTTTCGCTACCTATTCTTACAAGGAGAAGTACCTTTTCAAGGCCTCCGTAAGATCGGATGGTTCTTCAAGATTCGGACCTGAAAACAGGTGGGGGATCTTCCCGGCAGCAGCCGCTGCCTGGAGAATTTCTGAAGAAGGATGGTTCAAAAATTCCAAAACATTATCCAAAATAGTAAGCAGCGCCAAATTCAGAGCAAGCTACGGCGAAGTGGGTAATGACCAGATTCCTGACTACCTCTGGGTGAATACTTTAGGCTATAGCTCCAGGAGAGCAGTTTTTTTTGCCCCCGGCACCCCTGACGCAAATGGCATTTTCACTTCTGCTACTCCTGCGGCGAATTCAGCCCTCTACACCGTTAAACAGTCAAATAAAGAAATTGAATGGGAAACCACCAAGGAATACAATTTCGGTCTCGACCTTGGATTTCTGGACAACAGGATTAATATGGTGCTTGATGTTTATAACAGGAAAACAGTAAACATGCTCCTGAATCAAACCCTGCCACTGACCTCCGGTTTCGAATCTGTTACCCGCAATATCGGATCTATCCGCAACAAAGGGATTGAATTAGGTCTAAATGCCGGGGTGATTAGGAACCGTGATTTCAGGTGGGATGTAACTTTCAATATCAGTGCCAACCGTTCCAAGGTGCTGGACCTGGGCGACAATGACCTGATGCTTGAAAACCGCAATGTCGGTTCCCAGGCATATAGCGGTCAGAATGTGTTGATTAAAGAAGGCATGCCGCTGGGATTACTTTTTGGTATGCAGATAGAAGGTATGAGAACGACCTGGAATTTGGACAATAATGCCCCACAATCAAATCTGTACTATTGGACAGGCACGCGGGAAGGGCCTTTCGGGTTCTATACTTTTAATGACACAAACGGTGACGGGTGGATTGACCTCGATGACAGGTCAATTCTTGCCAAGACAGAACCCAGCTTCATTGGAGGGATCAGTACCACCATTGGATACAAGTTCCTCGAACTTTACCTGTCATTCAGTGGCAGCTATGGCAGTGACCTGGTTAATGCGAATTATTATGAGCTGCTCAACCAGCTGATTGGATCTAATAATAAGGTAAAGATGTTTGCCGAACAAGGCTGGTTCCCGACCAGTAATCGCGGGGGAACTATCCCCGGGCCCGGTCCGGCTTACTTTGGCCCACCCCAGTATTATAATACCTCTTCAGACTTTGTGGAAGACGGATCATACCTGAAGCTGAATAATATCGCCCTCAGCCTGGATGTTCCGAAATCTCTCCTTAAAAGGATTAAGATGAAGACGCTGCGGCTCACTTACACGGCGACTAATTTATTTACCATAACCAGGTATTCAGGATATGACCCTGAAGTTTCGTCTGCTAAATCAACAGATGGCACCAGTCGTATACTGCCGGGTGTGGATTTTTCATCCTATCCTTATTCAAGGACCCACGCCATTACCTTAAATCTTACCTTCTAAACATACTGAAATGAAAAAATACTTAATCATATTTGCATCTACAGTAATATTCTTTTCATGTAAAAAGAAGCTCGACCTGTTTCCTGAAACGGAACTATCCGCTGAAACGAATTTTTCGACCTACGACGGCGCTTTCCTGGGTGTATCTGCGTTGTATGCAAGGCTGAGCAACGGTGACAGTAAAGGCATTTTAGGTAGCGAACGAAACATGCTGCCGTCAACGGGACAGGAAAATACTCCCGGAAGTGATGACCTTGCCTGGAATGCTGCCGATGCCGGTTTTGCCAGTTTATGGAAGAAATATTATGCTTTTATTGCCCAGGCGAATATCCTGGTGAAGAGCCTGGAGGCTAATACAGAAAATATCGACTCTTCTTTTTCGCAATCTGGTATAGAACAAGGCGCTTTTAAGACTGCTGTGAGTTCCATCCCATCTTTTTCGGCCAGCAAGATGCTGCTTGGCGAAGTGCGATTTTTGAGAGCATATGCTTACTTTACCTTGTACCGATATTTTGGTGGCGTTCCCCTTTTACTGGAACCGCAAGGCTCTCAGCCTACATACATCCCCAGGTCTTCCCGGGAGGAAATGTTTTCTTTCCTCTATAGTGAGTACGATTATGCCATGCAGAATTGTGTATTAAACACGAGCGGGATCCTTCTTGGAAGAGTAACTAAGGGCGCTGTGGCCGGCATGCTGGCTAAAACTTATGTATTTCACGCCTCCTATATTAAAAGGGCCCAGGATTATGGCGCGGCATTCGGTGAGAGTACCGAGGCGGGAAATACAGCTGAGTTATATTCAAAGGCCATGACTCTTTGTGATGGTATTCTCAGCGGTACTTACGGCGATTATGAGCTGGTAAAATATTACCCCGCCATTTTTACAAAGAATAATAAAGAGGTGATGTTCGGAGGATATGCTATCCAGGGTAACGGAACAGGTAATTTAAGAGTCACCAATGCAGGGCAGGTGCAGCCGATGCAAGCCTTATATGATGGTGATGTATGGAATCATAACAGCCGGCTTAAGGATTTTTACAAAGCCTGGGGAGAAGTGGATTTTGAACACCTGGATGCACCGAACCCCGTTCCACCGAATTCTTTAATACTCTGGATGGTTCAGAATAATATTTACTCTCTTTCCGGTGATACCATGAGAAGAATGTGGAACATAGGTAAAACCCAACGTGACGGACCTAAGGATGATGGAGTAAGTCCGGCCGGTCTGTGGATTTTTGAAGCCATCGGCCATACCATCGGCCCGGAAGGGTACATACCGCCCGGTAAAGGAGTTAACGGATATACCGCCGGTGAAATGGCAGTGCTGAGCAGGTTGTCAAATCCAATTCACATACCCTGGTGGCGAGACCTGCAACTAACGGATCGGACTGTTTGGTCAGTATCTTTTAATTATAATTTGGAGAAATTCAGATCGATAAATCCGCAGGATCAGAGTTCATCATTTGATTACGCCAACACCGGGGTGGGTATTCCTATTCTAAGGCTGGCAGAGATTTATTTATTAAAAGCCGAAATACAACATTTCACCGGTGATAACAATGCGGCTATTGCTACGATGAATATTATCCGTGACAGGGCCAGCAACCAGTCTACCATTCGTGACCTGTGGTTAAAACAAGGCGATGCGCCATTTACGTATAAGCCGGGTGCAGTGCATCCTCTTCCGACTACTTTAACCGACGGGCAGGTAAGGAAGGAATTAGTATATGAAAGGTTAAGGGAACTGCTTTGTGAAGATGATTGCGGATGGCTGGATGGATCCAGGTTCCCGGATGTATTAGCGGAGGATATTTCTGATGAAACGCATTACGGTGATCCCTGGCAGGGCGGGATTTTGTATTACGACGGGCTCGGGAAACGCGGTGACCATGGGTTTAACACAACCGATAAAGTTTACAAAGTTTTATTGCCAATCCCTGCTTCCGAGTTCAATTTCTTCCCCGAAATGAAACAAAATCCAGGTTATTAATTCAAAAATATTAAAAATGAAAAATCTGTTTAATAAATTACTTTACCCGGCCCTTGCCCTGGGATTGTTTGCGGGCTGTAAAAAGACCGGTGTCAATGGCGATCTTAAAGATCCTAAGGTATCGATAACTGTCTCCCCCTCTAATCCAAGGGTAGGTGATAGTGTTACTGTGGACATTAATACCGACGCAGAGTACCTCTCTATTTTTACCGGTGATGCCGGACACATGTATGAAAGGTCAAGAATAAAGCCGATCATAGAAGGTAATTGGGAAAAGTTTAAGGACACGGTTTACAAAGTGAGTTATGCCAAAGACGGCAAGAAAGCTACCTGGGACCGGTATATGAAGGATTATAACACACTGGACGAGTTTTACCAGGATTTTGAAATGTTCGGAGCTATCTCCAATGTTCAGCTGGGCGTGTTCAATGGACGGGAACTTTTTCCGGAGTCAATAGATGAAATGACTTACCCAGATAAGAACCAGCTTAAATTCACTATTACCGACCGGAGGATACCCTCAGGCTTCATCTTCAAACCCAATACTTTTGTGGTAGGGCCGCACGGTGATGACCCTGCCTGGAGTGTTATTGAAACCAGGTCTGTATGTGATCCTACTGACAAGGCTGTTCGGCTGGCAACGGGCAACGCTGACTCGCCTAGTGGCTGGGTCATAACTACCCGGGATTTGCGCACTAATTTTGATACTACTATCCAATTCTGGAACTTCAATTTCATGAGACAGCCCGTCACCAATGACCCTGGCGGGCCTATTCCATCATCGGGGAATTATTATCTCGGCGACTATTTCTATGCTGATCCCTATTGGAAAACTTTCCAGGACAGCCTGCAACTCCAGCTGCAGTTAACGAAGGTAAAGGTGATTATGAACGGCAGAATAACACAAAACGAAGGAGCTTACTCATATGACCTGGATCATGACGGGGTAATTGAAAAATACACGGTTCCTCTTGATACTGCTACGGGTCTTCCTCTTAATGAAAGTGATTATAGCCAGTACAGGGGGTTCCAGGGCGATATGTATGTTGGCTATATCAACTTCGGAAGTAATGAATATGAGCAATGGAACAGTGGTTTTTCACTGGGCTCGATATACAGTTCCACCCAGTTGAAAAAACAATATAAGTATGTATATAGCGGGCCAGGGCAATACACTATTACCGTCATAGCCACCAATAAAGGCCGTAAGCAATATTCCGGTGATGGATATCAAACCCTGAGAATCCAGGACATCGATGACTACCCCGCTAAAAGGGCTTTAGCAAGTAGTACTATTACCGTATCACAATGATACCCCCGAATTTTTATTGATATTATTTCTTTTACTTAAGAGGCATAAGAATGCATTTTCAAATGTTAGCAAATAAAATTTATTGTTCAGCCTTCCTGTTTTTTGCCTCCTGTTGCGTTCATGCAATGTCAGATAGCAGTTATGTAGCAAAAATTAAACTGTCAAAAGAGGCAAATGGTATTGAAGAGATGTCCTGGAGAATCGGGAATAATGGAAGGAACTATATTGACAGGGGAAGTATGCTTGGGACAGTAAAGGTTAAGTATAAAATTGGTAATACATCGTATTCCGTCAACACAGCTGAATGTAAGGCTTCCCTGACAAAAAATCAATCCAATGATATCAGTGTTCAATTTAATTTGCCCGGAGGGCTGAACCTGGATGAAGTGTTTCAACAACTTAATGGTAAAGTATTGTGGACAGCCAGGTTTCAAAATAACAGCCCGGCAATAGCGGAAATATCGGATTTATCTTTTCCTCTTCCAATAGGCAGCCAGGATGATAGTATTTCAGTACCGGATAACCTGAATTCGCATAATTCCATTATTGGAAATGCTTCTTTTATGTATTGGATTCCCTATAAGGGTTATGGCCAGGTTTTGATGATGACTATGATCGGGAATACGTCCCTGGAGTTTTACACCGGACAGTGGAATAATGTTTCCGAAATTTTCATACATTCTTCAACCAGTGTGGACAGGGTTAAGGATACATGGCGTATTCCCGGAACATCTGCTGTTGTAAAGCCGGGGAAAAGCCTGGTATATGGATTCAAATTCCAGGTTGTCAATAACCTTGATGAAGTGAGAACCCGTTTATATGCCGAAGGATGCCTTGACCTGAGAGCTGCCCCGGGAATGACAGTTCCTAACGATCTTTCAGTTTATTGTTTATTAAGAACCAAAGATAAAATTACAAAGCTTAATGCGGAGTATCCGGAACAAACAACCATAGAATATATCGGCCCCCGAAAAGATGGGTATGGCTTATATAAATTTTCATTTTCAAAAACCGGGGAAAATCTTATAACGGTAATGTACGGACAGGCTAAAAAGGCATACCTCAATTTCTTTTCAACGGAGCCATTGGACGTGTTGATCAAAAAACGATCAAAATTCATTGCTTTCAAACAGCAAATTAAAGACACCACCAAATGGTATAATGGCCTTTACAGTATTTGGGATATGGAGCATAAAAATTTGCTTTCGCCTGACGATAAAGGTCCCTTCCCTGATTTTGTAGTGGG
>Ga0068862_100004929_pt1 | contig 11237 bp, 7 predicted proteins | sample KBSSwiS52_FD_66598 | JGI IMG/M metagenome (GOLD analysis project Ga0068862, IMG submission 66598) | Switchgrass rhizosphere microbial communities from Kellogg Biological Station, Michigan, USA - KBS Switchgrass S5-2 | ecosystem: Host-associated > Plants > Roots > Rhizosphere > Soil ... | reverse complement strand
CAACTGCTGCCGCAACTCTTTGCGCAGCCGTTGCAGATCTGTCCGGACCATGCTCTTCGAGCTCGAAAAGCAGGTCAGCAGATGTTGTTCGCCTGTCAAATCACAGCGCACGAGCAGCACGCGCGCGGGCTCTTTGACGCCATAGGCGGGCGAGAAGCACGCTCCTGATTCCTCGCCGGTGCGGATTTCCGGCTCGACCTCGACATCGTTCAGCAGCATCCAGACCCTCAGCCGCGCGCCATCGGGCGACAGCAGAGCGAAATCAGCCTCGCCGCTGCCGTCCGCCGCCAAACCGCAATCGGGGCGCAGGTGAAACACCCACTCCAGTAAATGAGGCTGCCCGGCCTGCAGGTGGTCCCAGATCAACCAGGTGTCGGGCTTTACAAAGAAGACGGCGCGGCGGTGCGTCACCGGATCGGGGAGTCGCTCATACCCATTATGACAGGCGTCGACGAAGTCCCAGGCAGGCGTGGTCAGCCAGCGACCGCACTGCGCCCGGGCCCGATGCTTCCATGACATGCGATCCTGCATGACCGATTGGTCGAGGCCGTCGACTACGACCGTGTTGTGCGCGCGCGTCGAGCGGAAGGCATCCCGGCAAGCGTAGTCGAGGTTGTAGGAATAGGTCCCGGAATCAATCAGGAACAAATAACCCTGCGCGTAGAGTTGAAAACTCAGCGCATCGGCGTGTCCATGTCCGCCGGGTCCGTGACCCAACGGTCCGCAGTCGAACACCAGCATCGGATCGCTGGCTCGCCATCCACCGCGCAGCACGTAGTACCCGGCCTCGGGATAAGCAATCGAGTTGTGCAGCGGCGCCGCGGCCGGTAGCGCCAGAAACTGTTCGATGCCCGGCTCCCCATGCAGCCACAGCAGTTCTTCGGCCGGGCCCGCGGCTGCCGCCTTGAAGTCGCCACGCGCGAAACGTACAGCGCCCAACGCCAGTAGCGACCGATAGTCGCGAGGACAGTCGGCGCGACACCAGATGCCGCGGGCATCGTCGCCGTCGCCAAAAGCAGGCGCTGTGCCGTCCGGAAACAGCATATCCATTAGAAAAGCCGTCATGCGTTCCATGATTTTCAACGTGCCCGCTGGCAGCGATGCACCGTTGACCCTCAACATGGCGTCCACGAGATGGCATTGATCGAGGAAAAATCGATGGTACGCAATGCTTTGCTCGGCGTGAGCGCCGTCGGCCCTGACCTGGCACGTCATCTGCTCATTCAGATGTTGCAGCCCCCTGGTCAGCCAGCGCCGACTGTGCCGGCAATCAGTGAACAGTCCGCCGACCACCAGCACGGCCGCTTCGCCGGCCAGGTGTGTGTTGGCAAATCGGTCAATTGACAGGTTCTGCTCAACGAACAGCAGGTGTTGCGCCAGCGACTGCAACAGGCGCTCGCGGAACTGATCGTCGCAAACTTCCGCGAAGAAGGGATAAGCCAGCATCCAGGAGAGCGCGCGCGTGCCGCTTTCCAGGGCACTGATCCAATGGATGCCGCTGTGGCAGGGGTTATCGACGATCCATCGGTCGATCTGGCGCACGATCTCACGCGCGAAGATCGGGTTGTGCGTGAGCCAGGAGGCCTTGCCGAGGGTAAAGAAGTACTGATGTTTGTTCAGCTCCCACGGCAGCTTGATATCGCCGAGGCGGCCGGGGCCCCGGTAAGGTATTTGCGGCGAGAAGGCCCGGCTCCAGTCGCGGCCCGAACGCGGATCACGGGACCAGGCAATCACGTCGCCGTGATCCATGGCGTGACCCAACAGGTGGAAGCGATGATTGAGCAGACGGCCTGCCTCGTTCAATTCCGCGCGGACCGAATCGGGAAACAGCTCACGGTACCGGGCGATGAGGCTATCCCGGCGGGCAACGTCGATGGGATGCCGGAATTGTGAGCTTACCCGCACGGACCCCACCGGCAGCGTAGACAGACCGAGCTGATACCGAGCATGTGTGCTGAGCGTTCGCAAACGCCTGCGGATACGTTGGCTCGATGCGCTCAACATGCCAGGAACTTCCGGCGCCACAGCTCGAGATTCAGAAGCGCCCAGATCTCCAGCGAGATGGGAGCCCCCTTCAGAAATCGATCGACCGTGGTACGCACGTAAGCTGCGTCCAACAGTCCATTGCGCAGGGACTCGGGGTCGAGCAGAACATCAATCATTGGATTGCCGGGAGTGCGGAACCAATGGGCGATGGGGACCGGGAAACCCTGCTTGGGGCGATCGATCACAGCGCGTGGCAGCAACTCGCGGCCGACACTTTTCAACAGGCATTTGCCCCTGCGGCCGCGCACCTTGCAGTTATCCGGCAGCGCGAAGGCCAACTCCACCAGTTTGTGGTCGAGGTACGGGACGCGTGTCTCGATGGAAGCAGCCATGCTCATCTTGTCTTGTTTCATCAGCAACGCGATGAGATAGGTCTTCAACTGGAAATACAACAGTCGATCGAGAAAGCTGCCGGCACGGGAAGTGATACCGAGCTCCTCGTGCATCGCCAGGTCATCCGTGTCGTGCGCCGGTAGCGGGATGCGGCAGGCGCGGACGAGCCCCTCATGCCCTGCCAGGCGGAACATGCCGGCGATCAGATCGGCCTCGGTACGAGCGGCGCGTCTGGCAATTGCTGCCATGCGCCCGGTGAGCGGCAGTCGCGCAATGCACTGCCGTGCTCCCAACGGCAATAGATGCGCGGCGCGCGCCAGCCAGTAAGTACGAACGTTAGTGTCGTACCCTGCCAACAGCTCGTCAGCGCCCTCACCCGCCAGCATCACCGTGGCCACACGCTTGGATTCGCGGGACAGCAGATACAATGGAATGCTCGCCGGAAAGGTCAGTGGCTCATCGTGGTGCCAGATCAGTCGTTGCAGGAGTGAGAAAAAGTCTGGAGCCCCTTGCTTAAATTCGTGGTGTTGTGCGTGCGTATGAGTTGCGACCCGCCGCGCCCAGTGAAGCTCGCTTTCCTGGTCCGGCACGAAACCGATGGAGAACGTGCGAACACGGTCTGTATGCCGTGCCATGAGCGCCGTGACCAGGCTCGAATCGATCCCACCCGACAGAAACGCACCAATCGGCACATCGCTGATCATCCGCAGCTCGACTGCCTCTTCCAGCAGCGGGAGGAACTCATGCTCGGTGCGTCCTTCACAACGCGGGTCGGCCCGGTCGGGGACGTCCCAGTATCGGCGCACCTGAATCCTTTGACTGTTGGCGATCAGAACGTGAGCCGGAGGCAGTTGGCGGACGTCTTTGAACAGCGTGCCCTGACCATAGCTGTGGCGGTAAACCAGATACCGTCGGAGGCCAATCGGATCCGGCCCGGCGCTCCCGCCAGTGGCATGCAGGATTGCCTTTATCTCCGAAGCGAACAGCAGTGTGTCGCTCGTGGCGGCATAGTACAGCGGCTTCACGCCGAGGCGATCGCGTGCCAGAAGCAGACATTGTCTTTTGGCGTCCCACAGTGCAAACGCAAACATGCCACGGAAACGCTGCACGCATTCCGCGCCCGCCTCCTCATACATATGAACGATGACTTCGGTGTCGCTGCGAGTCTTGAAGAAATGACCGCGTGCGAGCAATTCGTCGCGCAACTCCTTGAAGTTATAAATTTCTCCGTTGTAGACAACCGTGATGGAGCCATCCTCGTTGGCGAGCGGCTGATGGCCGCCGGAGAGATCGATAATGGACAGGCGCCGATGGCCCAGGCCGACTGACCCGCGTACGTACAAACCGGCATCATCGGGACCGCGATGATACAGAACATCGCGCATCGCCGCGATTTCGTCCGCGCGTACGGGCCGGCCGTCGAAGTTGAATCGGCCGTTGATGCCGCACATGTCAGGTCGCCTGCGGCTGGCGGCTGTTGGTGCCGTCCAGCAGATCGAAGTAGAGCGATTGAAGGGCGTCCATACAGCGCTCGTAATCCGCCCGCTCGACGACCACGCTGCGAGCTGCAGCGCCGAGCCGCCGGCGCAGCTCGTGATCACCGCACAATTCCCCGAGTGCACGGGCCAGAGCGGCCGCGTCGCGCTCAGGCACAATCAGCCCGTTCTCGCGCGGTACGAACCATTCCCGGCAATAGGGCAAATCGCTAACCACCAGCGCACAGGCGCAGGCCGACGCTTCGAGCACGGTGACCGGGAAGCCATCCGATGAAGGCACCGAGACCACTACGTCCGCGAGGTTATAGAAGAGGGGCATGATCGCGTTATCAACGCTGGGCACGAGCCGGTAGCTTGCCGATAAGCCGCGTGCTTCGGCGAGGGATCGTAGCCGCTCGCAGCCACCCTGTTGAACCGCGTCGTATAACTGCAAGCACACGGCGCGCGGAAACTGGCCGCGTAGCTCGGCAAACGCCTCTACCACCACATCCAGGTTATATAAGGCCTCGTCAACCTGGTAGCGCGGACTGAGGATTACAGGCCCAGCGTCACCGAGCCCCAACTCGGCACGCAATGCGGCCGCTTCCAACCCGGGGCGGTAGTGTTTGAGGTCCACGCCCCGCGGCAGGACGGTCACGCGATCGGCCTGAAGACGCAAATGGCGCGCCGCCCCTTGCATGTGCCGACCAGTTACGATCACGCGATCCGCCGACCGGCAGGCCCAGGATGTCAGGTAATGCTGTAGAGCCGGCCGGCCGCGGTACTGCTCCGGCAGAAAATCTCCACCATAGGCATGGATGACCAGCGGGTGCAGCCCCGTGGCCGCTGCGAGCCAACCCGGCCCCCAGGCATTGTGCGCATGGACCACGTCGGGTCGTAGCCGGCGAGCCAGGCTGCGCAGCTGAAAAAGGCGGTGCAGGGTACCCAACCGACCCGGCAGGGGCGACGCCGGCAAGCAGTGCCAGACCGCGCCGGCGAAGGTCGGCGAGATGGGCGGAACGGGCACCATGTGAATCTCGTGGCCGCGTGCTGACAACCCCTCGATGATCGCTCGTATCTTGAACGCCCTTCCGTTGCCAACGTGGAGCACACGCAGCGGGCGGTTCGTGGGGTGTTGGTCACGTTTCATGAGCTTTGCCGGACTGTTGGAGCGTGATCGCGCAACGGGATCAGTGCCAACTTGGCGAGCTGTTTCCACGCGGCGGCGTTCGCCGGGTCAAACCTCAGCGACCGCAGCAAGTATCTGCAAGCGTCCGCAAGGTTGTGTCGGTGCAGAGCGGCCGCGCCTGCGAATGACAAATGCGCCGACAACGACCGGCGCCATACGTCCCGATTCTGCATGCGGTATTCGCCGTGGCTATCCCAGAATGATTGAATGACATCGAGCGCCGCGAGGCTGGTCAACAGCTTGTCGTTGGACAAGCTGCCGGGACGGCGCCGATAACACACCAATGGACGCTGGACATAACCGACCGGCCAGCGTTCCGCCATCGCCAGCCAGAGAGCGAAATCCTCGGCGATACGCCGCCGTGTGTTGAACAGTCCCGCTTCGATCAGTCGCACGGTCGGCGCCATCACGGTCGAAGTGGTGATGAAGTTATCGACGAGCAAACGCTCCAGGACGTGGCCGCCGCACGGACTCGAAAACGCGTGCCGCGTCCGATGAACGATACCGCTGTCGTCAAAGGTCATGAGGTCTGTGTGCGACAGGCCCAGCTGAGGCTGCTCATCGAGCTGGGCCACCTGCTCCCCGAGTCGCTCCGGCAGCATCAGATCATCGGCATCCAGAAACGCACAATAATGTCCGCGCGCTGCGCGAATGCCCGTGTTGCGAGCTGCCCCGGGACCGGCATTCGCTTGCGGAACGACGCGCAGGTCGAATGCAACCGCGAAGCGCCGCGCCTCATCGAGCGTGCAGTCCTGGGAGCCATCGTCTACGAGCACGACCTCGAAGTCCTTGAACGTCTGCTGGCAAACAGAATCCAACGTCTGCGCCAAATAGGCCGCCGAGTTGTGAGTTGGAATCACGATACTGACGCGGGGCATGGCTCTATGCTGCCTTGGCGGCATCTGCAGGCCCGCAATGGACCTTCTGATACCAGTGCTCGAAGGCGTACAGCGTCCAAACCTGGTAATTGCGGCGGTCATCACCGTGGAAGAAACCATCTTCGATCCTCCGCAAGCCCCGAGGATCGAAGATGCCGTGCTGGTTGCCACTTCGCAGCGTATCGAGCACCTCATCGTGCAAATCCGAGCGCAGCCAGCTCGTCAGCGGAATGCTGAATCCCTGTTTGCGCTTCACGAGCACCTCCTTCGGCAAGTAGGGCGCGATCGCTTGCTTCATAATGTATTTGGATACACCCCCGCGAATTTTCAGCCCGCAGGGGATTCGCGCCGCGAGCTCCACCAACTCGTGATCGAGCAGAGGCTCGCGGGCCTCCAGCGAGTTCAGCATGCTCATCCGATCGACCTTGGTGAGCACATCATTCGGCAGATAGGTCTTCAAGTCGTATTCCATCATTCGCGCCGCCCACGGCTCGCCGGCGGACTGCCGCAAGTTGGGCAAGTGATACAGGTACGGGTCAGCCCCGCTCAGTTGTTCGCGCGCGGCGGCGCTGTAGAGTCCGACTCGATCACCCTGGTCGAATACCGCGATGGCATCGAGAATGTATCGTCCATACGGCAGGTTGATATGCTTGAGATAGTTGGCGCCAGGAACACCGGAAGGAACCAGGCGACTCAATTGGCAGATGCCGTTGCGGAAGGTTTGCGGCAACCGGCTCAACACTTGTTGGTACGCCGGCCGCATTTGCCGCCAAGGGTAACCGCCAAACAACTCGTCACCGCCGTCACCTGACAATGCGACGGTTACTTGCTCACGCGCGAGCTTTGAAACGTAGTACATCGGAATGGCGGACGCATCCGCATAGGGCTCGTCGAAATATTCCAGCAGCCTTGGGATCACCGCCCGCGCCGAGGACGGCGTGAGCGTCAATTCTGTGTGATCGGTCCCCAGGTGTTTGGCCACCCGCTCGGCGTCCGAAGCCTCGTTGTAAACGCGGTCGGCGAACCCGATGGAAAACGTCTTCACCGGCCGGCTCATCAGGCCAGCCATGAGGGCGACAACCGTGCTGGAGTCGATGCCACCGCTCAAAAACGCTCCCAGCGGCACATCGCAGACCAGCCGGATCCGTACGGCTTCGCGCATTTTCTCCAACACCTGGGCGAGCCAATCAGCCTCACTGACGCCCTTTTGCGCCTCAAAGCTGATGTCCCAATACCGCCGCAGTTGTACGCGCCCGGCACGCAAAGTCAGCGTATGTCCCGCAGGGAGTTTATGCACGCCGCGATAGATGCACACGGGGTCGGGCACACACAGAAACGACAGGTAGCCGTGTACGGCTTCGAGGTCAACTTGCTTCCTGGCGCTGAAACACGAGTCAGCTCCCAACGCTTTCAACTCCGAGCCGAACAGGAACGCCTCGTCCGTCAGCGTGTAGTACAGCGGCTTGACACCGACGCGGTCGCGCGCAAGGAACAGTGTGTCTGAACGCGCATCCCAGATCGCAAAGGCGAACATACCTCGCAGGTGCCGAACACAGTCCTCACCGAAGGCTTCATATAGATGCAGGATTACTTCGGTGTCGCCGGCGGTTTTGAACTGATAGCCGCGCCCGAGCAACTCCCGGCGCAGCTGTGGGAAGTTATAGATCTCGCCGTTATAGCTGATGCAAATGCTGCGGTCGTGGTTGCACATCGGCTGATGGGAAGCAGCAAGATCGATTATGGACAGGCGCCGATGACCGAGACCGGCATGCCGGTCCAAATGAACTCCACCTGCATCCGGACCTCGGACGACCATCGTATCGCGCATCGCCGCAATCTCTTCCGGGTTCGCTCGCCGCGCCGGATCGAGATATATTTTTCCGCAGATGCCGCACATGTTTGGTTCTGCTTGCGGTGAGTGTGTCGGATTACTGGGTTGCTGCCGGCCGCAGGTCATAGTGCCCGCTGACTACCGGCACCGTCACCCGATGATGATAGTGTCGCTCATCGAACTGGTAGGCATCGGGGGTGAGAACCTGTCCCTCCGGGGTGGTCACCTCGATGTAACGCTGCCGGGCGCAACACAGCGCCGAGCAATCCAGGCGCAGCGTGAGCTTGGGACGGTCGATTGGCCCGGTATATAGGATCGAGAACCCGTCCAACGTGACGTCATACACAAAGGCGTTCTCCCGGGCGACGACATACGCTGCGATATCAGAGCAGTTGGCGTGCCAGACGTCCTTGCCTCGAAGGTAGCGATACAGGCGGCGCAGCTCATCCAGGTCATCGACGATGTTAGGGGTTTGCACCAACCCATCCGGACGCACCGGTGCAATGTGTTCCTCGATGCTGATGATTTGCCCCCTTGCGCACAGGACATCTATTTGGCGCCGCTGCCAGAAATGCCCGTGCACGGTGGACGGGAGCGCGACTACCCAGTTGCGCCCAAAGAACGCCGGCTCGTAGTAATCATCGCTGTAGACTCCACTGACATCGCGGGGCATCCAATCGCGGCACCACCACAGAAAGCCGAGATCGCTCACGGCGTCATCGGCAAATTCGTTGTAGTCCCAGCCGCCGTACTTGCCACCCCGTGGAGTAGCGCCGGTGGCGTTGCGAAATAGTTGCAGACCGCGGCGTGTCTGCTCAATGGCCGCCGCCCGCGAAGGAAAACCGCGCCATTCCTGCATGAACTCCGGTGTCGTCGCACCTGCAGTGCCGTGGTTATAGCCGTGATAGGCCAGCTCGAAGCGCGCATCCGCCTGCAGCCGGTGAAAAAAGAACCGGCTCGCCTCCGTGGCATCCAATGGCCCGGCATGGCTGAAGGGTTGGTGATGAGTGTAGGCCGAAATGCAACCTGCGACGACGAAGAAGGTGGCTCTGACCTCCGGGAAGTCGCGTAACAGTCCGTTCTGCAGGAAAGCCAGCGCCCCAACCGGACTGTCCAGGCCACCGCCCCAGTCACCTCCCAACTCCCACGCTCCCGCGCCGGCCTGGCGGTTGTGCCAGGCGTTGGTCAGATCGTCAACCATCAACACGACTGGGCTGACTGCGCCTCGCAGCCACTTGGTCTTTGTCACCACGATACGCCGGGGAGTCTCGTGCCGCGCGCTGTTCCTCGAGCGCAGGACGCGCCAGAGTTTCCTCGCCCGGCCATTGAGTGCTTTTACAGGTATCACGAGCGGCAACTCACTGGCGCAGTCCGGCAGAGCGGGTTGCAGGGCCGCCCGGTGCATCCACGGTTGCGGGCAGCCGTGGCAGACGCCGCTGCAATTTCGCCAGCCGCCAACAAAACCGCAGATACTGCACCAACCCCAGATCGATCGAATAGAACGCCCTGCCCTGCACCGATGATCGGTCCAGGGTGCGCACCGCCCCACGTTCGAGCTCCTCCAGGGCACTAACGTAAAGGGCAGCGCCACGCCGGATGCAGCGGATGGCGATCTTGACGAGATCGTCACCCACATACACAGGCACGCTTTCCTGGCAAATGATCGGCCCAGTGTCAATGCCGCGGTCGATGAAGTGCACAGTGACGCCGACCTTGTTGGGCTCGTCATGGTATAGCGCCCAGAAGATCGGATCGGCGCTGCGATATTCCGGTGTAATGCCGGTATGGATGTTCAATGTCCCACGGGGCGCCAGGGTAAAGACCTCCGCCCGGATGACCGACGTGCCACACACGGCCAGCACATCGGGCCGGTGTTGTTTTATCAGTTCGACACAGGCTGGATCGTTGATGTTGGCAACGGTGACGTGCGGCACGACGCGCGAATAGGCTACTTCAGCGTTTCCAGGGAAGAATTCCTTGCGCAAGCGCTCCCCTTCGGCCGGACCCAGTATCCGCCAACGCAATGCGTTGTAGGCCAGCTTGTTCAACGTGCGCGCCAGGCCGTGCCTGCGCCACATGCGCATTCGGCGTGCGCGTTTCTCCTGAATGCCCCTCGCCAATGGCAGGGCCTCGATGACCAGTGCGGCGACCTCGTGCCGCGCCAGGATCTGGTTCACGAGCCAGATGTTGGACGGGGTGTTGGATGTGAGAATGACAATCTTCATGGCGCTATCCGCTGCATCGACTGGGCTGCCGGCGCGCCAACGAGCTCAGCATACAAATCGCCGTAGCGTCGCACGACGATGCCCCAGTCCCGCTCGCGCTTTACGAACCCGAGCGCGCATTCGCGTAGCCGCGCCATACGTGCCGGATCGTTCTGGAGGCTGAGAATTGCCGTTGCGAGACTTTGAGGATCTTCGCTGCGAACAATGACGCCGGTCTTGTCGTGCTCAATCAACTCAGTAATGCCGCCGACATCGCTCCCGATGCAAACCTTGCCCTGCGCCATGGCCTCAAGCGGTTTCAGCGGAGTCACACGCTCGTTGATCACGGCCCGGATCCGTGGGTAGACCAACACATCCATGATAGAATACCAGGACGCGACCGAGTCGTGCGGTACTCGGCCGGCGAACACAACCTCCAGGCCCAACCGGTGGGCGTGAGATTCGAGCGCCGAACGCTGCGGCCCATCGCCCACGATAACGAGGCCCGGGGCGCCGGGTCCCATCCGGCACAGCGCGTAGGCATCCAACAATGTCGCCAGACCCTCGAGGCGCAGAATCGAGCCGATAAACCCGATCACGAAGCGGCCCGAGACGCCAACAGACGCGGCCAACGCCTCGTCCCGCACTCGTGGTACGAAACGAGCGCTATCCACGCCGTTCGGCACAATATGCATCTTTCGCGGGTCAATGCCTCTAGCGACCAACTCGTCGCGGATACCGCGCGCGATGGGCACCACGGCCGTGGCGCGCCGCATGGCACCGAGCTCGAGTCTCCATAAGAGGCGATGTTTGAGCGAACCGCGGCGCCATCCATTTTCAACCACCGCCGATTCACCCCACAGTGTTCTCACTTCATACACCAAGGGCACGCCGAGTCTGCGCGCAGCCGGCAGCGCGCCGTAGGCATTCGTATAAGATGAGTGTGCATGTATGACGTCCGGCTTTTCTCGGCGGGCAATCTCCAACACAGCACAGCGATAGCGGCTCAGCATCTGCAGCCGGATCTTGTATGAGAGCCACTTGGAGCGCGCCTGCGCAGGCACCGGAATGTGATTGGTCCGGTAGTAGCGGGTGCCCTCGATGTGCTCCAGCGAGCCGTTTGTGTTTTGCGTCGCGAACAACGGCGAGGTGACCACGACGGGGTCCAGACCCATGCGGCGCTGATGGGTCACAATCTCTCGGGCACGAATCGTGTAACCGACCGTATTCGGAACGGAGGTCTCCAGCACGTGCAGAATTTTCATATCGTCGAACCTCGGG
>Ga0068862_100004922_pt1 | contig 11246 bp, 6 predicted proteins | sample KBSSwiS52_FD_66598 | JGI IMG/M metagenome (GOLD analysis project Ga0068862, IMG submission 66598) | Switchgrass rhizosphere microbial communities from Kellogg Biological Station, Michigan, USA - KBS Switchgrass S5-2 | ecosystem: Host-associated > Plants > Roots > Rhizosphere > Soil ... | reverse complement strand
TCGAGGGATCACGACGGCATTTGCCGTCCGCGGCTTCGGCTATTACGAAACGCGGCACTTCGACGACGTCGACCACGCGTTCACGTGCAGTCAGTTCCTGACCGATCACTACCGAGACAGAGTCGGCCTGGTCAGCACACCGATCGAACCGCCGATCGATTGGTCCGCCACGCTGGCGCCAGAGGAATCCCGTGCGTTCGTGACCTTCGTCAATCCGTCGGCGCACAAGGGGCTGCTGTTGTTCGCGCGGCTCGCGGACATGCTCGGATCGCGACGGCCTGACATTCCCATTCTGGTCGTGCAGTCGGGCCACAGCGGCGGATCGCTGAATGCGATTCCTGGAGTGGACTTCAGCAAGTACCCGCAAATCATGGCGGCGCCGCCAGTGCCCGCTCCAAAGGACTACTTCGCGTTGACGCGCATTCTCGTCGCCCCTTCCGTCTGGGAAGAACCCTTCGGCAGGGTCGCGGCGGAAGCGATGATCAATGCCATCCCCGCGCTCGTCAGCGAACGTGGGTCGTTGCCAGATGTCGTCGGCGGCGATTTCAGTCAAGGTGGCGGCGGACGCGTCCTGCCGATTCCCGAGTGGATGACGTTCAAGACGACGCAGCTGCCGAGCGAGCAGGAAATCCAGCCCTGGTTCGAGGCCGTCTGTACGCTCTGGGACGATCCGGCGCACTACCGCTCCGTCGCGATGCGAGCGCGACAGATTGCCGACGAGCGATACAGTGAACACATCTCGCGAAAGAAACATGTCGATTACTTCACCTCGCTGAAACCAGGCGGCCGCCCGATCGCAGACACACCACGGACTAGCCAATAACGATCGCGTCGGTTTCAAGCTTCTTGGCGACTCCTATCGCACACGTTGTGCCACTACGTCGCATTGCCTGAAACACACGTGTTTCTTCGAAGGTTCCACAGCCAATGACAAAGACGTCATCGCGGTGGAGGCAGGAATGTGACCGCGAGTACAGATCTCGGGGAGTCAGTTCAAGGTATTGATCGCCCGCCGCGAACAGGAATTGACGACCTATCGTGAAGCATCACAGTCGATTGAGAGCGGTCTGCTGAAGTCGACGGCCGGCCTGGTGGTCCGAGAAGGTTTTGGGAACCGATGGCCGTCCATTGGTGGGTACATTCCGTGCGCTGCCATCTTTGAAGTCGCCACCGGGGCGGCGTTGCTGCTCGTTCCATCGCTCGTCGGGCTGTTGCTGTTCGGCGTGCAGTTGACCGGCATTACCATCACAGTGGCGCGCGCGACCGGCCTCGCCCTGATCTGGCTCGGGATCAACGCGAGCCTACGCTTCTTTGAGCGCTTCGCTGGGCTCGATGCGCAGCGCGCGGCGGGCCGGCTCGACGCATGCCAGCAGTCCTACCGTCAGCATCACCGCCGATGTGACCAAAAGCGCACCGGCCACGTCAGCGATTCTGGCTTCCTCTGACAGGGCGACGACGAACACGATCACGGCATTGCCCGCCACGACGCCGCTGCCAACGAGGATGAGCGCCCTCGAGAAGATACCGGCGATCAGGCGCGCGCGGCTCGCGCCGAGCGCCGCGCGCACGCCGATCTCCCGCCTGCGCCGGGCGATGCTCACCGACATGAGCGAGAAGATGCCCGCCGCCGACAGGAACAACCCTAGGCCCACCACCCCGGCGATCGTGCCGGCCGCGATCATGCCGGGTAGCTCCACTCGCCAGACATGCTCGTCGAGCGCGCGGATCTCGTCGACGCGCAGGCCGGCGTCGAGATCGGCGGCGATGGCCCGGATGCGGGGCGCCAGCGCCGCTGGATCGCCAGCGACCCGAACGCCGATCACCAGCGGGAATGTCGTAAGCGGCGACGCCGCACGGAACAGGTACGGCGCTTCGCCGGCATCCGTGGGCGTCATCCCGATGTCCCGCACGACGCCGACGATCTCGAACCAGGGTTCGGGTTTTGTCGGGTCGGAGCTCGCAAAGCGGACGCGCCGGCCAATCGCACTTGCGCCGGGCAACTGCCGTGCAAACGCCTCGTTGACGAGAGCCGTCTGCGCGCCCGCGACGCGATCGCCCTCGTGAAAGTCGCGGCCGGCCACAATCGGCGTGTCGAACAGCTCGAAGAATCGGGGCTCCACCGCCGACGTCCAGAGGTTCTCGACGAGTCGTGGCGCGGTCTCTGACGAGACCTCGACCTCGGCGCTCCTCACAGCGACCCCCATCCCAGGCAGGCGATCGGCGAACCTCGTCGCGACGACGCCGGGGAGCTGGGCGACGCGGCGTTCCAGCTCGCGATACGTCTGGTCCGCCGGGGGCGTCGAGTCTCGATCGAGCTCGACGCGCACGGCGAGATACTGTCTCGCCGGGAAACGTGACCGGATGGCTCGGTCGCGCCGGACTTCCTGGGTGATGCCCATCGCCGGCGGCAAACAGATCACCGTGAGCGCCACTTGCGCGATCATCGCGGTGGTCCACACGCCGCCGAATCGCAGCGTCGATCCTCCGGCGCCGACGGTTCTGAGATGCGCCTGCACCTGCAGGCCGGTCGCCTTGATCGCGGGGAGCACTCCCAGAACCGCGGCGCCGACCACCGTGAGTCCGAGGGCGTACAACACAGTGCTCAGCTTCAGGCCGGGATTGACCCAGAACGGCGCGCCGCCGTCCTGACCCGCATAGTAGGCCGTGAGCCCCCACTTCAACGCCCGGTCGGCAACGGCGAGCCCGATCACCGCCGCGACCGACGCCAGCACGAGCGCTTCGACGAAGAGCTGCGCCACGATGCGCTCGCGGCTCGCACCGAGCGCGTAGCGCATGGCGATCTCCGCATCGCGGGTCGCGGTCCGCGCGTAGATCAATGTGCCGACGTTGACGCAGGCAACGACCAGGACCAGAAGAATCGGCCCGTGGGTGACGAGGAATTCGAGCCACGAGCGATCGCCGGGAGACTCGCCGCCGTACGCCAGGATCCGCGGACGCAATCGCTCGTGCGTCGCGGGTGAATCGGCGGCGGCGCGCGTCGCGAGGGCGCTGACCTCCGCGTTCGCCTCAGCCTGCGTGATTCCGGGCTTGAGGCGTCCGAACACCCGGATCAGCGGACCCTCGAGCGGCGCATAGCCGGACTGCCGGATCTGCAACGGCACCCAGAGCCGATGGTTCACCGGAAAGGCGAAGCCCTCCGGCATGACGCCGACGATGGTCGCAGGCGTCTGTCCCAGTCGCAGCGTCTCTCCGATCGCGTCACGACGTCCGCCGAATCGTTGCCGCCACACGTCGTGGCCGAGCACGACCACCGGTGCCGCACCGGGCTGTTCGTCACTGTCGAGTAACGGCCGGCCGGCGAGCGGCGGCACGTTGGCCACCCGGAATGCCGACGCCGATATCTCCACCACGGTTACCGGCTCGGGACGCGCGTCACCGAGCACCAGGTTGCGTTCGACGGTCCGGTAGGCGCCAAGCTCCTCAACGGACGTGAGATCGCGGCGCCAGGCGGCGAAATCGTGCAGCAGTCGCTGCTCGTCCCGCCCCGCCATCTGGTTTCGCATCTCGATCTCGACGATGCGATCGCCGCCGGGAAGCGGCAGACGCGGGCGAAGCACATCGCCCACCGCGTCGTACCAGCCGGCACCGATGCCGATCGCGATCGCGAGCGCCAGGCCGCCCGCCAGCGTCAGGCCCGGGTACTTCACGAGCATGCGGAAGCCGAGTTTGTAGTCGTGCACGGTGCCGTTCTCCCTGATGCGAAGCCGGGCGAGGCGCGTTCTGATGAGCGCCGCTGCCACGTCAATGGCTTCGATCGCTGTCAGCGTGCACGCGGTCGGCGCGGAGTAATGCTGCAGACGGACGCGATGCGCTTCCTCGAGATCGCCGAGGACGTCGTCGGCCTCGCCGCGCGGCGCAAGGGCACGCAGCAGGAATGCCGCCCAGCGCGGTGATCGCGTCATTTCGCCGTGCCCAGGACGGCGCCCAACTCTCCCGCCATCGCCTGAATCGCGTCGGTCATGGCACGGACCGCCGCAACGCCGGCCGGCCGCACCGTGACCAGCCGCCGCGGCTTGCCGCCGCGCTCGGGGCGCGGCTCGCCCAGGCGCGTCGTCAGGAGCCGCTTGGTCTCGAGGCGCTGCACCGTGGTGTACACGTTCGCGCGCCGTACCGATCGGCCGGTCCTCTGCCGTATCTGGTCGGCGATCGAGACGGTGTAGGCCTCGTCCGGGCCGAGCCGCAGCGCCGCCAGCAAAACGAGGAGCTCGAATTCAGCAAGTGGCATCGGGATGGTCTTCGGCGGCATTTAAGTCACTATGTGACTATGTAACGCGGGCCGGCCCGATTGTCAAGAAGAGGGCCTCACTCTCCACGACCTCGACGTGTCCCGCGCTACTCCGCGCGAAGGGCGGTCACTGGATTGACGAGGGTGGCGCGAAGCGCGGGAATGTAACTCGCCAGGACCGCGGCCGACACGAGGCTCGCGCACACGGCGACGTAGGTGAATGGATCGACCGGGCTGACCTCGAACAGCAGCGATCCCATCAACCGCGTCAGCGTGATAGCGGCTGCGAGACCGCAAGCGATGCCGATTCCCGCCAGACCCAGACCGTAGCGGACGAACATGCGCGTCACTTCGCCACGCTGTGCGCCGAGGGCCATGCGGATGCCGACCTCGCGCGTGCGCTGCGACACGGAGTACGAGATCACACCGTAGATGCCGGCGATGCCCAATAACAGCGCCATCGCCCCCGCAATCGCCAGCATGACGAGCGTGAACGAGGTCCGCGCCATCGACTTGCTGACGACGGCGTCGAGCGTGCGAAGGCCGGCGAGCGGCAGGTTCGGATTCACAGACCACACGGCGCGCCCGACCTCGCTCGCGAAGGCGCTCGATTGCGCGCGCGGGCTGCGAATCATGTACGCCATCGTCCGGCGGACCGACGGATCGTCTCCCTCGAACTTCGTCATGAGCATCGGGAAGAACGCCACCGCCGGCGCCTTCTTGTCCACGCCTTCGTCGCGTTCGTCGCCGACAACCCCGACGACTTCACGCCAGTCGGAGCTGTTGCTCTCCCGGATCTGCTTGCCGAGCGCGGCCGCCGGCGAGCCCCAGAGCTCGCGCGCCAGGTTCTCGGACACCATCGCCACCGCCCGCTTGTCGTAGGCGTCTTCCCAGACGAAATCGCGCCCGGCAACCAGCCGGTTCCCCATCGTCTTCAGCAGGCCTGGCGAGATGAACCTGAACAGACGGATCGGCGGCAGCTGTTTCTGCTCGTAACTCTTGTCCGCTGCGAAGATCGGATCGTGCCCACCGTCGCCCGTCATCGGCACGAAGCTCGAGAGACCGACCGATGTGACGCCCGGGATCGCGGCGATCTTGTCCATGATCGCCTGGTGCATCCGGATGACGGCCTCCGGCTCTTTCACCTGCGCGCTGGGGATGCTCAAGCCGAGCGTCAGCACCTCCTGCGGAGTCGTGAAGCCGGGATCTACGCGCCGCATCGCCTGGAACGTCCGGATCATGAGGCCCGAGCCCACGAGCAGCACGAGCGCCAACGCGACCTGCACGACGACGAGCGTGCTGCGGGCGCGATGCCGCTCGCGGCTCGCGCTCGACGTCCGTCCGCCGCCGCGCAGGCCCGCCGCCACATGAGGACCGGCGTACTTGAAGACTGGAATCGCCCCGAAGAGGAGGCCCGCGACGATCGAGATCGCCAACGTGAATATCAGCACGGTCGCGTCGATGGTGATGTTGTCGAGCCGCGGGAGGTTGCCGGGCGCGAGGGCGACGAGCAGACGGATCGCGCCGAACGCGACGGCGAGCCCGGCGACACCCCCGACGAGACCGAGGATGACGCTCTCGGCGAGCAGTTCGTACGCGATCCGTCCGCGGCTCGCGCCAAGCGCCGCCCGGACCGCCAGTTCCTGCTGGCGGCCCTCGGCGCGCACGAGCAGCAGGTTCGCCACGTTCGCGCAGGCGATGAGCAGGACGAGGCCGATGGTGCCCATCAGGACCCACAACACGGAGCCGACGTCGCCAACGACCTCGGCCTTCAACAGCCGCAGGTTCGGCTCGAGCCGGGCCTCCTCGAACATCTTCACGCTGTAGCCCTGGAACGGCGGGAACCGGGTGAGGCTGATCGGGATCAGCCGTGCGACGTCTGCGGTTGCCTGCTCGAGCGTGGCGCCCGGCTTCAAGCGCGCGACCCCGGTGTAATTGAATTGACCGAGAAACACCTTCGAGCGATCGAGCCGCATCGGCAGAATCAGCGACGGCTTCCGATCGAGGAACCGGAATGAATCCGAGAGGACGCCGACAATTTCCCGCGGGCGGCCATTCACCATGATCCGCCGGCCGACGGCCGAGGGATCGCCGCCGAATCTCGAACGCCAGTAGCCGGCTGTGAGAATGGCTGTGGCCTCCGCGCTCGGCGAGTCGTCGTCTTTCGTGAACAGGCGTCCGACCATGGGCGTGGCGCCCAGCATCGGCAGCACCCGCTCGGTGACGATAATCGACTGGACCTCTTCGGGCTCGGCGAGACCGGTCACACTCTCGGTGTCGGTTTGCCACATCGCTACGTCCCCGAACACACGGCTGTCCTCCCGGTAGGTGAAATAGAGGAACGGGGCCGCGCCGGTGTGGTTCAGACCGATGCCGGCGGCATTGTGGTCGAGCACCACCAGCTCGTCTGGGTTCGGGTACGGCAGCGGCTTCAGCAGCACACCCTCGATCACGCTGAAGATGGCTGAATTCGCGCCGATCCCGATCGCCAGGGTGATGACCGCCACCGCGGTGAACACCGGCAGCTGCAGGAGTCGGCGGACGATGTGCGTGACGCGCATATCTGTCTAAATACGGGACCGGCGCGGCAAAGTTCGGTATCGTTTCGCCATGGCGAGCCTGGGACACGTTGCGGTCGGCATGGCCGCGGCACGGGTGTACGAGGGCCGGCGCCCGGGCTGGCGGTCAGTCGTCGCGTGGTCCGCCGTATCCATGCTGCCGGACGCCGACGTCATCGGGTTCTCGCTCGGCGTCCGGTATGAGGACCCGTGGGGGCACCGCGGCGCTACCCACTCGTTCGCGTTCGCCGTCATCGCCGGTCTTGCGGCGGGACTGTTGGCACGCAGGTTCAAGCAGCCTGCGCTGCGCGCGGTGCTGTTCGCAACCGTGGTCCTCGCCACCCATCCACTCCTCGACACGTTGACGGACGGCGGGCTGGGGTGCGCGCTTTTCTGGCCGTTCGATCTCACGCGCTACTTCGCGCCGTGGCGTCCGATTCAGGTCGCGCCGATCGGTCTTGCATTCCTGTCGCCGTACGGCGCGATCGTCGCGATGTCGGAGATCGTCCTCTTCCTGCCGCTCTTCGTGTTTGCGCTTCGTACTTCAGACTTCAAACTTCAGACTTCCGCACCACTCCTTCTGGCATGGCTCGCCGCCGCGTGGCTGATCGCGTCGACTGATCCCGTTCGCGAGGCGACCGTCGCGGCGCTGCTTCGCGATCGTACCGAGTACGCGCAGGGCTTTTCGGAGCAACGATTCGGCGTGGTCGCTGAAGGGCAATCGCAGAGCGAGGTGCGGCAGCAGCTGGGCGCGCCGCTGGAAGAGGGCTGGATGTATTCGCCCGACGGCGAGTCGCCGGCCGACAAGAGTGCCGCGGCGACACCCGGATGCTTCGCTGTGCACTTCGAACAGGATCACGTGACGAGATCGCTTCAGCCGGCAGCGTGCGAAGCGCGTGGGATTCGACTCGGCCTACCGAAAGCGGACGTCGAGCGCGTGCTCGGCCGGCCATCCGATTCGTGCTGGGCCTACAGCAAGGGACCGCCGCGGCGCCCGTTCCGCCTGCGGCTGGTGTGTTTTCACGGCGCGACGGTCGAGATGATCGCGCGGAGATGGGTGTTCTGAGCCCGGGGGTCAGGGCCGGGGGTCGGGCCGGGGTCAGACCCGGGTCGGGTCGGGGTCAGACCCGGGTCTGACCCCGGGGTGCGATCATCCGCGGTCGGGGACGCGGCAATTTCTGCGATGTCGACCAGATCCAGGCGGCGCTGCCCACATCTGCACGCCGGTGCGCGAAATATGCCGGCCCAAGGAGACTTTAGTTGACTCCAGTGTCATATACAGTCATCTTATGAGGCATGAATCGCCTCCTTCTTGCCTGTGCAGTTGTGCTTGCGACCGCCCTCCCGGCGGTGGCCCAAACCCAGGGCGGCAGCGTCAGCGGCGTCGTCCGCGACGAGCAGCATGCCGTCGTCCCGGGCGCTGATGTCAGTGCTCAGGGCTCTGACGCGACCTATCACTTCACCACCGAACTCGACGGTGCCTTCCGCTTCCTGAGTCTCCAGCCAGGCACGTACAAAATTACCGTGACGCTCTCGGGCTTTCGCACGGCTGTGCGCGACGTCATCGTCGCGGTCGGCCGCAGTGTCGAGGCGCCGATGGAGCTCCGCGTGGCGCCGGTCGTCGAGGTGCTGACCGTCTCGGCGCCCGCGCCGATTCTCGACCGCACGGCCACCGGCACGGCGACGACGTTCTCGAGCGACGAGCTCGCGAAGATCCCGACGGCGCGCGATCCGTTCTCGCTCGTGCGTTCGGTCCCCGGCGTGCTGCTCGATCGCGTCAACGTCGGCGGCAACGAAACCGGCCAGGCGCCCACCGTCGTTTCGAAGGGCACGCGGCCGCAGGACACCGTCTGGACGCTCGACGGCGTGGTCATCACCGACATGGCCGCCGCCGGCGCGCCGCCGACCTACTTCAACTTCGACAACTTCGAGGAGATTCAGGTCGCGACCGCCGGTCAGGACATCAAGCAGCAGACCGGCGGCATCGGGATCAATCTCGTGACCCGCCGCGGCACCAATCAGTTCCACGGCGGCTTCCGCGGCTACTTCGCCAACGACGCGATGGAAGCGGCGAACGTCCCGGGCGAGCTGAAGAACCTCGCGACGCCGGTCACCGCCGAAACCGCCGACCACAACAAGCAGATCTCCGACTTCGGCGGCGAGTTCGGCGGACCGATCCGCCTGGACCGCGCGTGGTTCTACGCGTCTTACTCCGCGCAGGACATCCGGCTGGTGCGCCGCGCTGGAGCGCTCGTCGACCGGACGCAGCTGAAGAACCCGTCGGTGAAGGTGAACTGGCAGGCTGACCGGAAAGACATGATCAGCTTCCTCTTCTTCAACGGCGCGAAGATCAAGGACTACCGCAGCCCCGGCATCCCCGGCGTCCTGTTCGACGCGCCGACGGCCACCTTCCATCAGGACAACGCCTACTCGGACTTTCCGCTGCACGGCCTGTGGAAGGTGGCTGACGACCGGGTCATCAACCCGCATCTGTTCGTGTCCGCCAAGTATGCGTACTACAACACCGGCAACGCGCTCACGCCCGAGGGCGGGATGTCGCTGCAGGCGGGCCGCAGCCTGACGACCGGTCAATCGTTCGGTTCATTCCAGAACAGCATCAGCCAGCGCCCGCAGCAGAGCGTCAGCGTCGACGCGCACGCATTTGCGAAGGCGTTCGGCTTCGCGCACGACATCGAAGCGGGAACCGGATTCCGGACCACGGATGCCTGGATGTCGGCGGAATGGCCGGGCAACGGGATTCTGGGACTCGAGAATTCCGCCAGCGACTTCCGCGCCCAGGTCTTCCGCCAGGGTAACGGCGGCAACCGCGCGAACTATTTCGATCTCCACGTCGGCGACACGATGTCGAAAGGACGCGCGACGGTCAACGTCGGCCTCCGCTACGACCACCAGAACGGGAGTGCGTTGCCGAGCGTGATTTCGGCCAGCAAGGCGTTTCCGGCTCTCGTGCCCGGCCTGACGTTCCCCGGCTACGAGTCGCCGTTCACCTGGAATACGTTCTCGCCGCGCGCGGGTCTGACGTTCGCGCTCGACGAAACCCGGCGCACCATCGCGCGCGCCGCCTACAGCCGCTACGCCGCGCAGCTCAGTCCGACCACGATTGGTGGATTGAATCCGGCGTCGACGGCCGGCTCGGTGACCTATCGCTGGGTCGACACGAACAAGGATCACTTTGCGCAGGCCGACGAAGTGCTGACCGATCAGCGCCTGACGCAGGGCGGCGGTTTCAACCCGTCGAACCCCACCGCGGTGACATCCGCCAACCAGATTTCGGCGGAGCTGAAGGCGCCGCTGACGCACAGCTTCGTGGCGGGCGTGGATCGCGAGCTGATGCCCCACTTCGCGGTCCAGGTGAACTACAGCTACACGCGGACGACCGATCTCTTCGGCAACAACTCGGCGAACATCACGCCGCGCGTCGGCGTCACGCTCGCGGACTACTCGGCGGGGACGGTGCTGACCGGCACGTTGCCGGACGGCGCGGCCTACAGCGTGCCGACGTTCGTCGCCAGCGGTGCCAAAGTGGTGGCGGGCGGCGGCGGCTTCCTGACGACGACCGTGCCCGGCTACTCCACGGACTACCACGGCCTCGAGGTCGCGCTGGTCAAGCGGATGTCGAACCGCTGGATGGGTCGCGTCGGCGTCGCGTTCAACAACGCGCGCGAGCACTTCGCGAGCGATGCCGGACGCTACGATACGAACGGCAACCCGACGCCGACGGTGGCGGAACCGCTCGTCGACGGCGGCCAGTTCGCGCCGGTCAGCAGCGCCAGCAGCGGTTCTGGGAACGTCTACATCAACTCGAAGTGGCAGGTGAACGCGAACGCGATGTACCAGGCGCCGCTCGGCATCGAGGCGAGCGCCAACGTCTTCGGTCGCCAGGGTTATCCGTTCCCGCTGTTCCGCACGCAGCAGCTCGGTGGCGAATCGCTCGGCGTCATGGTCACACCGACGATCGACTACTTCCGCTACGACAACGTGTGGGACACCGACGTTCGCGCCGCGCGCGCCTTCAAGCTGCAGGGCGTCTCCGTGCGGCTGGTCGCTGACCTGTTCAACGTGTTCAACGCGAACACCGTGCTCGTGCGCAACAACAACATCCTGGCCACGACGTTCAACCAGATCGGGCAGAACCTCAGCCCGCGCATCGTCCGGCTGGGCCTGGAAGTGAAGTTCTAAGTTCCTGCGCTCTCCCGCGTTCGCTGCGGGCTTTGAGGGCACGACGGGTTCTGCGGGCGATACAGCCTGCGGGCTTCGCGGGCCCTTCGGGTTCTGCGGCTTCGCGTTTCGTGGTCGGTCGATCGGGTGTCGAGTCAGAAGACAAGGGATTTCATTTGTCGCCGTATGCGACGCGATAAATGAATCCCTTGTTGTCGTCGGACACGTAGAGCGCGCCGTCGGCTCCGGTCGCGAGTCCAGCG
>Ga0068862_100004920_pt1 | contig 11252 bp, 9 predicted proteins | sample KBSSwiS52_FD_66598 | JGI IMG/M metagenome (GOLD analysis project Ga0068862, IMG submission 66598) | Switchgrass rhizosphere microbial communities from Kellogg Biological Station, Michigan, USA - KBS Switchgrass S5-2 | ecosystem: Host-associated > Plants > Roots > Rhizosphere > Soil ... | reverse complement strand
CTCGTCGCCTTCCTCGTCTCGGCGCGCGCCGGCTACATCACGGGCACCGCGGTCAACTTCGACGGCGGCCGCTCCGCCGTGGTGTAGGTCAGACGGTGTAGCGCTTGGCGACGGCCGCGCGCACGAGGGCGCGGCCGTCTTCCGCACTCACATTGCCGCGCCGCTCGATCGCGGCCACCTCATCGGCCAGGTCCTCGTCCTTGATTCTTCGGCGGAACCAGCTCGAGTAGTCCCCCTGGCGAAGGTGATGGAGCCACGTCTCCTCGTCCACGCCCTCGCCCAACTGGAGGAACAGGGCCAGGTTCTGGGCGCGGATCTTGAGCTTGCCCTCCGGTCCTCGGAAGTAGAAGCTCTGCTCCTCGGTCAGCTCGCCCGCGGAGTACTTGCGCACGTGCCGCCGGCGCTCGCTGTGCGAGGGGATCGTGCGGATCCGCTCCATCGCGCCGCCGTCGGCGGGCAGCCATAGCAGCACCTCGCCCGACTCGGCCGCGGTCGGCGGCAGGGCGGGAGCCACCTGCCCTGTCGCCTCGGCGAACTCCTGGATGATCGGTCCCGGCGTGGGCCCCACCGCGACCACACCATCGACGGCGGCGAGGACGGGCGCCGCCACCTGGCCCGGATGCACGGTGATGAGCAGCATGCTCTCGACGGCGCGGGGAACTCCGGGCGGCGCGCCGCTCCACGGTTCAGGCATGAGGTGATGGGCCTCGTCGGCGACGATCCAGTGCGGCCGGCCGGTCTTGACGCGCAGCTCCTCCAGCCGCGTGAGCGCCCCCGCGAAGAACTCCGGCCGCTGGTCCAGCGCGATGCCGAGCAGGTTCACCACGACGCTCTGTGCCGGCGTCTTCAGCACGTCCAGCATCTCGGCGACCGTCGGCGGGCGCTCCGCGTCTCCCAGCACGACCGCGCCGGGAAGCGACACGTAGTCCCCCTCCGGGTCGATCAAACAGTATTGGTAGCCGCGCTCGGCCAATCGCTCCAGGAGCCCCGTCGCGAACGTGGACTTGCCGCTTCCGGAGGCGCCGGTCACGAGAAGATTCTTGCCGTAGGGCGGCCAGTCGACCGTGCTGCCGTTCTCGCGGGAGCCGAGCGGAATCGCGTGGCGCGACAGCCGAGGCCCGAGCTCGACCAGGTCGGACGCCAGGATCCGCTCGATCAGCTCGCGCACGCCCGCGCCATGATCGCCGTTCGTCACGAGATCGGCTGCCTTCTTGAGCGAGAGCAAGCCGTTGGCCACCGCCACGCCGCACTCCGCGCGGCCGAGAAAGGCGTGATCGTTCTCGGCGTCGCCGATGGCCACGCAGTTGTGCGGAGACAGGCCCAGCTCGTCGAGCGCGGCGGCCAGCCCCGTCGCCTTGTTCATGCCCGAGGGCAAGATCATCACGGCGCCCTTGTTGAAGATCACCTGCCGCTCGAGGCCAAGCTCCCGGATCACGTCCAGCACGACCGTCTCGTGCGGCTCGCACGTGGCGACGATGACGCGGCCAACGGACAGCGGCGCAACGCGCCGGCGGATCAGCTCCGCGACGAGCGTCTCGGGCGGGGGGTCTGCCAGCACGCGCTCCTCCTTCGAGGCCGGCCGGTAGAGCATGGCCCCGTTCTCGGCCACGATCCGATCGAACAGGTCGAGATCGGGGAGCAGCGTCATCAGGTCGGCGAGCTCGCGGCCGGTAACGAGCAAGGTCTTGCGGCCGCTGTCTCGCAGCGCGAGCAAGGCCGCCACGGTGGACGCGGCGATCTGCCCATCCCAGGCCAGGGTTCCGTCATAGTCACACGCGAGCGCGAGATAACGCATGGAGACCTCCCGATCTGCGAGCAGATTCGCAAGTGGCATGCCAGCCCGGAAGAGGCCTTTTCGAGGGGGACCTGCTCGCCGGAGCGACCTCGAGGCACAGCCTACCCGGTAAATTGTGCGCGCTCGGGCGTTCCGATCCGAGCGAATTCACGCGAAGTGGCAGGCCACGAGGCCCCCGCCGGTAGAGCGCAGCGGCGGCGATTCAACGGCGCACAGATCCTGGACGAGCGGGCAGCGCGTCCGGAAGCGGCAGCCGGTGGGAATATCGCGCGGGTTCGGCGGCTCGCCTTCGAGGGCAAAGTCGCGGGTGACGCGGCGCCCGCCGATGACGGGGACGGCGGACAGGAGCGAGCGCGTATAGGGATGGCGCGGGTCCTCGAACAGGACCGCGGCCTCCGCGAGCTCGACGACCTTGCCGAGGTACATGACGGCGACGCGCTGGCACATCGCGCGCACCACCGCGAGGTCGTGAGAGATGAACAGGTACGTGAGCGCGAACGCGGCCTGCAGGCGGCGGAAGAGCTTCAGCACGCTCGCCTGAACGGACACGTCGAGCCCCGAGGTCGGCTCGTCGAGGATCACGAGGCTCGGCCGCACCATCAGTGTGCGAGCGAGGCCCACGCGCCGCTGCTGCCCCCCGGACAGCTCGTGCGGATACAGGTCGAGATGCGCGTCGGGCAAGCCGACCTCCCGCAGCATCGCCTCGACCTGCTCCTGGCGCTCCGCCCGCGACAGCGCCGTGTGGATCTGGAGCGGCTCGTGGAGCAGCCGCCGGACCTTCCAGCGCGGGTCGAGCGATGCGCCGGGATCCTGGTACACGTATTGAAGATGCCGGGCGACTGTTCGCCGCTCGCGCCGTCCCAGCCCGCCGATCTCCCGTCCCCCGAAGCGGATCTCGCCCGCCGTCGGGCCGTGGATGCCCATCACCGTCTTGCCGAGCGTCGACTTGCCGCATCCGCTCTCGCCGACGAGGCCGAGCGTCTCGCCCGGCCACACCGCGAGCGACACGCCGTCCACCGCCCGGATCGAGCCCGTGCGAAGGCCGAACGCGTTCCGGATCGGGAAATGCCGCGCGAGGTCCACCACCTCGAGCAGCGGCGCCGCGCGCGGCTCGCTCACGCCGCGCTCAGCGGGTGATAGCAGCGCACGCGATGCGCGCCCTCGACGGCGTGCGCGTCCGGCCGGCGCGCCCGGCACTCCGCGGTCGCATAGTCGCACCGCGGGTGGAAGCGGCACCCCGGCGGCGGCCCGATCAGGCTCGGCACCTCGCCCGGGATGTCGCGGATCTCTCCGCCCGCGGTCGGCAGGCTGTCGAGCAATCGCCGCGTGTACGGGTGCGCCGGCCGCTCGAAGAAGGCGTCGGTGGGCGCCGACTCCATCTCCTGGCCCGCGTACATCACCACGACGCGGTCGCAGAGCTCGTACGCCGTCCCCAGATCGTGCGTGGTGAAGAGCACGGACACGCCGCGCTCCTTCACGAGGTCGCGCAAGAGTCGCAGGATCTGCGCCTGGATGGTCACGTCGAGTGCCGTCGTGGGCTCGTCGGCGATGATCAGGTCCGGACGCGGCAGGAGCGCCATCGCGATCATCAGCCGCTGGCGCTGGCCGCCCGAGAACTCGTGGGGCAGCCGCCGGAGCGCCCGCTCCGGCTCGGGAATCTGCACGGCGCGCAGGACGTCCAGCACGGCCTCGCGGTCCGCGCGGCGCCGCGCGCCCGGATACCCGCGGACGAGCGCGGGCCAGTGCCCCCGCGTGCCCGTGACGCCTCGGCGCGGCGACTTCCACTTCATCAGGTCCATGATCTGAGTGCCGACGGTGAAGAGCGGGCTCAGCGAGCTCCAGGGATCCTGGGGGATGAAGGTGATCGCGCGGCCGCGGATCTCGTCGTTGACCAGGCGGGCATCCATGCGGAGCAGGTCGCGCCCCTCCCAGTGAATCGCGCCGCCCCGGATCCGCCCCCCCGCGGGCAGCACGCCGAGGACGGTCCGTGCGAGCGTGGTCTTCCCACACCCGCTCTCGCCCACCAGCCCGACCACCTCGCCCGGGGCGATGGCGAGGCTGATCCGGTCGAGCACCTGCGCCACGCCGCGGTCCGTGGTGAACTCCACCGACAGCTCGCTCACGGACAGCAGCTCAGACATCGGCATTGACGGCCGACGCCCGGACCGCGCCACCCGCGCGGCGGATGCGCGGGTCCAGCACGTCGCGGAGCCCGTCGCCCAGGAGGTTGAAGCCCATCACGGTGAGGAAGATCGCGAGGCCCGGCGCGGCGGCATACCACCAGGCATCCGGCAAGAACTCGCGCGACTCGGCAATCGTGCGTCCCCACTCGGGCGTCGGCGGCGGCGGCCCGAGTCCGAGGAAGCCGAGCGCGGCCGCGGTCAAGATGGTGAAGCCCATGCCGATCGAGGCGCGCACGATGATGGGCGAGGCCACGTTGGGCAAGACGTGCAGCGCGATGAGCCGGAGCGGCGAGGCCCCGAGGGCGGCGGTCGACTCGATGAAGACTTCCTTCTCGAGCGACCGCGTCTCCGCATAGACGAGCCGCGCGAACCACGGCCAGTAGGTGACGGACAGCGCGAGGATCACGTTGGGCAGCGAGGGCCCGAGGGTCTGCGCGATGGCGATGGCGAGCACGACCTGGGGCACGGCGAGGAAGATGTCCGACACCCGCATGAGCAGATCGCTCGCCCAGGAGTGGTAATAGCCGGCGGCGAGGCCCACCGGCACGCCGATGGCGAGCGAGGCGCCGACCGCGATCACCCCGATCAGGATCGTGATGCGCGCTCCGTAGAGCAGCCGGCTATAGATGTCGCTGCCCATCCGGTCCGTGCCGAACAGGTGCTGCGCGCCGGGCGGCTGCAGGCGCTTCGCCGGGTGGATCTCGAACACGTCGCCCGGATGCGTCGCGAGCACGGGCGCGAGGAGCGCCGCGAGCGCGAGCGCCAGGATCAGCACGAGGCCGACGAGCGCCGAGCGGTCCCGCGCGAGGCGCGCGAGGACGAAGAGCGCGCCCCTCACGACATCCGCTCGCGTGGATCGACGACGGTGTGGGCGAGGTCCACGAGCAGGTTGACGGCGAGGAAGATCGTCCCCGCCCACACCGTGAACCCCATCACCGCGTTGTAGTCGGAGCGGATGATCGAGTTCACCGCATACGTGCCGATCCCCGGCCAGTCGAACACCGTCTCGGTGACGACGGCGCCCGCGAGCAGGATGCCGAAGAGCAAGCCGATCTGGGTCACGGTGGACGTGAGCGCGCTGCGCAGGATGTACTTCCAGACGATGACGGAGGGCGGCAGCCCCATCGCCCGCTCGTAGAGCACGAAGCCCGACTGCATCACCTCGAGCACCCCCGCCCGCGTGAACCGCACGAGCGTGGCGAGCGCGGGAAAGGCGAGCGTGGCCGCGGGCAGCGCGATGTGCCCCAGCGCCGCCGTGAAGGCCGCCCAGTCCCCCGCGAGCACCGCGTCCACCAGGTAGAGCCCGGTCACCCCGCGCGGCGGGAAGCCGGCGAGCCGGCCATTGAGCGGTGTCCACCCGAGGCGCATGGCGAAGAGCAGCTGGAGCATGATGCCGAGCCAGAAGCTCGCGATCGCGAGGCCCGAGACGGTGATCACGCGGAGCGCGTGGTCGAGCACGGAGTTGCGCCAGAGCGCGGAGACGACGCCGAGGGGAATCCCGACGAGCACCGAGAGCGCCATCGCGACCAGGGTCAGCTCGATGGTGGCGGCCAGCCGGCTCGCGAGGTCATCGGCGATGGGGCGGGTCGTGTACAGGCTCGTCCCGAGATCGCCGCGCGCGAGCCGGCCGACGTAGTCGACGAACTGGACGGGGAGCGGCCGGTCGAAGCCGAGCTGACTCCGCAGGGCCGCCACCTGCGCCGGCGTGGCAGTCTCGCCCGCGACGAGTGCCACCGGGTCGGCGGGGATCACCCGCGAGATCACGAACGTGACGGCGAGCAGGCCGAGCAGCGTCGGAGGGAACCACACCAGGCGGCGGAGCACGAGAGCCAGGGCCCTCATCGATCCCTCCTGGCGGCTCGGGGCGGCTCACGGTCCTGCAAGGCAGCGCCGAACGTAGCATGGCGCGCGCGGCAGGCGCAACCCGCCGGCCCCGCGTCACCGGGTCAGAAAGCGCTCGGCCAGCATCAACCCCGTCGCCGTCTTGACGCCCACCGCGTGGCCGGGGTGCGTCGCGCGATGCGCGAGCGCATCCGCCACCGCCTCCTGGAGGGTTCGCGACGGGTGCCGGTGAGGACAGGTGCCGCACGTGGCCGTGAAGGCGGCCGGCGGCGGCGCTATGACGGCGCTCCGCCCATGCCGACCGCGCGCGTCGCCAGACTGGCGACCGTGCCGATCAGACCCTCCGGCAGTGCTCGCTTGGGAAGGTGAGCCTGAAATCCGGCACGCAGGACACGCGCCCGATCCGCGGGGTCCGCGTGCCCGGTCACGGCGGCCGCGGGCGTCGCCCCACCGCCTTCGGCCGGCAGCCCGCGCACCTGATGGATGAGCCAGTACCCGTCGTACGTGGGCATCGTCAGGTCGGAGAGAAGGACATCCGGGCGCTCCTGGCGGAGCAATGCGAGCGCCGTCTCCGCCGACGGGGCGTCCGTCACGATCGCGCCGCTTTGCTCGAGAAGCATTCGCACGGCGAACCGAATGCCGTCATCGTCGTCGACGATCAGCACGCGCACACCGTGCAGCCGAAGGGACCCGCTCGATGCTGTGATCTCATCCATGCACTTGACGCTGCCATCCCTGGGCCTCCACGGGCTAGGTGGACCTTGGTCCACCATTGCCGACCCGTCCCCTCGGCGACTGGCACGGCGCGTGCTTTTCTCGAGGGCGTCGGGAGGCGCAATATGAAGACGACCTGGCGAGTCGAGCGTTTGAAGGACCTGGGCGCGCTCAGCGTGGGTCTCTCCGCCCTGCTGCTGATGGCGCGTCTCTGGTGACGGCCGACGGGGTACGACAAGAGGTTCGCATCTCGAACAGGGCGACCTACTGGCCCGTTGCCCCCATCGACCTCGTCGTCGGGGCGCCGATCCTGGCCAGGCTCCTGATCGGCGGCGGCCCTGCCGGCACAATCCTGCAGGGGGTCGCCCTGGGCTTGTATGCTGGAAGCGCCCTTCGTGATTGGCGCGACCGCCAGGCGATCCACCGCATCGATTTCCGCCGGGAGTTCGGTGCCGATGTCGATCACCTCGTGCCGATGCCCCGGCAGGCGTATGTCTCCCAGGTACGCCGGCTCGCGCCGCGCCTCAATGACGAGTTCACCAGAAAACGCCTGTCCCGACGGGAGACGGCCGCCCGGGTCGACCGGCACCTGACGCGGTACATCGCCTCGATCACCGGCCAGAGCGTGCGGACCAGCGCGGAGGTGCGCGGTTTTTCGCTTGCGCGCCTCGCCTGGCCATCCGCCCTGGGCGTTTGCGATATCTTGTCCGGCGACGTCGCGATCTTCAAGGATACCGGGCTCTTCGAGCCCCACGTCATCGCCCACGAGTTCAGCCATCGCAAGGGCTACTGGAAGGAGCTACACGCCCAGGTCCTCGCCTACCTGGCGCTCTCGACGTCCGGTGATCCGATACTGAGGCAGGCCGCGCGCTGCGAGCGCGTGTACCGGAGCCTGCGCGTCCTCGCCGATCAGGATATCTCCGCCTTCCGCGAATTGGTGGAAGGCTCCGGCCTTCGCCCCGAGCTGCGGCGCGCCATGCTCGCGCACCGGGTGGCGGGGGGCACCGGCACGAGCGGATTCGAGATCGTCATGCGCCGCCTGTACGACAAGCGGATGCACCTCACCGGTCAGAACGGCATCTCCGACTACGACGCCGGCTTCACACGCTTTCTCCACACGTTCGAGCACAGTCCGGCCGCTCGTCAGACGCCGCCCGAGCCCTGAGACACGGCTGCCTTGGCCCGCGGAACGGGCCAAGGCATACGCCGAACGAGCGAGCCGCCGGTACCCTCAGCGCAAGCCGAAGAACCCGAGAATCGCCACGACCACCACGACCAACCCGATCAAGTAGATGATGTTGTTCATGTCGTTCCTCCCCTTGTCGAAGGGGGAAACGCAACGGACGTGCCACGACGTAAATGCCCTTGGAGCCGCAGTACCGCGCTGCACGTCGGGTCGGCGGCTAAAGCATCCGGTCGAATCGACCGGGGACGGAAAAAACTACCACGCGGCGGCCCCGTTCGGCCGGCCGGATTCTCATCGCTCGGCGGCGTCATCCGGCTCGGCGTCACGCCTCTCATGCGCGACGCGGCCGGCCCCGTCTTTGGAGCTGCCACCTCCCATCAGTGATCCGTCCCGGTCTCAAGGTTGCACTCTGCCCCTGGACGACAGAACTTGACCGCCTCGCGGCCGCCGGCGCAAGATCGTGGCCGTAAGTCGCCGACGCGCCGACCATGCCTATCGTTCATGCGAATTGTTTTGCCGATGCCCTTCGCGGACAGCTTTCGAAGCTCGCGTACGCTTGGGAAAAAATCCTGGAATTGCGTCGATGCGAAAAGAAGCGGCTCTATCTGATCGCCAGTGGCGGGGATATCTATCGCACGCAAATTGCGCGCGAGCTCCGGCCGATCTCCTTTGGCCATCTCCGACCCATCCATATCGTCACGGACCAGGCTGGCACATGCGCGAAAATGCTGGCGCGGGCGCAGAAGCTTCGCGAATTCGCGCGATCCTTGCCCCCCGGACGAAAGGTCACCTCGGCCGACATTGATCGATTGATGCCATCGGTGACGCCGTTTCGCGCAGTGGCGGACGAGGCCAAAACGTTCATCCTCTTCGAGGGAGTCGGTCGCTACAACGCGATTCGCGAAGTCCTGGGAGAGGATGCCGCCTTGGACATTTCAGTTGAGGTTTTTCGAACGAAGGATCCGGCTCGCACTCTGAGGTTGGTCCATGACGTCCAGCGCGCCAATGGCCTCCGATCGGGTTTGCCGGGGACACTGCTGGATTTGATCGGTCCCGCGAATTCCTCGAATCCGGGATTCCTGGCGCACGTATGGGAACAGGGATTGATCCGGACCGTGAAGGGCCCGGCGCGGAAGTTTCCCATGTGATCACTTGGCGTAATGCACCCAGCGCAGCTCCTGGCCATTGCCGATCGGGCTGAAGCGAATGCCCTCCAGCGTCTTCGCCCACGGCCCGAAGTACTTGGTGTTGTAGATCCACACCCCCGCCGCCTCGTCCAGGACGATGCGCGCGGCGTCCTGGTAGGCCTTCTCGCGGACCTTCCGATCCGTGGTCTTCAGCGCGCTGTCCAGCAGCTCGTCCACCTTCACGTTCTTGTAGAAGCTCGAGGCCTTGAAGGTGCCCCACTGGCCCGAGTGGAACATCTCGCCGATCCAGTTGTTCGGGTCCGCGTAGTACGTGCTGATCCAGTAGACGACGAGGTCGGGCGACGTCTCCGGCTTCTTCATCCGGTCCACCATGGTCGGCCACAGCTCGCCCATCAGCTTCGACTCGATGCCGATCTTGCGCAGCCCATTGGCCATCACCGTCGCCGCCTGCTCCGTCTGGCTGAACCCGGTGAGGTAGCCCACGGTGAGCGGCCGGTCCACCTTGACCTTGGCGCGCGCCAGCTCCTGCTTGGCCTTGTCCACGTCGTAGGTGTAGCCCTTGACGTCCTTCGGCACGCCCCACAGGTTGTTCGGGATCGGCACCGGGTTGCGCTCGACGGACCCGCCGAGGATCTCCTTGTTGAACCCGTCGTAGTCGAAGGCATAGCTGATGGCGCGGCGCACGTTCACGTCGTTGAGCGGCGCGCGCTGGTTGTTGATCTGGAACAGCATGATCCGCATCGACTCCGCCTCGACCATCTTCACGTTGGGCGCCTCGCGGAGGCGCTTCACCTGGTCGTTGGGAAGATAGCCGCCCGTCCCCTGGTAGTCGCCCTTGATCATGCCGAGCACGCGGGTATTGTCTTCCTTGATGTGCCGGAACTCGATCTCGTCGATGTACTTGGGCCCCCACGGCACGAAGTGATTGGGATTGCGCTTGGCGATGAACCCGATCACCGGATCGTAGCGGGAGAGCGTGTACGAGCCCGAGCCCGCCTCGTTGCTCGTGAGCCACGCGCCGCCCCAGTCGCCGTCCTTCTCGTGCTTCTTGAGGAGCGCGGCGTTCACCACGTGGACCTCGGGTACCACCGCCATGAAGATGGCGGAGGGCTTGGTGAGGGTGAACTGCACGGTGTACTTGTCGACCGCCTTCGTCGCGCCCGGCGCCACCATCGTCGCGAGGAGCGACGCCGCGCCCTTCTTCAGCGCGAGGATGCGCTCCATGCTGTACACCACGTCGTCCGCGGTGATCTCCGCGCCGTCGTGGAACTTGGCGCCCCGGCGCAGCTTGAACGTGTACGTGAGGCCGTCGGGGGAGATCGTGTGGCTCTCCGCGAGCCACGGGTTCAGCACCGGCGGATTGTCTTGCCAGCGGTAGAGCCCGTCGTACAGGTTGAGCCGCACCGCCACCCGGCCGACGTCGAACGCGGCGTGCGGATCCATGGTGTCGTAGTTGCTCTCGTTGGCGAAGACGAACCGCGTCTGGGCCGCCGCCGGCGTGACGGCGGCGAGGCTCGCGATCAGGAGCGTCGCCACGGCGAGGGGCCAGCCGATGCGTCCGAGCGATGCGCGTGCGTGCGTCATGTCGATTCTCCTTCTATCGGGATACGGTTCACACTTATCGAGATGCGGCTCACAGGACATTGCGCGGGGGCCCGATGGCGCCCTCGGCGAAGCGTGAGAAGCGAAAGGCCGACACGTCGAGCGATGCCTTGCCGTCGACGATCAGCTCGGAGACCAGGCGCCCCGCCACCGGCCCCATCGCGAAGCCGTGGCCGCTGAACCCGGTGGCGAGCACGAAGCCGCGCGGCGCCGCCACCTCGCCCAGCACGGGCAGCAGATCCGGGGTGGCGTCGATGTACCCGGCCCAGCTCCGCGCGATGCCGAGATGCCGCACCGACGGCAGGACGCGCCCGAGCTCGGCGAGGCTCCGCGCGACCTTGTCGGGGTTCGGCACGGGCTCGATGCCGCGATCCCAGACCAGCGGCTGGCGCCGCGCGGGCGATCCGGGCAGGGCCGCGCGCAGGCTGCGCCCGAGCGGCCGCCCGACGTGAAAGCGGAACATCGCCTTGTTCTTCCAGAAGCTCGGCAGGAAGAACCGGATCTGGCGCAGGGAATCGAGCGTGACGTCGTGATCGAGGGCGCCGCCCGCTGCGATATTGAAGCTGCCGTCGCGCCGCTGGCGAAACGACACGCCCGGCGCCCACACGGCGCAGGGAGTGACGGGCGGCGCCGGCGTCGTGCGCGCGACCGTGCCGCGCACCCATCGCTGCGGCAGGGCCAGGCCGAGAGTCCGCGCGAGCCGCCACGACCACGCCCCGGCGGCGCAGACCACCCAGGAGGTGGCGATCTCGCCGCGCTCCGTCACGACCGCGCTCACCGCG
>Ga0068862_100004914_pt1 | contig 11256 bp, 10 predicted proteins | sample KBSSwiS52_FD_66598 | JGI IMG/M metagenome (GOLD analysis project Ga0068862, IMG submission 66598) | Switchgrass rhizosphere microbial communities from Kellogg Biological Station, Michigan, USA - KBS Switchgrass S5-2 | ecosystem: Host-associated > Plants > Roots > Rhizosphere > Soil ... | reverse complement strand
CTCGGCAGCCATCGATATGGCGTGATGCACCTGGGCGGCGACGATCCATTCGACCTGCACGATCGCTATCGCCGCGCCTGCCTGCTGCTCGGCTGGCCGGTGGCGGAGTCGCGCGACAGTCATGTGCACTCACCGACCGTGCCGGTGGCCCGCCGCATGCCCAACATCGAAGGCGTGCCGGGCTGAAATGGCAGCCCCCGCGATTGTCGCTTCGCTGCGTCGCCGCGCCATCATCGCATCGGCCGCGGTCACACTGGCCGGATGCACGATCGTGCCCGATGTGGACCACGACGGTGCCGACGCGCCGCGTGCACAGCCGCTCGCGCGCATACCGCAGGTGGCGTGGGTGTTCAGCTCCGGCGGGCCGCGCGGTTTCGTGCACGTCGGTGTGCTGAAGGCGCTCGACGAGCTGGGACTCACGCCCAACCTGATCGTCGGCGCATCGGTCGGCGCACTGGTCGGGTGTTTGCGCGCGTCTGGCGTGCCGGGTGCCGAGATCGAAACGCTCGCGCTGGAGTTGCAACCCACCCACATGGCGCGCCTCGCGATCTGGTCGGATCAACGCTTCAGCGGCGCACCGGTGGCTGACCTCGTGCATCGCTATTCGCGCCAGCGACTGCTCGAGGACATGCCGGTGTCGATGGCCTGCATCGCCACGCGCCAGCGCGACGGCAGCGTGATCGCCTTCACCGCGGGCGATGCCGGTATCGCGGTGCAGGCCTCATCGGCGATCGAGGGCCAGTTCACGCCGGTGCGCATCCGCGGTGAACCGCACGTCGATGCCGATTGGTTCGCGCCGCTGCCGGTGCGGCTGGCGCGCGCACTCGGCGCGCGCCGCGTGTTGGCAGTGGACGCATCGGTTCACATCGAGCGCGCGCCGCCGGGCGCCGAACGCTACCGCGATGGCGATCTGCGCAAGCGCGCGCTGGTGCAGCCCGACGCACAGCAGGCCGATCTGCTGCTGCACCCGGACTTCGGCTACTGGGTCAGCTTCTCACGCGACTTTCGTGAGCGCGCGATCGGCGCCGGCTACCGCGCGACGATGGAGCAAGCCGCGCGGCTGCGCGAGCTGCACGCGGTCACGCCGCATGCGGCGTGATCGAATAAGGTCACGCCTACGGCGTGGTGGGCACGATCACTGCGCGGGCACGACTTGCGGCGCGCCGGGCATCACCGGCAAGCTCTTGGACGCCAGTTTGGTTTCCCACTCTTCCTGCAGCGCCTTGTCGGTCTTGTAGTGCGGCACGCGCAGGATCAAGCGCTTGTAGCGCGTGAACACGGCGTTGGAACCGGCGACCTCTTCGTTCCACAACTGGTGCGCGAGTTGCAGGTTGCGCTCGGTGTCCATTTCGAAGTGATCGCGCGACTTCTGGCCGCCGAAGACGTAGAGCTTGCCGCGGTAGATGCGCCAGGTGTCGGGCCCACCGCCAGCGCCCCAGGGCACGGCGTAGTTGATGCCATTGGCACAGAAGCCGCCGAACTGCGGCATGTACTTCTCGGGTGATTTCTGGAACTCCGCCTTGTTGGCCTCGCTCGCAAAACGATAGGTCACACCGAGGTGCTCGAGCTTGATGTTGGCGTCGCCCTTGACCGCGGCGTTCTGCGTGAAGTACGCGACCGCGTCGTATCCCAGCAGCATCAGCTTGTCATCGGCGCCGTCGTTCACGGTGCGAAACGGCCCGCTGTTCGGCGACGAATAACCCTGCGCCTGGGCCCACCCCCCGACAAGCAGCACAACGGCCAGGCACAACATGCGCCCGAGCAAGCGGTTGGTCATCGCAGACTCCTTCGAAACTTCGAAGGAGCGATCATTCCACGTCTTGCGCCAACCGCACACCGCTGAACTGCCAGCGCGCGTCGCTCGGAAAGAAGTTGCGATAGCTGGCCCGCACGTGCGAGCGCGGCGTGGCGCACGAGCCGCCACGCAGCACGTACTGGTTGACCATGAACTTGCCGTTGTACTCGCCCACCGCGCCGTCCCAGGCCTTGAAGCCGGGGTAGGGCGCGTAGCTGCTCGACGTCCATTCCCACACGTCGCCGTACATCTGCACCGGCGGGTTGGTACCCACGCGCGCCACCGGCATCGGGTGCAGTGCCTGTGATTCGACGAAGTTGCCGCTGGCCCATGCGGTGCCGGGCAGCGCGCGCGCGGCGTGCTCCCATTCGAATTCGGTCGGCAGCCGCGCACCGCGCCACGCCTGGCGCTGCGCGCCAGCCCAGCGTGCGAACGCATCGGCCTCGAAGTAGCTCACGTGCGTGACCGGCGTGTGCGGATCGATCCGCACCAGGCCGTGCAGCGTGAAGCTCAGCCAGGCGCCGTGCTCGTCGCGCTGCCAGTACAGCGGTGCGTGCAGTTGCTGGCTGCGCACCCAGTCCCAGCCCGCCGACAGCCACCAGCGCGAGTCGCTGTAGCCGCCATCGGCGACGAACTCGGCCCATTCGTCGTGGGTGACGAGGCGATTGCCGAGCGCATACGGCCGCAGGTGCTGCACATGCCGCGGCCCTTCGTTGTCGAACGCAAAGCCGTCGCCGTCGTGTCCGATCTCGACCAGGCCGCCGGCGTGCTCGATCCATGCCATCGGCAGCGGAGCCACCGGGGCCAGCGGCCACGACGCGCGGTACACCGGCGCCAACGGGTTGCACGACAGCACATGCTTGATGTCGGTGAGCAGCAGTTCCTGGTGCTGCTGCTCGTGCTGCAGGCCGAGTTCGACCAGCGCGTCGACCGCGGGGTCATGCTCCCGGCTCAGCAACGCGGCCATGCGTTGGTCGACGTTGGCGCGAAAGGCCTTGACCTCGGCCAGGCTGGGCCGCGACACCAGGCCGCGCTGAGCCCGCGGATGCTGGCTGCCGACCTGGTTGTAGTAGCTGTTGAACAGCACCCGGTACTGCGGGTGGAACGGCTTGAAGCCGCGCTCGTGGCGCTCGAGGACGAAGGTCTCGAAGAACCAGGTCACGTGCGCCAGGTGCCACTTGGCCGGGCTGACGTCGGGCATCGACTGCACCTGCGCGTCGGCTTCGGACAGCGGCTCGGCCAGCGCGACCGACTGGGCACGGATCTGGGCATAGCGCCGCGCCAGCGCGCTCGGTTCGATCTGGAGTCGGGGCAATGGATTCATGGTCCGTTCTCGCTCACGTGTTGCGCTTGATCGCGCTGGCGATGTAGCCCATGCCGAACTGGGTCGTCCAGCGCTGGAACGAATCGCAATACGCTTCGACCCGGTCCCATGGATGCCACAGGTCGCCCGGGTTGGCGTTGTAGGGCCGGTTCTTCAGCCAGGTGTAGATGTTCAGCGGCCCGGTCCACCACGGGAAATACTTGATGCCGGCTATGGCAAGGCGCGCGCCCGGCTTGACCTGACGCATCAGGTTGGCCAGTGCCTCGCGGCTGCGCAGGATGTCGTGCGTGTAGTTGAACAGCACCGCATCCGCCGGCTCGGGCAGTTGCACGCTTTCAGCCGGGGCGCACACGTGCCACACGTTGCGCCAGCGTTCGCGCTCAACGCGCGCTTGCGCCTGCGCGAACATCTCGGGGCTTTGCTCGAAGGCAAGCACGCGGCCGGCTTCGCCGACGCCCTCGCGCAGCAGCGCATAGCTCAGACCGGTGCCGGCACCGACATCGAGCACGATTTGCCCCGGGCGCAGTTGCAGCAGCGCGATCGTGCGCCGGCGCAGCGGCATCGTGTACTGCGCCGACTCGTCGTAGCCGGCGGCGCGGCGCCTGTAGCGCTCGATCGACAGCTCGTTGGGGGTCATGTCGGCAATGTCGGCAAAAGATTCAAACCGTGCTGCGGAATCAAGCAGTGCTGCGCGAGGCCGTGTGCAGCCCGATCACACCGATCACGATCAGCCCGGCGGACACCAGCTTCAGCGCCGTCGCCGGCTCCTTGAAGTACCAGTAACCGATGGCCGCCGTGAGTACGGTGCCGACGCCGGACCACACCGCGTAGACCACACTCAATCCCAGGGTACGCGTCACCAGCGTGTTGAGCACGAACGAGATCGCGTAAAAAACGAAGATCAACAGCGATGGGGTGAGTCGCGTGAAGCTTTCGCTCAAGCGCATGCAGGTCGTGCCCGCAACCTCGAACACGATGGCCAGGCTCAGCACCGCCCACGCCTGGTTGACTGTCAGCGCCTGCATCGTCGACGACCGGATCGAACGGCTGCCGTTTCATCTGTTTGCACGGGTTGCGCGTCCACCCGGCCACCGCGGGCCGTACCAGTGGGTGTCGCGCGGCGCCCATTAAACCTTACCTATGGATTTCCCGCGCAAGGATCCCCGCTCCCGCTCGACATACTGAAGTCATGGCGACCGCAAGCCCCCGTTTCGTACAGATCCATCGCGAAGACAGCGCCGCGCTGCGCCACGAGCTGTCCCAGGGCCTGCTTGCGCAGCCGGCCACGGTGTCACCCAAGTTCCTGTACGACGCGCTCGGCTCGCGGCTGTTCGACGCCATCACCGAGCTGCCCGAGTACTACCCCACGCGCACCGAGCGCACCATCTTCGATGCGCACGCCGCCGAGATGGCGGCGCAGATTGGCCCCGGTCGCACACTGATCGACCTCGGCGCCGGCAGTTGTGAGAAGGCGGCACGCCTGTTCGACGTGATGCAACCAGCGCGATACGTCGCGGTGGACATCTCGGTCGAGTACCTGCGCCAGGCGTTGGCCAGCTTGCAGCGACAGCATCCGCGCATCGAGATGGTCGGCGTCGGGGCTGACTTTTCATCGCAGCTCGAGTTGCCGGTCGAGGCCGGCAGCGGCGAGCGCCTGGTGTTCTATCCGGGCTCCAGCATCGGCAACTTCACGCCCGACGCGGCGCTGCGCCTTTTGCGCCAGGCGCGCAGCCTGGGTGGTGCGGGTGGCGCGTTGCTGATCGGTGTCGACCTGATCAAGGACAAGGCCATCCTGGAACTGGCCTACGACGATCCGCTGCAGGTGACCGCGGCCTTCAACTTGAACCTCCTGCGCCGCCTCGATGCGCTGCTCGGCTGCGATGCGCGCATCGAAGACTTTGCGCACGTCGCGCTGTTCAACGAGGCCGAGAGCCGCATCGAGATGCACTTGCAGGCGCGTCGTGCGCTGACGTTGCGCTGGCCCGGCGGCGAACGCCGCCTGGCCGAAGGCGAGCGCATCCACACCGAGAACTCGTACAAGTACAGCGCAGAAGGCTTCGAGCGCCTGTTGCGCCAGGCTGGCTTCATGCACACCACCTGCTGGACCGACGAGCGGCGCTGGTTCGCCGTGTTCCTGGCGTCCTGACGCGTTCGCGTCACGCACAGGCGCAGCGCAGGTCTATGCTGCCGTGATCGGCGTGTGCCGATCCGGCAAGGACTCGCACCATGGACATCACCACGCTGCTCACCTCGCAGAGCGACCCGGCCCACGGGCAGCTCGACAGCGCGCCTGCACCGGCGCTGCAACCCGGCTCGGTGCGCTTCGCGGTGCGTCGCGTGTCGATCACCACCAACAACGTGACCTATGCGCTGTTCGGCGAGCGCATGAGCTATTGGCAGTTCTTTCCAACCACGCACGACGGGTTCGGCATCGTGCCGGTGTGGGGCTTTGCCGATGTGGTGGACAGCACCGTGCCCGAGCTGAAGGCCGGCACGCGCTTCTTCGGCTACTGGCCGCTCGCCGACGCGGTGGATCTGCAGCCGATCAAGGTGTCGGCCAGCGGCTTCATCGACGGCAGTGCGCACCGCAAGGAGCTGCCGTCAACCTACAACCGCTACACGGCCGTCCCATCGAACCAGCCGGCACAAGACGAAGCAGCGCTCGCGATCATGCGACCGTTGTTCGGCACCGCTTTCCTGCTGACCGATTTTCTGCAGGACAACGATTGGTTCGGCGCGCGGCAGCTCGTGTTGTCGAGCGCATCGAGCAAGACGGCGTACGCCACGGCGTGGTGTGCGCGCGAGCTCCTGGCGCAGGGGAAGGGGCCGGGCATGCGTTTGATCGGCCTGACCTCGCGCGCCAATGGCGGCTTCGTGCGGCAGCTCGGTTTCTATGACGATGTGCTGGCGTACGACGAGGTCGCGTCGATCGACGCATCGGTGCCAAGCGTGTTCTGCGACTTCTCCGGCAGCGCCGAGCAACGCGCTCAATTGCACCAGCACCTGAGCGATGCACTGCGCCACAGCGCCGTGATCGGTGCCACCCAGTTCAGCACCGGCACCCGCGACGCGCCGCTGCCGGGCGCCAAGCCGACGTTTTTCTTCGCACCCGATCGGCGCCGCAAGCGCCTGGACGATTGGGGGCCGGCGTTGCTGATGCAGCGAATCGAAGACAGCCAGGGCCGCTTCCTGCAGCAGGTGCTGGCGGGTCCGACGCCGGCTTTGCGCATCGTCACGCAGCGCGGCCTGGCCGCGGCACGCGACGTGATGGCCGATTTGGCACGCGGCCGCATCGATCCCGCGGCGGGGCACGTGATCGACATCTCTTGAGTTCCGAGGGCGGGATGTCTGGCAAGCGCATGGCTGTCGCCACCTGCCTGGCGCTGGCACCGCTTTTGGTGCAGTGTGCGGGTGCGACGGAGGCACAGAGGCAACCGATGGCACCGAAGAGCGCGCTCCAGACCAAGATCGACTGGGCTCTGCAGGACGCCGCACAGCGCACGCAGCTCGATGCGGCGCGGCTGCGCGTGACGCTGGCCGAGGCCGTCACGTGGCCGGACGCTGCGCTGGGGTGCCCCGAGCCCGGCCGCGAGTACGCGCAGGCGCTGGTGTCCGGATATCGCATCCGCATCGCGGCCGGCAGCGAGATGCTCGAGTACCACGGCAGCGTCAGAGGCCAACCGTTCTTCTGCCCGGCATCGCGCATCCAGCCGCCGGCCACGACCGATCCGCGAACGTAGCTGCGCACAAAGAAAAAGGGCCCGGGAGATCCCGGGCCCGAGTGGCGGTGATCGCCGATCAGCAAGTGCTCATGGGTCCACGCGCACGATGGTTGGTGGTGGCAACGCCGGGTCGCCCCCATAGACCACCGAGCCGAGATACTTGACGCCAGCCAGCAGCGAGTTGAACGCCAGCTCGATGGTGCCCGATCCGCCGGTGGTGGCGTTGGCCGGTGCCGCCACGGTCATGTTGCCGGCCGCCGTGCCGCCCAGCGCCCAACTGAACAGCGTGAAGTTCACCGCTGCGTTGTTCGGCGTCGCGAAGCCGATCACGCGCACGGTGTATGCGCCAGCCGCCGGGTTGACCAGATTCACTTCTTCCTCCGACGTGCCGCTGCCGCTGCTGCCAACCAGCGCACCGGCGGCGTTGTAGACCTCCAGATCGAGGTCGCTCGCCGCGCCGACGTTGGCGTCGAACAACGAGAAGCGCGCTTGCGTCGTGCCCGCCGGGATGTTGATGACGGTGTCGACCTGGTTGCCGGTGGCAACCGAGCCCGCGTTGGTGATCGCCGGCACCAAGCCCCGGGCGGTGGCCGTGAACGGTCCGGTGTATCCGAACTTCACGCTGTACGAAGCACTCACCTCGGCCGGCGCCGCCAGCGCGACCGGTTTCACCACCACCGGCACGCGCACCTTGTACGGCTGGTGCGAGCTCCTCGCGGTGCCGCCGGTCAGGGTCAACTGACCACCGGTGTAGGTGTTCAACGCCGCAGTCGTGCGGGTCAGCGTCACCTTGAACGACTTGGTCTGGCCGCGTGCCAGCGTCAGCGCGGCCGGCGTCACCGTGACGTCGAATCCGGCCAGGCCCTCAACCGACGGCGTGTAGGTCGCCGCCGCCCGGCCCACGTTCGTGACCCGGCGCGTGACGGTCTGCGAGGCGACCAGATTGCCGACGGCGATCGACGCCACGTTGAAGTCGCTCGGATTGATCACCGGAATGCCGTTGTCCGTGCAGTTGACCGGGTCGACCGCATTGGTGCCGCAGGCGAAGCCGGCCCAGTCGAGGAAGCCGGAATCGAACACCAGTCCCGGATCGGCGGCCGTGTTGGGCTGCACATGGCCCGCGCCCTGGCGGAAGATCACCAGTGGGTTGGTGTTCGGGCCATCGAGCACGTCGGATGCGGTGGTCATCAGCGCCGACTTGATCGCCATCGGAGACCACGTCGGGTGCACCTCCTTCATCAGCGCGCCCAGGCCGGCAACGTGGGGGCTGGACATCGAAGTGCCGCTGTAGAGATCGAACAGGCGCCCGTTGTTGTTGGGCGGTGCCACGCCGGCGAGGATGTCCTGCCCCGGAGCGATCACGTCGGGCTTGAGCAGCGATCCGCCTCCGGCGAGCAACGGTCCGCGCGACGAGAACGACGCCGTCAACGGCGCCGCCACGTTGAACACCAGCGTCGCGGCATCGATCGTCGCGGTGGCGTCCACGCTGGCAGCGTAGGCCTTGAGCCCGTTGAAGGCATCGAGCGTTGTGAACGGAATGTGCACGGTGGGAATCACGTGCAGGATGGGCAGCGTCGTGTTGGCGCTGGTGGGCGTGTTGGCCAGGATCATGCCCACGCCACCGGCGTCCTTCACGGCCTGCGCCTTGTTGACCAGCACGTTGCCGCCGCGTTCGCAGACGACGATCTTGCCAGCGACCTTGGCCGGATCGAGTTGCGCGATGCCCGAGGTGCTGTCCACGCCGAGGAAGCAGCGCGCGACGTCGGCCGGTGTCGCACCGGCAGCGCCGGCGAGCGAGGCGTCGATCAATGGCTTCGGACCGACCGCGGCGGTGTACGAGGCGCCCGTGAACGTGGCGCCATTGCCGAGCGTGACCGAGCCCTTGCCGTCGCGGTTGTGCGTGCCCGCCGCCACGGTGGTGATCCAGGGCGATGGGTGCGCCACCGTGCCGACCGTCGGCCCGCTGTTGCCGGCAGACGCTGCAACGAACACGCCGGCATCGGCGGCGAACAGGAACGCGATCTCGACCGGGTCCGCAAAATTCGTGCGGGTGCCGCTGATCGAATAGTTGATCACGTCGACGCCATCGGCGACGGCGTCGTCGATCGCGGCAACGAGGTCGGAGGTCGTTCCACTCGAAGTGGCCGCCGCGTTGTCGTGCCAGAGGGCCTTGTACATCGCGATGCGCGCGCGCGGCGCGATGCCGTTGATCTTGCCGAACGCCGAAGCGTCACCGGTCACCTGCACGGCCTCGTTGCCGCCGGCGGTGGAGGAGGTGTGGGTGCCGTGGCCGTCGTAGTCGCGCGGGGAGTTGAATTCATACGGGAACTGCGTGTCGATGCCCGCGTTGCCGCCGAAGCCGGCGTTGTAGAAGCGCGCGCCGATCAGCTTGCGGTTGCAGTTGGCGGCGGTGAACTGTTCGCCCGTTACGCAGGTGCCGTTCCAGCCCTTGATCGGCTTGTAGATCAGATCGCCGTGTGCGTTGCGGTCCGAGAAACTCGGGTGCTCAGGCCAGATGCCCGAATCGATGATGCCGATGATGACGTTCTCGCCCTTGGCACTTTGGGTGTTCCAGAAGCCGTCTTGCCCGGTGAGCCCCAGGAAGGTGGGCGTGGACGAGGTGTCCGCGCTATGCAGCTCGTCCTTGGTCACCGACAGCACGCCGCGCGTGCCGGCGAGCTTGGCCGCCTGCTCGTCGCTCATTTGCGCGGCGAAGCCGTTGAAGACATAGCCGTAGGTGCGCACGGCTTTGGCCACACCGGCGCTCCTCATCACCGCGTCGTGCCGCGCTGCCAGGTGGGCGCGGTAGTTCACGACATCAGCGTGCCTTGCGTCGAGCTTGCTGCCTTTGGCGGGGCGCGTGGCGCTCAACCCTCGAACGCCGCCGTCGTAGCCTGCCGCAGCTGGCTCGGCAAGACGCACGATGTAGATCTTGTTGGCGCGCGCGCCACCGTTGCCGGTGTCAAGGCGCTTTTCGGCGCGGGCGGCGGTGCGGCTCTGCTGGGGGTCGGACGGTGTTTCGCCGCCGCCGCCGCAGGACGCAAGAAAGACAAACACCAGCCCGGTGAGGGCGGTGTGCAATGGGCGCTTCATTGATATCTCCCTGGTGTTTGCGACGCGCTCGTGGCGCAGTGCAAACGTAATGAAATGATTGGCCGGTTCGCATCGTCATCGAAACCCGGCCGCCCATCCATGGGAGAAACACGAACCCGCGGCCGGTCAGGCGGTCGCGGCCGTCAGCCCGGCCTGGAAGTGCGCGCGCATGAGGCGTGCGGCGAGCTTCCCGTCGCGCCCTTCGATGGCGCGCATGATTTCGCGGTGCTCGGCCAGCGATTCTGCGATCCGTCCCTGCTTGAACAGGGAGTGATGGCGGTTCAGTTTCATCACCTTGCGCAGATCGGCCACGATCTGCGTGCGCCAGCGGTTGCCGGCAACCGCCAGCAGGTGCATATGGAAGGCCTCGTTGGTAGCGAAGAACGCGTCGCGCTGGCGCACCTGCTTTTCCAGCCGATCGTGCAGCGCCTGCAACGACGCGATCTCGGCGTCGCTGGCGCTGATCGCCACCTCACCGGCTGCGTCGCTCTCCAGCAGCGCGAGCAGGCGGTACACCTGCGACACGTCGTCGCGTGACATTTCGGTCACGTAGGCGCCGCGCCGCACCTTCATGGTGATCAGTCCCTCGACCGCCAGCACCTTCAGTGCCTCGCGCAGCGGCGTGCGGCTGATGCCCCATTCGGCCGCGAGCTTCAGCTCGTCGATCCACGCGCCGGGCTCGAGCTCGCGCGCGAAGATTTTCTCGCGCAGGCGGTCGGCGACGTCCTGGTACAGCGCGCGCGGCGACAGCAGGGCTTGGTCTGAATTCATAATTATGGATAATGGCGCCCATGATAGGCCGCCGTCCGGGCGGTGACAAGCGCCCGCGCGATGATGGGTGCTCAAGCAAACGTGGCTCCGCCCACTGTGCTTGAACCCCAGGGCCGGGCCGGTCCGGCCCTGGGGGCACTTTCAGGAGTCGAATGCATGTCGCAGTCCACCGAATTCCGCGCGGCCACGCTCGAGCAGTGGCGTCAGGCCGCTGCGAAGGCGGCGCCGGGCGGGCGCCTTGAAGGGCTGAATTGGGTCACACCGGAAGGGATTGCCGTCAAGCCGCTGTACACGGCGGCCGACGTGGCCACCTTGCCGCACACCGATACGCTGCCCGGCTTCGAGCCCTTCGTGCGCGGGCCGCAACCAACGATGTACGCCGTGCGGCCGTGGACGATCCGCCAGTACGCCGGCTTCTCCACCGCCGAAGAGAGCAATGCCTTCTACCGTCAGGCGCTTGCCGGCGGCGGCCAGGGCGTGAGCGTGGCCTTCGACCTCGCGACGCACCGCGGCTACGACAGCGACCATCCGCGCGTCACGGGCGACGTCGG
>Ga0068862_100004908_pt1 | contig 11264 bp, 8 predicted proteins | sample KBSSwiS52_FD_66598 | JGI IMG/M metagenome (GOLD analysis project Ga0068862, IMG submission 66598) | Switchgrass rhizosphere microbial communities from Kellogg Biological Station, Michigan, USA - KBS Switchgrass S5-2 | ecosystem: Host-associated > Plants > Roots > Rhizosphere > Soil ... | reverse complement strand
AATCAAAACGCGAGCGGGAATCTGTCCCGAAGTTTCTGACTGAATGAGGGAGCTGATAACACTGAGCGCAGGATCGCTCGAGCTGTCAGTAACGAAGATGAGTTCATAGGCGGGATAGCTCTGGCGAAAAAGCGCCGCCAGGTTATCGGAAAGGTTCTCTTCTAACCCGCGGCAAGGGACGATTACCGAAGCGAAGGGTGTGAACTTAGGAAAAGAATTGGTGAGCTGCGACTTGACGTAGGAACTGTAGCGAAAGCCACCTCGAAGCGAAATGATGCCGAGCCAAATTACGATCGCAGCGAAGAAGTAGAACAGCCACATGAAGTGTTCGAGGCGGTGTCACGTCCACCGTCTCAGACAAGACCTTTCGCCGCAACAACCGACTGAATTACGGTGACAATAGTCGCTGCGCAATGCTGATGAAGGGCTGAGGGAAAACACCAATGAAGATGATACCAACGAGAGAAGCGACAAGGGCCGTGCGCAGTGCTGGCGAGAGTTCCAATGGCTTATCGTCGGCGATGTGGTCGCCGAGATACATCACCTTAATGAACCGGATGTAATAGTAGAACGAAACCACAGTGTTAATGATCGCCCAAATCGCCAACCAGTAGTACCAGTTCTTTCCGTCCGCCTGGCCGCGCTGCAACAATCCGCCAAAGAGAAAATATTTACCGATAAACCCGCCGGTCATCGGCAGTCCGCCGAGCGAGAGCATGAAGACTGCCATCATCGCTGCCATTCCCGGCGCCTTTTGTGCAAGGCCGGCCATGTCGTCAACGTTGTCGCCGATGATCCCGCGGCGTCGCAGGCTGATGATGATTCCAAACGCGCCCATGTTCATGAGCGTGTAGACCAACAAGTAAATTAGAAGTCCGATGTAGCCGTAGGAATTTCCGGCGACAAGTCCCAGCAGTAGATAGCCGGCGTTGGAAATTGACGAGTAAGCCAACAGTCGTTTCGAGTTGTCCTGAGTTACTGCCGCCCAATTGCCGACCATGATCGTGATCGCCGCAACGAGACCAAGCAGCGGCGCCCAATCGACTCGCATTGCCGGTAAAGCTTCGAGAAATATGCGCGCGTAAAGCGCGAAACTCGCGGCTTTCGAGCCGGTTGAAAGAAATGCCGTGACAGAAGTCGGCGCGCCTTCGTACGCGTCAGGCGCCCACATATGGAAAGGTACAGCGGCGATCTTGAAGAACAACCCGGCGGCGAGAGCGATCATTCCGAGAAGCAGAATGGGACGAAGGGTGGAGAGGTTACTCGTCTGATCTGGGTCTGGTTGCATCGAGCTGACGATCTGGCCAACGCTAGTGCCGATCTCACCAAGATTTGTGGAGCCTGCAACTCCATAGAGAAGAGACATGCCGTAAAGCAGAATGCCGGAAGAGAACGCACCCAGAAGGAAATACTTCATCGCGGCTTCATTTGAGCGCTTCTCGCGCTTCGTGAAAGCAACGAGAACGTAAAACGTCAAAGCCATGAGCTCGAGACTGATGTACAGCGAGATGAGGTCGTAGCCACAGCCCAGGAACATCATTCCCACCGTGGCGAAAAGCACGAGCGCGTAATACTCGCCATGCTGTTCACCTTCGATATCGAGATAGCGTGTGGAGATGGCGATGGCGAGCGCGGCAGCAATGAGAAAGATGGTCTTGAAGAGAATTGCAAAACCGTCGATGCGGATCATGCCATAGAAGCCATCGAGGGGTAACGAGTCGCGCAGTTGCCACCACTGAAATCCGAGAGATGCGGCAGCGAGCGCAATGCCGACCAAAGCGAAGTAGGCCGTCACTTTGCTTTGGCGGTATGGAAGAATGACTTCCATCACGAGCACGACACACGCGCACACGGTCAGGATCAGTTCCGGCGCAATCAATTGGAGATCACTCAGGTTGAAGAGCGCGACGGAACTCGCCTGGAGAAGAATGAATGATAGGAACATATTCATCGCGTTAGTAATCGGTTAAGTCCAAGGTCCACCGTCCAAAGTCCAAGGTCTGTTCAACTGGCATGAGTTTCTGACTTTGGACATTAGACTCTCGACTTTGGACTTCGATTCATTTCGCCGCTTGCTGTGGAGCTGGCGCAGCTCCTGGTGGAACCGGTACCGGATAATTCGGACGCACGTGTTTCACCACCGCGTTAACCGGCTGCTGAATGTAGTCAATAAAAGTTTTCGGATAGACTCCGATCCACAGAGACATGATTACGAGAGGCGTCATGTAAAGCCACTCGCGTCCGCTGAGGTCCGTCAGTTTTTCATTCTTTGGATTATCAATGTTGCCAAAAAACATCCGTTGATAAAGCCAGAGCATGTAGCCGGCATTCAGAATGATCCCGAGGGCGCCCCAGGCTGCCCACCACGGATTTGCTTCAAACGCACCGCGCAACGAAAGAAATTCAGAGATGAACACGCACAGGAGCGGCAAACCAATCGCCGTCATTACCATGGAGAGAAACACCGCTGCATACCCAGGCATTACGTGTGAGAGGCCACCGAACTCTGCGACGATGCGCGTGTGCCGCCGTTCGTAAATGATTCCGACCAGGAGGAAGAGCGCGGCCGAATAGATGCCGTGGTTGATCATGTGCAGCACGGCGCCGTTTACTCCGTTGGGATTCAACGAAAAGAGGCCGAGCATCACAATTCCCATCGACGACACGGACGAGTAGGCCACCAACTTCTTCACGTCGCCGTCCTTCTTGACGACGAAGTACATCGCTGCCAGCGCTCCGTAGATGATTCCGATAATTGCCAGCAGGATCATCACACTGCGGACGCCAAACGAGCCGAAATAACTTTCATCGAATGAAGCAGCCGGAAACATCGGCAGATTGAACCTAAAGAAACCGTAGGTTCCTAGCTTGAGCAAGATACCCGCGAGTATTACAGATCCGGCAGTTGGCGCCTCGACGTGCGCATCGGGCAACCACGTGTGAAACGGAAACATCGGGACCTTGATTGCAAACCCGAGCGCAAACGCAAAGAACAAGAGCACCTGCATCGTTCCCATGGGCATTACTGAGCCGAGCGCCTGCATGTAGAGCATGTTGAAGGTGCCGGTGCCATTCGCCGCCGCGGCTTGAACGCTGCCTGAAACCAGCGCCGCAGCTTGAGAGTTGCCGGCAAGCAGGTTGAGCGTGCCTTGCGTAATTTGTGATGTGAGGGCCGTGTCCTGCGTCAGGAAGTACATCTTCAAAACGCCGAGCAGCATCACGACCGACCCGACGAGGGTGTACAAAAAGAATTTGATCGCGGCGTAAAGCCGGTTCTCGCCGCCCCAGATGCCGATGAGGAAATACATGGGCACAAGCGAGACTTCAAAAAAGAGATAGAACAGGAAAAGATCCATTGAGGCGAACACGCCCACAACCGCGCTTTGTAACAGCAACAGCAGAACGTAGTATTCCTTCTCACGTTTCTCGATGTACTTCCATGATGACAGCGCAGCAATCACCCCGAGCAGTGTGGTGAGTACGATTAGTAAAACTGCGACTCCGTCCGCCCCCATCTGATAGCGCGCCCCGATCACAGGTATCCACTGGTGATCTTCCAGAAACTGCATGCCGCCAATTCCGCGGTCATAACCGAGGAGCAACAGCGAAACGACGAACGCGAGGCCAAACCAGGCCGTGGCGAATTTCTTTATCAGGTTCGACTGGTTCTTCTTGAAGAGCGCCAGGATGATGATTGCGCCGACGGTGGGCAACCAGGTGACGATGGAAAGAATGTAACTTTTCATGATGAACTGTGCCAGTTACTTATTTTGGTTATTCTGTTTGGTCTTGGGTCTTTGGTTTTGGGTCTTTGTTTGTGCAATCAGCCTTGCTCCCCAACTTCTTGAGTTGCTATTTCCTAAGGCCCAAGACCAAAGATACCTAAGACCAAAAACTAAAGACCCAAACCGACGCAAAAATGCTCTTCACTGCACTCAGAATGTCGCCCGCAAAGAAAAGGGCAACCGCGGCGACCAAACCCAAAACCATCACGAGCGCATAGTTCTGCGTAAAGCCTGTCTGCGCTGCGCGAAGCAACGGCGACATCAGGCGCATGATGAAGGCGGCGATTGCGTTTACGAGACCATCGACAAAATACTTGTCAGTCGCGCCCGTCAACTTACTTGAAAGCTTCGTCAACCACGCGCTGCCGTTGACCGCGCCGTCAACCACCTTTGAGTCGAAGGTAAACACGATCCGGGCTGCATCCATCACTCGCCGCGTGACTGTTAAGCCATAAAATTCATCAACCCAGTATTTGTTGTAACTCGCTTCGTAAAGCGGTTTCAGCCTGCGCGCCCAAATGTTTGGCAATTCCGGGCGCCGGACGTAGAACAACATTCCCAGCAGGATTCCAAACGTCGCCACGAGAAGTGAGATCACGATGAACAACCACTCGGCCGCGGTGTGACTGCCGAGCGCTTCTGCTGAAGTTTCGGCGAGGGTCAAAGTATGAGACGCAGCTGGAGCATGGGGTAACGATGCCGAAGGCGTTCCACCTTCCGTGTGTTCGGTTGGAGAGGAAGTGGCGGCTGACTCTGCACCATGCGCTTCTTCGCCACCCTCATGAGACTTACCAAATTCACCTGTCTGCGCATTCCAGATAATCGGGTCGAGATAATTGACGATATTCAAGCGCCCGCCCGGATGCTCGCTGCCGGTTAGGGACTTGAATGCCGGCCCGATACCGACGAGTCCTCCAACCGTCGCCAGCACGGCCAACACCGCGAGGGGAATCCACATTGATGGAGGCGACTCATGCGGAGTGTGAGCGCCATGGCCGTGGCCGGCATCGGCGTGTCCGTGACCATGAGCGTCCTTATCTCCACGGTAGTTACCCCAGAAGGTCAGCGCCATGAGCCGAGTCATGTAGAACGCAGTGCACGTCGCGGCGATTGTTCCGACAAGCCACACCAACCAGCCGTAAGGAATGACAGACGTTGAGGCAGCGTTCCAAAGGATTTCATCTTTCGACCAGAAGCCACTGAACGGAATGATGCCGCAGATCGCCAGCCAGCCCGCGAGGAAGGTCATGTAGGTGTAGGGCATGTACTTCCTCAACCCACCCATCCGCCGCATGTCCTGCTCATGGTGCATGCCGTGAATCACGCTGCCGGCGCCGAGGAACATCAACGCCTTGAAAAACGCGTGCGTCATCACGTGGAAGATCCCAATGACAAAAGCGCCTACACCGCAGGCCATGAACATGAAACCTAACTGGGAGACCGTCGAGTAAGCGAGGACCTTCTTGATGTCGTTCTGAGTTATCGCAATCGTGGCGGCGAAGATCGCGGTAGCGGCGCCGACAAGAGCCACAACCAGCATCATGGTTCGGGAGTGCTGGAAGATAACGTTGGTGCGCGTGACCATGTAGAGGCCAGCAGTCACCATTGTGGCAGCGTGGATCAAAGCCGAGACGGGCGTTGGTCCGGCCATCGCATCGGGCAGCCAAACGTGAAGCGGCAGTTGGGCCGACTTGCCGCACGCGCCGATGAAAAGACCGAGAGCAATCCAGGAAAGAATGCCCCAGTGACCAAGCAGCTCGAGGGGATAGCCCTTCGCCTGGGTGAAAACGTCGGTGTATTGCGTAGTTCCGAAAGTCGCAATGACACCGAAGATCGCGAGGGCGAAGCCGAAGTCACCGATGCGGTTTGTGATGAACGCCTTGCGTGATGCGTCTCCCGCCTCCTTCTTGCTGAAGTAATAACCAATCAGCAGGTAGGAACAGAGTCCGACTCCTTCCCATCCGACGAACATCATCAGGAAGTTTGAACCCATCACCAGGACGAGCATGGAAAACATGAACAGGCCCATGTAGGCGAAGAAACGATAGAACCCGGGGTCGCCATGCATGTAGCCTGTAGCAAAGACAAAGATACAAAGGCCGACTCCCGTTACGACGAGGATGAAGATCGAAGAGAGCGCATCGAGCTGATAGCTCCATTCAACGTTGAGGAGCGCACCGCGCGCAGGCTCCGCAGCGTGCTCGTCAGGAGGCGCCGCAGGTGTTCCTGGCTGCGATTCCCGTGACAGACGTTCAGTTTCTTGTTGCGAACGTTCTGCTGCGCCCGCAGTAATGTGAACTGCACCGCCGGGTATCCAGGTGAAACTGAAAGCGCCGTCTTCGCTCGTGACGTAAGGCTTGGGCCAGATGCTGTTGTTGCTAAAACCGTAGGAGTAAACGGCTGCGAGACTGAGCAGAAAAGAGAGGGCAATCGTGCCAACCGCTATCGACCCAATCAGCTTCTCAGAAAAACGAAACTTGCGGCCGAGCAGCCCGTTGATGGCGGCGCCGGCGAGCGGTAAGAGCGGTATCAGCCAGATGTACCTATGCATCAGTTTCGAGTTTCGAGTTTCCGGTTCCGGGTTTCGAGCTCACGTTTCGCGCTGGCCGCTCAGGCTGAGCTAACGAACGCGGAACCCGGAACGCGAAACTCGAAACTTTCCTCGACTACCATTTCAGGAGATCAATCTCATCGATCCAAATCGTTTCCTTGTTGCGATAAAGCGCAATCACGATTCCCAGACCAATCGCTGCTTCAGCGGCAGCGACAACGATCACAAAAACTGTGAAGACCTGGCCGGCGACTGCATTAACGTTTCCGGTGTCCTGCAGGTAGCGCGAGAAGGCAATGAAGTTGAGATTGGCTGCGTTCAGGATCAGCTCGATCGACATGAAGATGACGATGATGTTACGCCGCGTGAGGACGCCGGCGACGCCGATCACGAAAAGCAACGCGCCAATGACAAGAAACTTTGAGAGGTCCGGGTTCTTCACACTATGAAGCATCACGTCCGCACGTCCAGCCGTGGCTTCCTGAAATAGAAGAACTAACGCTGGTGCGAAAAAAGTCGACATAAGAAAGATTGCAACCGTACTAAGAGATCGGTGGCGTCTCCGCCAGTTCAGGATCGCGAGCCGCTTCCGCCGCAACCACGTCCGGAGCCAGATCGTCCACCGCTGCTTCTTGTTTGAGTGTCCGCGCGAGCATTACCGAGCCGATGATCGCGACCAACAAAAGGACGCTCGCAATCTCAAACGGCAGAGATGCGAAACGATAGAGACTGTTGCCAACGCGCTCAGTATCGGTCGTGATCCGGCTCGTTCGCGTCGCGCCGCGGTGGAGGTCCTGCTGCTGACCCTGACGAAGCGCCTGAGCTGAAGCAATCGCTTTCTCGTCACGAGTCTGCAGGCCTTTGTAGCCGACGTTGATCGCGAAGAGCAGACCAAGAACCAGCAACAGACAAAAAACCATGCTCACTGTAACTTGCCTGGGCTTGTTAAGGACTTGTCCGCCTCGTTCCTCGGCCCCCACGTTCACAAGCATGATCACAAATAGAAACAGGACCATCACGCCGCCGACGTAGACGAGTATCTGCACTCCGGCGATGAACTCCGCGCCCAGCAATACAAACAGGGCAGCAACTGCGAGCAAGGATGAAATGAGGAACAGCGCGCTGTGAACTGCGTTGCGCGCCATCACGGTAAGAAGCCCCGCGAAGATTGCGGCGATTGCAAAAACCCAGAAGAAGACTGCTTCCCAGCCGGAGAGGACCATAACGATGAATGATGAACGCTGAACGCTGAATTCTAACGTCGACGTTTTACTGTCTTAACCGAGGTCACAAAGATTGCTGCCAGCTCATCGGCCTCTCGACAGAGTCCCGACAGTTTCTGCTTAGGTGTAATACCAGAATCAATTAGTAGGTTTAGCCAATATTGGGACTCTTCCAACTCCTGCAATCCCGACTCGATCTTGCTAACAAATTCGGCACTCGATCTCGATCTCGTTGCCTCATGGTATTGAGCACCAACTGAAGTCCCACATCGGAGCAATTGTTTTCCTAGCACTTGGGCCTCAGCTGTTTTCGGTAAGGCGGTGTACAGCCGAATGATTCTCAACGCGAAGGCCCGCGTCCGCAATCTCAAATCAAATTCTGAACTAGCGGCAGAGGATCCGCTTCCGTTGTTCATCGTTCATCATTCATATTTCATCATTTAAGATACTTCACTGTCTCGCGGCCCTGCTCGAGCATTTCGCGGTTCCAGACAAATCCCGCCCGTGAATAAGTCGCGAGCTCGAAGTCCTGAGTCAGTTCCAAACAGGATGTCGGGCACGCTTCCTGGCACAATGCGCAGAACATGCAGCGCGAAGTATCAAAGATGAATTCGTCGAGCACTTTCTTTTTCCGCGCCTTGCCCGCAACCATGATCTCGACATCCATCGCGAGCACATCGATGCAGTCCTCCGGACATGCAAGCGCGCAGAGGTTGCAGGCGATGCAGAGCGTGTCGTGAGTCTCCGGATCCATGTTCAGCCGCGGTGCGCCATGGAACCGAGGCGCCACATCCGGACGCACCTTGGGATACTGCTCCGTATAGATTCCCTTTCCAGCAACAGAATCCTTGTCCGTTAACGCACCGACGTTGTACTTGAGCGTCAGACCCAAACCCTTCACAAGGTCGGCCATGAAAAAGCGCTTCAGCTTGGCGACGAACCCGAGTTTTGGAATCTTAACTAACATAAAACCCTTTTGGTGTTTGGTCTTGGTTCTTGGTACCTAGTTCTTGGTTGCCTAGTTGTCTGCTCTGATGATCTCGATCAATGTTTGGTACACAAACAAAGACCAAAAACCGAACTCACTCAAGCCCGGTGACACTCTAGCTCTCGGTTCCTGCTGGCTCCGCAACCGGAACGGCCGGCTTCCCTTGCGGCAAATTCACCAGCCTGATGTTCCGGCGTTGCACTTTCAAATTGAAGTCGCGTGAACGCCAGTTGATCTTTGAAAGCAACGCTCCCGTAATCCCGAGTCCGATCAGACCCATCACAATCATCAAACCTTTACCCGCCACCGTCAGATTTAGCCCGTAAGAGACGCTGTCGATCATTTTGACGCCGCGGAACCCATCGAGAGCCTGCACCAGGAAAATGGCAAATGCGGAAAGCGTAATATTGATCAGCGCCGACGGAATCAACCACTTCCAACCAATATCCATCAATTGATCGTAACGAAAGCGCGGCAGCGTCCACCGTAACCAGAAGTAGAGATAAAGAACGGCCAGCAGTTTCGCAACGAAGACCAGTAGGCTGACTATAACATAGAGGTTGTGATGCCCCTTTGCTTCGGTTATCCGGTAGACAAAGGGGAAATACCAACCCCCGAGATAGACAGACACTGCAATCGCTGACACAACGACCATGGCCGCATACTCCGCCATGAAGAAGAGCGACCATCGCATCCCAGAGTACTCTGTGTGAAAACCTGCGACCAATTCCGACTCAGCTTCTGGTAGATCGAAAGGCGCGCGATTGTTTTCCGCGATCCCACTCACCAGAAAAATCAGGAAGCCGGCAGGCTGGTAAAAGAGAAACCAAACCGAGTCCAATGCCTGCGCATTTACGATTCCCGAAAGCGATAGCGTTCGGGCGAACATGAGCGCGCCCACAAGCGACAGACCCATTCCCACTTCGTACGAGACCATCTGGGCGCTGGAACGCAGTCCACCGAGCAACGCGTATTTCGAATTTGAAGACCAGCCCGCCAGAATCAGGGCCAGGACACCGACACTCGAGACAGCGAGAACGAACAGGATGCCGATGTTAATGTCGGTAATCACACCCCAGTCGGGTGCAAAAGGAATTACGGCCATCACGATGAATGCGGCAGCCACAGCAATGTACGGCGCCACAAAAAAGATCCCGCGATCGGCCTTGTCCGGAATGAAATCTTCTTTTGTGAGGAGCTTGATCGCGTCGGCAATCGGCTGCAGCAATCCCCAGGGGCCAACGCGCATCGGTCCCAGCCTCGCCTGCATGAAAGCCGAAATCTTCCGTTCGAGATAGGTAGCGTAAGCCACCCAACCAGCCACGATCGTCACGACCGCGCCGATCTGAATAAAAGGCCAGACGACGTTGTTGACTGTTGCTGGGCTGAAGAACTTCAGCAGCAATTCGTCTACGAAGTTGATCGGCGCGAAGATGGCTAATAGGTCTTGCATGAATGCGAATCTACCGATCGATTTCACCGAGCACGATATCGAGAGTTCCAATGATTGCTACAACGTCCGCCACGAGGTGACCGACGCACATCTGTTTCAATGCCTGCAAATTAATCAAAGACGGCGGTCGCACGCGCACGCGCCAGGGCTGGGCGGAGCCATCGGAAACCAGATAGCAACCAATCTCTCCCTTGGGTCCTTCAATCGAATGGTAGTAATCGCCTACCGGCGGCTTGACGATCTTCGGCAACTTTGCGTTCACGGGTCCGTCCGGCAAGTTGTCCAGCGCTTGATCAACGATCCGTCGCGACTGCCTCATCTCTTCGAGTCGAACGAGGTAGCGATCGTAGGTGTCGCCGTTTTCTCCAAGGGGAATGTCGAAATCCATGTCGGCATATGCGGCATACGGACGCGACTTGCGTACATCCCAAGCGACGCCGGAACCACGCAACGCCGGGCCGGAAAGACCGATTGCAATAGCTTCCTCTCCCGAGATGACTCCGATTCCTACAGTGCGACTCAGCCAGATGCGGTTCTCCGAAAGCACGGTTTCATATTCATCAAGCCGCTTGGGGAAGTTGCTAACAAAACGCCGGACGTCGGCCCCAAAGTCGTCATAGGCGTCATTCGGCATCCCGCCGATTCGCCATGCATGACACGTAAGACGCGCGCCAAACTGTCGTTCAAAAATTTTCAGAATCTCTTCGCGCTCGCGCAACGCCCAGAGAAGAACTGTGACGGCGCCAATATCGAGGGCGTGAGTGGCGAGCCATAACAGATGCGACGCGATTCGATTCAACTCCGTAAGAATGGTCCGCAGGTAGTGCGCGCGCGGAGGCACCACAAGGCCCATCATCTGTTCGACAGTTTCAACCCACACCAGTCCGTTAGAGACAGCAGCAATGTAATCGAGTCGATCCCAGTACGGAGCGATCATCGTGTACATGCGGTTTTCGGCAATCTTCTCCATGCCTCGATGGAGGTAGCCGATGTCACAATCGAGATCCATAACGGTCTCGCCGTCGAGCTTCAGGATGACGCGCAGCACACCATGCGTCGAGGGGTGCTGCGGCCCCATGTTCAGCACCATCTCTGGGCTGTCGAGCAGTGTTTCCTGGGTTGTGGCTATTTCTACCTGATGCATTGTTTTAATTATAGGTGATGAGTGACAAGTGACGAGGCAGAGTAACGGGCGTTAAGCTATTCGCATATCGAGAATGGCTGATTGGAATTGGTATTTCAGCTGTCTTTCTCATCACTCATC
>Ga0068862_100004907_pt1 | contig 11265 bp, 7 predicted proteins | sample KBSSwiS52_FD_66598 | JGI IMG/M metagenome (GOLD analysis project Ga0068862, IMG submission 66598) | Switchgrass rhizosphere microbial communities from Kellogg Biological Station, Michigan, USA - KBS Switchgrass S5-2 | ecosystem: Host-associated > Plants > Roots > Rhizosphere > Soil ... | reverse complement strand
ATGCGCTATCTCGCGCTGTGCTGCGATTACGACGGCACCATCGCTCATCACGGCCGCGTCGACGAGCCCACGCTCGCTGCGCTCAAACGCCTGCGCGAGTCGGGACGCCAGCTGGTGCTCGTCACCGGCCGCGAGCTCGACGATCTGCAGAAGGTCTTCCCGCACCTCGACTTGTTCGCCCGGGTCGTCGCGGAGAATGGCGCGCTGCTGTATCGGCCCGAGACTCGCGAAGAGCAGCCGCTGGATGAAGCGCCGCCACAAAGCTTCGTCGACAAGCTGATCGAGCGCGGCGTCGGCCCCATGTCCGTCGGACGCGTGATCGTCGCGACCTGGGAGCCGCACGAGAAGACCGTGCTCGAAACCATTCGCGACTGCGGGCTCGAGCTGCAGGTCATCTTCAACAAGGGCGCGGTGATGGTGCTGCCCGCGGGCGTCAACAAGGCGACCGGCCTGCGTGCCGCGCTCGCCGAGCTGAACCTCTCGCCGCACAACGCAGTCGCTGTCGGCGACGCCGAGAACGATCACGCGTTCTTCAGCATCTGCGAGTGCGCAGTCGCAGTCGCGAACGCGCTGCCGGCCGTCAAGGAGAAAGCGGATATCGTCACGTTCGGCGATCACGGCGCCGGCGTCACCGAGCTCATCGAGGAAATGCTCGCCGACGATCTCGCGAGCCGCGACAGCGGGCCGCTGGCACGCCACAACATCCGGCTCGGCAAAAGCGTCGAGGGCAAGCCGATCGGACTCTCGCCGTTCCGCGTCAGCGCGCTCGCCGTCGGCTCCTCGGGCAGCGGCAAGTCCACGGTCGTCGCGGGCCTCGTCGAGCGGCTGCGCGCCGCGCACTACAACTTCTGCATCATCGATCCCGAAGGCGACTACGACAGCGTCGAGTCTGCCGTCGTGCTCGGCAATCCCGAGCACGCGCCGACGATCGATGAGTGCCTGCAGCTGCTGAACAGGCCGGATCAGAACGCCGTCATCAACCTGCTCGGCGTGAAGCTCGAAGATCGCCCGTTGTTCTTCCTGTCGCTGTTCGCGCGCATTCGCGAGCTGCGTGCACGCACCGGCCGGCCGCATTGGCTGATCGTGGATGAAGCGCATCACGCGATCCCCGCGAACTGGCGGCCGACCGATCAGAACCTGCCGGAGCGGCTCGAAGGCGTCGTGATGGTCAGCGTGCGGCCGAACCTGATCGCGCCTGCGGTGTTGCGTGCGCTCGAGACGCTCATCGTGCTCGGCGACAAGCCGCGCGAAATGCTGCGCGAATTCATCGATGCGAATCGCGCAACTGCAGTGGCAGACGTGCCGGACGCACTCGAAGCCGGTACGGCGGTGCTTTGGAACAAGACCGGGAACGGCGCACCGACGGTGGTGCACGTGGAGCCGAGCCGCACCGAGCGACGCCGCCATCTGCGCAAATATGCGGAAGGCGAGCTGCCGGAGGATCGCAGCTTCTATTTCCGCGGGCCCGCAGGAAAGCTCAACCTGCGCGCGCAGAACCTGATCCAGTTCATGAACCTGGGCGACGGCGTCGACGACGAGACCTGGCTGTTTCACCTGCAGCGCGGCGAGATGTCGCGCTGGCTGCGGGAGGGAATCAAGGACGAGCCGCTGGCCGCACAGGCCGCCGCGATCGAGCGCAATCGGCAGCTCGATGCCGGCGCTTCGCGCCGCAAGCTGCGGGAGCTGATCGAGGCGACGTATACGTTGCCGGCGCAGTAGGTCGCTCGTGTAGCATCTGCGCATGTTCTTTGACGGGTTTCGCAGGTTCCGAATCGCGACGGCCGGCGCCGAGATCAACGGGGTTGTCGGCGGCAGCGGGCCGCCCGTGCTCCTGCTGCAAGGCTGGCCGCAGACGCATCTCGAATGGCGGCACGTCGCTCCGCTCCTGGCGCAGCGCTTTACCGTCGTCGCGACGGATCTGCGCGGTTATGGCGACAGCAGCAAGCCGCCCGGCGGCGAGAGCCATGCGGGCTACTCCAAGCGTGCAATGGCGCAAGACCAGGTCGAAGTGATGCGCCAGCTCGGGTTCGAGCGCTTCGCCGTGGTCGGGCACGACCGCGGCGGCCGCGTCGCCTGCCGCATGGCGCTCGACCATGCGCAAGCCGTCACGCGACTGGCGCTGCTCGATATCGTGCCGACGCGTACGGTCTACACGCAGGTCAGCAAGAATCTCGCGACCTGGTATTTCCACTGGTTCTTCCTGATCCAGCCCGAGCCGCTGCCGGAGATGCTGCTCGGCGGCCAGGCCGAGCCGTTCCTGCGCAACTTCGCCTTCAGCGGGCTGATCCCCACTGCGATCGAGGAGCCGGTGTTCGCGGAATACCTGCGCTGCTTTGCAAATCCGCAAACGCTGCACGCGATGTGCGAGGACTATCGCGCCGGCGCGAGCATCGACCTGCAGCACGACGAAGCAGATCTCGGCACGCAGCTGGCCTGCCCGACGCTGGTGTTGTGGGGCGTGCACGGCGCGATGCATCGCCTGTTCGACGTCCTGGAAACGTGGCGGCCGCGTGCGCCGGGAGCCCAGGGCAAGGCGCTGCCGGCGGGTCATTGGTTGCCGGAAGAATGTCCACAAGAGCTGACGGCGGCTCTGGTGGAATTCCTCGCTTAGAATTGTCGCCTTGTCGATCTACAAGGGACCTGCAATGCGATCGCCCAAATTTCTTGCCGCCGCGCTCGTGCTGGCGGCCACCGCTGCTTCGGGAAAATCCGTGAACGATTCGAACGCTCAGCTCGCGCCCGACAATCCGTTCGCGCGCGAGAGCACCCTGCCCTATCGCTTGCCGCCGTTCGACAAGATCAAGGACGAGCACTTCAAGCCGGCGCTCGACGCCGGCATGGCCGCGCAGCGCAAGGAGATCGACGCGATCGCGAAGAATCCCGCGGCGCCGACCTTCGAGAACACGATCGTCGCGATGGAGCGCTCGGGCGAGCTGTTGACGCGCGCCACCTCGGTGTTCGGCAACTTGACGGCGTCGAACACCAATCCGCAGCTCGAAGCGCTGCAGACGGAGATGTCGCCGAAGCTCTCCGCGCATAGCGACGCGATCTATCTCGACCCCGCGTTGTACACACGCGTGCGCACGCTGTACGAGCAGCGCGCATCGTTGAAGCTCGATCCGGAGTCGCTGCGTCTGTTGGAGCGCACTAATACGAATTTCGTGCGTGCCGGCGCGCGCCTGTCCGACGCCGACAAGACGCGGCTCAAGCAGCTGAACGAGGAAATCTCGAAGCTCACGACCGAGTTCCGGCAAACGGTGCTGAAGGGCGTGAACGCCGCCGCAGTCGTCGTCGACAACCGTGCCGAGCTGGACGGCATGACGGACGAGCAGATCGCAGTCGCAGCCGAGGCTGCGAAAGAGCGCAAGCTCGAAGGCAAGTGGGTGATCGCGCTGCTCAACACGACGACGCAGCCGTCGCTCACGCAACTGAAGAATCGCGCGCTGCGCGAGCGCATCTATCGCGCCTCGTCCGACCGCGGCTGGGGCGGAGAATTCGACACCACGAGCGAGATCGCGCAGATCGTCAAGCTGCGAGCCGAGCGTGCAGCGCTGCTCGGCTACAACAGTCATGCCGCGTACGTGCTCGAAGACGAAACTGCGCTCAATCCCGGCGCAGTGAACTCCATGCTGAGCCAGCTCGCGCCGCCTGCCATCGCGAATGCGAAGCGCGAGGCTGCCGACATCCAGGCGCTGATCGACACGCAAGCCAAAGCGAACGGCACTGCGTCCTTCAAGCTGGAGCCGTGGGATTGGGACTTCTACGCCGAGCAGGTGCGCAAGGCGCGCTACTCCTACGACGAATCCGAAGTGCGGCCGTACTTCGAGATGAATCGCGTGCTGGTGGATGGCGTGCTGTTCGCCGCGCACGAGCTCTACGGTTTGAGCTTCAAAGAGCGCAAGGATCTGCCGAAGTACCAGGAAGACGTGCGCGTGTTCGAAGTGTTCGATACCGACGGCTCGCCGCACGGCCTGTTCCTGGTGGACTGGTACGCACGCAGCAACAAGCGCGGCGGCGCGTGGATGAACAGCTTCGTCGAGCAGGCGCGGTTGCTGGGAACGAACCCGGTCGTCGTCAACAACCTCAACATTCCGAAGCCGCCGGCGGGGCAGCCCACGCTGCTCACGTCCGATGAGGTGAACACCGCCTTCCACGAATTCGGTCACGCACTCCACGGCCTGTTCTCGAACGTTCAATATCCGCAGTTCTCAGGCACCAACGTGCCGCGCGACTTCGTCGAGTATCCGTCGCAGTACAACGAAATGTGGATGACGGATCCGCGCGTGCTCGCGAATTACGCGCGTCACTATCAGAGCGGCGCGCCGATGCCGAAGCAGCTGATGGACAAAGTGCTCGCGGCGCGCAAGTTCAACCAGGGCTATGCCACCACGGAATATCTGTCCGCGGCGATTCTCGACCAGGCCTGGCATCAGCTGCCCGCAGGCAAAACGCCGGCACCGGCCGACGTGGCGAAGTTCGAGAGCGATGCGCTCAAAGCCGCGGGCATCGACTTCGCGCCGGTCCCGCCGCGCTATCGCTCGACGTATTTCTCGCACGTGTTCGCGAGCCCGATCGGCTATTCCGCGGGCTACTACGCCTACATCTGGAGCGAAGTGCTCGCGCGGGACACCGAGCACTGGTTCGACACCCACGGCGGTCTGAAGCGCGAGAACGGCGATCTGCTGCGGCAAAAAGTGCTGTCGCGCGGCTTCAGCGTCGATGCGCTGACGATGTTCCGGGACTTCTACGGCAAGGGTCCCGAGATCGGCCCGCTGCTGGAAGCACGCGGCCTGACCAGCGGCGCTGGGACGTCCACTGGGACCTCCGGGCGCTGATTCGGTATGCTTGCCGCCCCTTCTTCACCCCTGCAAGGAATCGCCATGCGTTCGTTACCCGCCCTGACATTGGTCATCGCACTTTGTGCCGCTGCCACGATGGCACGCGCGGCCGAGCCGCAAACGGACGAACAGAAGGCGCTGTACGCGCTCGGCGTTGCGATGTCGCAGAACCTGACCTCGTTCAGCCTCAGCGACGCGGAGCTGGAGTTCGTGAAGGCCGGCCTCGCGGATGGCGCGAAGGGCAAGACGCCGGCGAATTACGACCCGCAGCCGTATTTCGCGAAGCTGACGGAGATGCAGAAGACGCGGTCTGCGGCCGCGGGCAAAGTGGTGCTCGACAAGGCCGCTGCGGAGAAAGGCGCGAAGCGCACTGCATCGGGTCTCGTCATCACGACGATCAAGGAAGGCACCGGTGCCTCGCCCAAAGCGACCGACACGGTCAAGGTGCACTATCACGGCACGCTGCCGAACGGGAAGGTGTTCGACAGCTCGCGCACGCGCGGCGAGCCGGCAGAGTTCCAGCTCGATGGCGTAATCAAGTGCTGGACTGAAGGCGTGCAGACGATGAAGGTCGGCGGCAAGAGCAAGCTCACCTGCCCGGCCGATACCGCTTATGGCGACCGTCCGCCGCCGGGCAGCGGGATCCCGGCGAACTCGCCGCTGATCTTCGAGGTCGAGTTGCTCGACATTCCGAAGCCGGTTGCACCGGACAAGAAGGGTTGATCCATGAAGCGATTGCGCATTCTCGCTGCTGCGTTATGCGTGTTGGCCGCACCTGCGTACGCGCAGGTGCAAGGCCAGGACTATGAGCTGCTGACGCCGCCGCAGCCGACGTCGAGCGCGGACAGGGTGGAAGTCATCGAGTTCTTCTCGTACGGCTGTCCGCATTGCGCTGCGATGGCGCCGCAGATCGAGAATTGGGCCGCTCAGCTGCCTGCGAACACGACGTTCGTCCGGGTTCCGGTGTCGTTCGGCAGGCGCGAGTGGGGTCAATTGAGCCGCGCGTACTACGCGCTCGAAGCCACCGGCGATCTCGCGCGCCTCGACGATGCGGTGTTCGCGGGAATTCACCAGGAGCACAAGCCGCTGTTCAGCGAGGAGTCGCTGGCGGCGTGGGCGGCGGAGCACGGCGTCGAGGCGGCCAAGTTCCGCGCCGCGTTCGAGTCGCCCGGCGTGTCGGCGAAGGCGATGCGCGCCGAGCAGCTATCGCGCGATTTCAAGGTCAACAGCGTGCCGTACGTGATCGTCGACGGAAAATACATCGTGAAGGGCAAGAATCACGAGGACACGCTGAAGATCGCGCGGCAGCTCGTCGATAAAGCGGCGGCGGAGAAGAAAGTAGCGAAGCGGTGAAGAGTCGGGCTAAAGCCCGACCTACAGCGTGCTACCCGCGCGCGTAGGTTACTCCGCCGTCGACAATCAGTGTCGACCCCACCACGTAGTCTCCAGCCCGCGAGGCGAGGAAGATCGCCGCGCCGGCCATGTCCTCGTCGGTGCCGATGCGCTTCAGCGGAATCCGCTTCGCAACCTCATCCGCGTGGTCGCGCGCCATGGTGTTCATGTCCGACGCGAATGCGCCCGGTGCGATCGCCGAGACGACGATGTTGTCCGCCGCGAGCCGCAGCGCCATGCGCCTCGTCAAATGAATCAGTCCCGACTTGCTCGCAGCGTACGAATACGTCTCCTGCGGATTCACCGACACGCCGTCGATCGACGCGATGTTGATCACCTTCGCCGCCCGCTCCGGGCGCGCGGCGGCCCGCAACGAGGCGTGCAGCGCCTGCGTGAGAAAGAACGGCGCCTTCAGGTTCAGATCGACGACCTTGTCCCAGCCCTTCTCCGGAAAGGCGTCGAACTCGGCGAGCCACGCGGCGCCGGCATTGTTCACGAGGATGTCGAGCTTCGACTCGTGACGCCCGTAGGCGGCAGCGAGCGCGGCAACGCCTTCATTGGTCGACACGTCGACCGGCAAAGCGACGCACTTGCCGCCGCCTTGCGACAGCTCCGCGGCTGTCTGCTCGCAGGCATCCGCCTTGCGCGAAGAGATGTAGACGCGCGCACCCTGCGCGATGAAGCCTTTCGCGATCATTTTGCCGATGCCGCGCGAGCCGCCGGTGACGAGGGCGACGCGGCCCTCGAGCGAGAACAGGTCTTTCATTTTCTGGTTTCCTGATTCAGTCGATTCCATCGCGCAGCAGAGCATCCGGCGGCGCGCCGCGCGACTGGCCGCTGCTCGACCAGGCCAGCACTTGCGCGTAACACCCGTCAGCGCGCAGCTCCAACGCCAGCCGCTGCTGCGCAAATGTTCCGCCCGGCTCGTGCAGCGCCTGGAGAACGCCGGGTGCCGTGATTTCACAGGCGAGATAGCGTATCTGCCGCCGCGCATGTCCGGCGTCACGAATCGTGAAGATCGGCGCGACCAGCGGCCCGTCATTCCCCAGCCGCAGCGGCACGGGCCTGTCGTTCGCCGCGGTCATCAGGATGCCGGCCGGCTCGTAGCTCCAGCCCTGCGAAACCAACGCATTGGTGAAGCACGCTGTCTCGCTCTGCTCGCACGACGCGAACAGCACAGCCACCACGCGACCGCAACCGTTGTCGAGCATCCAGCGCGCGGAATCGTCGGAGCGTGCCGCAGTAACACAGTCGGTCGCTGGCCATTCGGCGACGACTGCAGCCGGGATGATGCCGGCCGGTCCGGGATGCTGGGCGGCGAACATCGAGCGAGCCAGCATCGAGAGCATGTCGTCGTCATGCGGATTCAGAGCCAGATACTCGCGTGCAAGGTCGACTGCCTGCTTGTATTCGCTCTGCTCCAGATGACCTGCGGCAGAGGCCAGCATTTCTGCCTTGCGCGCGCTCATCCGCTGCCGCTCGGCGATCCTGGCGGGATCCTCGCGCCCAGCGGGTTCTGCCGCCGCTAGCGGTTGTTGTTTCGCTGGCCAGGCATCCGAGCTGAGGGCTGCTCCGGATGCGGATGCGGAATCGAACGGCGATGAAAATTCCTGTCCCGGCACCCAGTGTTGCCAGCCCGACGCTGCGCCGACGATGACAAAGGCGACTGCGGAGATCAGCAGCACGGCCCCTGCGCCGCCCACCGCGAGCGCAGCCGTCGAGACGCGGGCCCTTTTTGCCAACCACTGGCTGAACAGCCAGCTCGCCAGCGAGGCGGCGAGCGTCAGCAGCGTGATGATGAGTACTGCAATGGCCATGAAGGATGCAGATCCGAGCGCCGCTGCCAGCGTGCGCGTCGGAGCCCGTGCCGTCAATTCCGCTACGCGCCGGGTTGCCGAGTACCGCTGGGCGAAAAAAGGGTTTTTCAACGGCGCGCGAGTGCTTCACAATTCGCGCAATGACCTCGCGTGACAGCAAACCGGGCGCTTCGGCAGCGCGCGGCGCCACGGCCGGACCAGTGTACGAGCAGCCGCTCAACGAGCGGATGCGAACTTTCCTGCGCCTGGACTTTCTCTACCAGCAGGCGCTCTTCCATGAAGAGCGCGAAGACGCGTGGTCGACGCGCGCGGCCGTCGGCTCGTTGCTGGAAATTCTTGCAATTACCGCGCGCGGCGACGTCCGCAGCGAAGTGCTCAAGGAGCTCGAGCGGCAGATGAGCGTGATGGCCGACTACCAGGCGAAGCCCGGCGTCGACACCGGCCGGCTGCGCGCAGTGCTGTCGAACCTCGAGCGACTGCGCACGGAGCTGAACGCCGCGGGCGCGCTGTTCATGCAGAAGCTGCGCGATTCGGAGTTCCTCAACGCCATCAAACATCGCAGCACGATTCCCGGCGGCACCTGCGAGTTCGACCTGCCCGACTATCGCCACTGGCTGGACCAGCCGTTCTCGGTGCGCTCGGGCAACTATGGCGAATGGATGGTGACGATCCGGCCGCTGTGCGACGCCGTCATCGAATTGTTGTGGCTGACGCGCGAGTCCGGCCGCCCGCGACCGGAGACGGCAGTCGGCGGCAACTTCCAGCTCGCATTCGAGCGCGACAATCCCAGCCAGCTGCTGCGTATCGGGCTGCCCGCGGGCACGGACCTGTTCCCCGAGGTGAGCGGCGGCCAGCATCGCTGCAGCATCCGCTTCCTGCGCTGGACGGATCCAGGCGCGCGCCCCGCGCAGGCGCCAGAAGACGTGAAATTCCAACTCACCGTCTGCACGTGAGCACGACCGTTCAATGTCCGACCTGCGACCGGGTCGTGCAGTGGAACGCCAGCTCGCCGTGGCGGCCATTCTGCAGCGAGCGCTGCAAGCTGATCGATCTCGGCGCGTGGGCGTCGGAGCAGCACGCGATCCCGGGGAATGAGATCGAGGCGGAAGACAAGCCGAAGACAGAGGATGAAGAGTCGGGCTGAAGCCCGACCTGCAGGTCCCCAATCACAGGCTATCAGCCAGCCGCGCTCCGCTCTCCATGTGCAGCGTCTTCACCAGGAACGCCCACTGGTCGGCGTAGTCCTCGATCTGCATCCACACGGGCTTGCCGGCGCCATGACCGGCGCGCGTCTCGACTCGCAGCAGCACCGGATTCGAACAACCCTGCGCTTGCTGTAGTTGCGCGGCGAACTTGTAGCTGTGCCAGGGCACGACACGGTCGTCGCGATCCGCCGTGGTGACGAGCGTCGGCGGATAGCACGTTCCCGAACGGACGTTGTGCAGGGGTGAGTACGCGTACAGCGCGTGGAACTCCGCCTCGTTCTCGCTCAATCCGTAATCGCTGGACCACTGCCGCGCGTTGGAGCTGGGCATGTGATAGCGGAGCATGTCGAGCACACCGACGGCCGGCAGCGCGGCACCGAACAGGTCGGGACGCTGCGTGAGCACTGCGCCGACGAGCAGGCCGCCATTGCTGCGGCCGCGGATCGCGAGCTTCGACGGCGACGTGTACTTCTCGTCGATCAGCCACTGCGCGGCTGCGATGAAATCGTCGAACACATTCTGCTTCTGCAGCTTCGTGCCGGCGCGGTGCCAGGCCTCGCCGTACTCGGAGCCGCCGCGCAGATTGGCGACAGCGAAAGCGCCGCCCATCTCCAGCCACACCAAGACGGGTACGCTGAAGTCCGGCTGCTGCGCGGCATTGAAGCCGCCGTAGCCGTACAGCATCACCGGCGTCTGCCCGTTCTTGACGAGGCCGCGCTTGCTCGTGATGAACATCGGCACGCGAGTGCCGTCCTTGCTGCGATAGAAGACCTGTTCAGTGACGAACGTGTTTCGGTCGAACGCGACCTGTGGCGCGCGGAAGACGCTGACCTCGCCGCTTGCGACGTCCAGGCGCGAGATCGAAGCCGGCGTCAAGTAATCGGTGTAGGAGAAGAACGTCTCGCCGTCCTTCACGTCGCCGAAGAACCCACCGGCGCGGCCGAATCCCGGCAGCTGCACGTCGTAGAGCGGCTTGCCGTTCAGGTCCATCGCACGCACGACGGAATGCGCATCCTGCAGGTATTGCGCGAAGAAGCGCCCGCCGACGATCGTGGCCTCGACCATGGCGTATTGATTCGCCGGGATCACGGCGCGCCAGTTCTGGCGAGCGGCCGACGTCGCCGGGACCGAAATGACCTGATAGTTCGGCGCCTCTGCGCTGGTGCGCACGTAGAACGTGTCGTCGATCTCCGCGACGAAGTCATAGTTCGCCTCGAACGTGTCGAACAATCGCACGACCTCGCTGGACGGCGCGCCGTCCGATCCGAGCGTGCGATAGTAGATGCCGCTCGACTGCGAGCCGTCGCTCAACGAGATGACCAGGTAGCGGAAGTCGTCCGAGATCTGCACGAACGGATTGCGCGTCGGATGGTCGACGACCTTGAACACGCGCTCGTCGGCTTCCTGCGCGGTGCCCAGCTTGTGCCAATAGACCTCGCGCTGCTTGCTGTCGTCGCCCGAGCCGTCGGCGCGCAACGGATAGCGCGCGTAATAGACCGTGCGCGAATCGGCAGTCCAGTTGACCAGCGCGAACTTCATGAAGCGCAGCACGTCCGGCAGATCGGCGCCGGTCGCGACGTCGCGGAAACGCCAGGTCCGCCAATCGGTGCCGCCGTCCGACAAGCTGTATGCGAGCAGCTTGCCGTCGGGGCTCGGCACGATCTCGGCGAGTGCGATCGTCGCGTCCTTGCTGAGCGTATTCGGATCGAGCAGCACGCGCGGCGGACCGCGCAAGGTGTCCGCTACATACAGCACGCTCTGGTTTTGCAAGCCGTCGTTGCGCGAATAGAAGTAACGACCGCCCCGCTGCAGCGGCAGGTCGTAGCGCTCGTAGTTCCACAACTCCGTCAATCGCTTCTTGATCGCCTCGCGCGCCGGGATCCCTTCCAGATAAGGCTGCGCGAGCGCGTTCTCGGCGCCGACCCACTCGCGCACGCGGGTATCGCTGGTCTGCTCGAGCCAGCGATACGGATCCGCAACGCGCGTGCCGTAGTAATCGTCGACTTGCGCGAC
>Ga0068862_100004905_pt1 | contig 11269 bp, 9 predicted proteins | sample KBSSwiS52_FD_66598 | JGI IMG/M metagenome (GOLD analysis project Ga0068862, IMG submission 66598) | Switchgrass rhizosphere microbial communities from Kellogg Biological Station, Michigan, USA - KBS Switchgrass S5-2 | ecosystem: Host-associated > Plants > Roots > Rhizosphere > Soil ... | reverse complement strand
ACATCATCGTCCAGTACAACGGACGCCCGGTGAACAACAGCGACGAGCTGGTCAAGATGGTCGTCGCCACCAAGCCGGGCACGACGGTGCCAATCAAGGTGCTGCGCAACAAGCAGGAGAAGACCTTGAACGTCACCGTGGACGAGCTCGATCTCGAGGCCGAGCAGAACGGCGGGCGGCGTCCGCAGCAGTCCGATCAGCCGCAGTCGCAGTCGGACCAGCAGGATGCCGGCGGCTTTGGCATCACGCTCGACAACCTGACGGCGCAGGTGGCTCGTCGGCTCAAGCTGCCGTCGGGGCAGACCGGCGCGGTCGTGACGGAGGTTGATCCCGACGGTGCGGCGGCCGGCGCGCTGCGCACCGGCGACGTCATCCTCGCGGTCAACCGGCGGCCGGTCACGAACGCCGCGGAAGCGGCGCGGGAACTTCAGAAAGTCCCGTCGGGCCGGATCGCGCAGATTCTCGTCTGGCGCGGTGACGGCGAGACGTTCGTCACGGTCAAGAAAGATTGATGATTGCGGATTGCTGATTGCTGATTTGGTTCGTGACCGCGGCCCCGTGACGGTGGCCGCGTTCATGGAACTGGCGCTCTACGATCCGATCGTCGGCTACTACGCCCGCGCGGCCCAGCGTTCCGGCCGCGCGGGCGATTTTTTTACCAGCGTCGACGTCGGTCCCCTCTTCGGCGAGCTGCTGGCGGCGCAGATTGCCGAAATGGCGGGAGTTCTTCAAGCAACCGCAGAGCCCGCAAAGCACGCGGAAAAAAATTCTTTCTCTACGGACTCCGCGTCCTCGGCGGTTTCTGCCTTCGACCTCGTCGAGTCCGGGGCCGGGAACGGCCGGCTGTCAGCGGACATCGTCCGGGCAATTCGCGATCGCCATCCCGAGGTATATCCGCGCCTTCGCCTGCACCTGGTGGAAGCGAGCGCGGCGGCACGCGAGGCACAACGGGCGACACTCGGCGACCTGCGCGATCGGCTGTCGAGCGCCAGTAGCTCGCTGCCCGACTCGTTCGAGGGCGTTCTCGTCGCCAACGAGCTCCTGGACGCGTTTCCCGTGCATCAGGTCATCATGCGCGAGGATGGGTTGAAGGAAGTTTACGTAGCGGCTACGACCGCCGTAGCGCGGGGCTTTCAGCCCCGCGATCGCGGCCCTGAAAGGGCCGCGCTACGCACCATCGAGGGTCCGCTTTCCACGCCTGCCCTGCAGAAGTACATCGACCGCCTCGGTGTCGCGTTGGAGCCCGGCTGGCGCGCCGAGATCAACCTGCGCGCCGTCAACTGGATCCGCGAGGCGGCGCGACGTCTTCAGCGCGGCTTCATCATCCTGATCGACTACGGCCACGAGGCGCGCGATCTGTATTCCGCATCCCACGCCCAGGGGACGTTGACGACGTTCTCCGGACACCGGACGGATGTCGTGCAGGGCGGCGCCGCACCGTGGCTCGAACACCCCGGCGAACGGGACATCACCGCGCATGTCGACTTCACGAGCGTCCGCGGCGCCGCCGAAGCCGCGGGTCTGACAACCATCGCCTTCCTCGATCAGACCTACTTCGTGCTGGGCCTCGTCAGCGCCTGGAACGGGGCGGCGCTGGCCGAGCGGGCGCGCGCGCTGAAGACGCTGCTCGTGCCGGGCGGCCTGGGCTCGACGCACAAAGTGCTGATCTTCGGGAAGGCCGTCGGAACGCCGGCGCTCCTGGGCTGTTCGTTTGGAACGCGCGTGACGTGATGAATACGACGTTGCTGTCGCTGGGGGCCGGGATCATGATCCTCTCCGAGGCCGCGACCCTCGCGAAGATCGAGCCCTTCTGGTCCTGGAACACACCCATCTGCTGGACCGGCTTCATCCTCTTCGCGGACGCCATCGTCTACCGCGCGCGCGGCAAGTCCTGGATTCGCTCCAACCCGCGCGAGTTCGCGCTGCTGACCCTGGCGTCGATTCCGCTCTGGCTCGTCTTCGAGTTCTTCAACCTGTATCTCGACAACTGGTACTACGACGGCCTGCCAGAGAACTGGTGGCTCCGGATGTTCGGCTACGCCTGGTCGTTTGCGACGATCTGGCCGGCGATTTTCGAGGGCGCGGAGCTCGCTGCCGTGCTCAGGGCAGGAAGGGCGGGAAAGGCAGGAAAGGCAGGAAGAGCCACGGCTCCGGCCCATCCAGCCCCTCCCGCCCGTCCGGCCCATCCTGCCCTGTGGATTGGCGCCGGCGCCCTCATGCTGGCGTCTCCGTTTTTCGTCGCGCCCTCCGTGGCCCGCTACCTGGCGGCCCCGGTGTGGCTGGGGTTCATCTTTCTGCTCGATCCGATCAACGCCCGTCTCGGCGCCGAGCGGCTCACGCGCGAACGGATCATCAACCTGGCCTGGAGCGGCCTGCTGTGCGGCGTCCTCTGGGAGTTCTGGAACTTCTGGTCGCGCGCCAAGTGGCACTACACGGTGCCAATCATGGAGGACCTGAAAATCTTCGAGATGCCGGTGCCGGGTTATCTCGGCTTCCCGGCGTTTGCCTTCGAGTGCTTTACCATGTACGTCTTCGTGCGCGCGCTCGTGTCGCCGCCGTCCGCTGGCCGAACCATCGCCTTGTGATCAGACACGCCCTCGTCCTCACCGCGGGTCTCGGCACCCGCCTTCGGCCGCTCACCGACGTCCGCGCCAAGCCGGCGATCCCGGTCGCCGGCGAGCCGATGATCCGGCGCATCATCAGCTGGCTCGCCACGCACGGCGTCGCCGACCTCGTCCTCAACCTGCATCACCGCCCGGAAACGCTGACTGCGGTCGTCGGCGACGGCGCCGATCTCTCCGTGCGCGTGCGGTATTCGTGGGAGCCGCGCATTCTCGGCAGCGCCGGTGGGCCGCGACAGGCGCTGCCGCTCGTCGCCGCGGATCCGTTTCTCGTCGTCAACGGCGATACGATCGCCGACGTCGACCTCGCGAAGCTGGCGGTTGCACACGACACATCGAACGCCATGGTCACGCTGGCGCTGGTGCCCAATCGTGAGTTCCAACGGTACGGCGGTGTGCTCCTCGACCCGGAGGGCCGCGTCACCGGGTTCGTGAACCGCGGACCCGCCGCCGAAGGGTCGTATCACTTCATCGGCGTCCAGGTCGTGCAGCCGGCGGCATTCGACGGCGTTCCTTTGGGCGAGGCGGCGAGGTCGATCGGAGGCGTGTACGACACGCTGATGCGCCAGCAGCCGGGATCGGTCAGAGGATTCGTGTCCGAGGCCGAATTCTGGGATGTCGGAACGATCGAAGATTACTGGCGGACCTCGACGGTGTTGGCGACGCGCAGCAATATGGCTGACCTTGGCATGGGCCGCGGCTGCCACGTCGATCGATCAGCGCGTCTCGCGCGGTCGATTCTGTGGGACGATGTGCAGGTTGGAGCCGAGGCCGTGATCGAAGACTGCATCCTCACTGACGGCGTCCACGTCGAGGCCGGCGCCGTCCATCGCGGCGAGATTCTCATCCGATCGTGACCGAGCAACGCACGGCCGACGGCGTCGGGCTTCGCGAACGGATCGATCTGTATCTGCGCGACAGCGGCCTCGGAGGCCCCAGTGCGCGCGTCGTGCCGCTCACCGGCGACGCGTCGGATCGCCGCTACTTCCGGATCATCCCCGTCGACGGCCCGTCGATCGTGCTCGCGCTGCACGCCGGGGCGATCGAGTTCGCCTCGCTGCCCTTCGCGAACGTCGCGGAGCTGATGCGCCTCATCCCGCTTCCGGTGCCGCTCGTGCTCGGCCATTCCGATCCGCTCGGCATCCTCGCGCTCCAGGATCTCGGCGACGTGACGTTGCAGGCGCACCTCGGCGCGGAATCGCCAAGCCATCACGCCGCGCTCTACCGCGAGGCAGTCGCCCTCATCGAGACGCTGCAACGCCGGGGGGCCGAGCTGCGGACCGAGCGCTACCTGCCGTACAAGGTGGCGTTCGACGTCGAGAAGCTGACCTGGGAGCTCGAGTTCTTCGTGAAGTACTTCATCCTCGGCTACCGGGGCGTGGCGCTGAAGGAGTCGGAGCGCAGCGCTCTCCTGGAAGAGTGGGCGGCGATCGTCGACGAGCTCGCCGCCGAGCCGCGCGTGCTGTGTCACCGCGACTATCACAGCCGGAATCTGATGCTCCGCGACGGCAGCCTCTACATCATCGATTTTCAGGACGCGCGGATGGGGCCCGACACCTACGACCTCGCGTCGCTGCTGCGGGACTCGTACGTCGACATCGCCGACTGGGAGCTCGACGATCTGATCGCCTACTTCCTCGCCCTCAAAGGTGACGCCAACCCCAAGGAATTCCGGCGGCGGTTCGACTTGATGGCGCTGCAGCGAAACCTGAAGGCGCTTGGCACCTTCGGCTATCAGACGATCACGCGTCGCAATCCGGTGTACATCCAATACATGCCGCGGACCCTTCGCTACGCCCGATCGAATCTCGACCGCTATCCGAGGTTCGGCCGGCTGCGGGAACTGCTCGGCACCCACCTCGAAGAATTCAAGTAGCCCTAAAATAGGTGTTCGGCCTGTGGCAAAACGGCAGTTCGGGGTGTCGACGAACTTGTACCGCCAACAGCGCCTTGGCCGCAATCAACTGCTGGAAATTGGAGCGCACGGGTTCGAGGCCGTCGAACTCGTTGCGGCGCCGGGGCATGTGGAGCCGGAGAATCCGGCAGCGGTCGCGGACCTTCAACAGTGGCTGGCGGAAGCGCGGCTCGACGTGAGCAGCGTCCGCGGGCCGACCGGCACGCCGTCGCCGACTCAAGAACACGTGGAAGCGGCGCTCTTTCTCGCACGCCGCATTCGCGTGCCGGTGTTCGTGATGGCCGTCGAGGGGACGCGCGACAAGGCACGACGCAACGTCGAGCGGGTCGCGACGCTCGCCGCGCCGCTCGGCGTGACGGTCGCCGTCGAAGGGCCGGAGCACTCACCGCCCGGTTCCGCCGTCCACATGGTCGAAGAGGAGATCGAGACCAAGGTCGGCATCGCCCTCGACTTCGGGCGGGCGGATCGTGACGGCGACCTGGTCGAAGCGATCGAGGTCGTCGCCGAACATCTGGTGGCCGTTCGCCTGCCGGTGGACGGCAATATCGACTGGGCGTCGGTGATGACGACGGTCCAGAAAGTTGGCTACGAAGGGCCACTGGTGTTCGACGGCCAGTGGCGCGGATCGACGAAGGAGTATCTCGCGCGCGCCAGGGCCGCGCGGGAGAGGATGGAACGATGGCTCGCGTCTGCGTAGGGCGTTCGCGGCGTGACGGTTCTCCGTCCGATCTCAAAACGAGGCGTTGCCCGGCGTCCGTGGAAACGGAATCACGTCACGGATGTTCGCCATTCCGGTCGCATAGATAATCGTCCGCTCGAGCCCGAGCCCGAATCCGGCGTGCGGTACGGTGCCGTAGCGCCGCAGATCCCGGTACCACCAGTAATGCCCGGCGTCGAGATTCAACTCGGACAGACGGCGGTCGAGAGCCTCCAGCCGCTCCTCGCGCTGCGACCCGCCGATGATCTCGCCGATGCCCGGTGCCAGAACATCCATCGCCGCGACCGTCTTCCCATCGTCGTTCATCCGCATGTAGAACGCCTTGATCTCCTTCGGGTAGTTCATGACGACGACGGGAGCCTTGACGTGCTCGTCGGTGAGCCACCGCTCGTGCTCGGACTGCAGGTCGATTCCCCAGCGCACCGGAAATTCGAACGTCTTCCCGCTCTTTTCGAGCGCGGCGATGGCCTCGGTGTACGTCATCCGCTCGAACGAGGACGAGACGAAGCTCTCGAGGCGCGAGATGCACGTCTTGTCGATGCGGTCGGCGAAAAACTTCAAGTCGTCGCCGCGTTCGGCCAGGAGCGCCGCGAAGATGTACTTGAGGAAGGACTCGGCGAGGTCCGCGTTGTCGTGCAGGTCCGCGAACGCGAGCTCGGGCTCCACCATCCAGAATTCGGCGAGGTGCCGGCTCGTGTTGCTGTTCTCGGCGCGGAACGTCGGTCCGAACGTATAGACCTTTGACAGCGCACAGCAGTACGTCTCCACGTTCAACTGCCCGCTGACGGTGAGGAACGTCTCGCGGCCGAAGAAGTCCTGCGTGAAGTCGGTCCGGCCGTCGGGCGTCCGTGGAATCGCCTCGCGATTGACGAGATCGAGCGTGCTGACGTGGAACATCTCGCCGGCGCCCTCGGCGTCGCTCGCCGTGATGATCGGCGTGTGCACCCAGAAGTATCCCCGCTCGTGGTAATAGCGGTGGATCGCCATGCTGAGCGCATGCCGCACCCGTGCGACGGCGCCGATGGTATTCGTGCGCGGCCGCAGGTGCGCCACCTCACGCAGGTATTCGAATGAGGTCTTCTTCGGTTGGATCGGATAGGTGTCCGGATCGTCGACCCAACCAACGACCTCGACCGATTGCGCCTGAATCTCCACGGCCTGCGCCTGGCCCTGGCTCGCCGTCACCGCGCCGACCGCGACGATCGAACAGCCCGACGTCAGCCTCTTGAGCTCGCTTTCGTAGTTGGGCAGCCCGGCGGGACAGACGACCTGCAGGGCGTCGAAACACGAGCCGTCGTGCAGGTGAACGAAGGAAAGTCCAGCCTTCGAGTCCCTTCGGGTCCGGACCCAGCCGCGCACCGTGACCACGGTGCCGATCGGAACCTTCCCCTTCAGAATCGACGCGACGTCGATGCGGTCGCTGGTAGACATAGTCGATTGATTATCCGGGGTATCCTTCTAGATGTGAAGGTTGGTCTCATCTCCCTCGGGTGTCCGAAAAATCTGGTCGACTCCGAGGTGATGCTCGGGCTCGCACAGAACGCGGGCCACGATCTGACGAACGACCCGTCGGCCGCCGACGTCCTCGTCGTGAACACCTGCGCCTTCATCGACTCGGCCAAGCAGGAGTCGATCGACACCATCCTCGAGATGGCGCAGCACAAGAAAGACGGGGCGTGCCGCCGCCTGATCGTGACGGGATGTCTGGCGGAGCGCTACCGCGAGGAGCTCAAGGCGCAGATCCCCGAGATCGACGCGGTGCTCGGCACCGGCGAGGTTCCCGAGATCGTTGGTGCGATTGGTGGTTCGGCGTCGGGGCGCGTGGCGCCGTTGCGCTTTTTCGGCGGGCACGACGCACCCGGCACCCAGCACCTGGCACCCAGCACCGTAGCACCTAGCACCGCAGCACCTAGCACCCTTCCCACGTACATTTACGATGCAAATACCCCGCGTCTGCTCGCGACGCCGAAGCACTACGCCTACGTGAAGATCGCCGAGGGCTGCGACTACAAATGCGCCTTCTGCATCATCCCGACGCTGCGCGGAAAATACCGCAGCCGGCCGAGCGATTCGATCGTGACGGAGGCGCGCGCGCTGGCGGCGCGCGGCGTCAAAGAGCTGCTCCTCATCTCGCAGGACACGACCTTCTACGGGATCGATCGCCACGAGCGCGGCGCGCTGGCCCGCCTCTTGAGGGAGCTGAACACGATCGACGGTCTCGAGTGGATCCGGCTGCTCTATCTCTATCCGACGACCATAGACGAGGCGACGCTTGCCGCAATGGCCGACTGCGACAAGGTCTGCAAGTACATCGACCTGCCGTTGCAGCATGCGTCGAACGCCGTGCTCAAACGGATGAAGCGGCCCGGCACCCGACAGTCGTACGACACCCTGCTCGGCCACATCCGTTCGCGGGTCCCCGGCGTCGCGCTCCGGACCACCTTCATCGTCGGCTTTCCGGGCGAGACCGGCCAGGACGTCGACGAGCTCTGCTCGTTCGTTGAGGACCACCGGTTCGACCACGTCGGTGTCTTCACGTATTCCCATGAAGAGGGGACGTCCGCGTTCGGGCTCGACGACGACGTGCCGGCCAAGCTCAAGCAGGCCCGGTTATCCCGCGTGATGGGTCTGCAGAAGCGTCTGGTGACCGGGCGGCAACGGGCACGCGTCGGCGAGCGGGTGCGGATCGTGGTGGACGGCCCATCTTCCGACCACGAGCTCGTCCTGAAAGGCCGCCTTGCATCCCAAGCGCCCGACATCGACGCCTCGGTCTTCCTGACCGACTGCGACCCGTCGAGCTTCCACCCCGGAGACTTCGCCGACGTCGCGATCGTCGGGTCGCGCGGCTACGATCTCCTCGCTCGCCCCCTGGCCTGAGCAAGGTCGCCCCTCGACGTTACTCGGGGCGACCCTGAGGTTCTCGAAGGGTCGAAGGCAGGCCTGAAGCGCCCGAGGGCCGTGCTATAATTTTGGTTTCGAAGCCTAGGTGAAGAACCGAGTGGGCATGTGCCCACTTTTTTTGTTTCAGGGCCTATTGTCCGGCTAACACCGGACACGTACGCAAAAGATGGGCGGCGCGGACATTCTCGAGCAGGTCCGCCAGACGGCGGCCCGCGTGGCATCGAGCTACGGCCTGGAGATTTTCGACGTGCAATACCGTCGAGAAGGCCAGGGCATGATGCTCCGAGTGCTCATCGACCGGCCGGGGTCGGCCGGCAACGCCGGCGAGAGCGTCAGCGTGGACGATTGCGCCCATGTCAGTCGCGACTTGAGCGCGATTTTCGACGTCGAGGACGTCGTACCGGGTGCGTACACCCTGGAGGTCTCGTCGCCCGGACTGGATCGGCCCCTCCGGCGCGTCGAGGACTACCGGCGGTTTGCCGGGCGTCGCGCCAAGATCGTGATGCGGGAGCAGGTGGACGGCCAGGGGTTCTTCAAGGGCCGCCTCGCCGGGTTGGAGGGCGACGACGTGCTGATCGACGGCGACGATGGGCGTTCCCATCGGGTGCCGTTCGGGGTCATCGCCCGGGCGAATCTGGAGGTCGAGTTCTAGCTGCCAGCCGCGCGCTGACAGCCGAAAGTTGAGTATGTCGAATCCTTTACAGCAGACGATCGAAGCACTGGCGAAGGAAAAGGGCATCGAGCCCGATGTCGTCATCAGCGCGATCGAAGAAGCCGTCGCGACCGCATCCCGCAAGTACTACAAGACGGGCGAAAACCTGAAGACCCGCTTCAATCTGGAAACCGGACAGGTCGACTTGTTCGCGCTGAAGACGGTCGTCGAGGCAGTGGCAACGCCGGCGACTGAAATCTCGCTCGACGAAGCCCGCGAAATGTACCGGCCCCTGTACGGCGACGAGGTCGCGAACAGCATCGAGCTCGGCGACGAGATGGAGTTTCCCAAGCCGACTGAAGTGCTCGGCCGCATCGCCGCCCAGACCGCCAAGCAGGTGATCTTCCAGAAGGTCCGCGAGGCGGAGCGCGAGCACGTCTTCGCCGAGTACAACGATCGGATCGGCGAGGTCGTCAACGGCACCGTGAAGCGGTTCGAGAACGGCGACATCATTCTCGAAGTGGGACGGATTGAGGCCGTGCTGCCGCGCAAGGAACAGTCGCGCGCCGAAAGCTATACGCCGGCCGACCGCGTCCGGACGGTGATCAAGGGCGTGAACCGCAGCGCGAAGGGACCGCAGATCGTCCTCTCGCGCACGGACCCGGCGCTGCTCATCAAGCTGTTCGAGCAGGAGGTCCCTGAGATCTATGACGGCACCGTGATGATCCGCGGCGCCGTGCGCGAAGCGGGCGACCGCGCCAAAGTGGCGGTCTATTCGCGCGAGCGCGATGTCGACCCGGTCGGCGCCTGCGTCGGGATGAAGGGCACGCGCGTCCAGTCGATCATCCGCGAACTGCGCGGCGAGAAAATCGACATCGTCGAGTGGTCGGAGGATCCGATTGCCTTCGTCACCAACGCGCTCAGCCCGGCCAAGGTGCAGCGCGTCTCGATCGTCGACGACCGCGAGCGCGTCATGGAAGTGATCGTCGAGGACAAGCAGCTGTCGCTGGCCATCGGCAAGAAGGGTCAGAACGTCCGGCTCGCCGCCAAGCTGACCGGCTGGCGCATCGACATCAAGAGCGAAGAGGAAAAGCGGCGCGAAGTCGAAGCGCAGTTCGGCGAGCTCGAGCTCCCGTCGACGGACGCGGGCGCCGAAGAACAGCCAGTGGAGGCCGCGAGCGCCGACGAAGCGGCCGCGAACGTGGACGGTACGGGAGAGGCTGCTGCGGCGCCCGAGGCTTCCGACGTCCCGGTGCCCTACACGCTGGCCGGCATCGGCGAGAGGACCGTCCGGAAACTGGTCGAGGCAGGTCTGAACTCGCAGGAGGCCGTGGCCGCGGCCACCGTCGAGCAGCTGTCGGAGATTCCCGGCATCGGCGGAAAGACGGCCGAAAAGATTCTGGCCGCCGCCCGCGGCACAACGCCGGCGGATACGGAAGCAAACACCGAAAGTAGCGCAGACGCATAGTCGGACTTTGAGGCAGATGTCCGCATCTGCCGTCGCAGGCCGCAACGCCTGCGCTACATGGTGCAACATGAGATAGAGGTACTGGTTTGGCAACTGTTCGGATTTTCAAGATCGCGGAACTGCTCGGCACCACGAGCCAGGAAGTGACGGCGCTTCTGAAGCGCGATCACGGCATCGAGGTCAAGAGCGCCTCGAGCACGATCGAGGAAGTGGTGGCGCGGCAGTTCGTCGATCGACTCTCGAAACAGCGCAACATTCAACTGCCGGGCGGGAATATCTTCGCCGAGACGCCGGCTGCCAAAGGCAAGAAGCCGGCGCCCGCGAAAAAGGCGCCCGAGCCGGTGAAGCCAGCCGCGCCGGCCCTGCCGCCGCCGCGCCTGGTCAAGACCGCAAAGCCGGTGGCCGCCGCGCCCGTCGCCGAGCCCGAACCCGCCGCCGAGCCGGAGCCGATTGAAGCGGCCCCGGCGCCCGAGCCACCACCGGAAGTGCCGATTGCCGTCGCCGAGGCGCCGTCAGCCCCCGCGCCACCGCCGGTTGAACGCGCGGCTCCAGCCGCGGGACAGGCCGCTCCGCCGGCGCCGGCGCCGCTGGCCGAAGCGCCTGCAGCCGCAGCTGCGCCCGTCGCGGCCGCGCCGGCCGCACCGCCGCAGGCACCAGCGCAGAAGCCGTCCGTTCCTGGCCGCGTCGTGCCGCCAACGCTGCGGCTTCGCATCGAAGAGAGCCGTCCGACCGCGCCCACCCCGCCGCTGCCGACGTCGGCGCCACCGAGGGCCGTCCAAAGGCCGATCGCCCCGCCGAAGCCGGCCGCGCCGACGGCAGCCCGGCCCGCTGGTGCGGTGTCGCCGGGCGCGCCCGGGGCGCGGCCGCCGATGCCGGGCGCACCGCGTCCCGGCGGAGTACCCGGTCAGCGACCGCCTTATCCAGGCCCGCGGCCGCAAGGGCCGGTTGGTGGACCGCGTCCACTGCCCTCGCAGCCCGTGCGGACCCAACAGCC